>Ga0123353_10009210_pt1 | contig 13590 bp, 17 predicted proteins | sample TergutLab28metaG_3_FD_92763 | JGI IMG/M metagenome (GOLD analysis project Ga0123353, IMG submission 92763) | Labiotermes labralis P3 segment gut microbial communities from Petit-Saut dam, French Guiana - Lab288 P3 | ecosystem: Host-associated > Arthropoda: Insects > Digestive system > Gut ... | reverse complement strand
TATTCCCAGAACACGCATCGAAACACATTACCATGAACGAACACCGCAAACCGTGGCGTTCTCGAAACGGTTGCGCTTACTTGATAATTTCGAAATCACCGATAATCGGCAGCGGTTTCATCTCCCCGCGCCAAACGTTGATTATCCCCAGTATTATCAGTATCACCAAGGCAAGCCAGAGAAGGCGGCCAATCAGCAGCATTACCACAACAAGCCAGGCGAAACTGCAAACCAGGCATATGAAGAACAAACCGACAGGAAAGATAACCCAGTTGATGATTTTCACCACAACCGCGCTGATCAAAATAAGCAGTTGCTGGTTGGCGTGAAACCTGGCGAAAGGGCTGTTTTTTTCCTCGGTAAGAAACGGGGCGAAAAAAAAGATCGGAATGATGTAGCCGATGATCGCCATTACCCTGTTTCTTTCGACATCGGAATCCGCCATGCCTTTGTCTCCTTTCAGGGCCGCCCGGCGAAAAAACCGCCGTCGAAAACTTACAGAATGCCGGTTGCTTTAGCCAAACACCTCTCCCGTATCGTCGAGAGCGCCGCCAGGTTGCCGCGTGTCATTCCAGCCTTGCGCGCGGAGCAATGAAGGAAGTATGGCCGCCGTAAACCAAAAGCGCAATGTAAGGAAATTCAACCGGACACTCAAAGCAACCAGCGCCGCAGACATCATGCATCGCAACCCGCAAGGGCGTCTCATGCTATCACCCATGCGCGGCGGTCATGGACAGCGGCAGCGGTTTCGTAGCAAGAACCTTCGATCCAGAGAACATACAACATACATCGGAACACTTTATAACGAACGAACGCCCCGTAATCCGAGGCGTTCGTCAAGCGGTTGCGCCTACTTGAGAATCTCGATGCCACCGATGAGCGGCAGCGGTTTCATTTCCCCGCGCGATGCATTGATAAGCCCCATGATCGCCAGGACAAACAAGGCAAGATAGCCAAACGGAAGGATAAGAAACCAGCCTATGAACGGAATTACAGAGCCGACGATACTCACCGCAATCCAACTGATAAAAATGATCAGATGCTGGTTAGCGTGAAATTTGGCAAACGGGCTGTTCTTTGCATCGGTAACCAGCGGAACGATAAACAAGATCGGAAATAAGTAACCGACGATCGCTACCACCTTGTTTTTTTCGACATCGGGATCCGACATGCTTTTTCTCCTTTCAAACTGTTCCGGCAAAAAACCGCAGCCGTAAACTCAAAAGACTTCTATTTGACCTGACTCAACTGTTTTTTGGCCAGCATGGCCGCCTGGGAGTTCGGGTATTTCGTCGAAACCAGGTTAAACAGGATCTTTGCGTTCCTCACATCCTTGAGCGCCAAAAACGACAGTCCCTGTTTGTATATCGCGTCCGGAGCCTTATCCGTTTCGGGGTATTTGTCCACCACATCCTGGAAGGAGAGAATAGCGTTTTCGTAATCCTTCTCCGCGTAGTAGGACTCTCCCTTCCAGTAAAAGGCGTTTGGCAAAAGCTTGTGCTCCGGATACTGCGCCGCGAAAGCGTTCAAAACTTCTCGTCCCTTTTTAGGACTGCCGGCTCTTACCTGCCCCACGGCATATTCGTACATTTCTTCCGGGCTCTTCCATTCATCCGTACCTGCAGATGCACCTGGCGCCAAAGCAGTGTCAGGCGGGAACCTGGATTCCGTTCCCACCTGCCCCATCTGCCTGCCGCCTTCCAGCGCAACCACTCGTCTCTCAAGTTCCTGCATCCGATCAGCCATGCGGCGATTATCGCGTATTGTCCGCTCCAACTCCGCTTGAGTCTCTTCCAGGCGCGAACTCATGACGAGCTGTTCGGACCGCAGCCGGTCCGAGTCGTTTCCCAGGTCCGCGACGGTTCTGCGCAGCCCCGGAACTTCTTCCATTCCAGTAGGGGTGGTGTGCGAAGTCGCCCTGAGGGTATTCACATCTTTCCGCAATACCCCCACCTCGTCACTTAGCCGACCGAAGGCGCCGGTGTCGGCCACCGCGCACCCCATGGCCCAAGCGGCAAGAAAACCTAGAAACAGAAAACGGATCGCGTTGCGCATGGTCGTAACCTTAAAAAATTTATCTCAGCACAAAATTGGCACGGCGGTTTCTCGCGTGCGCTGCTTCACTGGTACCCGAATCCAGCGGCCGTTCTTTACCATAGCTCGCTGTGGAAATAGCCGCGGCGGGAACGCCAAGCGAAACGAGATAATTCTGCACGGACGCCGCGCGCCGGTCTCCGAGAGCCATGTTGTATTCCGCCGTACCTCTCACGTCACAGTGCCCCTCGATCAAAAGCTTTGCGTTGGGGTTTTTCCGCATGTAAGCCGCAACTTCCTGGCTGGTCTTTCTGCCGGCCTCGGTCAGGTCGTACCGGTCGAACTCAAACAGCACATCAGCAAAAGAAGAAACCCGTTCTTCGGTGACAGCCACGCCAGGATCGACTTCGGCCGGACGCGTTGTATCAACAGGCTGCTGCCCAGGCTGCTCGTAGATGATTTCCTCTGCAGGAGCAGCAGTAGTAGTAGCTGTACCAGAATCGACATCGGATTTTACGGTCTGCTTTTTAGAGCATCCCGTCACTGAAACAGCCAAGACAAGAACCGCCACGGCTATCAATTTCCATGAGTTGTTAAACATGATTCACCCTCCTTAAAGTATTTACTGGGTATTGTTCACAACGCTTGTGTCAGCGAACAGGAGACCACGCAGGAGACCCCGCATCTTCCATTCCAGATATCAGAGTCCGTTCCCGTCTACCATCCAAAGAGATAACTTTAAGCCCAGAGTAACCCTTTTTTCGATATGTGTAAACCAAATGACGTCCATCGGGAGAAAACGATGGATCTTCACAGTCGGCGTCAGGCGCGGAAGCAACGAGCCTGTTGTCTGAACCGTCCGGATTCACCACGTAGATCGCAAAACGCCCTCCGGTTCTCATAGTATAAGCAATCCGGTTGCCGACCGGAGACCATGACGGCGAAGTGGCGTATCTCCCGCCCTGAGATATCCGCTGCTCCGCCGGCATCCCGATTTCTTTGACATACACCTGCGGGGAGCCGCCGCGGTCCGAGACAAAAGCAAGCCGCTTCCCGTCTGGCGAAACCGAGGGAGATACTTCGAGCCCCCATCCGGTTACCACCTTTTCCGTCACACCGCCAACCACCCGGGTTCGCATGATGTCGGAGTTGCCGCTAAAGCTGACCGAGTAATAAAGCCAGGTGCCGTCCGGCGAGAAACTTCCAGGCGCCTTCGTGCCGCCGGCCTTGACGACTTCCTTCTCCACGCCTGTCCATAGGTTTCTCAAGTAGATGATCGGAACGCCGGTGCGAAAAGAAGTAAAAGATAACCAGTTGCCGTCGGGAGACCAGCGGGGAAACAGGTTGAAGCTGCGGTTGGCGGTAAGCCTTCGGAGGTTGCGGCCGTCCATGCCGACAAGATAGACCTCTTTCGCCCGACCGCTGCGCGCGGTGAAAGCGATGTCCGTACCAAAAATTCCCCGGACGCCGGTGAAGGCGTGCACGATATCGTTAGCCAGCCGATGGCTGAGCTGAGTCACATGCTTTGGATCGGCGGAATACCGTTTCCCCGTGATGAGTATCCCCTGCGCAACATCAAAGACAAGCATCTCGACGGAAACCATGTCTCCACGCGATTCCACCTTGCCTATGACCACCGCATCGGCGCCTATCGTCCTCCACGAGCCGAAGTCAAGCCGCCGACCCTGGAAATGCGCGGGGTTGATCCTCTCAAGCTGCGTGTTGCCGGGAATCAGTTCGAACAAATCGGTCAGCCTGAGGTCGGACTCGATGATTTGCGGAATTTCTCTGGAGAATGCCGAAGGACCGGAAACCACCACGAAATCGCTCACCGCCAGCGGCAACCGTCTGCCGCCCGGCGAGTTGATATCAATGTATAAAACCGCGCCTGCCACGGAAGGGAGCAGCAGCGCGAAAAGAAGCGCGCCGATCACCCCTGCCATCCGTCGTATCATCCCCTGCCTCCCGTTCCATGGAATCGGAAGCCTACTTCGTAATGATCCTCTCCGCCTCTCAGCCGCTCCGGTGGAACAGGAAGAGGGCTTGCCCTTCGTATAGCACGCATTACGGATTCATCGAAATGGACATTACCTGATCCTTCTTCGATCCGTGTACCAGACACCCGCCCGTCCTTTTCGATCGTTATTCGCACCTGCACCATCAACTTCGATGCATCGGGAACCAGATTTATCCAGTTCTCGCGGACCCGCTCTTCGAGCCGATTGAAAAACTCCGTCATTTCCGGAGAAACCCGCACCGTTCCTCGCGAACCGCCGCCGTATCCTCCACCCGATCCCGCGGCCTGATCACGAACGGTGGGCGACGACGGGCTTTCGATCCGGTGGGCCACGCGCTCTCCGATACCGCGCACCGCAGCGCGCGCAGCCGCCTCGTTCCGGCGCTCCTCGATTGCCCTACGAACCGAAGCATCGTCTTCCCGCTCCTGGCGCATTTTTTTGACCCGCTCTGACACTGAGGCCAGCGCGTTGGGGTCGATCTCCGGCTCCGGCGCCTTCTTCGCTGGCGCTTTCGTTTCTTTCTCCGCCTTTTTCTCCGGAGCCTTCTTTACAGGGATGTCGCCCTTGCGAGCCGGCTCCGCTGGAGCGGCGGCCTGCGCCTTCTGGCTCAACGGAGGCGCTTTTTGCGGCGCAACCATCTTGGGCGAACTGCGCGGAATGTCGCCGCCTCCGACCAGATCCACAACCGTGACTGCATCGAGGCGCCTGGACGGCTGATATGCGGACACCACCAGGGAACTCAACCCGAGGGCGATGTGAAACATCCCGGACAAGATCAGCATCCACTTCATGCGCGAAAGCGGACTGACTGGGGGACGTGCCGAAAGATTTACTCCTCTATTGTTCGAGGGGTTCGGTGACCATGCCAAGTTTTTCGATCCCGGAGTTTCTGACCTCCGCAATGACTTTCACAACGAAGCCGTAAGGGACTGAACGGTCAGCGCGGAAGAAAACCTGACGGTCCGTCCGTTGAGAAACGATTTGCTGAAGCACTGAGCTCAGGCGATTGAACTCGACCGGCTGCTTGCCGATGAAGATACGGCTGTTGGCGTCCACCGTCAACACAAGCCGCTCCTCGTCGCCGCGCATCGCCTTCGCGGCAGCCTTCGGGAGATTTACATCGACGCCCTGCGTAAGCATCGGCGCGGTGACCATAAAGATGATGAGGAGAACGAGCATCACGTCGACCAGAGGAACAACGTTGATATCCGACATCTCCCTTCGGTTTTCAGATCGACTGGAAAAATTCGTCATCGCCATGCGTTAGCCCTTCTCGATCTTCCGGTCGAGGAAGTTGATGAGTTCCACGGTGAAGCCATCGATACGCGTGTGGATCACACGGATGCGGTTCAGGAAATAATTGTACGCGATAACAGCCGGTATAGCCGCCATAAGACCAATCGCTGTGGCGACAAGCGCTTCAGCGATGCCTGGGGCTACTGTCGCAAGCGTTGCGCTACCTGATGCGGCGATCCCCGAGAAAGCATTCATGATGCCCCACACGGTGCCGAAAAGACCGATGAACGGAGTGGCGCTGCCCGTGGTGGCGAGGAAGGGAAGGAATTCCTCCAGCATGCTTATCTGTTCGTGCGTTGCCTTGTGCATGGCCCGCATCACGTTCTCTATAGGAAATCGGCTGCCTGGAGCAGGCGTCTCGCCCCGCTCCCTGTGTATTCGCGTCAGCTCAATATAACCGGCACGGAATACTTCGGTCATCGGCGCCCTGTTTCCTTTTTGCGCCTGCTCATATAAAGCGGGAAGCCCTTTGCCTTCTGCAAAAGCGCGCGAAAAATCGTCCTGGACCTGGTCTATACCGCGAAACAGTTTTATTTTCATGAAAATAACGGCCCAAGAAACAACAGAGAAAACAATAAGAAGAAGCAACACTAATTTAACGACCGGACCAGCCAGCATTACATGTTGTAACACCTGGATGTCAAACATCCCGGTCGCCGCTGGAAAGACCGGCAACCCAATTCCCATTAGAAACCTCAATTATGCCTCCTTTTTTGGACAGATTACCAAATTTATTTTTATAACTATTTTTTTTATTTCGTTCAATCATCTTGACAAATAATGCAATCGAAATATTATTACTGTTATCCCGTGTTACAATATGAAGGAGCGCGTCATGAAAAAGACTCGCAACACACGCCAGCGTGGTGTGATTCTCGAGATCCTCCAGGAAACGCGGGAGCACCCCACTGCGGAAAAGATCTATCAGAACGCCAGACAGATCATCCCAAACATAAGTTTGGGAACGGTTTACCGAAATTTGAACTTCCTGCAAAATCAGGGGCTCGTGCGCGAAATCCGCTCCTGCTGCGGAAGCTCAACCCGGTTTGACGGCATCTTGGCTTCCCACGCCCACTTCCACTGCACACGCTGCGGCATTCTTTTCGACATCGCGCTGCCGCAGGACTTTGAGCAGCTTCAGCTCAGCCAGACGGACGGGGCCTCGACAGTAACATCGGTCGATCTGAACATCACGGGGGAGTGTACGAAATGCACTTCGTACTCTACTTGCCCCCAAGAGGATCAGAGCTCGACGCATTGAGATCGTCCTTAACGTCACCCGAGTACTGGATGATGATGCTTATCCTCCGGTTCCTCGGGTCGTTCGGGTTTTCTTTGATCAGGGGTGAGGTGGCGGCATAGCCGGCGACCATCGCGAGCTGGTCGGGGTTCAGGCCGGACAACTCAAGCTCTTTTCGGGCCGCTGACGCTCGGTCCGTCGACAATTCCCAATTTGTGTACCTACCCGACGAGTAACTCAAGGCGTCAGTGTGTCCTTCAATAGCGATCTTGTTAGGAACACCCTTGATGCTGCCTGCAACGGCCTCCAGCATTTTCTTGCCAAGCGGCGTGGGCGAAGATCCGCCCAGCGGGAACAGCGACTGCCCGGCCTTATCCACCAACTGGATGCGGACGCCGCCCGGGAATATCTCTACCATCAACTGGTCCTCTAACCCTTCGAGCTTGGACTGAATCTCCTCGCGCAGTTTCTCCTGGAGTTGTTCGGGAGGAATGCTCTCCGTACTGATATCCTCGGGCTTGCTCTCTTTCAGAATAACCGATTCGCCGCCGACTCCATCCATCATTGATATGCTGCCCTGATCGAAGAGGCTGAAATTGCTAAAGTAGTTTGCCATCTGCGCCCGCCTATCCGGGTCCGTTGCCGTTAGCGAGAGAAGCCACATCATCAAGAAAAACGCCATCATTCCGGTGACGAAGTCCGCGTAGGCGACCTTCCATGAGCCGCCGTGGTGCCCGCCGCCGACCTTCTTCTTCACATGCTTGATAATGATGCTTTTATTATGGCTGCTCATTTAGAGGCGGCCCTTACAGCCTTCTCAAGCTCGGAAAAACTGGGTTTGTCGTGATCCGGAATCGCGCGCCGTCCGAATTCAACAGCAATCTGAGGGGCTGACCCACCGACAAACGCGACGATGGCCAGCTTTATTACATGAAACGAAACCTCTTCCTCTTTAGCCTTATAGTTGAGGTTGGCCGCCATTGGCCCGACGAAGCCGTAACAAAGAAGGATGCCAAGAAAGGTTCCAACGAGCGCCGCGCCGATGCTGGCGCCAAGGATTTCCGGCGGCTCATTGATCTTGCCCATGGTAATGACTATCCCCAAAACTGCCGCGACAATACCAATGCCCGGAAGACTGTCGGCGACGGTGGACAGCGCGTGGGACGGCAGCTGCGCCTCATGCAAACCAATATCTATCTCTATGTCAAGCAGCCCGTCGAGTTCATGAGGAGGAATGCTCGTCGTTACGATGACCTTGAGGTTGTCGCAGATAAAGTTCATGAGACGCTTCTCTTTGACTACCGACGGGAACCTCCGAAACAAAGCGCTCTTGTCCGGGTGCTCGATATCCGCCTCGATCGAAATAAGCCCTTCCTTGCGGATTTTGGAGAATATCTTGTACAGCAGGGAAAGCAGTTCGACATAGTGGTCCTTACCGTGGCTCTTCATGCTGAAGATGTTGGCGAGGCTGCCAACCACATGCTTGGCAACCTTGGGCGGGGAAGCAATAATAAAGGCTCCTATTGCCGTGCCGCCGATTGTAACAATTTCCGACAGATGAAACAGAACCGACAGATTCCCTTTCGCCATCAGGAAGCCGCCAATGACAGCGACGGTAACTACTATTATTCCTATTATCGCCATGCGAAGCTACCCCCGTTCGCAACTCTTTTCATCTTTGTCTCTCCTCCGTCTCCTCCACGAGGAGGACGATATCAACACGGCGGTTTCGCGCGCGTCCTTCGGGAGTCGCATTGGAAGCGATCGGCCGATATTCCGCATACCCCGCGGCAGCAATACGATCCGGCGACACATCATAATCATTGATAAGCCGCACGAGCACATTCGTGGCCCGCGAGGCGGAAAGCTCCCAATTGGAAGCATACCGTTCGTTTGATATAGGCAAGCTGTCCGTGTGTCCCTCCACGATCACATTGCACCCTGTCGCCCTCAGGATGGAAGCCACCGCGCTCATGGCGTTAGCGGCGGAGGACTTCACCATCGCCTGTCCCGAGTCGAACAGCACATGCTCACCCATGGACAGCGTAAATCCTCTCTCGTCCGGGCGGATAGATACAAGACTCGATGCCCCCGCCATGTCGATCACCCGCGCCGCATCCTGTCTCATACGCTCTTTAACCGGCACAATCACGATTTCCTCAACCACGGGTGACACCACGCTGTGGGCGCGCGGCCCGAAGGCCTCCCGCGTCGAACCTACAAACTCGCCCAGCCGAACGGAATCGACCCGGCTAATCGAATACATAACCGTGAAGAAAGCAAACATCAAGGTAATGAAATCCGCATAGGGTATTATCCAGCGGTCCGAGTTCTCGTGTTCATTACCACGTCCTCGTCGCCTCATCGTTTGACCTCCACGAACGACCGCAGCCTCTGCTCGAGATAGTACGGGTTTACTCCCGACTGGATCCCGACCACCCCTTCGACGATAAGCTCGCGTCGGCTCAACTCTTCGTCGATCCGGTGATGAAGTTTCTTAGACAAAGGAAGCAACACGAGGTTGGCCGAACCCACGCCGTATACCGTGGCCACAAAAGCCACGGCAATCCCCGCGCCCAGTTTCGACGGATCCGACAGGTTCTCCATGACATGGATAAGCCCCAGGACCGCCCCGAGAATCCCGATGGTCGGAGCGTAGCCGCCCGCCGTTTCCCACACTTTCGCTTCCCTTCGCCGTTCATCCTCGTATGTATTGATTTCCTGCTCCAGCGTCTCCCGAAGCATCTTGTGGTTCATCCCGTCGACCGCCAGCCTGACCGCCCGGTGCAAAAACAGATCCTCGACATACACAAGCTCGGACTCCAGGGCTATCAGGCCGTTTCTGCGTCCGATGACCGAGAAATCAACGATCCTCCGGATGACCTGCTCGAAATCGGGCCGGCCGCCAAAGAAAACATCCCGGAGCGAAAATACCGCCCGGCTTACATCCGGGAAAGGAAAACTAAGAAGCGTAGCCCCCAACGTTCCGCCAAAGACTATCATCGCGGCTGTTCCCTGAACGATGGATCCTATGGCGCCGCCTTCCAGCACGTTTCCAGCAACTATCGCGGCAACCCCCAGGAGGATCCCTATTACGCTTGAGCGGTCCAACTTACCTTACCCTCGCTATTCCCTGGCGCTGCGGATAATCTCCCGCTGGCGCATCAACGAATACTGGTTGATTTCGTTGCGCAGATCCTCGCTCATCTCCCCAAAGTGCAGCGCGATATCGATCTCTCCGTTCCCAACATCATCCGCGCGGACGACGTTTCCGTACACGATAACGCCCAGAGCAGGACGGGCCGGAAGGAGCATCTTGACTTCCGCCAGGTCACCCGGCTCCAAACGTTCCTTCGTGCGGAAAGCTATACCCGTCGCGCTCATGTTCACCCGCGTATTTTCCGCCTTCATGAACCCTTCCGCCCGCATATCGAGGCGCTCCAGAATCATCCCAAGCATCGTATGGATATTGACGAGCATCTGCCAAACACGCGGGTCTATATCAGGGTCCACCATTTCCTTGGAGGCGGAAGCAACAAAGTCACTAAACGGGAACGACCGCGATACGCCGATCGGTTCGTCCGGCATCACTTTTCTGATGACAAGCGGCACAACATCATCCACCCGGAAATAGCTGCGGTTATTCGACCATGTTTTACGCACTTTGACAGCGCCCTGTTCGCAAGCGACTACCTTCGTGAACAGATGGCTTCCGTCAACGGAGATCATTATTCGCTGCCCTACACTGATGTCTTTTTTCCCCTCAACATCGAGAACGATTATGTCTTCATCCGAGGATAGTATCTTAGCCTGCTGAAAGACGACCTCCGGCATCGCCTTGAAGAAGACTTTTTTACCGCTGTCCAGTGACATCTAAATCTCCTTTTCACTGAGTGTTGCTTTGAAAGCCTCCACTACCATCGGGTCGAACTGTGTGCCGGCGCAACGTTCCAGTTCCTCGGTCGCCTCCTGGATCGAAAGCGCTTTCCGGTAGGGACGATGAGACGTCATGGCGTCATACGCGTCAGTAACGGTCAGAATCCGCACGATGGTCGGGATGTCTTCCCCTCCTATGCCGTCAGGGTAACCTTTCCCGTCGTACCGCTCGTGGTGGTGTCTTATGATCTTGCGTTCCTTCTCGAAGAAGTTGATCGGTTTGACGATTTCGTCGCCGATCAAGGCGTGGAGCTGTATCTCGCTAATCTCTTCCATCGACAGTTTGCCCGGCTTGAGGAGTACCGTGTCGCGGACCCCGATCTTCCCGATGTCGTGCAGGTACCCGCCAAACCGCAACGTATTGATCTCCTCTGATGAAACTCCAATCATCTCCGCTATTTTTACTGAGTACATGGTAACCCGGTCGGAGTGTTCCTTCGTGTAGGAGTCCCGCGCGCCGACCATTGTGATGATTGATTTCATCGTAGCGGCAACGTTATTGAAAAAAACCTCGTACAGCGCGTTGTTTTCGATCTTGGAGGAGATCTTCCGGGCCAGGTTGATCGCGATGAAAATCTCTTCTTCGGTAAAGGAGGCGCTGTCCACCTTTCCGGAGATGTTCAGAATACCAAATACATCGTTTCCGACGAGGCACGGAATCGCCAGGAACTGGGACATCAGCTCGACGCCGGTGTAGGGGTGCGGCTTTCCGATATCGGCTATATAGTAGCCCCTGCCGCTGACGACAACGTCAAAGATGTCCCCCGAGATGAGGAAGAAATCGCTGTTGATGCCGACAGACGAACGGATATCCAAACGCTCCCCATCGACGATGCCAAAGAACGCCTCATGCACCGCCAAAAGCTTCGCGGCCATTTGCGCTACCCGGCTGTATATGTCCCGGTTATCGACGCAACTATCAACCTCGAGGCCGATCGAGTGGAGCGCCCCTATTTCCTGGAGCCGCTTGAACAGCTCGGCGTTCAGGATTTTGAGCGATTCGTCAGAACCCTGTTTTGAAACGAGCCGGCCGTACAGCTTCCATTCGCCGAGAACACGCTTCGTGGTTTGTATGATCTTGTCGACCGTAAACGGCTTGGTAAGAAAATCGGAAGCCCCTTTGCGCATAGCGGAAACGGCGACTTCCATGGAGGAGAGTCCCGTGAGGACGATCACCGGGACGGAGGCGTCTACATCCTTGCTTTTCTGGAGGAAATCCATCCCGCTCATGCGAGGCATCGTGAGATCTGTAAAGATCAGGTCATACTTGTTGGAGTAAACTTTTTCCAGCCCTTCCATGCCGTCGACAGCCAGATCGATGTCATAATTCACGGCTTCCGAAAGGACGTGCGAGAGAAGATCACGAACACTTGCATCATCATCAACTATCAGTATTCGGCCTTTCCTTTTATTTTCCATTATATGCATACACTACTCCGCCCTCCTGAAATGCCATAAATCACCTTTGTTCTTTTCGGAAAACCAGGTGTGGGTAATAGATACCCTAACTATTGTATCGGAAAAACAAAAGGATTGAAAACAGCAGACATACTTTAAACATCCACCGGCAAGCCGACGCTTTCAAACGGAAACCGATACCTTGCTACGCCTACCTGGCCTTGATGCAATCCAAAACGGCGCTTTGTGTTTCCTCAAGTATATTCTGGCGTTTGGCTGCTACTGAAACATTGACTATATCCTTTAACTCGGTCGTTTCCGATTCGGTCCTCAACGACAGGTCTCTGCTCTTTAAAACCCTGTGGTACAGGCTGGTCACTTCCTGGGTTTTGAAGGAGAACACATTCATAAGCCCTACCTCCGTGTAAGACAGACCTATTACCATTAACCTTCCACGTAGCTTATTATCGGATAATCTCGAAAATAATTCAGTGTTAATTAGATTTTTTTTTCGGTCCGAATGGAGAGGCGCTCAAGCGAAAACAGCGGAGGCGTCAAGCGTTTCCGTTAAATCCGCCTGAATCCGGCCGCATTTAAAAACAGCGGATTTATGGCGTAAAACCAATAGTTTAGCCTTGCGTCAGACATTCCCGTACGGTAATGAGTTCCTGTTTTGACTCTTTGAGGATGGGGGAAATCTCATACTGGATCAGGTCGGCCAGGGAAATCCAGTCTTGCCGTTCCATGGACACCTGCACCTCGCGAAACAGGTCGACCGATTTCTCAAAGGCGGTGACGAACTCCGCAGGAACAGGGTTACTCCGCAGGTGCGCGCAACCTTTGTAGATTTCCTGCATCAGAGAGACCATGTCGCCAAGATTGCTGATTCCTGCCGATAACGCCGTGAAGGTCTCGAACGAAGGATCGATCCTGAGCTGTTTCGAGCATTCGAGAAGCCCGGCCTCGATGTCATCTACTACCGATATCGCCGTATCGACTCCCTGCATGATAGTGGCGAGCAACTCGGCCTGCGGATCGCCGTTTGTCATCTGTGTTTCTCCAACTCCAAGATTTGTGTCAAGTATCTCATGAGTCACGCGTGGTTTTCACCTGCTTTTCAAGGAGAAACCCTATCGTTTCCGCAAGCATGGAAAAGTGACCTTTAAGGTCGGCATAAAGCCCGGCGGCGGCTTCAACCATAGGCGCAAGCTCTTTTCCTTCCAGCGCCGCCTTGCCGAACCTGAACATGACAACCGGCGGCATAAGCGCGGGATGGACGCGTCCAAGCGTCTCTATCTCCCTGTCGATGACCGGCACATCCTTCCAGATGCGCTGAACCCACTCAACGTCGGGCGACGACTTGGCAGCTTCGTCTTTGATAAGCGATATTCTTGTCAAAGCATCGTCCGCCAGCGCCTCCATCCTGCGCAGCGTCGAATATTCCTCGCCTATAACACGCAGCACTGCCGCCAGATCCCCTTCCGGGTGTCGCCCGGAAGCCTTCGCCTCGATCGCGGCGCAGGCTTTTTCCGCGCAGAATCCACCATCGCCGTCAAGAATGCGGGGCCAGGTTTCCCGGTAAAGGTATTGGTAGAAAGTCTCGGAAGTCAGCTCGCGGCGAAAAAGCGGAACGTAATCCTGCATGCCGTCCGGAGCGAAGAAGGAACG
>Ga0123353_10009209_pt1 | contig 13591 bp, 12 predicted proteins | sample TergutLab28metaG_3_FD_92763 | JGI IMG/M metagenome (GOLD analysis project Ga0123353, IMG submission 92763) | Labiotermes labralis P3 segment gut microbial communities from Petit-Saut dam, French Guiana - Lab288 P3 | ecosystem: Host-associated > Arthropoda: Insects > Digestive system > Gut ... | reverse complement strand
GATTGAGATCAAGGAACGAGAGCATCTCGACCGGATCGAGGATATCAAGGGGAACCAATCCCAAATAGCCTGGGGCAGCCAGATCCGCTCCTATGTGTTCATGCCCTACACGCTGGCAAAAGACCACCGCACCGGCTTTGAGGTGGGTAACATCAACGCGGTGATGGATGGGGAGCTGGACGGGTTCATCAACGCGTATCTGAAAGCGGCGGCGAATGGGCAGTTGACAGGGGACAGTTGAAAATTATAGCAATTTGATGAATCGTGTACTACATCTTTCTTATTTTTTCCCGCGCGGGTTGACCGCTTTAGTGGATTTTAGATAGTATACAAAAAGTCAAACCGCTATAAAGGCGGCTCTGTGGTTGGCAGAGCCGCCTTTTTCAATGAAATGTCAATAAGGATAGTCGTTTAGCTAATAATAGACCACCGGCTGCGGCAATAGCGTGATCAGTGCCGCGTATTCCAAGCTCTTTTCGCCGAGGATACCGCCGCCCCATTCGTACCAGCAGCCTTTTATATCGCCGGGATCGCTGGGATCGTATACATGCAGTGCCACCGAGAAGGGGATGACGTTGCCGGGGGCAAAATCGGTGCGCCGACCAAAAACTGTGCGTTTCAGCCGGATCTCATAGATGGTTTCCAGTGTGTTGTTGTTGCGGGAGGTGTAGAACAACCGGTCCGACTCTTTATCGGGAGCCTGAATAGTGTTCTGGGCCGGGTACCAGCGGAATCCCAATGGGCGGCCATAAAGCTGGGAATACGTAAAGCCGAATTCAAACCGTTCCGCCTGACCGTTATTGTCGGCGCCGACCTGAATCACGAGACAATCCTCCTTCCAGATATCACCCGGGTTGTCCTGCTGCTGGAAGTGGTAGACGCCTTTCATGATCAATGCCATATAGAGGGTGTCCCTGTCCCATGCCATATGGAAATCGCCATTGACCGGAACCGGCTCCCGGAGCGTATCGGCCTCCGGGCCGCGATTCACCCAGCAATGCCCGCCGCCATTGCTGATCATCTGCTGGTTGAATGAAAACAGCTTGGTATTGGGTCCCCATTCAGCAAGGCTGTAATTCCCGTCCATTATCGGCGTTTTTTGGGAAGCTAAGAACTGCGGGATACCCGCTTGCGGGCGTTTGTAGCTGGGGTTGGGAATCTTTGCCGCGCCGGAGGGGGGATCGGCTTCCGGGTCAATCGGGAAGGTCGGGCCGGTTGTGGGGGTAGTCGGAGCGGCGGTTGTCGGCCGGGGCGGGGGAGGATATTCAGAAACCGGGAATTCGCTGATCTTTCCGACAAGATATTGCATTATCATCCGGGCGTCGTTGATAAACAATTCTACGCCGTTGACCCGGGCAATATCCTGCTGTGTTTCGGTCAGGGTGATCTTACCCACCAAATGCTGCAGGATCAGCCTCACATCGCCGATGTCGATTTCGCCGTTACCATTCACGTCGCCCATAAGCGGTAACGGTTCACCGCTCTCCTGCGCCGCGGAAAACAATCCCAATCCGAGGAAAAGCGAAAACAGCATGGCCGCCGCGGCCAGCAGGGAGATCCATTTTGTGTTCATAGCGGTCAGGTCCTTTCTCTGTGAATTTTTGTCTGTATCCTGATACTACTCTGCATAAGATTCGTTGCGATAAAATCGGCATAAAACCGCATAAATCCAACGATTTTATGCCGATTTTATCTACTCATCTAATGCAGCTTAGTATGATTATATCACAGAAAAACAAATAAAGGGCGAACGTGAATGATATACACTCACACCGAACCCTTTTATTTTATGCTTATTGAAAATCAAATACAAACCGCCCCGTCAAACACCGGTTTCGGCGACGGAACTGGCAGCCGTTTATGGGCCGATGCGGCGACCCTCCGCCGGATCTGCGCGGTTCGTGCGCCCTCCTCGCCGGTGCGGATCAACTTATCCAGTTCGGCATAGGTAAACCCGAGATTCTCCTCGTCGGTACGGCTCTGGAGCCCGTCCTCCGGCACCCGTTCGATGATCCAGTCCGGCAGCAGCGCCCGGCCGATGGCGACAACTTCGGAGCAGGTGTAATGGCCCAGCGGATTGTAATCCGACGCCATATCCCCCCATTTGGTGCAATATCCCACCATGCGTTCGCTCAGGTTGCCGGTACCGGCGACGCGGTATCCGCGGCTCTGGGCCAGCGCGTAGAGCACCGTCATCCGCAGCCGCGGCAGGATGTTGACCTGGGCGGCGGCGCTGATAAAATCCGGAATTCCGGAGGTGCCCAACGCCTCCAGAGCCGACTGATAGACCGGCCCGATATCCACCCGCATCCATTCGATGCCGAGGTGTTCGCAGATCTTCCGTGCCAGCGGTTCGTCCGCCATCCTGCCGTTGGGGATGATGACCCCGAACACCCGGCCCGCGCCGAGAGCATCGGCCAGCAGCCTGGCCGCCACCGAAGAATCCTTGCCGCCGGACATGCCGATCACCGCCCCGGAAGCGCCGGAAAATCCCTCCCGAATATCGGCGGTAATCGAAGCAATTTCCCGCTGCGGCTCAAAATCCGGGGGCAGATAAATAGTAATCATACTGTCAACTCCCTAATTCTTAATTCTTAATTCTTAATTTCCACATGGCACAGCGCCATGATCTCTAATGCCGCCCGGTGGGTTTCCGGAGAGACACAGGCGCAGCAGGCGGCGTCCACCGATACCGGCAGTTGCGGGAAAAAGGTTTTGATCAGCAGCGCGTTGTTGATCACGCAGATGCCGGTGCAGATGCCGATCAGCTCCACCTCTTCCAACTCCGGCAGTTCCCACAGGAATTCCACCAATGCCGCCGCGCCGAAGGAATTCTTTTCGATTTGAGGATACCGGGAGATATCCACCGCCGCCGCGACGGCGTCCGCGACCTGCCAGCCGTGGGTGCCGCGGATTCCGTGCGGTACCGGCAGATGCCGCCCTTCAAGGGTCTGCAGATAATTTTCCTCATGCGTATCCCGCAGAAACGCGATCATATCCCCATTACGCTCCGCCGCCAGCAGCTTTTCCACCGCCGCCGGCAGCATAGCCTGCGCCGCGGGGGACCCCAGCGCCCCGTCCACAAAATCGTTCAGCAGATCCACCGCCAGCAAGAGTTTTTTCATCCCGCGTTCTCCTTCGTTGCATTGTAAAAAACTAATTGCCATTATAATGGAAACCGGATAATAAATCAATACGGTTTATGGGGATATTGTAGCATAAATCGGGCGGGATGTATAGGGGGAGTAATAGAAAATCCGCGCCTGTTCGAGGATAAGTCGACAGGTGCGGTTTCGGAGGATTATATAAAATTGTTGTTTTATTTTCTTGTCCTAACGATAAATGCTGTTACAATACCAACTAATGAACTTAATGACAATACAAGTATGGGAATCAATTCAACCTTTATTTCTCCTTTCTCAGCATTTGCTCCCGCTATGAAAAGAACTAAAAAAATTAAAGAGCCTATGATGCCCAATATTAAAAAGAATATTTTTTTACCAAAACCCTTTGAAAAAAGTATAACTATGAATGGTATTATTGTAAATATAATTAAAAAAATAATTGCGTTTTCAAGCTCAGGAATACCTGCATTAAGAAATGCGATAATCGCAATAATTTCAAAAATTAACGCAAAAATATACCCGATTTTCCGCCACGGTACTTCAATATGCCTTCTAAATTTTTCTTTAACTACTGGTGATGGCGGTGATTTTTGTGTTTGTGGCGGAGATGGTCGTGACGGTGTTGTTGGGTGGGGCGATGGCGGGACAGGTGTTGAAGTCTTTTGTGTTTGAGATGGCTGTGGCCTTGGTGGCGGTGATGTAGGCCTATACTTTTTTATCCACGCGATATCATACTCTTTTCTTTTTGTAGAATCTTTCAAAACCTCATATGCTTCGTTAATTTTTTGCGTTTTTTCTTTCGCATAAGGTTCATGGTTATTATCCGGATGATATTTTTTTGAGAGACTTACATACACACCGCGTATGGCCTCTTCTTCGGCATTTTGATTTACTTGTAATATATCATAATAATCTTTCCAATTTATTTCCCATTGTTCATTTCCCATTATATCATGTCCCCCTATGCTGAAAAAATTTTTGATATTTTATATAAAGAGATGAAAATTATACTGCATATTTTACCGAAATGCAATAACAAAACACAAAAAACAGCAAAAAAAGCCAGATGGACATTCCAATATCAGCGCCAAGCTGGGGGGGTTCATTAAGGATATTGTAGCATAAATCGGGCGGGATATATAAGGGAGAAAAGAAAAACATACCTGTCCGAGGATAATCCGGGCAGGCGTATTTTTTAAAGAGTAAAAATTTATTTTACTATAAATTATGAATTATCCTCAAACTGACTGTTATACAGCTGCGCGTAAAACCCGCCTTTTTCCAACAGTTCTTCATGTTTCCCCTGTTCCACGATATCCCCCTCCCGCATCACCAAAATCAGGTCGGCGTTGCGGATGGTGGACAGCCGGTGGGCGATCACAAAGCTGGTGCGGCCCCGCATCAGATTGTCCATAGCTTTCTGGATCAATATCTCGGTGCGGGTATCGACGCTGCTGGTGGCCTCGTCGAGGATCAGGATCTGCGGGTCGGCGAGGATCGCCCGGGCGATGGTCAACAGCTGCTTCTGGCCGCCCGAGACGTTGCTGGCCTCCTCGTTGAGCACCATATGATACCCGTCGGGCAGGGTGCGAACGAAATGGTCCACCTGGGCCGCTTTGGCCGCCGCCTTGACCTGCTCGTCGGTGGCCTCCAGCCGCCCGTAACGGATATTGTCGGCGATGGTGCCGCCGAACAGCCAGGTATCCTGGAGCACCATGCCGAACAGCGACCGCAGTTCGTCCCGCTTGAAATCCCGGATATCGTGCCCGTCCACCCGGATGGCGCCCTGGTTGACATCATAGAACCGCATCAGCAGCTTGACAATCGTGGTTTTGCCGGCGCCGGTGGGGCCGACAATGGCCACCTTTTTGCCGGATTGGATTGCGGCCGAAAAATTGTGGATGACGGTCTGGCCGGCGTTATACCCGAAGGTGATATCGTCAAAGGTGATGTTGCCGCTGACCGAAACCAGCGTGTCGCTGTCCGGTCCGCCGCCGTGGTTGACCGACAGCGCGCCGGGTGTTTCGGCGATCTCGTCCTCTTCCTCTAAGAAATCGAATACCCGCTCGGCGGCGGCGGCGGTCTGCTGCAGCACGTTGGAGATGTTGGCCACCTGCGAGATCGGCTGGTTGAACTGCCGCACATACTGCACAAACGCCTGTACGTCGCCGATACTGAGGTTGCCCTTGGCGGCCATCCAGCCGCCGAGGATACAGATCGCCACGAATCCGAGGTTGGAGACAAAATTGGCTAACGGCATCATCAGCCCCGACAGGAAATTGGCTTTCCAGGCGGCGTGATACAGCGCCTCGTTCTGCTCGTCAAAAGCCCTGACCGCCGCGGCCTCGCCGTTGAAGGCCTTGACGATGACGTGGCTGCCGTACAGCTCCTCCACCTGACTGTTGACGTGGCCGAGATAATTCTGCTGGTTTTTGAAATGCTTCTGGGATTTGCGGACCACCGAAATGACCAAAATCATCGACAGCGGGATGATCCCCAGCGCCACCAATGTCATCTGCCAGCTGATGGTCAGCATCATCACGATAAAACCGATGACCGAGGTGAGCGAGGTGATGATCTGGGTCAGGCTCTGGCTCATGGTCTGGTTGATGGTGTCCACATCGTTGGTAATCCGGGACAGCACCTCGCCGTGGGTGGTATGGTCATAAAACCCGAAGGGCAGCCGGTGGATTTTATCGTTGATATCCCGGCGCAGGCTGCGGGTCACCTTCATGGTCACGCCGGACATGATAAACCCCTGCACATAGGAGAGCGCGGCGCTGATCAGATAAAAGGCGATCAGCTTGAACATAATCTGCGCGATGGCGCCGAAATCCACCCCGCCGCCGGAGCCGGTGATTTTGCCCATGATCCCCTTGAACAGCTCGTCGGTGGCGCCGGCGAGAATTTTCGGTCCGAAGATCATAAAAATGGTCGAACCCGCCGCCATCGCCATAACCGCGATCACCGCCGGCAGATGCCGCCCGAGATAGCGCAGCAGGCGTTTCATTGTCCCCTTAAAATCCTTGGCCTTTTCGCCCTGGAGCATCATGCCGGCGGGGCCGCCGCCCATAGGGCCGCCGTGACGTTTGGGGCTTGTGCGTTTTTGCGCGGCAAAAGAGTCTGCGGACCGCGACGGCGCCTGTGCGCTGTTTCTGCTTTGCCGTTTACTCATGGCTGTTCCCTCCCTGTCCGGATAATTCCGCCGGGGTCAGCTGGGAGGAGGCGATCTCATAATACTGCGGACAGCGTTCCAACAGTTCCGCATGGGTGCCGATGCCGGCCACCGCGCCGTCCTCCAGGACGATAATCTGGTCGGCGTTCATAATGGTGCTGACCCGCTGGGCGACTAAGATAACGGTGGACTCGCCGGTATATGCCTTCAGCGCCGCCCGGAGCGCCCGGTCGGTCTTGAAGTCGAGGGCCGAAAAGCTGTCGTCAAAGATGAATATCTCGGGCTTTTTGACCAACGCCCGGGCGATCGACAGCCGCTGCTTCTGGCCGCCGGATACGTTGGTGCCGCCCTGGGAGATATCGGCGTCAAAACCGCCCTCCATCTCCCCGATGAAATCCGCCGCCTGCGCCACGGCGGCTCCGGCGGCCATATCCGCATCGTCCGCGTCCGGCCGGCCGTATTTCAGATTGGAGGCTACGGTACCGCTCAGCAATTCGCCCTTTTGCGGCACAAATCCGATGCGCTGCCGCAGATCGTGGGAGGAGATCTCCCGGATATCTAACCCGTCCACCCGGATCTCGCCGCCGGTCACGTCATAAAACCGCATCAGCAGGCTGGCGACGGTGGATTTGCCGGAACCGGTCGGGCCGATGATGGCGGTGGTCTGGCCGGGGCGGGCGGTAAAAGAGATATCGTGCAGCGCGTCCTCCTCGGCGCCGCCGTACCGGAAGCTGACGCGGTTGAACTCCACCAACCCGGAGGTATCCGCGAAGGCTTTGGGCTGTTCCGGATCGGTGACCGACGGCTCTGAGCGCAGCACCTCGTCGATCCGTTCGGCGGCCACTGAGGCGCGGGGGATAAAGATCAGCATCATCGACATCATCATAAAGCTAAAGATAACCTGCATCGCGTACTGCATAAACGCCAGCATATCGCCGATCTGCATCTGGGACTGCTCGATCTGGTGGGCGCCGACCCAGACGACCAACAGCGTTACCGCGTTCATGATCAGCATGATGATCGGCATAACGACGACAAATACCCGGTTGATAAACAGGCTGTTGCGGGTCAGATCCTCGTTGGCCTCGGCGAACCGGGCGGTCTCATGCTCCCGGGTGCCGAACGCCCGGATAACCATCAGCCCGCTGAGATTTTCCCGGGAAACAAGGTTGAGCCGGTCGACCAGCTTCTGCATCCGCTTGAATTTCGGCATCGCCACCGCCAGCACGATCATGATGATCCCCAGCAGCAGTACCACCGCCGCCGCGATGATCCAGGCCATCGACGCCGACTTGCTCAGCGCCATAAAGATTCCGCCGCCTGCCATCATCGGCGCGTAGATCAGCATCCGGATGCCGATCATCAGGAACATCTGGATCTGGGTGACGTCGTTGGTGGAACGGGTGATCAGCGAAGCGGTGGAAAACTTGTCGAATTCGGCATTGGAAAAGGAGGTGACCTTGCCGAACACGTCCCGCCGCAGATGTTTGGCCACGCCGGCCGAGATCCGGGCGCAGATCAGCCCCACCAATACGGTGGCCACGCCGCCCATCAGCGCGATAAGCAGCATGATCCCGCCGGTTTTGAGAATGTAGTTGGTCTGGAGCCCGTCAATATTAACCCCAGCCTCCTCCATAAATGCGCTGGCGAAGGTGATGCCGGCTTTTTCTTTCAGCATCGGGTCGGCGTCCCGGGCAGCTTCGATGTAGATATCCCGCTGCTCCTGCGGGAACTGCTCCAGCATCGGCAGCAGCTGATACAGCCGGGTGATATCGATCCCGGTCATCAACTGGCTGTTATCGCCGCCGGTCATATCCTGCCCGCTGGCTTTGGCGATATCCTGCATATGAAGCAGCAGCGCCCAGGAGGCGTTGGCAAAGGCGTCGTCGATGGCGGATTGATCCAATTTGGCGGATGCGGCTTCGGCGACCGCCGCGTGGATCCATATATCCGGATCCTTGTAGGTGTCCGCTAAATCCTTGCCGTTCTTATCGATCCTGAAGACCGATACCGTACGGTACCAGTTATCGAAAACATAATAATACGGATCGCCGGTATCATTGCCTTCGGGCATGTACAGCCTTATCAGCTTTTCGCCGGTCGGCGTGATCGCCTGCGGCGCGGCGTGCTCCACCCCGTGCTGCTGGATACCCACATTGACGATATCCGACATCAGATTCGGCAGATTCAGATCGCACAGCGCCTGGCCGAGCAGCAGCACCGCCGCCAGCAATACGCCGCCGAGGAAGGGTTTGAGATAGCGTTTCAGTTTGAGCAAGTGGCATTCCTTCTTTATTTATTATTTTATTACCAAATATTATAAACAAACCGCAACGCCTGTCAAGACGATGCGGATGTTTTGGAGGTGAATTTTTTATGAATGATGGGAAGGTCAAACCAAACTTTATTTTATTCTGTCGAATTCACCCATTAATACCAGCAGTGAATCAGCAGTGTTTTTCAATGCGTTTGCAGTCTCACCGATCAAATATAAGTAATAATCGGCAAGCCTATAGCTCCCGGCCATTACGGCATCATCAAACGCGTCGAACAAATCGGCCACTACCCCCAATTGATCACCATATTGCTTTATCTTGGTGGAGACTTCGCTTGCCTTCGCCACTTTTTTATCCGCCACATCTAAGAGCGCCTGTTTTTCATTGAGTTGGTTGGTAACCGTTTGTACCTCTTTTTTCTTTTTTTCCAGATCACTTAATGCGTTGGCGGCTTCTTTTTTCGCGCTGTCAGCCTCTTTTTTCGCGCTGTCGGCCTCTTTTTTCGCGCTGTCAGCCTCTTTTTTCGTGTTGTCGGCCTCTTTTTTCGCGTCTTCAGCCTCGGCATTTGCTTTTTCGACATCCAGTTTTGCCGCTTCTATTTTAGCCATCGCAGCCACATATTCTTTTTTCGATTCCTCGATCTCATCTTTTTTGCCGGAAAGTTCCTCTTTCAGCTTTGCTGTTTCATCCTTCAGGTTTGCCGTTTCCTCCTTCAGGCTTACCGTTTCCTCTTTCAGATTTGCTATTTCAATCTGATTGCTATCAATTTCACTGTTCGCGGATTCTAACTTTTTTGATAACGGGGAAAGCGCTATAAAAAAAATCAGAATAAAAGTAAGCAGACAGGCGCCTGAAAAAATTCCGGCGCACAGAATAATGAGCTTGCCGGACTTATTTCTTGGTTTTTCAGGCGACGCTGACAAATCCGGTGTGTCGCTGACTTCGGCAAGGGATGTTGTTTCAGGTATATTTTCCTGATTCATGTATAACACGTCCTTTAATAATATTTGATATAATTATATAGCATAAAATTAAAAAAGTCAAACAATAAGATATTTCCCACAATTTTTGCGTCCAGCTTTTAATAAATAAAGAATATTTCCACCCCGCCGGCGTATCCTATGCCTATCCACCACAAAAGGAGCGATCATCCATGGCAAAAGCAGGTATGCGCCGCCCGGATCCAAAGGACAAACACGCCCACGGTACCGAAAGCAACAAAAAACAGCACGAGCAAAAGAACAGCGCCTCGCCGGTACCAGAAATCAGCGGCAAAGCCAAACACGGCCATAATAAAGCAGGAGAGATATACCCGAAGTGAGGGGCATAGGGATTAGGGAATAGTAAAAAACGGCGTCCGCGGACGCCGTTTTTTTTATTGTACTGCTCACTGCTCACTGCTCACTGACCACCGCTCCCTAAACCACATCAAACATCGCGTTCAGCGTCATCCAGCCCGGCGTATCGAAATTCATCAGGTTCCAGACCGAGATACCCCGCAGATGATACTGCGGCACCAGCTCTAACCGGGCCTGTATGCTCCGCGGGTCCTCAAACCAGACCTCATGCTGCCGTTTCGCCCGGTCGTAATACCGGAAAAAGGGCGTCGCCGCCGCCGCGTCGAACCGGATCGGGACCCCCGCGTCCACCGCCTGCTGTACCGCCTGCCGGTTACTGACCGCCCGCCCCCGCCCGTCCGGCAGCGTCCAGTCATATCCGTAATTCGGTACGCCCAGCAGCAGCCGGGAAGGTTCCGTCTGCCCGGCGGCATACCGGATAATCCGCTCCGCCTGATCCAACGGAGCCGCCGCTGCCGGTCCGCCGCCGGAACAGCCCCAATCGTAGCTCATCAGCATGATATTGTCGGCGCCGTACCTCAGCCTGGAGCAACCCTGATTCTCATAAAGTCCTTTCGCTGGGATGGAGACGGTGACGCTGTACCCGACGGTATTCATCGTGCGGGTGACCCGGCCGATAAAATCGGCATAGGCGTCCCGGTAATCCGGCCCGATACATGCAAAGTTGATATCCAATCCGCCATACCCCTTCCGGTGCATCGTCCGGATTAAGTCGGTGATGAGCTTGGTCTGGGCCGCTATGTCGGCGAGCAGTTTCTGGGCCGGCTCGGCGGAAAAGGAGCCGTTTGGCGTCAATGTGGAGAGCGACAGGAGCGGCTGGACGCCGTATTCATGGGCGAGATCCAGCACCGTGCCGTCATCGGGGCAGTGCAGGCACCCGTCGCCGGTGAAGGTACAGGTAAAAACCGTGAGGGTGGTGAGGTAAGGGAGAGAGCGGCGGAGCAGAGCGGGCGGAATGGCGGATTTGACATATCCGTCGACAGTGAGCGGCCCGATTTTACTGCCGGTATAGCTGACAGCGAGCTGCTGTCCCGGCTGGAGCTGCGGACCGGCCCCGGCGGTAAACGCCGTTCCGGCAGATAACGCCGGATTGTTCCGCAGCAATTCCCGGACCGTGACGCCCCATTGCCGGGCAATCCGCAGCAAGGTGTCGCCTTTGCGGACGGTATACATTTCATGCGGGAACTGAATGACCAGCGCCTGCCCCGGCGTCAGTCTCGTATCGCGGCCAAGCCCGTTCTCGGCGACCAAGCGGGAAACCGGCAGACTGTACCTCCGCGCAATGGCATACAGGCTCTCCCCCTCCTCGACGATATGGATAACCATAAAAAATCCCCCCTTTGGGCATGTATATGCCGGAAGGGGGCGGGATAGTCGGGTTAATTGAGATAGCTGGTCAATTCTTTATCAAAAGTAAAAACCGTATTGCCGTCATGATGATAACCCACCATCAGACAATCGACAAAATCAAGTTTTGTCTCGGCATATACCGTTACTGCAGGATATAACGCAGAATGGCGTTGGTATCAAATACGGTCATATTTTTCAATCACCGCTCTTTCCCAGGTCCCCTTTTCCTGCGGAATGAATGCCGGATTGGCATATTCCTTTAATATGCCTTTCATACTCTTAAATGTATATCACGGAATATGCACAAATGCAATACTTTGTGCTGTAATTTTTATTTATCCGACAACCCCCGCGCACGCAAACTCTGCTTCAACATATTGACTGTCTGGGTTATCACAAACAATTCCGACGGGGTGCAGTCCGAAAAGAGCGATTCGGCTTCTTTGACCATATCCGGCTTGGACGCGCCGATGTTGTCCATGAGCAGATAATCGACAGTAGTATGCAACGCGTTAGCGACGGCGATCAGGCACGGTAGCGACAGCTTGGTATGCCCGTTTTCGATCTTGCTCATGTGTTGTATGCCGATATTTGCTACCTCTGAAAGAACCTCCTGTGTCAACTTCAATTCCAAACGTCGTTTTCTAATACGCAGACCAATTGATTTATAATCAGGCATATATTCCATAAAAACATACCATCCTTTAAAAATCGTAAAAAAATTTCAAAAATTTTTCTGTTACCTATTGTAATCTGATTAGGTATGTAGTATAATACGCACAAGCCCGAAAATCGCTATGAGGGCTAAAATATTTACAAAGAAAGAAGCGGATGCTTATGTACAAGGATACCTACGGCAACAGAATCGCGCGAAGGGAAGGGAACCGGATTTTAGACGCCTACGGCAACTGGATTTACGAAATCGTCGGCGACCGGATCAACGACACCTACGGCAACTGGAAATACGAATTCCGCGGGGAATACATCTTCGACACCTCAGGCAACCGCGTGTATGAAATCCGGGGCGACCGGATTTATGATACATACGGGAATTGGCTGGGGAGCGGGGATTGAGAAAGGGGGAGTGCAATATGGCGCAATCACAAGCAAATAAACCAAAATCAAGCATGGAATTTGAAATTAATTTTTTGGAAAAAGAAATACAGAAACATAGAAGAGAAATAAATAGGATACAAGAGTACTATAATTCTCAAATTAAACCTAAACGTAGAATAATGGATACTACTACTGATTTATCTATATTGATGGCAACAGGAGTTTTTATAGGTGAGATGGAAAGAGAACGAGATAGATTGATTAAAATAGAAGAAGATAAAATAGACGAAATAGATGAAGAAATTGAAGAGATAAAAGAACGCTTGGATCCTAATTATAAATTAGAAAAGGGATATAAGCTACTATGTGAAGAATTGGATGATATATGCGAAGATTCAGCACAGGATGCAACGATATTAATTGAATTAGCCAAACGATTCCGTGAATTGGGAAAATATAAGAACACGGAGGAATTAGCGAAAAAATGCGAGGGATTGGCGCAAGACATAATAGAGCAAGAAAAACATAAAAAACAATTAGAGAAAGAAAACAAGTACAATGCACTAATTGCAAAAAAAAGAAAATTGAATTCAAGTACGGTTTCATGTAGTGAAGATTATTTTAAACTTGAAAAAGATTTTCGTGAGATTGCCGGTGATAGCGGCTATAAAGATGCAATTATATCAGCTGATGAATGTCGGGTTGTTGCGGTAGAAAAACATGAGGAAGAAAGAAAACGTTTACAATCAAAGCAGTGGGAACAACAAGGACTTTGCCGATATGATGGTGGAAAATTAAGTTTATTTAAGAAAAAGTGTAAGATTTGCGGAAAGAAAAAATAATGCTGAACAATGTATAGCATTATTCAATTTAAAAACCGCACCGGTTCGGCTCACCCCCGAACCGGCGCGGTTTTTTATTGACAACATATTGACATTGCGCATAAAACCGTATATAATGAGAAATCTAACAACCGGAAAGGGGCTGACAAAATGGCACAGACCAATGTGAATATCCGCATGGACGAAACGGTGAAGCGGCAATTTGATGTGATTTGTAACGAGCTGGGATTGAATATGTCCACGGCTTTTAATATCTTCGCGAAAACCGTTGTGCGGCAAAATAAAATCCCGTTTGAACTTAGCGTGGATCCGTTTTATAATGAGGTCAACCAGGCGCGCTTGCGGTATGCGGTCGCCAACCGCGACGAAGAGCGTATTACTAAAACGATGGAAGAATTAGAGGCGATGG
>Ga0123353_10009208_pt1 | contig 13592 bp, 7 predicted proteins | sample TergutLab28metaG_3_FD_92763 | JGI IMG/M metagenome (GOLD analysis project Ga0123353, IMG submission 92763) | Labiotermes labralis P3 segment gut microbial communities from Petit-Saut dam, French Guiana - Lab288 P3 | ecosystem: Host-associated > Arthropoda: Insects > Digestive system > Gut ... | reverse complement strand
CTGGAAAGCTCCGAACGGCGCGCCTTAATGCGCCGCACCGAAACCATGATGAGCAATCTCCCCGGTATGGTATACCAATGCTTGAATGACCCGCCCAACTTTACCTTTACATTTGTCAGCGAAGGAAGCCTTGCGCTTTCGGGGTATACGCCGGAAGAGCTCATGGGCAACAACGCGCTCAAGTTTTTTGACATGGTACATCCCGACGACGTCGAGCCATTGGCAAAGGAGAATGAGGTAACTCTCTCCATTGGATTACCGCTCGAAACCACGTTCCGTATCGTAATGAAAGACGGCACGGTAAAGCATATTTGGGAACGCAGCCGCGTTGTTGAAAGAAAGCCGGACGGCAGCCCTCATATCTTAGAGGGGTTCTATACTGATATTACCGAACAGCGGCGATTGGAAGCCGCCGAGCTTGCAAACCGCGCCAAAACAGAATTTTTAGCAAATATGAGCCATGAGATAAGGACGCCCATGAACGCTATCCTCGGTATGGCCGACCTCGCCCTTCGCGCCCAGCGCGCATCTAAATACGACACCGCCACCGATTATATGTACAATATAAAAACCGCAGGGAATCAACTGCTCACGATCATCAACGACATCCTGGACTTTTCCAAAGTTGAAGCCGGGGCGATCGACCTGAAACCTGAAAAATACAACCTTTACTCGGTTATCAATGACATAACCACCATGATCCATGTGCGTATCGGGGACAAGCCCCTTGATTTCATAATTGAAGAAGACGCCGATATGCCGAGGGAACTGATAGGCGACGTGACGAGGATCAAGCAAATCGCCATCAATCTGTTGACCAACGCCGTCAAATTTACAAGAGAAGGCCACATCGTTTTCTCGATCAGCGCGGAGGCTGTCGGTTCAGACGGCGACTATAAACTGAAAATGTCGGTTACTGACACGGGCATCGGAATAAAAAGAGAGGATATCCCCTTACTGTTCGGCAATTTTTCGCAGCTTGATACCCGTAAGAACAGAAGCATAGAAGGCACGGGGCTGGGCCTTGCCATATCAAAAAGCCTTGTGGAGTTTATGGGCGGTGAAATCGAGGTAACAAGCAAATACGGCGAGGGAAGCTGCTTCTTATGTTATGTAATGCAAAAGCTCGGGACTCCCGCCCCCGCGCTGCCGGTTGTCCCGGATGATAAACGCCGGGTAGCCGTACTGCTTTCAAATAATGTCAAAGCCCGCATCCTGACAGAGAAAATCAGTAACATGGGCGTCCCGTGCGATATGATCCAAAGAGCGGATGAAATCGGCGTGAAAAACCAGGCAGTTTACTCGCATGTGTTTTTTGATAACAGCTACTTTGAAAGAATACTGAAAGAAAACTGCAATGGCGCAAAACTGTTCTTTGTCGCGCACGGCCTGGTGGATACTGAAAAGGTGCCGCCCAGTATGCAGGTCATACATATCCCGCTTACGAATCTGCTGATGGCACAGCTGCTCAGCGATAAAGCAAGCAGCTACGGCGACGCGGATACAGGCGATGAAGGTATGTCGCTGCTGCTCAATGACACACTCATTTTAGTGGTCGACGACATAGAGATCAACCTGATGATCGCGCAGGAAACGCTGATGGCGGTCGGCGGCGATGTGGATACAGCCGATTCCGGGGCGATGGCCATTAGACTCGTGAAAGAGAATGATTATGACATCGTTTTTATGGATCATATGATGCCGGAGATGGACGGAGTCGACACGACGAAAGCCATACGCGCCCTGCCTGAGGACAAACACAAGAAAATGCCTATCGTCGCGCTGACCGCAAATGTAGTGGGCGATGTGAAGGAGATGTTTATTGAAAGCGGCATGAATGATTTTCTCTCAAAACCGCTGGAGATCGACGAAATAGAACGCGTTCTGCAAGAGTGGCTGCCCCGTGACAAGTGGAGCAGGGTAAAAAAGAACAAGTAGTTAAGGAGATCGGAAAGTTATGTTTAATGAACTCATGGATAGCCTGACTAATATGAAAATCTTTCAGGGTTCGCTTACTGATTTTTGGCAGGAACTCAGCGTCAGCAGTGTAATCATGTCCATCATTGTTATCTTTATGCTGACAGGCCTGATCGACAAACTGCGCGGGAATAAGCGCGGATACGGCGAACGGTTTGACGCGGGCTTTAAGGCAATGGGCGACCTTGCCCTTGCAGTCATCGGCATCATTGCGGTTTCGCCGGTGCTGCTGCTGTTGCTCACGCCTGTCGTCACGCCGCTGTACACGCTGATCGGCGCATCCCCTGCCATGTTCCCCGGTTCGCTGTTGGCGCTGGATATGGGCGGTTACGCTATGGCGGCGCAAATGGCGGGAGATAACGCCGCTGTCGGCAATTACGCGGGTATCATCGTCGCGTCAATGATGGGTATTACGCTGTGCTTCACGATCCCCTACGCTCCCACGGTGCTTAAAAAAGAGGATCACCCGGTTTTCGCTATGGGCGTCCTTATCGGTATCGTGACGCTGCCCGTCGGCTGTCTTATCGGCGGGCTGACGATGGCGCTCACATCCACGCCGCTGCCTTTCATGGAACTGCTCATTAACACCCTGCCGGTCATCGCGCTGTCCGTCATAATTTGCGTTGGGTTACTATGGAAGCAAAAAGTAATGCTCAAGATTTTTTCCGTTTTCGGGAAATGCGTATCAATTATCGCAACGACGAGTTTGGGGATCGCCGTTTTTCAGTATCTCACCGGGCTTCGCCTGCCGCTGTTCTATTTGATGGTGGAGGAAAACGAGGCGCTTGGAATGATACCTCTGGAGTTTGCGATCTGGCTCATAGGCGCCATCGCTATTGTGCTTGCAGGCGCGTTCCCGATGATTCTGTTCCTCAACCGCAGGCTCGGAAAGCTTATGGATAAGTTCGGTAAGAAAGCCGGCGTGGGCAGCGAAGCGTCGACAGGGTTGCTGACACAGCTTGCAAGCAGTATTCCGGTATGGAGCGTAGTGGGCGATATGGATAAGCGCGGGAAGCTGCTCAATGTGGTATTTGCGGTATCCGGTTCTTTTGTTCTGGGTGACGTACTAGCTTTTACCGGCGGCGTGAACCCTGAAATGGTTTTCCCTGTAATTGCTGCAAAGTTTTCAGGAGGTATCCTCGCAATACTGCTTGCTGTCGTTCTGCTGAGGGTTAAAGCCTTGAAGTTGGAGTAGGAAAATCAAGTATTTAAACAGGAGACAAAACGTCCGAAACCCTCTTCTATGTTACCGGAGATTCAGATGCCGAATATTGCATTTCTCATATTCAATAGGATACATACCCCAACAACGGTTACCGCGGTTTTTCGTTTTGGCTTGTTGTCGGGTTTGTTTCTCTGTTCAGAGCTGTTGTTCCAGACGCTGACCGGCACGATCGGTTCTGGTTTTTTCCGTGCGGCTTTTTTCATTCTGCTTGGTTCTGCGCTGGTGACGATCATTACCCTTTGCCTGCCAAAGCTTGCGGCCCTGCTCATATTGGAGGCGGCTGTTCTCACAGTCTCGCTTCTGTCTGTCGGTCAGTTGTTATATCTGAGGATTTTCAACGAGTTCGTATCGATTGATATGATGCGCGGCGGCGGAGAAGCGATATACCGGTTCAGCGGCATACTCACTGATACCATGCTGGAGAATATACCCGGCATCCTCTTGTTGCTGCTTCCGGCGTTCATCCCTCCGGCGCTGTACCTCCTGCGTCGTTTCCCGGCAGCTTCGCGCATGCAAGTAAAACACGCAATTATTCCTATCGTCGTCTTGTGTGCGCTGCGGTACTCCCTTCTTATTCCTGCAGCCATTGATTCCTACTCGCCTCTCGCTGTCCGATACGGGCAAGGCGACGTAGGCCGGATTGCTACTGTCAGCAATGTGGGTTTATTTACCGCTATGGAAATAGATGTACTATCACAGGTTTTTTCCGCCGGTACTTCATCCGTCCTTGATAGCATTCCGGACATGCCTGCTCTGTCACTGTCGCCGCCCGCGATTCCCGTGCAGCCGCCGCCTAAAACTCCGGAGCTGCCGGATGCGTCCGGTACTATAGCCAATGCAACCGATCCAAGCGATACAGGCGATCCGGAGCCGCCCGACTTGCCGCCCGAACCGCCGCCGTGGGTAGGCAAGTTCAACGGTTTTGACATTGATTTCGAGGCGTTGATCGAACGCGACAAAAACAACAGAGGGTTGCGCCAGCTCCATGAGTACTTCTCAACACTTACGCCAAGCGCGCAAAACGAGAGAACAGGCTTGTTTGAAGGGTATAATCTAATCACGATCTGCGCAGAGGCTTTCACCGGTTGGGTCATCGACCCGGAACTGACGCCGACTCTGTACATGATGCAGAATGAAGGGGTTTACTTCGAAAACTTCTACAGCCTTTACGGGGCGGGCACCATTGGCGGCGAGTTTGCACTGTGTTCCGGCTTTATGCCAAGAGGCCGCGGGGGCTGGTGTACCGGCGCCGCGGGGAACTACCTGCCGTTCACATTTGCTTCGCGCTTTCTCGATCTGGGAATACAACCGCTCGCCTATCACAACGGTTCTTACACGTTTTACGACCGGAACGTACTTTTTCCGCGCTTGGGATATGACTTTAAGGCATACGGAGGCGGACTTAGTATGGCGGAGTATGGTTGGAGCACAAGCGACGTGATACTGTTCAAGCTGACTGTCGACGAGTATATAAATATGGAGCGTTTTTATGTACACTACATGACATACAGCGGGCACTCCGGCTATAGTTTCGGCAACCCGCAGGCGGCGGTCAATCGCGATGCGGTGAGCCATTTGCCATACTCGTCCGAAGTCAGGGCGTATATTGCCTGTCAGCTTGAGTTTGAGTATGCGATGGCGTACCTGCTTGGCCGTCTTGAGGAAGCGGGCATTGCCGAACGTACAGTGATCGTCATAACCTCCGACCATTATCCGTACGGACTGGAGCACGACAAAACAGAGGAACTTGCAGGCAAGAGACTGGACTTTATTTCTCAGCTGTTTGAAAGCGCCGGCATCATATATGTCAAAGGCATGCAACCCGTGACAGTCGCCGCTCCCGCTTATGTGCCCGATATGCTTCCAACTGTTCTGAATCTCTTAGGTCTTCGGTTCGACTCACGGTTTCTGCCCGGGCGCGACGTCTTTTCAGACGATGCACCGTTCGTTATCCTCGGAAGCGGCGTCGTAACTGAAGCGGGCGTATATAATAAGCACAACAGGAGACTTACTCTTTTTGACGGCATTGAAGAAGTGCCTGAAGGCTACGCCTCAGCGATAGCGGCAATCGAAGCGGCGAGGACCTCCGCAGTGGAGCAGATCGTCAACTTGAACTATTTCGAGTCTATCAGGTCGTATCTTGAATAAACTTTGAAAAAACTGTGTAAAACAGTGCATATGTTCATAATGAGTTCACATTTAAGTAATACTATAGTACCGATCACGGAGGTGATGTAAAGTATGCTTACATGGACAAAAGTTGAGGTTTTTGGAGACTCTATTCTGAAAGGCATTCAGCTTAATATAAGCAACATGCGCTATCAAGTTGATAACAACATCGACGTCAAAGCGATAGAGCGAAAGCATTCCCTGAGCATAATGAACTACTCAAAGTTCGGTTGCACTGTGACAAAGGGGCTTGCGTTGATTGAAAAGCACCTGAAAAACGATGAGAACAAATGCGACGCGATAGTTATGAATTATGGCGGGAACGACTGCGATTTTGATTGGAAGGCTGTATCGGAAAGCCCGGAGGCGGACCACCAGCCGAACACCCCTCTCGATGCTTTCACCGAGACCTATCGCAAAATCATCCTTCTTATAATGGATCGAGGCATCCGTCCTGTTATCACTACTTTGCCGCCGCTCGACGCCCAGAGGTTCTTCAACTGGTTCTGCGGTAGATTTAACAAAGACAACGTGCTCAAGTGGCTGGGCGGCGTCGAGAGTATATATCGCTGGCAGGAGAATTACTCAAGGACTGTCGAGAAAATCGCTGCGGATACAGGCGCGCTGTTAGTCGACTTGCGCGGCGCGTTCCTAAAGCACAGGAAACTGCAGCACCTCCTTTGTTTTGACGGCGCGCACCCGAACACTGAAGGGCAAAAGGTGATCACGCAGGAGTTCCTGGACTTCGTCAGCCGTGTTTTGCCGAATCGTGAACCCCAAAGCGTCAATTGGTTTTAGCACCCCGTTCAGCAAGACAGATGTCGCTTTGTAAGCGACCATAATATGATAATAAAGCGTTATACTCCATTCATAATAAAAATGAATGGAGTGTATTATTATGTCAGAACTCGATAGCATACGTCAGATGAAGGCTTGCATGGACAGCCTCGCGAATGGGGTCGACCCTTCAAGCGGCCAGGTGCTGCCAAAAGACACGGTGCTCAACAACATTGACCTTTCCCGATGTTTCTTCGCGGTGTCCGATGTTCTCAGAAGGGTAAGCGAGAACGGCGGCGTCGTCGGGCAGAGGCGAAGGGTTTCGCTGCCCCCGTTTTCTCTGCAGAGCGATCTGCGCGGCCAAATCGGGATCACAGCAGAACCCGCAATGATCAAGCGTTTCACCGACCGCATCAACGCCCTCGTCGATACCGACGCCATGCAAAGGCTCAAGGTCACCGCAATGACCTCGTGGCTGGTCAGGAACGGTTATCTCCGCGAGGAAGAGGTCAACGAAAAGAAACGGAAAGTACCGACAAAACAAGGCGAGGATCTCGGTATCTCCTCCGAGTTTCGGGAGGGTCAGTACGGCAGCTACCTTGCAATACAGTATAGCGAGAATGCCCAGCGCCTGCTGGTCAGCAACCTCGACGAAATAATCGCGATCTCAAACGGGAACGAGGCGAGCTGATCCTCAACAAAAAATAACAATATCCGAATTTGGACTTTTTATGGACCTCTTTTTGTGGTAAAATGTCAGGAAATGTAGTAAACTCTCGTTGGCATGGAAGCATTGAGCATAACTAATTCCTTTTTTGGAGGGCGCCGGCATGAACAGTATCAGTATGCTGAGACAGCATGGAAGGACAATGATCATTCTTGCGCTGTGCCTGTTGGTCCCGTTTATCTCAATATGGTATATAGCAAGCCATGTCAACGAGAATATCTTCTACGAGCAGAAGAAAGAAAGCCTTTTGTCGATGACCAAGGTGCTTGAGGCGCATCTTGTCAGCGGCGGATATAATGAAATACTAACAAATGCCGGAAAGCTGGGAGCAACGAAGGAGGAGCAGATCGCGGCGCTGAACGAGGCGCTGCGGGGGTTCACCGACGAGGTTGCAGGGGCTTCAGAAGGGCTGGGCGTTGGTTATTACTCACGCGATCTTGACGCCATTCTCACCTACGGGCCTTCGGCGTCTTACCAGCATAACGTCGGCATTCCCATCAGGGAAGAACACCCCGGCCGGCGGGTCATGGAAACCGGCATTGCGGAAGTGACAATGGGCACCATGGTGCGCGGCAATATAATGAACGCAATGCTGCCGATCGTTCGCGACGGCGAGGTCATCGGTTATATCTGGGCCAACAACCTCGTATCGGAGCTGGAGCAGACCCTGTCGCAAATGTCCTTCATCATCCTTGTACTGCTTATTCTCTCATACATAGTTATGCTGATCACAATAATGATTTTTATCCGCAGAATGATCAAGTCAGATCAAAAACGCGATATCATCCTCGGCGTTATGAACCGCGTCGCATCCACATTGCTCTCGGCGGCGACTGAAGAACACTTCGAAAAGTCACTGCTCGAAGGCATGGAAATCATCGGTCTGAGCATGGACGCGGACTATGTACAGATTTGGCAGAATGAGTTGCGGGACGGTCAGCTTGAGTTTGTCCTGAAGTACAGATGGGTCTCCGACGCCGGTAAAAACGTCGCTCTTGTCGAAATCGGGGCGGCATTGCCATACAGCCGAAGATGGCAGGAACGGTTTCTTCGCGGAGACTGTATCAACGGGCCTGTTGCGCGTCTGTCGCAGGAGGATCGGACGCTGTTCACCTCTCTGGGTTTGAAGTCCACCCTCACCCTTCCGATGTACTACAAGGATGAGTTCTGGGGTATATTCTGTGTCGATGACGTCTGCAAGGAGCGTTACTTTACGAAAGAGGAAGTCAATGTCCTGCACTCTTCGACACTTATGCTTGTTAACGCCATCAACCGTAACCTGATCCAACGGCAGCTTAAGAACGCCCTTGAGAGAATGGAGGATATGCTCGCGCAAAACGAACTCCATATCACTAAGCTGGATATGGCGATCCAGGCGTCAAAAGTCGGTTTGTGGGAGATGGAGATCGTAAAAGACGATCCGATCAACCCGAAGAACGTTTTCCTCTGGTCGGACGAACTCCGGCATATGCTTGGATACAAGGATGAGAACGACTTCCCGAATGTCCTGAGCAGTTGGAGCGACCTGCTGCATCCCGAAGACAAAGAAAGGGCCCTCAACGCATTTGAAAAGTACCTTCTCGACTTTACCGGGCAGACGACCTACGACGTCGAGTACCGGTTATTGAAGAAAGACGGCGAGTTCTCATACTTCAACGCCGCAGGCGCGACAGTCCGCGACAAAAACAACCGGCTGGTCCGGGTCGTTGGCACGCTGGTCGATATAACCGAGACAAAAAACATAATTCTTGACTCAGAGAGGCACAGGATCCAGGCGGAAGCCGCCAATAAAGCAAAAAGCAACTTCCTTTCCACGATGAGCCATGAGATACGGACCCCTATGAACGCAATAATCGGTATGACGGCAATCGGAAAACTAACGAACGACGCCCGGAAAAAGGACGACGCCCTGAAAAAGATCGAAGGCGCGTCCAAGCATCTCCTGGGTATAATCAACGACGTTCTTGACATGTCCAAAATAGAAGCTGACAAGTTTGAGCTGTCGCCGGTAAGTTTCGAGTTCGAAAAAATGTTGCAAAAAATCGCAGACGTGATCAACCTGCGCGTGGACGAGAGACGGCAAAAGTTTTTCATCCACATAGACAAGAACATCCCCCACACGCTGATCGGCGACGACCAGAGACTGGCGCAGGTCATAACCAACCTATTGTCAAACGCGGTGAAGTTTACGCCGGAGGAAGGCTCCATCCACCTTGACTCAGAGCTTCTCTCCGAGGGCGGTGATATGTGCCGTCTGAAAATCAGCATTGAAGACACGGGTATCGGCATTACGGAAGAGCAGATAGCGCGGCTGTTCAACTCATTCGAGCAAGCTGAAGCCAGCACAACACGCAAGTACGGCGGCACTGGCCTGGGCCTTGCGATCACTAAACGCATAGTGGAGCTTATGGGCGGCGAGATTTGGGTCGAGTCCGAACCGGGAGCAGGCTCAAAGTTCATGTTCACGTTCAATATGAAGCGCGGCTCCGACGTGAGAACGCCGCTGCTGGACGCAAGCGTCAACTGGGAGAACATCCGTATTTTCGTGGTCGACGATGAGGAGGAGATCCGTGAGTTTTTCATGGTCATCGCGGAAAACCTGGGCATCTCATGCACAGTTGCCGCAGACGGTTACGAAGCGGCAAGAATGCTGGAGGAAGACGACGACTACAACATTTTCTTCGTCGACTGGAAGATGCCCGGCATGGACGGGATCGAGTTTTCCAGGCAAATACAGTCCAAAGCCACCGGGAACTACATAGTCACGATTTTCTCTTCAGTCGATTGGAACACTATCGAAGAAGAAGCCAGAGAGGCGGGCGTCGACAAGTTCCTTCCGAAGCCGCTGTTTCCGTCAATGATCGTCGATATGATCAACACCTGCATCCAGATAAAGCCCGAAACATACGTCGGTGACGAGGCGGATAACAGAGAGGATTTCACCGGATACTCTATCCTTCTGGTTGATGATGTGGAGATAAACCGGGAAATCGTGCTTTCGCTGCTCGAACCGACCGGCCTTAGCGTTGATTGCGCTGAAAACGGCGTACAGGCGGTCGGTATGTTTAAAGACACGCCCGGCAAGTACGACATGATATTCATGGACATCCAAATGCCGGAAATGGACGGTCATGAAGCAACGCGAGAAATAAGGGCGCTGGACGACCCCCGCGCAAAGGACGTCCCGATAATCGCAATGACCGCCAACGTGTTCCGGGAGGACATCGACAAAAGCATTGAGGTCGGCATGAACGGCCATATAGGCAAACCGATAAACCTTGATGAAGTTCTTAATGAACTGCGGTTACATTTGCGCAAACAGTAAAAGGGATTCTCTATGTCACGCTTCTCGAAGTCAGCAGGATTGCCAACTTGTAAATAATGATGATATCTTACCTCAAACTTATAAAAGCATTGCATTTTAAAAGTTTGTTTGATAGTATGATTGGGCTAATAGCGCCAAAAAAACGAGAAAGGGAGAGGGAGCGTTTATGGGTAATTCGAAGTGGAAAGTTGGGGAGATAGAGATATTTCCATTGGTCGAACTGGAAATAGGGGGCGTAATCCAATATCTGGTTCATGACGCCGTACCCGAGATAGTCAGGGAGATGAGCTGGCTGCAGCCGGATTACGCTGATGAAAACGGTAACTTGCGTGCTTCCACTCAAGCCTTTCTAATAAAAACCAATGATAAGTGCGTCCTGGTTGACGCATGTGTTGGTAATGATAAAATCAGGGAGAGTTTTCCGCCGTTGTGCAACCTAAACACAGGCTTTCTCAGCCAACTGCACGACATAGGCGTCAGGGAGACCGATATAAACTACGTCGTCTACTCGCATTTTGATTTTGACCACATTGGATGGAGCACTGTCCTCAAGGACGGCAAATGGACGCCGACATTCCCGAATGCAAAGTATATCTATGTGGAAGGCGAGTATAATTATTGGAAAAGCCAGCCGGAAAACGAAATGAAAGACTACAGGGACGCGTTTAACGATTCAGTCGAGCCGGTAATGGACGCCGGGCTGGGTGTATTGGTCAGCAACGATTTCAAACTTGATGACAACATCAGCTTCCTACCGACGCCGGGGCACACCCCGAACCATGTCAGCATTGTGGTCGAGTCAAACGGCGAAAAAGCTATCATTGTCGGCGACCTGATGCATCACCCCTGCCAGTTTTCTCATCCCGAATGGAGCACGCTTGCGGACAGGTCGCCTGAAGAGTCAGTCGCCGCCCGGGCGAAAGTCCTTGACGAAATCGCGGACAAGAGCGTATTGTTCATCAGCTCACATTTTTCCGCACCTTCCGCCGGTTATGTGACAAAGGATGGCGGCGCTTACAAATTTAATACTCTCTAATGCGAACAGCACCAGCAACGCAGAAGGGATAAGCGGCTATCCCGATCATCGCGATCCTCCCCCGTGTTTTCCGGAGCTTAAAACATACACTCAAACGGGAGACGACCAGCTTATGGACCATGATACCGAAGTGGATTCCCATCTCAGACATGACAGGATTCTTACGGAGATACTGAACAACTTTGACGCATTAATTTACGTTTCCGATTTGGAGACCAACGAGATCCTTTTCATAAACGACTCTATGAAAAGGGAGTTCGGCGTAACGGATGTTGAAGGTAAGATATGCTGGCAGGTCTTTCAGGATAATTTTACCGGCGTCTGCGACTTCTGTCCGGTACATAGGCTTAAAAGCGTTGACGACCCTCCGATAGTCTGGGAAGAGTATAACACCGTCACAAGGAAGTACTATCAGAATACCGACAGGATCATCAACTGGGTGGACAACAGGATCGTCCATATCCAGTACTCGATCGACGTCACGGTGTTCAAGGAAAATGCGCGCGAACTGGACGATAAACGTCTGCAATTAGAAGACGCCCTCAGGACGATCCAGGCGGAAAGAATGGATAAAGAGGAACGGACACAGGTGCTGCTGGACGCAATGCCCTTCTGTTGCGCCCTCTGGGACGAGAACCTTAAAGTCATCGACTGCAACGAAGCCGTCGTAAAACTCTTTGACCTGACGAACAAGCAGGAGTACATTGACAGGTTCTATGAGCTTTCTCCGGAGTACCAGCCTTGCGGAGAAACCTCGGCGAAGAAAGCGGGTATTTATCTGAGGCGCGCGTTCAAGGAAGGTTCCGTGAGGTTTGAGTGGATGCGCCATAAGCTGAACGGAGAGCTGATCCCGAGCGAGGTTACGCTGGTTCGCATCAAAATCGGTGACAGGCATTTGATAGCAGGATATATCCGTGACCTGCGCGAAGAGAAGAAAATGCTCGCGGAGATTGAAAAGAATCAGGAAGAACTCCGCAAAGCGCTTGGGATAGCGGAAGAGAACTCCAGGGCAAAAACTGAATTTTTGTCAAAAATGAGCCACGAGCTCAGGACTCCTCTAAACGCAATTATCGGCATGCTCAATATAATCGAGAAATCGAGTGACATTGGCAGGATCACCGACGCTTTGTGCAAGATGAAGTCCTCGTCAGACAATCTTTTACACACAATAAACGATATTCTGGACGTGTCAAAAATCGAAGCCGGCAAAATCGAACTCCTCGAAGAAGAATTCGACATGGCGGAAATGTTGAGTAATATCCTTAACATTGTCGAGCACTCAGCTCACGAGAAAAACATTACAATAGAGTCGAACATCGGCGCGGCGGTAAGGACACATTTTATCGGCGATTCGAAAAGACTGGGGCAGGTTTTTGTGAACCTGCTCTCAAATGCGATCAAGTTCACTCCGGTCGGCGGGCGCGTAGAAGTCTTCATAGAGTGCAACGAGCAACCGGGCGGCGCCGTTGAGATCGTGTCGACCGTCCTGGATACCGGCGTTGGTATGCCGGAAGGCAAGATAGCCGTGATTTTTGATAAGTTTTCGCAGGTGGACAACAGCCTTTCCAGGCAGTATACGGGAACCGGGTTAGGGCTTTTCATCGCCAGGAGTATCGTCGAGCTCATGAGCGGCAGTATATCGGTGGAGAGCAAAGTGGGAGCAGGCTCAGAGTTCAAGTTCAGCGTTTTACTGAAACCGGCTGAACGGCGGCATGAGGAAAAGTCTGCACCCGTAAGTGCAGAAACCAAAGAGGTCTTTGACTTTTCCGGTAAAAGGATATTGCTGTTCGAGGATGTTGACATAAACAGGGAGATCGTTCTGTTTATACTTGAAGAAACCGGCGCCGTTTGTATTGAGGCTGCCGACGGAGTGATCGGCGTAGGGCTGTTTCAGAAGGATCCTGAATCATACGACATAATACTAATGGACATTCAGATGCCGAACATGGATGGATTTGAAGCGGCAAAGGTGATCCGCGAAAGCGGCGTTCCAAACGCAGATACGATTCCTATCGTCGCCATGACGGCAAATGTTTTTGCCGAACAGATAAAGGATACCTTTGAGGCGGGAATGAACGCGCATATAGGAAAGCCTGTGAGTGATATCGAACTGAAGCGGGTATTAGCGAAGTTCCTGTAACGGTTCCCAAAGCGCAGCAAGAGAAGCATGTCTTTCGCACATGGACTGCGCAAAATTTTCAGCTTATTCAATAACAACCAGATCCCATGTTGTACTGTTGAAGTTCTCGCCGCCCTCCGGCGTTGCCATAACGACGTCCTCTACACGGAGCATTCCCCTGCGCGGCAGAAGTATCGAAGGCTCTACCGTGAAGCACATCCCGGTTTCCAGGACCCG
>Ga0123353_10009206_pt1 | contig 13594 bp, 13 predicted proteins | sample TergutLab28metaG_3_FD_92763 | JGI IMG/M metagenome (GOLD analysis project Ga0123353, IMG submission 92763) | Labiotermes labralis P3 segment gut microbial communities from Petit-Saut dam, French Guiana - Lab288 P3 | ecosystem: Host-associated > Arthropoda: Insects > Digestive system > Gut ... | reverse complement strand
GCATCGAGTCCAAAGACCCGTCGGGGCTTTTCGGGCAAATCACGGCGTTCAACCGTTCGCTCGGCGGTTATGAGTTCATGAGCGAGAAGCAGAATTTTAACGGCGAATGGGTGGTTAACGCCACGCTTAAAGTCCCGCCCGATAAGTTAGATACGCTGATGAGCTTCGTCGGTGAGAACGGGCAGGTGATTAATTCAAGGGTGGAATCCGACGATGTGACCGATGATTATTTCGACATGAAAACGAGGGTTGAAAGCAGGCGCAGGTCATTGGAGAGCTATTACAGTCTGCTCGAGAAAGCCGACAGCGTCGATGAAATTCTTAAACTCCAAAGAACCATCGACGGAATCATTGAGGACATTGAGGCGTTTGAAGGGCGTTTACGTGTGCTTGATAATTTGACCGACATGGCGACGGTGACGCTTTATATAGCGCAGGAGGTTGAAGAAGAAATCATTGAAGAGCGGCGGGAAATCGACTGGAGCTCGCTCAGTGCGGACGATGTGGGCTACTTTATTAAAAGCGGGTTTGTTTCGGTCGTCAGTTTCTTCGTGACGCTGTTCCAGTGGTTGTTTATTGCGCTGGCGGTGACTTCGCCGATTTGGGTTCCGGTGTTCATTGTTATGCTTATAGTACTGAGAAGACGTAAAAAGAAAAAGACGGAAGTAACACAAGAGCTTAAAGAAAATAACAGGGAATAGATATAATAAACCCGCCTTATCGGTGTACTAAAGGCGGGTTTGAATTTTATTATTTTTACGACGCTCGGCAGATTCCGCAATCTCTTCCGGTGTACGGAAATACTCTTTCACTATTTTTTTATTATCACCTTCACCGCGGGTTACGGTTATTTTACAGCCGTGTTTTTTTAAATGCGCGGCATAAGGGTTTTTAACCCCCTTTGAGAAATCATAGTGGTCTTTCATAACACACCTCCGCAATACAAATCGGTTTCTTTTTTATTTGCTTTTCGGGCAGAAATCAATCTTACAACCGTTTCGCTTTCTCTGCAGCAATGACAAACTACAAGAAGCCTTGATAATTCGCTCTCTCCTATAATTATAAAACGTTCTTCGTCTTCAGAATGTTTATCGTCTGCAATCAATATTGCGTCATCATCATCAAAAACAGTTTGCGCTTCTTCAAATGATATTCCGTGTTTTTTAATGTTTATTTGATTTTTGCGCTCATCCCAATCGAATTTTTCGTCCCACATTATTATGTCGCCCTTCTGAAATTACTATACCACAGCTTGACGTTTTTGTCAAGATTTCACCCTCAAAATCCTCTCCTGTCCGCCGAGATACGCACGCAAAGGCTCGGGCACGCTCACGCTCCCGTCGGCGTTAAGGTTATTCTCAAGGAAGTAAATCAGCATACGCGGCGGTGCGACGACGGTATTGTTGAGCGTATGCGCGAAGTATTTTTCTTTCTCGCTTTTACGTATTCTTATCCCCAAGCGTCTTGCCTGCGCGTCACCGAGCGTCGAACAGCTCCCGACCTCGAAGAACTTACCGAGGCGCGGCGACCACGCTTCGACGTCAACGCTCTTGACCTTCAGGTCAGCTAAGTCCCCGGAACAACATTCAAGCGCGCGGACAGGCACGCCGAGCGACAGGAAGAACTCCACTGTCGTCTTCCACAGCTTCCCGAACCACTCAAGGCTGTCCTCGGGCTTGCATACGACAATCATCTCCTGTTTCTCGAACTGATGAATACGATATACGCCGCGCTCTTCTATGCCGTGCGCGCCGACTTCTTTGCGGAAGCAGGGCGAATAACTCGTGAGGGCTTGCGGGAGGTCTTCCTCGGGGATTATTTCGTCCATGAACTTGCCAATCATGCTGTGCTCGGACGTGCCTATTAGATACAAGTCCTCGCCCTCGATTTTATACATCATGTTGTCCATCTCGGCAAAGCTCATCACGCCGCTCACCACCGCGCTTCTAATCATAATGGGCGGAATGTAATACTCAAAGCCTTTGTCAATCATGAAGTCGCGCGCATAGCTTAAAATCGCCGAATGTAGGCGCGCAATATCGCCTTTGAGATAATAGAAGCCGTTGCCGCTGGTTTTCCTCGCGCTGTCTAAATCAAGCCCGGCGAAGCTTTCCATGAGTTCCACGTGATAAGGTATCTCGAAGCCCTTTTCGGCGTAATTCCCGAACCGCTCGACTTCTACGTTTTCGCTGTCGTCCTTGCCGAGCGGGACATCGCCGGCAATCATTTGCGGGATAGTTGACATGATAACATGAATTTCTTCTTTATTTTTGGCAACGTCTTTCTCTAACCTCTGAATACCCTCTTTCATCAGCGCGACTTTAGCCTTTATTTGCTCGGCGTCGTCCTTCTTACCCTGTGCCATAAGTGAGCCGATTTCCTTTGAAAACTTGTTAACATCCGCACGAGCTGTTTCAAGCTGTAAAAGCTGACGCCTGTAAATCTCGTCAAGCTCGATAACTTTATCGACGAGAGGAAGTTTGCCGTCTTGAAACTTCTTTTTTATATTTTCTTTTACGAGTTCGGGGTTTTCGCGCAGGAATTTTATGTCGAGCATTTTATTTCCCCCCATCCGAAAGTCTGTTCACAACCTCCATAACCTCGTCCTCGGAGAAGACATCGATTTCGATTGTAATTTTATTTTGGTTCTCTTTTATGCGTACGGTCTTGCCGATTGAGTTTTGAAGTGAGATTTCCGCTTCGGTGAGGAGCGGGCTTTTTTTGGTTTTCGCCGCGGGTTCGTCTTTCCCGGGCGCGGAGGCGTTCTTGACTAAGTTTTCAAGTACGCGCACGGACAAACCGCCGCTTACGGTCTTCTGCGCCAACTGCGTCATCTGTGCAATATCGGACAAGCCGAGCAGTGCCTTGCAGTGCCCTTTCGACAGTGTGCCGTTACGCACAAGCTCCTTAATTGAATCGGGCAGGGACAGCAGACGAAGCGCGTTCGTGACCGATGAGCGCGCCTTCCCGACCTGCCTGGCGACGTCTTCCTGCTTCATATTAAAACGCTCTATTAAATCGTTGTAGCCGCCCGCTTCCTCAAGCGGGTTTAAGTCCTCGCGTTGCAGGTTTTCTATCAGCGCGATTTGCATAGTCTGCGAATCATCATGCTCCACAATCAGCACAGGGACTTCAGTGAGCCTCGCCATACGTGCGGCGCGCCAGCGGCGTTCACCCGCGACGATTTGGTAAGAGCCCTCGTACGGGCGTACGGTTATGGGCTGAATAATACCGTGAGCGGCGATAGAGTCCGCGAGGGAGGCTATTTTTTCGTTATCGAACTGCTTCCTCGGCTGACCCCTGTTAGGTTCGATGTCGCCGATTTTGAGGGTGGAGATGTTCTTCCCCGCCGTGTCGCCGCCGAAAATATCGTCGTCGAAGATACTGAGTTCGTCTAAAGCGTTACCGAGACCGGATTTTTTAGGCATAATATTAACCTTCCTTTTTTACTTTGAAATCTAACCAGAACAGCTTTTCAAGCACTTCCTTTGCAAGCTTATTATACGCAAGCGCGCCCTTTGAATGTGCGTCGTAATAAATTATCGGCTCGCCGTGGCTCGGTGCTTCCGAAATGCGGACACTGCGCGGGATTTCGGTCTTGAAAATCATTTCCTCGGGGAACTTTGCGCGTATGTTATTCATGACGTCGCGGCAAACCATAAGCCGCTTGTCGAGCATGGTGAAGATGATTCCGAGCACCTTGATGTGGCGGTTGGACGAGTTCTTGACCTTCTTAACCGTAGACATCAGCTCGGCGACGCCCTCCATGCTGTACGGCTCGCACTGCATGGGTATAATTATGCAGTCGCAGGCGGATATGCCGTTGAGTGCAAGCACACCCAAAGACGGCAGACAGTCGATGATGATTATATCGTAGGCGTCTTTGATTTGCATTAGAGCCTTGCGTAGTTGCAGGGTTTTGCTCTCGAACTGAATCAGACGGACTTCCGCCTCGGCTAAAAGCTGTGTCGCGGGGATTATATCCACGCCCTTGAACTCTGTGGTGATTATAACCTCGGACGGTCTTGCCTTGCCCATTAAGACCTCGTATGTCGTAAGCTCAAGCTCACGCTTGGGTATGCCGAAGCCGGTCGTGGCGTTACCCTGCGGGTCTAAGTCCACGAGCAAAACTTTTTTACCCAGCTTCCCCAAGGAAGCCGAGAGGTTGATGGCGGTGGTGGTCTTGGCGACGCCGCCTTTTTGGTTGACGATGGCTATTATTGTTCCCATAAATTTAAAATTCCTCTGTGCTTAATTTTTGCCTGCGGGCGGGGTTTTGCCGCTGTAGCGGCGAGGGGATTGGCGGGGCTTCGCCCCACTACGGGGGTCTGCCGCTGTCGGCGGCAAGCGGGGGGCTTGTACTTTTGCTCGTGCAAAAGTACCAAAACACGGTCGCTCAAACGCCGCGACCGGCTCGTTGTAATTTATCACAATACAGGAACGATTAAAACGTAGCTGAACCTGCTGATTTAACCCGAGATTTACTTTATAGTGTAGCAGTATTGGTACGAGTTTTTCAAAAAGCCCTCCGCAGGAGCGCATTTTGGTTACTTTTGTGCGAGCAAAAGTAACAAGCCCCCGCGCGTCGCAACGCGCCGTCCCCCGCGCACCTCAGTGCGCCGTTCCCGCGTCAGCGGAAGAACCCACGCGGGATTACACCCCGCCATTTCAAAGTATACCACAATTTCCCCGCCCCGTCAACACCCCCGCATATAGTGTTCCCCGTGGAACATTACAACAAAATACGACATTGTAAAAAACCACCACCTACATTTTGTGTTCCACGTGGAACGTAGCACAAGTAGGGGCGGACGCCTCTGTCTGCCCGAAAGTGCCGTACGTGTTAAACGGGCGGACAGAGGCGGCTGTCCAAAAGCACCGAACGAGTACGTGTTAAACGGGCGGACAGAGGCGTCCGCCCCTACGGGAAAACGAAAAAAGAAAAAACCGCCCGTTGCCTTTAGGCAGGGCGGCTTCTCCATTTCGGAGAGAATTGAAAGTCTATTTGAGGGGGATTCTGACGATGTATTCCATGAAATCGTCGGTTCTGTTCTTCGTGGCGATGCAGTCTATGCCTGCGTTTTTCATGGATTCGATGGTTTTGTTGAAAGTGTTGATATACAACCCGACGTGCTTGAACGCCCAGACGTGCTTCTTGCGTTCGGGCGGCTTTTCGCCGAGCATATCGTGGATGAACTTGTCCGTCTGATGTGTATTTAGCCCCATCGTGCCGATTTTCTCGATGGCTGAGAGCCGTTTCTCGTGCGGAAGCTTGAGCAGGGCGCGGGCTTGTCTTTCGTTGAGGCGGAAGCGCAGAGCTAAAGCCTTTTCCTCGTCGGTGAGACGGAGCAGGCGGAGCTTATTCGCGACGGTGGACTGGGCGAGACCGAGGCGCGCGGCGCAGTCCTCCTGCGTGATTCCGTAGTGGTCGATGAGGCTTTTTATGGCTAATGCTTCCTCGATGTAGTTGAGGTCGGCGCGCTGAATATTCTCAAGAATGGCAAAAATTGCCGAGCTTTCGTTGTCGGTTTCAATCACGATGCATGGGATATGCTCCATGTTAATCAGCTTCGCGGCGCGCAGTCTGCGTTCGCCGGAAATCAACTCATAACCCGCGCCGTCCGTGCGCCGAACCGTCACGGGCTGTAACATGCCATTCTGGCGGATACTGACGGCTAACTGCGACAGCTCGTAATCGTCGAAAATCACACGCGGCTGTGACGGGTTGGGGCTGATGGCGGCGACCGGGATTTCGACAACGCGGTTGACCGGGTTCTCGATTGAAACGGGCTTTTGGAAGAGCGGTTTTATTGCCATTTTAAATTCCTACTTCTTTCAAATTAGCGGGGGCGACGAGGGCATAAAGCCCTCGAAATTCTTCCACACGTCACAACGCACAGTCCCCCAAATATGCCGCAAAACGGCATAGTTACAATATAATCATAACAGAAAAAAGCCGCCCTTTCCATAAGAAAAGTACGACTTGTTTCGCCCGTTGCCGACAATTTGCGGCGTAAAAATCCACGCTCCGACAAGAAAAGTGAAAAAAAACATAAAACCAAAGGGAAAAAAGGCGCTCCCCGCGATAAATTTAATGTAGGGAACGCATTCATGCGTTCCGGAAGAGTTTGCGGAACGGATAATCAGTTCCCTGCGTATTATTTTTGCGGGCGTCATAAATGACGCCCCTACAAAGGCTTCTTGGTTATATTTACCCGCCGCCGCGGGTAAGCGGGCGGTGTTTCCTTAACCTTGCGTATGATTACGAGCCGCCGCTTGTCCCCCGACGGCAGTTCGTAGTGCTTCACGTCCTCCACCTCGCCGCCGAGTAGTTCGAGCGCGGCGGAGGCGTCTTCGCCCTCCGAACCTTTCATCGCGAGCATTAAGCCGCCGACCTTCACGAACGGCAGGCAATACTCACACAATGCGGGCAGTTTCGCCACCGCACGGGAAACCGCGACACCAAACATTTCCCTGTGTTCTTTTTCCAATGCAAGCTCTTCGCTTCTTGCGTGAACGGCTTCGTATTCCAACCCCAGTTCCCCGCGCAGTAACGCCAAATAATCCACCCGCTTGCGAAGGCTGTCGAGCAGTGTTAATTCCAAGTCCGGGCGGTAAATCTTCCACACCACGCCGGGGAAGCCCGCGCCCGTCCCTACGTCGATAACCTTTGTTCCACGTGGAACATCGACCAATGTCAGCGGGATAAGGCTGTCGATGTAGTGCTTCTCCCGAACCTGCCCGGGCTCGGTGATTCGTGTGAGGTTGACTTTTTGGTTGTATTCGAGCATGAAGCGGGTGAGTTTGCTGAGGAGGGCGTCCTGCTCGGCGGTGAAACTAATCATATGGTTGTGCCTTTCTGCGGGCTTCCGCCGCTGTCGGCGGGGAGGGGAATGGCGCGTTGCGACGCGCTGGGGGAGAGCGGGGGTTTCACCCCCGACGCCCCCACTTCATTTCTTTGCTCGTGCAAAGAAACGAAGCAAAGAAACACGCTCCTGCGGAGGGCTTTTTGAAAAACTCGTACCAATACTGCTACACTATTAAGCGGTTCTCGTTGCTCTAATTAGCAGGTATTGCTACATTATATTCGTTCCTGTATTGTGATAAATTATAACGAGCCGGTCGCGGCGTTTGAGCGACCGTGTTTTGGTTACTTTTGCACGAGCAAAAGTAACAAGTCCCTTGCGCGTCGCAACGCGCCGTCCCCGCCTCAGCGGTAAATTATTACTTAGCTGAAAGCCACACCAACAACACCGCCACATCAGCCGGGTTCACCCCGGAAACGCGCCCCGCCTGCCCGATGTTCAAAGGCTTGTGCCTGTTCAGCTTCTCCGCCGCCTCGGTACTCAGCCCGTTAATTGTGCGGTAATCCGCGTCCGCCGGGAGCTTCTTGTCCTCCAAGCCCTGCGTCTTGCGAATCTGCTCAAGCTGCAGCCTGATGTACCCCTCATACTTGACCTCAATCTCGATTTTCTGCCGTAATCGCGGCGGGATTTCAACCGAGCCGAGCTCGGCTTCAATTAAATCATCGTAGCCGATTTCGGGGCGTTTTAATATGTCCGCGATTCTGACGCCGTTCGTAATCGGCGTCGTCCCGCGTTTTTCCAGGATTTTATTCAAAAGCGGGGTGGGTTTCGCCGTGGTTTTTTTGAGGCGTTTTATTTCGTTTTGGATTATTTCCCTTGATTCGCGGAACGCTTGAAAGCGTTCCCTACCGAGTAAACCGAGCTCATGCCCGATTTCGGCAAGGCGTTCGGGCGCGTTGTCCTGCCGCAGAAGCAGGCGGTATTCCGAGCGCGAGGTCATCATTCGGTACGGCTCGTCACAGCCTTTTGTGACAAGGTCGTCAATCAGCGTCCCGATGTACGAGGACGAGCGCGGGAGGATATAAGGTTCCCGCCCCATGACCTTACGTGCCGCATTCACGCCTGCGATTAAGCCCTGCCCTGCCGCCTCTTCATAGCCGGAGGTGGCGTTGAACTGCCCTGCCGAGAAAAGCCCGCCGATACTCTTAAATTCCAGCGTCGCATATAAGACTGACGGGTCACAGCAGAGATATTCGATTGCATAGGCGTGACGCATGATTTCGGCGTTTTCCAGCCCTGCAATCGTCCTGATAAATTCTTCCTGAACCTCAACGGGCAGGCTCGACGACAACCCCTGGAGGTACATTTCATCGGTGTGAAGCCCCATCGGTTCGACAAAAACCTGGTGCCTTTCCTTATCCGCAAAGCGTACGATTTTGTCCTCGATACTGGGGCAATAGCGCGGCCCCCGCCCGAGGTTGATTCTGCCGCCGTAAAGCGGCGAGCGGTGCAGGTTTTCGCGGATAACGCGGTGTGTCTCCGCGTTGGTGTAGGTGATGTGGCACGGGACGAAGTTCTCTAAAACGCCGTCAAAAGCAAACGAAAACGGCGTTATAACGTCGTCGCCGCCCTGCTCCTGCATTTTCGTGAAGTCTACCGAGCGGCGGTTGATTCGGGCGGGTGTGCCTGTTTTGAAACGCCGAAGTTTAATCCCCGCTTCTTCAAGCGACGCGCCGAAGCCTGTTGACGGAAGTACGCCGTCTGCCCCGCTCGGGAACGAGTTCTCGCCGATGTGGATTTCCGCGTCAAGATACGTACCCGTGGCGATGACGACGGCTTTCGCGCCGTAGAATAAGCCGAGGCGGGTTTTGACGCCGACCGCCACAGATTGTAGGGGCGAACGACCCTGTTCGCCCGTCAAACCACGTCGCAACGCATCCGGGCGGACAGAGCCGTCCGCCCCTACAGGCTCGATTATCAGTTCACGCACCTCGTCCTGTTTTATGTCAAGGTTTTCCTGCCGTTCTAAAGCCTTTTTCATGTACAGATGATACTCTGTCCTGTCGCACTGCGCCCGAAGCGCGTGGACAGCCGCGCCTTTGCCCTTGTTAAGCGTGCGCGACTGGATAAGAGAAGCGTCAGCCGCTCTGCCCATTTCGCCGCCGAGCGCGTCGATTTCGGACACAATCTGCCCTTTAGCCGAGCCGCCGATACTGGGGTTGCAGGGTAGGTTGGCGATGGTGTCAAGACTAAGGCAGAAGACGGCGGTTTTCGCGCCGAGCCTTGCCGCCGCTAACGCGGCTTCACAGCCGGCGTGACCCGCGCCGATGATGATTACGTCGTAGTTCATGAATACCTCGCGATAAATCGGGCGGATTAAATATCCGCCCTTACAAAATATTTATGTCGATTTTCCTAATTTCTCGTATTCTTTTCTTAAATCTTCGTACGAGGGCAACCCCAAACCCTCAACATTAGCGGCACTCGTTACCGCGAAATATGCTTCTTCAAGGGATTCTGCCTTTGCTATTTGGTGCGCAAGCAAGGATAACATAACTTTTGTATCATATGCCATTATTCTGCACCTCCTTCCTCTTCCTCGTCGTCAACTACTTCTTCCTCCGCCTCATCAACCTCCGCCGCCTCTAACGCCGCGGCTTCCGCTTCGTCCGCGTCGGCTTCCGCGGTAATTTCCACTTCCTCGAACTCCTCACCCTCGTCATGCTCCGTGCGCGTAAACGTCACCACGCGGCTGTTCTCCGAGAGCCGCATAACCCGCACGCCGCACGCATAACGACCCATCGTGCGCAGGTCGTTTGCGCGGATACGTATAATAATCCCCTCATCGTTAATCAGAATCACGTCGTCGTCCTCGTACAGCGACTTAATTCCGCAGACCAAACCGCGCTCCGCTGTGACGCGGTAATTCACTAAACCTTTACCGCCTCGGTTCTGCTTGCGGTAGGAGGAAATATCGGCTCTGCGCCCCATTCCGCGCTCGGTCACGGTCAGTATTGTGCAGTTATCGTCGTAAACCTTCGCCGCACCGACGACATAATCTCCGTCGCGCAGACGGATTGAACGTACGCCGCGCGCGGTTCTGCCGGTCTTACGGGCGAGCGTTTCAACAAAGTGAATTGCCTTGCCCTGTGCCGTCGCGATTAATACCGAGCTGTCGCCCTCGGTCAGGTGCGCGGCGGCTATTTCGTCGCCGTCGTTGAGCGTAACCGCGCGCAATCCGTTCTTACGCACATTCTTGTACGCGGACAGCGCGGTGCGCTTAATCAACCCCTGCCGCGTGACGCAGACGAAGTACTTATTCTCGGCGAAGTCGGACGTTTTCATCATCGCGGCAATGGTTTCACCCTCGGAAAGCGTCAGCAGGTTGACAATATTCGTGCCGCGGCTCTGCCGCGAACCCTCGGGGATTTCGTAGCACTTCAATTTATACATATTGCCGAAGTTGGTGACGAAAAGTATGTTGTCGTGGGTGGAGGCGATGAAGATGTCCTCCACGAAGTCTTCTTCGCGTTGTTTCATGCCCGAAACGCCCTTACCGCCCCGCTTTTGCAGGTTGTAGACCTCGGTGAGCTGACGCTTGATATAACCTTTGTTGGTGTAGGTTAGGACGCATTCCTCAACGGGAATCAGGTCTTCAATATCTACCTCGCCGCTGACGGCTTCTATACTTGTGCGGCGTTCGTCGCCGTAACGCTTGGATATGGCGGCTAATTCCTCAGATATAATGCCGAGGATTCTGTTACGGTCGCTCAGAATTTCATTCAGCTCGCCGATTTTGATGTTCAGTGCGGTTAGCTCTTCTTCTATGTCTATACGCCCGAGCTTGGTTAATTGAATAATCCTCATCTGGGCAATTGCGTCAGCTTGAATTTCGGTAATGCCGAAACGCTCAATCAGCCGCGATTTCGCGTGGGCGGGGTCGTCCGACGAACGGATAATGGCAATAACCTCATCTATATGATTAATTACAATCATGAAGCCGTCAAGGATATGGGCGCGCGCCTCTGCCTTGGCTAAGTCGAAGCGGGTGCGGCGGACGATTACGTCCTCCTGAAACGCCAAATACTGCTCCAATATCTGCTTGAGCGTAAGCACACGCGGCACACCGTCAACCAAAGCTAACATTATAATGCCCACCGTGTCCTGCAGCTGCGTGAACGAATACAGCTTATTAAGCACTACGCTTGCGTTCGCGCCGCGTGAGAGTTCTATTACGATTTTCATTCCCTTGCGGTCGGACTCGTCCCGCAGTGCGGAAATGCCCTCTATACGCTTGTCCCGCCAGAGATGACCTATGTTTTCGAGCAGGCGCGACTTGTTGACCATGTAGGGGATTTCGGTTATGACGATGCGGTTTTCTTTGCCGTCCTCGATGATTTCCGCACGGCCGCGCAGGGTTAATTTCCCTCTGCCGGTGTAGTATGCCGAGCGGATTCCCGCGTGACCCATAATAATGCCGCCCGTCGGGAAGTCGGGGCCCTTAATCACCGACATAATGGCTTCGGGGCTTGCGTCGGGGTTCTCTATAAGAAGCTGAATAGCGTCTGTGACTTCGTTTAAGTTATGCGGCGGTATATTCGTCGCCATGCCGACGGCGATTCCCGTACTGCCGTTCAGGAGCAGGTTCGGGAAGCGGCTGGGCAGTACAGCGGGTTCAACCGTATAGTCGTCGTAGGTCGGCTTAAAATCTACGGTTTCTTTATTTATATCGCGGAGCATTTCCTCCGAAATGCGCGCTAACCGCGCCTCGGTGTAACGCATATGCGCGGGTGCGTCGCCGTCGATTGAGCCGAAGTTACCGTGACCGTCAACAAGCGGATACCGCATGGAGAAGTTTTGCGCCATACGCACTAAGGAATCGTAGACGCTCTGGTCGCCGTGCGGGTGGAAGTCACGCAAAACCGCACCCGTCGTCGCCGCACACTTACGGTAGGGTTTGTCGTGGGTTAATCCCTCCTTGAACTGCGAATACAGTATACGCCTGTGTACGGGTTTCAGCCCGTCGCGCACGTCGGGCAGAGCCCGCGACACAATGACCGACATCGAATAGTCGAGGAACGAGCGGCGCATTTCCTTTTCTATGTCTATTAACTTGATTTTTTCATCGGGGTGCATTAATTTAATTTCCATGTTTTATATAGCCTTTTCTGTAAAGTATTTTTTCAGTTGTACAACCTGCTCTTCCGTCATACACCGTTTCGGGAAGATATAAATCAACGCCTTGTTGACGAACAGGCAGAAAATTTCCTCGTCTTCTGCGGAATATAACTCCTCGGTTGTCAGCCCTATGACCGACGTTTCGGGCTTTGTTGCGGCGATTTGCGCTTCCGCTTCTTCCAAGACCTCCGGGTTCTCCACCGTTTGAACGCCGTGTTGTGTGATTGCGACGACTTCTGTTTCTTCGCCGCCTGTGACGATTTCGGTATCGATTTCGATTCTGTCACCGAAAAACCTTGCGGTATACCGCTCGTCACCCATAGTTTCAATCGTGCGGACAAGGCGTTTCTGCGCTAAGTACGGCCGTGACCAGAGCGACGCGCTCATCGCCAAGCTCACCCCGCAAAGGAGGTACCCGGTGTAGCCTGTAGGATTTTTAATTATGAAGTCCACGCCGAAAATGAACGCGGCACCGAATAACAGCGTCATGAGAAGCATACGCGGTACGGCGTATTTACGCCGGAAGAGGGCGTAGGCGCGCTTGATTTCGGGGATGGTGTTGGTGTAGTTGATTGTCATTTAATGTTTAACTCCAGTCAATGTCTTCATGTCTTATTGTTTCGCCGCGGCGGTATTCTTCCATAGCCGCGTTGTGTGCGGCTATATCATCGGGCGAGGCAATATCATCGGGTAAAAAGCGTTTAACTATTTCTAAAATGAGAATTTGCTCCGACTCATGAAGCATTTCTATCATTGTGGTGATTTCCCTTGTAAGGTTTGCCATAAATTTATACCCCCTTGTGAATAACTTACATTCATATCAAACATCCAAATTCGTCACATACTTCGCATTCTTCTCAATAAACTCCCGCCTCGGCTCCACCTTATCCCCCATCAGAATCGAGAAGATTTCATCGGCGTAAGCCGCGTCATCAAGCTCCACGCGCACCATCGTGCGTCCGGCAGGATCCATCGTCGTCTCCCAAAGCTGGTCGGGGTTCATTTCACCCAAGCCCTTATAACGCTGTACATCGACTTTCGCGCCGCTGTCCCCCGCAAGCTCGGCGACGAACCTGTCGCGCTCGGCTTCGGTATAGGCGTAGCGCGTCTGCTTCCCCCGGTAGACCTTGTAAAGCGGCGGCTGTGCTATATAAACGTGACCGTTCTCGATTAAGGGGCGCATAAACCTGAAGAAGAAAGTCAGCAGAAGCGTGCGTATATGCGAGCCGTCCACGTCCGCGTCCGCCATAATCACCACCCGCCCGTAGCGCAGCTTCGATATATCGAACTCCTCACCCAAGCCCGTGCCGAGGGCTTTTACGACGGGCAGAAGCTTATCGTTGCCGTAAACCTTGTCTATGCGCGCTTTTTCGACGTTGAGCATCTTACCCCACAGCGGCAGAATCGCCTGAAACTCGCTGTTTCTGCCCTGTTTTGCACTACCGCCCGCACTGTCACCCTCGACGATGTAGACTTCGGTTTTGTCGGGGTCTTTGTTGTAGCAGTCGGCTAATTTCCCCGGCAAACCCGCGCCGTCAGCCGCGGACTTACGCTTGGCTTCCATCGCTTTTTTCGCCGCGTCACGCGCCGCCTGCGAGTTAATCGACTTC
>Ga0123353_10009205_pt1 | contig 13594 bp, 14 predicted proteins | sample TergutLab28metaG_3_FD_92763 | JGI IMG/M metagenome (GOLD analysis project Ga0123353, IMG submission 92763) | Labiotermes labralis P3 segment gut microbial communities from Petit-Saut dam, French Guiana - Lab288 P3 | ecosystem: Host-associated > Arthropoda: Insects > Digestive system > Gut ... | reverse complement strand
CGATTTGACAAGAAAAAAGTCCAAAGCAAAAAACAACAATATAGCTACAGCTTAAACGACAAGATAAAACCTCGGACCAAAAAATCACAAGCTGTTACTGGTTAGGCATAAACCGCATGCTTTTCTAGCTGTTCCTTTAATGCCGCGATTTCGCGCTGGAACAAGTTGTATTGCGGTGAACCCGCCATATAACGGGCTTTTACTTTTTCGCATTCTTCAATTTGTTCTCGTATCGATACCGGATTGTCTGCTACTGTGATATTCATAATTTACTATATCACTTTTCCATGACAAAAGCAAATTCTTTTTTGCAGGAAGGAGTGGCATATGTGTGCTCCTTCCTACGCCAAATCCCGCTTTGCCAAAAACAGTTTGGTGACAAAGAAGAAGACTGTACCTAACAATGCCGAGCCAATAAGAGACATGAAGAAGATTAAAACGTTTGATTCCAGGTTGGCAAAAATAGCGACAGGATAAAACATCATACCAAGCAATATTGTGACAGGAATTGTTGCCCAAAGTTTTTCTTTGAAAAACACTGCAACGGCAAGATATAAGGAACAAAACACAACCATCATTGACATTTTAGAAAGCAAGCAAAGTATCAATCCACCGGCACTGACATCAAAAGATTTGGAGGTAATCGCTCCTGCGAGCACCGTGCCAAGAAAGTACGTTGCGATCATACAAATTCCGCTGAATACCCCGATCGCAATTTTTGAAATGACATAGTCTTCTTTTTTACTGTGGACCGTGAATACGTTTTTAATAAATCCCGAACTGTAATCGCGGGCAACGAATATTGACATCAGTATTCCCGCGAAAATGAATACCATATCTATTGTCGCAAAACCGGCAAAACCGTTTACCGCAAAAGCGCTGCCTTTTGTAGAGATAAGTTGCCATGCATTGTCTATCTTGAATGCCTCTGTACCGCTTTCCGGGTTTTCCAGCCCGCCCATTGCCAAAACAAGGGCAGGTATAAGAGCAGCCACACCAAGCATGATATAAAATATAGGCGAGCGGAATAGCCTGTAAAAATCAAGTTTCAGCATTGATTTCACGCGGGTTAAACGTTTTGGCTCGGGGAATGTATTTCTTGGATCCGTCATGATTTTTTGTCCTCCATTATTTTAAGATAATAGTCTTCAAGTCCGGCTTGCTTTACGACCACTTCTTGTACAACACCCATTTTTTCAAGTTCCATGTCCATTTCACTTGCAAGCATCTCTTTTATTATTGTGCCGCCGCGGATAATTCCGTAGTGCGTTGCGACCTTTTCAAGCTCGCCAAGGGCATGCGAGCTGACAAGAATTGTTATACCGTGCTCTTTATTAAGTGAAATCAAAGTTTCGCGGATGATTCTCATACCGTCTGCATCCAGCCCATTGATTGGCTCGTCCAGTATTAAAAGGCGTGGGTTGCCCATCAAGGCTTGCGCGATACCAATTCGCTGTTTCATGCCAAGAGAACACTGCTTAAACTTGCGCCCCGCTGCCCCACTCATATTGACAAGTTCCAAAACGCGTTTGATTTCCTCTTTTGGATTTTGGATTCCAAGGTTGTGTGCCTGCATCATCAAGTTTTGATAGACAGTACTGTACGGGAAACAAGCGGGGTTTTCAATCATTACACCCATTCTCGCACGTACGCCTGCGTCGGTGTATGGCTGCCCGAACAATTTGATTTCACAGCTGCTTGGGACAAGCAACCCGCATATCAATTTCTCGGTAGTTGATTTGCCGGAACCGTTCTCACCGATAAAGCCATATATTGACCCGACAGGAACTTTTAAGTTCAAATTATTAATCGCAGCAATGCCCTTGAAATTTTTTTGCAAATTAATTGTTTCAACTGCGTATTCCATTTATCATGCCCTCCTTTTTAAGCCATTCTGCCGTGTCTTGCATTGTTTCTTTAAATGGTCTTGCCTTGAACCCAAGTTCCGCTCCGGCTTTTGAGCAATCGAAATTATTATTTCGTGCAAGATTATAGATTTGGAATCTTGTAAGCAATTTAGGCGCAAAGAAAGAAACAATTTTTGCCATGCGAACCGAGATAATCTTTTCAACCCTCGGCGCGCCTGTTGTTTCACTTATTAAATCAAAAATTTCACGCATTGAAACAATACAGTTACTCATAATATAACCTTCACCTTTTCTGCCTTTTTCGCAAGCAACCACAACACCTTCGGCAAGGTCACGAACGTCAACGGAATTAAAGGAACCCTCTATACCCGATTTCATTTCACCATTACAGTATTGACGTATAAACTGTACAAACGGACCGGATGCGTAATCGTTCGGACCGCAAATACCCGACGGATAAATAACAGTTGCATTCAGGTTTTTGTTTTTTACAGCATTAAAAACAGCCATTGTCGCCATTGCTTTTGTTTGGCTGTAATATCCCACCAGTTTTTCGGGCTCAAATTTTTGAGGTTCTGAAATAATTTGTTTTTTCGCAAGCTCGGTTATCGCACCGGTGGAACTTATATAAACAAGTTTCGCTTTTTTCTCGATACACAAGTCAATGATATTCAGCGTTCCTGTTACGTTAACATCATAAACTTTTTGATTTTTATCAGGCGAAAGTGCCACAATGCTTGCGGTATGAATTACAATAATTTCTTGGTCTTTGGGTAAGTCAAAAAATTTCTTTAAGGAATCAACATCCAATACATCTCCGTAAATTATCTCGATTCCTTGCGGGATGTGTTTTGCGGCCTTGTCGCCGGCAAGTACCAGTGCGCGGACTTTTTCTTTTTTACCAAGAAGGTTCCGGCAAATATTTATGCCAAGAAACCCCGCCGCGCCTGTAACCAAATACATTTTGTTTTGCATGCCTTGATATGCTTGTGCCATCAATTAATCCCCTCTTGTCCGTTCTCTATGCGGGCAGAAACATATTCACGAACAGTGTACATTGCATCAAGTACTTTCTGTTGATTTTCTTTGTAGGACTTTACCGGCGATTTGGCTTGTCTGTGAAGTTCCTTGCTGCCCATTCTTACAATTTCATTGAGTAACTTGCTGATTTCGTGTTGCGTCCTTGTGTTCTCTGCCAGGTCCGTTGCTATTTTTTTAACGAATCCTTTTTTTTCTTCTTCCATTTTTATTTTCTCCTTTTTTTTACCTTGCTTATTCTTTGCATAGGTAATGTTTTGATTCTATAATTGTTTTGTAAAGTAAACGTAATTTGAATGTAAAATTTGTATAAAATAGATTTGCTACTCTGCGCCGCATATGGCCTCTTGACACTGTGCCTGGACCTTTGCCTTTTTGTTACGTGTCTTTAGAGCATGAACGCCGAATGTGCAGCCTATAAGTACAACAATGATTGCCATCAGAATTCCTATATCAACACCTATTCCAACCCCTCCGAACATAATGCGCTGTATAGCGTCAACAGCATAAAATAGCGGCGTTACGTAACTTAACCATTGGAACGGTGCCAGCATTAAAGGACGGCTTACAATTGCACCGCTTGCCATAAGATTGCAAAGTAATACTCCTGCGCCAAGGAGCTGCCCCATTCCGCCAAGTGACTCTATTATTATAAAGTTAATCTGCAATGACGCAAAAGTCACACACCCAAGTATAAGCCACGTACTAAACAACGTCATAAACGATGCAGAGCTTACAGCCGAAAAGATAAGTACACCGCTTAAGGGAGCGATAAACGCTATTATCAGCCCCAAAATTTGCGCGTAAATAAGCGAACGGAAGCGACCCGTCTTTTTGCGATTCTCGTCTACCATGCGCACCAAAATCGCCGCCAGCATAAGCCCCACAGCATACGACGCAATCACAAGAAACATCGGACCCATTTGATCTTGAAGGGCTTTACCTGTATCACTTAGTAATATCGGACTGTATCCTACCCCGGCAGAGCCCCCGAATTCTGCGTCAAGAGCGCTGTGTATTTGTTCAACAAGACCTGTTACTACTCCGCGTGTCATTGCCGCAGCTGTTGCGTTTGTATAATAGTTAACTTGGGGTGTCTCGCTGAAGTCTGACGGGAAATGAATTATCAATTCTATTTTCTTTTTATCAAGTCTTGCTATTGCTTGGTCCAGCGATAAGTCTGTCATCGTTTTCATGCTAAGTTGACTTGCTAAATCGGCGGCAATATTATCTGTAACTGTGTCCTCGCTGACAACTGCGATTGTTATATTGTCTATTGATTTCCCTGCATGGGCGTAACTTGGAATGTAAATCCCAATCATCATTATCGGGTAAAGCAGCCCGAAAATTAATAAGCCTATTGTTGCGCGGCTTAGCGCAAATCCTTTGAATTCCTGCAAATATTTTTTCATATTGCAATATATGATGGCAAAATAAACACAACGTAAAGTGCATATAAAATTTGTATAAAATATTTATACAAATTTTTTCCTGAACATAAAAAAGCAAACTGCAGCGGCGCATAGGCTGAAAAATATTCCGCCAAGTCCGCTTGCTACTTTTGCATGCGGGTCTTCAACAAAATAAAGAATGGTGCGCTGTAGCAATGCAAGCGCAATAAGTGCACTTGCCATATCTGCAAGTTTTATGTGATGAATTATAAGACTGTGATTCTTTCTTGTTCTTATTGACTGAATCGTACTTAAACCGATTTTAACGAAGGTGGAACATGCTATGAAAATAAGAAACCACAGCTCGTAGTTTGACGGACTTTCATCAAAGAAAAATAAGTTAACAACGGTCAGGCCAAAATGTAAAAAAGACAAAACTGCGGCGCAAATGGCGATATTTTTTGCACAACGTTTTTCAACTTGTTCCACATCTATGGCATCTTTTTGTGTAATTGTAAGCCTGTACTTCATAAGCGCATAGAATTTATATACTCCAAGAATCAAACTGTATGCACCTGTCATTCCTATAAAAAGCGACAATCCTGCTAAACTTATTATGCTTGCAACAAGACCATAAACAATGCAAAACATCATGTTCGCGAACATCAATGGTTTGAACCGTGCAAGAGCCTGAAACTCCGCCCAGTAGTTTTGCATTTTTTGTTTGAGCTTTTTATTCATCCCTTATTCTTTTGGCAGCGTAACCATAAAGGCGCTGCCCTCTCCTTCTTTGCTTTCCACTGTGATTGAACCGCCGCAAAGTCCAACAATACGTTTCACGATGGATAATCCAAGGCCGTTGCCTTCGCTTGAGCGGGAACTGTCGCCTTGGAAATATCTCTCGAATATATGCTTTTGCGCCTCCGCGCTCATGCCTATACCGGTGTCGGTAAACGATACTGTAATCTCATTTTTTGTTTCCGCTAAAGTAATCGTAATATCGCCGTTCTTTGGTGTGTACTTTATTGCGTTTGATAATAGGTTCGTCCATAAACTTGCCATAAGGGTACAGTCGCCGTTGTAAATCACATCGGGCAACTCGGCCGACAAATTAATATTTTTGTCCGACCACATCTTTTCCATAGAGATAGCAATATCCTGGATTTGTCCTGCCAAGTTATATGATTTTTTGTCGGCTATAATTTCTTGTGCGTCAATTTTACTTAAGTACAAATTATCTTTGGCAAGGCTGGCCAGCCGGCCTGACTCCTTAACAATGATTTCCAGATACTTTTTGCGTTTTGCTACGGACACATCTTCTTCAAGTAACATTTTGGCAAATCCATTTATAGAAGCCACCGGCGTTTTTAACTCGTGTGAAAAGCTGTCTACAATTTCATTGCGTAGTTTTTGTATTCCTGCAATTTCGGCGGCCATTTTGTTAAAGTCTTGATATATACCCGCAAATGCGCTCGCTTTCGCCGTTGGGATGTAAACGTCAGTTTTGCCGTTTGCCACATCATTCATAGCCACAGATAATTTGTCAAAGTTTTTGTAAATCGACCGGGCAATTAAAATTGTTATTGGAACGGCGATTACAAGCATAAACGGAATCATATATACCATCCAAAGTGGGTTATAATCCTTGTTGCCTGATTTAGTGTTGGCAATGTATGCAATAAGTCCAAACCCGAAAACACCGCCTAACGCTATTATCCCCGCCAAGATACCAAGCCACTTATTGACATTTCTTGCGGCTGCGCTGTGTGGTTTTCTGCTTTTCATTTCACCACCGCCTTGTATCCTAAGCCTCGAATAGTTACAATTTCGAATTCCGTTATATGCTCGAACTTGTTGCGCAGACGATTGACATGCGAGCGAATTGTTGTCTCGCCGCTTGGACAATCGTAACCCCAAACGTCGTTGAGCAGTTTATCGTGTGAAAACAATTTGTTGGGATACGATAATAATTTATAGGTCAAATCAAATTCCTTGCGCGTCATTTCGATTGGCTCACCGTCATAGATGGCTTCAAAGGTTGTGGCGTTTAGTTTGAATTTGCCTAAACTGATTTCTTTATCTGCGGCAATCTTGGAACGGCGAAGCAGCGCGTCAATACGCCACATAAGCTCGTCAAAATTAAGCGGTTTGACCATATAATCATCCGCACCAACCGAGAACCCGTCTTTCTTGTCATCAAAGGTTTGCTTTGCCGTTGCCATAATAACCGGGATCTGCAAACCCATATTGCGCAACTCACGCACGAAATCATATCCATTCATCCCGGGCATCATTACGTCGGATACGATTAAGTCAATTTGCTTGGTCTCGACTACCTTCAAAGCCGACTTTCCGTTACCCGCGCTTAATACATCAAACCGTTTTTCCAGCTTTGCCGTCATAAGTTCCCTCATGCTTTCGTCGTCTTCGACAATTAGAATTGTTGCCATATCCACCTCACTGTTGGAGTATACTACGCAAATGTAAAATCAACGTAAAATTTGCATACAAACACAAATTAAAAAATTTGCCCACTTTTTGTGGAATAATACAGTTGACATTGTTCCGAAAATAGTCAAAAAATTGACGCAGTTGGTGACAGTATCGACACACCGGAAGGATACAATATCAAACGATAAGAAATAACATAAATTGCTTCAGTCACCGAGGGTTCGACTCCTGTCGCAGTTGGCGGAGAAGCGGGGATTCGAACCCCGGGTACCTTGCAGTACACCACCTTTCCAAGGTGGCACATTCGACCACTCTGACACCTCTCCGAATGGAGTAGAGTATACATAACTTAAAACCCAAATGCAAGTTGTCCGATTAATGTCAATCTTTTCTTTCTTATTTTTTCTTTCTGTCGTCAGCCAGTTTGGCGGAGAGGGGCGGGTTCGAACCGCCGGTCCCTTTCGGGACACCTGTTTTCGAGACAGGCACATTCGACCACTCTGACACCTCTCCACAATTGTATGACAGTATATAATAAACCCAAGATATTGGCAAGCACTGCAACAAACCAAATTACTTTGAGTTTGTCATGTGCATAAGAAGCTCTCGCGAATGCTCGAGAACCTTGCGCGAGCGTTAAATATAACATCAAAAAACTGTGCGGTTTAGTTTTTCTTATATTTCTTCGCTACTGTTTCAAGTCTTTTAAAGTCGCAGGTTATTTTATCGTAGTTTGAGTATAATGATTTTTTAACTTTTAGCGAATATAGGTTGACTGCTTTCTCAATCAAATACTTACCTCGATTTGCAACACGCAATTTGCGCTTAATATGCATAAGTTGAATTTTCTTGTTTCGTTCCCAGCCAAAATCATCGGGTTTCATAATCATGTCAATTTCTTTGTAGACACCGTCAACAAGCGGAATCATATTATTAAAGTTAATCCCGCCATATTTGCAGTTTTCAATAGGGTAAAATGTTATATTTTCGGCTTTTGGACTTTCGCTTAACTTCTTGCCTTTCGAATGCGTTGTTAGTGGTGCGAAGTATTTGAACTCGTCAATATAAAACAACACACCGATAAATGGTCTTTGATAGTCGATATTGTTGTTTTTTGAAACTCTGAAATCGCCATGCTTTTGTAAATAGTTTGTATAGAGGTCATCAACGTACACAAGCAACATTTCTTTTGGGTCTGCGTTTATCCTATTGTTCATGCGAAAAGTCTATCATAAAACAAAAGAAGTCGCAAGCGACTTCTCGATTATTTGCAAAGGCTACATTGTTGGCAAGCCCTCTCCATGCAAGCATTATATCATATCAGAATTATTTGTCAACCCCTTTACGACATATTACTTATCTTATTATATTCAATTATTGAAATAAAATACAGTCTCAAAGAAAAACCCGAACCCTCTCTAAATTAAAAAGTTCGACTGTCGCACGATTGGAGCTTCCTGTCAGATTCGAACTGACGACCTGCCGCTTACAAGGCGGCTGCTCTGGCCAACTGAGCTAAGGAAGCAAAGCCATTGTTCCAGCATCAACATCGCGATCCTAACAAGCAAATGCAGTCGTCTTGCAAGGTTCCCTTACAATTCATTGCAAGGTTCCCGCAGGGGTTCTTACGCTGAAGGCGCAAGGTTCCCGAAGGGGTTCTTACGCTGAAGGCGCAAGGTTCCCGAAGGGGTTCTTACGGTAGCGCGTGACAGAAACTATACAATATCATTTGCCAAATGTCAATACGATATGTTACCATTTACGCATGAAAGAAACCGAACAACCAATTAAGGCTCGCATCACAAGTGCAGTGCAGCAAAAACGTGAAAATATCCTAGGCGAGGCAATAATGTTAAGTTTTGAATTTGAAGGCAAAACTCGCGAAGAAGATTTCGGAAGTCCCCTTCTTACCGAGGAAAACATGGTACTATGGCGCCGCATAACCTTGTCTGCAGTTTTGGATCAGCGTAGTGTCAAGGTCGAGGACCCACGCGTCCAAGACTTTGAACAATACAAAAGTGCTGTCGTACAAAAAGAAGTTTTCATCGCATTTAACGGTGCAGAAGTTTACGCCGTCGGAGCGAACCCAAAAAATATGTTTTTCCCATACGAATACGGATTGTGGGATTGAAAAATGAAGTGAGGGGCTATAGCTCAGTTGGCTAGAGTGCTTGCATGGCATGCAAGAGGTCATGGGTTCAAATCCCATTAGCTCCACCAGAACATATATACTAATGGAGGAAATATGATTATTGGTGTTCCGAAAGAGATAAAAAGGCATGAAAACCGTGTCGGCATTACGCCCTCGGGAGTCGATGAGTTAATTGGCAAAGGCCACACGGTTTACGTCCAAGCTGGTGCCGGCCTGGGCAGTGGGTTTTCCGACGAGGAATATGCCGAGGCGGGTGCAACGATTTTTGATACCGCAAAGAAAGTCTGGGACAAATCCGAGATGATTGTCAAGGTAAAAGAGCCGCTTGAGATAGAATTCAAGTTTCTTCGTGAAGGATTGATTATCTTTTCTTATTTACATCTTGCACCTGAATATGAACTTACACAAAAATTGCTTGATAACAATGTTACCGCTATCGCATACGAAACCGTAGAGTTAACAGACAAGTCATTGCCGCTTCTTGCTCCTATGAGCGAGATTGCCGGCCGGATGTCAATCCAGGTCGGCGCAACATTGCTACAAAAAATCAATGGCGGCAAGGGTGTGCTGCTTGGCGGCGTGCCGGGAGTTTTGCCCGCGCGAGTAATAGTTCTTGGCGGCGGGGTTGTAGGTATAAATGCGGCGCGCATGGCAGTAGGACTTGGTGCAAGCGTCACAATAATTGATGTTTCAAGGAAGCGCCTTGCACAAATCGACGAACAATTTGGAGGCAGAATAACAACATTGATTTCAAATAAATCAAATATAGCAAACAGTGTCAAGCGCGCAGATTTACTTATAAGCGCGGTGCTTGTGGCCGGTGCTCGTGCCCCTAAATTGGTAACAGAAGATATGGTACGAACCATGCAGCCGGGTTCGGTTATTATTGATGTTGCAATTGACCAAGGGGGATGCGTAGAAACCATTGACCATGTTACTTATCACGATAATCCGACATTTAAAAAGCACGGTGTCGTGCATTATTCGGTTGCAAATATGCCCGGGGCAGTTCCGCGGACTTCCACTTTTGCTTTGACAAGCGTTACACTGCCCTATGTCCTTAAAATTGCTAATCAAGGAATCGAAAAGGCACTACAAAGTGATTCGTCTTTGCAAAAAGGTCTTAATACGTATAAAGGACACGTCGCCCACGAATCGGTCGCCGCTTCACAAAACCGTAAGTGTACTCCGTTTTAAAAGCACAAAATTAACCAAAGCAAGCATACAAATATGAATAGACTGCCTTTCTGCAGAGTAAACATGCAGTAGGCTGTTACGCCAAAAAATTTTGAAAAGGGAGAACAAAATGCGAAAAAATGCTTTAGTATGGCTTGCACTTGCGCTTTGCGTGGTAATCGCAATCTGCGGAACAACAATGCTGTCTATTCACGCGAACAAAAACAAATCAAATGCAAACACCACCACGGCGAAAATAGTTGAACTTGAACAGTTGCTTGAAGATCTGCAATTGCAAGAAGGACCAAAAGGTGACAAAGGTGAAACAGGCGCGCAAGGTGAAAAAGGTGATACAGGCGCGCAAGGCGAAAAAGGTGAGACCGGTGCGCAAGGCGAAAAAGGTGAGACCGGTGCGCAAGGTGACAAGGGCGATAAAGGCGAAACAGGTGCACAAGGTGGAAAAGGTGAGACCGGTGTACAAGGCGAAAAAGGTGAGACCGGTACACAAGGCGAAAAAGGCGATACCGGTGTACAAGGCGACAAGGGCGATAAAGGCGAAACAGGCGCTCAAGGTGAAACAGGCGCTCAAGGTGAAACAGGCGCTCAAGGTGAAAAAGGTGATATCGGCGCCACAGGTGAAAAGGGTGAGCAAGGCGATAAGGGAGAAACAGGTGCCCAAGGTGACAAAGGTGAAACCGGAGATGCCGGATTTGATATCGCTGAAAGCATCGGCTTACAAATCATTAATACATTTTTCTACGCTCACAACTATTGGGGTATTGAATTCAGTTTTGACTGGAGCGCTATCGACAGCTTAGACCAAATAGTAGTAACCGTCTTTAATGGCGAAACACAGGTCGGTGAAGCGATAACCACAGGTGACCGTTGGCTTTGGGCATTGGCAATGGAAACCGGGGACTTTTACAGAGACGTCACAATTTGGACCTGCCCGATTGGATCCGGAACGGCAGGAGCTTATTGGAGCAAAATGGAAATTAACGGTTGCGTATTCACCAAAATAGTTGTCCAAATCAAAGCAAACCTGAAATGGTATCCGGCGGAATCTATTGAAAGCGACTGGGACACTCATGAATATACAGTTAAAACAGGCAATGCTACATGTAAAAAAGTGGGTTATACAACTTTTACCTGCATATACTGCGGAGATAGAAATACCGAAATTACCCCTAAGCTTGACCACGATGATTGCGAAGATTGCGTTGCAGCTGCAAAAATAGATGCAGGCAACAAGTTGCTTGGATTTTATCAAGATGAAATCGTAGCAAACCTTCTGCCCTTCGATGACCGCACAACCATTGTAGCCAAGATTTATGATAGATACTATAATTACATTCTGGCACAAACAACTTATGACGGCGTCTATGCAAAGCTGGACAAAGGAAAAGCCAAACTGGCTGCTGTTCTTGGTTGACGTTTTCTTATCTGATGATATACTAATAACATGAAGATAAAAGTCATCAACGGCAAGGAATATATCGCCACGAAACTAGTGCGATTAAATGATATCATATATCAAGAATATTGCAGTGCCAATATCATGATGCCGCATACCCTGTATATGGAAGAAAACGAGGATAAACTTGTAACAAGGTGGAAAACATACTTGGCGCTGCGTGAAAAGTATGCAATCGACAGGCGGATGCTGAGCGGCAAACTTGTGTTGGACAGTGGCGGCTTGGAGGTCGAATTTACCGAAGAGCAACAGCAACTTGATAAACTCTTTGAACAAGACGTGGCAGAGTTCAGCGAACGCGCGGCACAGGCTTGGTGGCATATTGTGAAAAAGCACGATCCGCAAGTAACAGACGTACAAACTGCGCGAGTATGGTTCGAGAAAAAATTCCGCGGCAATCACGGCTATATTATCGACCCGAGCATTGAAAAGGATGGTCCTGCTGCCACGTGTGACGAGAACGGAATAATACGTTTTAAATCACTTGCATACGCACAGGATAAATTGTTTCGCGCGCACGAGATGGCGCATAAACTTGGGTTTGGACCAAATCGTGCCGGTCTTATGGTGTATTTTAAGCATACGGTGAGAGATGACGTTACCGGCGAATTACATGAAATCCATAGCGAAAACGGACGTGCACTTAATGAAGGTGTAACGAATTGGATGGCGCAAATTCTTGCCGGTGTTTCCGTTACCCAAGAATACGATGAAGATGACCCGTATTATGAACAAGAAAAACTTGCACGAAAAGTAATGGGCATCGTCGGAAAGGATACGGTAGTTGAAGCAGCGCTTTTTAACCCTGATATTTTGCGGGAAGAATTTGATAGATGTGCAGGCGAAAGGAATGCGTATGCAGCGCTAATAAATGCAGCAGACGGTTACCAAATAGCGGATAAAGAATCCGATAAAGCGGTATGTGAAAAAGAGGCGGGAAAATCGTATGAAGCAAGTTTGTCCGAGTTAGATAAAGCCGACAGAATAATTAACAGAGCATTTACACGGAAAAATCAATTTAGGAACCGCGAAAAATGAAAACAATTCTCGTCCATGCCTGCTGCGGACCGTGCGCGTGTGCGGCTACGTATGAGGATTACTGCTATACGTTCTATTTCAACGGCAACAACTTTGATTCTCGTAATGAGTACGATAAACGGCTTTTTGCGATGAAACAGGTTTCTATGGGTGTAATTGTCGAGCTTTATAATCCAAAAGAATTTATTTCGTGCGAAGAATGTATAAGATATCGTCTATTAATGTGCGCCAAAACCGCCAAGGAATATGGCTTTGATTGCTTTTCAACAACGCTGACAATAAGTCCGCATAAAGATACCGCGCTTGTGAACAGAATTGGCAAAGAAGTAGAAAAAGAAGTTGGTGTGCCTTTCGTTGAAAAGGACTTAAAGAAAAACGGCGGCTATCAGCGCAGCGTAGAAATTTCTAAACGGATGGGACTGTATCGGCAAACTTACTGCGGTTGCAAGCGTTCTCACCCCAATGCTAGACCCCTCAAGGGGTCGTCGCCAGGGTTTTAAGGGGGCGGAGCCCCCTTCCCCCTTAAATTCCCCGCCCTGGGGCGGGGTTAGGGGTGGGGAAAAGACTTGTGTTGAATATCCCTATGTGATATTGTAATTGTATGAAGGGGTTTGTTGGAATTTGTCCTGTCTGCGAGGATGTTGTAGTAATAAAAAAACAGCTGCTGTTTTTTGGCTGCCCCCATTGTAAGCAAAAAATATCTACAAACGAAGCCCGCACGCGCCTTAATATTATTTGCGCCGACCCAGTGGAATCGGAAGAAATGTTAAAGCACTGTGTAGACCTGGAACAGCGCTATGGGGCGGAAGCGCCGTTGGAAATTCTTTTACAAATACAAGCCCACCATCCGCACAACGAGGCAGTTGCATATTCCATTGTGCGAATGTCAGGATACCGCTCGGATTTTGTCAGGCAATACCTGAAAAACTTCTGCCCTGCCAAAAAACAAGTTCCGTTCGCGGAAGATTTTTTGGACAAGACGCTAAACCCGCAATACGCGCCGCTT
>Ga0123353_10009204_pt1 | contig 13595 bp, 7 predicted proteins | sample TergutLab28metaG_3_FD_92763 | JGI IMG/M metagenome (GOLD analysis project Ga0123353, IMG submission 92763) | Labiotermes labralis P3 segment gut microbial communities from Petit-Saut dam, French Guiana - Lab288 P3 | ecosystem: Host-associated > Arthropoda: Insects > Digestive system > Gut ... | reverse complement strand
GTGTATAGGGTCTTGGTGGGGAAAACGGAGGGAAAGAGACCACTGGGGAGACCTAGGCGTAGATGGGTGGATAATATTAGGATGGATCTCCAGGAGGTGGGATGTGGGTATATGGACTGGATTAGGTGGGCCCAGGATAGAGCTAGTTGGCGGACGCTTGTGAGTGCTGTAATGAACCTTCGAGTTCCGTGAAATGCGGGGAATTTCTTGACTAGCTGCAAACCAGTTAGCTTCTCAAGAAGGACTCTGCATCATGGAGTAAGTAAGTAAGTACGATGCACGGCACATACAGTATTAAAAAAAAATATTTTGTCACTGGCCAACTGAATAGATGTAAGACAATTATTAAAATCAGTGTTAGGTGTAGCATACACTGTGAATGAACCCCACCTTCTGAAACAGGTCACCTGCTCTTTATTTTAATGATTCAGACTACATACTAAATGCATTAAATTGTTGATACGTGACAACAAAAATACACCTTTAGTCTATAAAAATAAATCCTATATCGCTCCTACATATTTCGGCGCCTGTTATGTCATCCTCAGGGAACTATACATTAAAACTCACTGATATATAATAGATTACAGAAGTATTTCATACTGCATTACAGTGTGCTTATAGCTAAATTAAACGCGATTCGCTAGAGGCTGGATGGTTCCGGGGTACGAACCCCAGTGGGAGGACAAGAGTATTTATCTTCTCTGTGCTCGTCCAGACAGGTCCTGGTGCCCATTCAATCTGTTCTGCGATAGGTACCGGGACTGTTTGCCTTGGGTAAAGCGGCCGGAACTTGGTTCTTACCACCCACCACAATCTAGCGCCGTAGTTGAGAATGAACAGAGCTGTAATTCTGCTCCCTCTGTATTTCCTACTTCATGTTACGGGCTGCCTTGACCCCACTGGGGTGCATCATATGTTTTGTTGAGTGTAGATGACGTGATTCATTCATTGCGTAATCTGTCTTGCTGCATGTCCATAGCTTGTTCAGAGCGAATTCGCAAGAGGGTATAAATAATGTTTCGCTTCATTTTACACAAAATAGCAAGTAACTGCAGTATAACTCAGATATAGTATGATGAAGGAGAATCCTTTTATAAACTTCAGATTCCTGGAGATTTCTTTTGAATTTTTTCAGTTGCAGGGAGAACAAAAAGTCCCAGTACAGCTGCGAGACTCGGTGTAATAAATTCACTCACAACATGTTTTCCTATTTCGTTTACTGGATACTTGTGGCGATGTCAAAATGGCTGTATTTAGTGACCAAATTTTCTGCGTCTTATCTTCATTGGGTAGTCTAATCCATTCGGCCAGAGGGGGCAGTACCTTTGTGTCTGGCATTCGAGAAAGTTGATCGAGTAATTTTTGCTCATTTAAAACCACTCGGCAGTCTACCGAGGCCTTCATATGATCCTGCAGCTAGGTACATGCCTATCACAGTAGTGTGTAAACACTGGGATAGGGAACCTGAAGTCCGTTGCATGCGTACCTGTAGTGGTGTGATATATTGTGTAGGTGTCTTGGCAATAGCCAGGTCACCTACCCAAGGATTTCTAACAAACACCTAAATAAAACTGGCTCCAGCAGGATATTCGCGACAAGACATAAATCCACTGTATCATCGCTGTGAGAACCTCAGCCTCCTTGCAAAATAATCATTCATCTATGCAGCAGATTTTAAGGGATGTAAGAGTAGTCACGAGAGAATAGTCTATAATGAGAGAGACGGCTCCAGTCAGTATTGTCAAATATTATTATCCTTTGATCACATTGATATTTGCCTTTCATTCCAACGGTCCCTCGGATTTTCCGTACACGAAAGAATAAAGTTGCATAAAACTACATTTTAATTCGGAAATTGTGCTGTCATATTTGTCTCATTTCTTACATAAATGGGAAATTAGTATTCATTTGTATTTATTTTTATGATTTCGCATACAGACGATACGTTTATGAACATCTGAATGTAGTGTCCTGCTGCGAAATGTCTCTTCGTCTGTCCCATTCTCATTTTGAATTCGATAAACTTCGGAGATTATGCCAAAAAGCGTATCGACACGATGGCCTATGCATGCATATATGTATGTACGTACGAAGTATGTATGATGTATGTATGTGTGTGTGTGTATGTATGTATGTATGTACTACGAAGTATGTATATATGTATGTATGTGTGTGTATGTATGTATGCATGTATGTATGTGTGTATGTATGTAGGAAGTATGTGTGTTTTTATGTATGCAGGCCTATGTATATGTGAATACATTTAGGCAATACCTACTACCATGTGTTAAAATGAGGATCTACTTTTACATTCAGGCATGTGCATCTCTTAGTAAATATTTATGTGAACCGTTAATTTTCATTGTAATCATCACGCGTTAGTGCAGAGGATTCAGAGCACGAAGTCGCGTGTTGCTAGGAGCTGTGCAATTGTGTTGAGCTGTTGACATGAAACCAGTATAGACATACCACAGTTAGTGACTTTGAGGTTAGGAATCGCTTTCAATTCCTATTTGTTGTTTTTAGCTGTCAGTGAAATTCGAAAAGGAAAGAACATCTCAGCGCCAGCTATCTGAAGCTTGTAAGGACACCACAATTATACGGTATAGACAGATGTCATGAACAAGCCCCCTGTATAACGTCCATCAGAACCTCAATCTCACGTCTTAATTGGGAGATTTATCGGTGTGCGACATTGTCAGGGGTGAACAAATTGTGATTTAATAACTGGTCTAAATATTTTGGGTGTGTAGTTTTGTACTGCGTAACACAGACCTTCAGGGGTGAACAGATTACCAGAAAAATATGAAAGTTTTAGCAGGTTATTTTGTAATGCACTCACTAGGATGAGTATGATTCCAAATACGCGTAACGCAAGGGGTTTACGTAGGATGTTGATATGTGGTACAATAAAATAGTGGAAGGGTGGGACGTCAAAGATAGGCCTATAGAGTGCTGGGAAATAAAGACTTCTTTCACTTATAAGTGGTTTTTCTCAGTGTCTTTCTTTTGGCATGTGCCGACAGAGTAACTTAAAATAAGTTACGAAGTTCACCTTTTAAACGGTTATCTAAACACCATTCCCTCCTTGTTTCTGTACGCATTATAAAACCTGATATTAAAACAATCTGTCCCTAACCTATAAAATTGATATTGGAACTTCACCTGTGTGGGCCGGGTAGCCCAGTCTGTATAGCTACTTGCTACGGGCTGGATGGTCCGGGATCCAATCTCGGTGGGGACGAGATTTTCCGCCCGTCCAGACCGGCCCTGGGGCCCACCCAGCACTCTGTACAATGGGTACCGGGTCTTTACTGGGGGTAGAGGCGGCTGGGGCGTGTGGCTGACTCCCCCACCCCATCTATTGCCGAGGTCCTCGAACGAGTAGCGCTGTACCTCTACACACCCTAAGGGCCTTCGTGGCCTATAAAAAGGGTGAAAACCTACCTACTTAACCTGTGAGTTCCAATAACTGATACATCGTACTCTAACAGAAATATTTAAGACTGACAAAATAAAAGAAAGCGTCTCCTTACAGATATTTTATACACGACTTGAGTGACAGAATTTCATTATTTGTGGAGTTAGTGATTTACGACCCTTAATTAATATGCAGTGTCAAAACTCGCTGCTGGCACTAATTTGCAACGCATTTCAGCAACGCTCTGATAATGGTATTACAATGTAACTTATTTTAAGCTTCCAGCTGTGAAAATGCCTGTGGCAACGGCGTGTATCACATTAGGATCTGGCATTAACACATCTAGGCCAATATTTCGCCAATAGATTATGCTAATGTTCCTGTCATTATAACAATAAACAGCTTTTAATTCCTTCAACGACAATCGCCTCTGATTTTTCCTTATAACGGACACTGTGTTCTCGACGAAGTATGTGTAATATAATACAGTATAATATAATGTGGTATAAGTTATTATAATATATAGGCCTATATTATGCTGATAGCGGTGGACGCGCGATGTACAGCGTGAGTCGGATGCTGCGCGCTTGCTGGGATTGAGGATTCGAATCCCGCCTGGGGCATGAATGTCTGTCTCTTGTGAGTCTTAGTAATTAACCAACTTAATACACAAATTCTTGTTTTATAATAAGTTTATTATAAAACAAGAATTAGTGCATTATGTTGGTTAATTACTAAGATTATACTGAGATGCACGGTCAGAAAAACATCAAAATATCTCTTGTGACTGTTGTGTGTTTTCATGTGGAGATCTCTGCGTGGTTCGATCGCTCGTTCACAGACGCTTACTGAGTGTGGTGTGTCTAAGAAGGCCTGTGCACCCAAGGTTTGTCGAGCCATAAAATACTGTATATTATATATTATTTAGATGAAAACTTTATATAAGGTGACGGAGTACGGTTTGACAGAAAGATCATACGAAGATTTCACACAGAAGCGATCGAAGCCAAGGCCTTCAGAGCATATATTGATCTGCTGTCTATTAAAATGTGCGATTAAGTGATAAGAATAATTAACCCTCCTCCAAGCGTCGATTAATGCTTTAATGAGTTACGTGTGCTCCGCCTGAACATTGCGGTAGACACCTACATTCTGAAATCGCAGAGAATGCAAAACAGGGTTCTCCGCACAATTGGCTACTCTCCAAGGCGAGCACCGGTCTCAGATTTGCATATGGCTTTCAGACTACCGTACGTGTATGACTTCATCGCGAAATTATGCAGACGACTGGTAGAAGTCATACTAAATCATGAGAATGAAAATATTCGTATCATTTGGACAAGACGACGTCAAGCACCGGAAGAATGGGGGCTTAAATTTCGCGGTTGTCAAGCTTACGACCTCTCAAACGATTAAGCTGCAGTTACACGTCGAACGAGCTAAACAAGATACAGTACAATCTGATTGTTAAAGCTTCCACTTACAGAAGACATCTGTGCATATTGCATGTACATAACACTGTATATTATATTTCATTTATGTTTTCATCTCCCCTTCGGGAGGATGGGGCTCGACAACAAGACAGTTATTTGCGGGGTGACTTGGAAAGGATAATGACAAAACTGTGAACAGTAGCCCACATTGTATGCTGCACGTGACACGGCAAGAGTATCACCAGTCAGTAAGGGCCTAGCATCCACAGCACATACATAGCCGGTGTTCCTTGAAATCTACCAAATTCAGGAACCTGGGCAGTACCACAATTTATGGACAGCATGAATTGTGCAAATAATTTACTATCAAAAAATTTAAGGTAAAATTATTCCTGTGCAAAGCCAGGCGGTACATAATGGAGTGGAGATGCGGTATAGGTTAACCCATTCATAAGTTCGGCACTAGTTGGATGTGAGTGATCAACATTTCATTATGGCCGCTATATCCACAGGAAAATTGCCCTTCACCTACTGAGTAGGAGAATGGGAGTGCTGCTTTCTTCTCTGGGCACTTTGAAGAAAGGTTCAACAAAAACATATAAATACGATAACGTAACGAGTGATAGTCATGAAGCTGTTATGGGATAGAGAGTACGTAGTATTTACTTAACGTTACTCGAGCAGTCTGCGGTCCCCATCCTTACAAAAGTTTTTGAAGAACAATTCCACTAATTCTGTTCTGGCTACCGGACTTCTGAAGGCATCCTGAGAGGTGGAGTTAATAGGCACTCTTATCTACACTTTATCCTACACGTGGCCGAGTATGTTACTCTGATGAACCGAAAATGAACGACAAGATAAATCACCAAACACTTTGCAATTGAGAGTGAAAGAAAACTCTTTATACAAATATAAAAAAGTGCTTTGAAATTCCAAAGAATTCTTAGTTTCTAGCTCCCACTGTTATCCGTCAATGAAACCATTTGTTATTCAAAGGAAGAGGAACTAAAATATATGAAAAACGCATACATATGTATATAGTAATAACTCGACTCGACATGTAGGGGCCGCTAGATGTCTCGCATTTGAATGTTGAGCAGTTGGCTAGGAGTTAGTTTGCATCCAGAAGGTCTGAAACTGGCCTGCTCCTTCAAGGATTTCCGCGATTTACCTCTGCCCTAGAGCTAATGCTGAGTTTTTACCCAACTTTCACGAAGTCCTCTATACTTCTCACGCAGCCATTCCAGCCCCAAGTAGAAAATTTCTACGTCAGCCAACCTTAACAAAACTGTCAAAATTTATTTATAACGGAGTGTTCGAAATACAGTTTCATCAAAATTCAAAAGTCGGCCCAAATTATCACTTTATCTTCCCTGTTTCATACTCAAAGTGGCCACTTCTTATCACGTTCTTTTCTGTAATTCCTAGAGCTCAAACTTCTCTCCAACTTGCCTTTTACGGAAGGAAGAGCGGGCACTGCCTGAGCCGCAAAATTTCCACTTCCACTCCTCTGATGAATGTAGCGTTTCACCGACAGCCCTACATTTTCCTGTTCTTTTTCATTCTTCCTCATTCAGAAGGCTGAAACTATTTTGCCTGTCGTATTGTCTACTTGTTTTCCTTGGGCAGTTGATTGGAATCTCTTAATTCGTTTCTCTTGGCAGATATAGCATTTGAGAACGTCCATTTAAAATACCACATTTTATTCAATTTAATACTTTCATTTACGTTTTAAGATGGCTTTACTTGGACACAGAAAGCTAATGACTGAGTGTTCGGTGCCGAGTGTGTGGGTAACGTTTCTGCCCATTAATTACTTCTCCATTACAATCCTAGCCTGTTATGGCTGCACCAACCCGTTCGAAGCTGGTTATATTGCAACTGTCTGTGTTATATGTTCTTTGCATCGCAATAAACTGTCATCTTTCAACTCCCTTGCAGTATATCATTTTCACATCATACATTAGTCTCTTTTGTCATTACACTTCCATATTTATACTACAATATGAAGGTTGGAATTTATTATAGATACATAGTACACCATGAATTTATTTGGAGTAATGACGATGAAATTTATGGGTTTGGACGTACAATTATTTTTTGTATATTAGGACAATAAACAAACCTAACCCAGAGAAAGGGTAACAGGAACAAGAACTACGGAAAAAAGGGAAAAAATATTAACCATACCACGGGATTAGAAACCTCATATAATTTTATCACTGTTACTTGCCATGCATAGTGTCATGTCATAATACTTTGCTGTCACAGAGTTCGCGGATGATTGCGGTTTGTTCCTGACTGTACTGTCATTTGATGGTGAGCAGTTTAAGCCGCATTCTTTCGATTTTAGACAGGGCTCTCTTGGTTATCTCTCGTCGCTTCAGAATCTTTTGTTTAAATCTCCATTCTTTCTAATTACTTGGCACTGATTGATGAAGTGTGGGTCTGTCGTTACATTTGAAGGTCACGTGCGAAACACTTTGTTTGTTTTGCTCATGGAAGACATAATTCTGTTGCTTAGCGACTGATTTGAAGGTCATGTACTTTGGAATGACAACACACCAAGTCGCGTAGGTAGGCACTTCTTCTACTACTACTACTACTACTCCCAACACACCACCACCACCACCACCACTACTGCTACTACTACTGCTACCACTACCACCACTACTTCTAACACCACTAATACTGCTGTTGCTACTACTACTACTACTACTTCCACCAACGCCGCCGCCGCCACCACCACCACCACCACCACCACTACTACCTCTACTACATCCTATTTTGGAGATCTTGGATGAAAGTTTGGGTCAGAATACTGGCTGTAGTTCATAATATATGCTCTGAGCTACAGATAATAACGTAATATAAATAAATAGAAAATGCCTATGGAAATTATGCCCAAGATATATTAGGCCTGACCCCGTCTTCTTTCAGTTATAAAATTAATTTTGGAAAAAAATTATTGCCACAATTCAATATTTTGTGACTGTTTATCCCATCAAAAATTACAAAGATGAGAAAACAAGTGTCACTGTACCCGTCACTTTGTGTGAATATTAATGTTTCTCAGTGAAGGACCGAGAACAGGGATTTTTATACTCATAGTAATTTATTTAGTGGCCTTAACACCAGCGTGCGTGACATAACGCTGTGGTATTCGTATCTCGTAAATTAAAATATGTGTTTGAAGAAAAGTTATTGAGTTAACATCTGAAACAAGGGAGGCAAAGTAACAGGAGGGCAAGGAAGATTACTTAATGGGAAACTTAGTATTTTTTGCTCTCACTTAAATTATGTTTGGTGTTGATATGCAGGACTGTGAGACCTAACACACGCAGAGGTGTTGGGTGCATACACAATTTTAGCTGGAAATCTATTCGTAGGTTTTGAGATAATATTGAAAAGGTTTAAAAACAATTAGATTTGAGATTTGGTCTTATCTGGACCTGGATAGGATTCGATTACATTATCTTGAGAAAATACGATTTAACCTAAGGGGTTGCGTATATTCGGTAAATATCTTTATTAGGTGAGAAACTGTTAGCTCTGCACAGAGGTCTTACACTATTAAGTTATTTACTGGTATCACGTTTAGAGGAGTAAGGTATAAGGAATGGAAAGGCGGGCGGAGAAAGTGGGAACTGTTATTCCGAAGAAATGTGCAATATATTGCCTAGCAAGTATAGATCTGAAGAGTAATAGCCATAAGAAACGTGAAAACAGCGAAGTTGTGCAGATAGGTCAGCAATTCAGGCCTATTAGATGGCGAAAGAGCTACTCAAAAGCATACTACTATGACATCGCATTGTGTATTATCATCATTTGTGCAGAAAACACTTTCAGACTCTGTGTATTGTGGTTCAGTGATTGACACGCTGTATTTACAAGGCAGACAACTTTTGTAAACTTGAAATTGTTCTTACATTGTATAAGCCTCCCCGTTATCTATGTTTATTTTAAAAAGAAATTCTTGTCAAGTGAACTGCAATAAGGTAAGACCTACTTAAACAATTTCGCATGCTTGTTATTACTAAATCATATATTCATTCCGGGTTTCTCTGACCCTAGAGCCTCTTATTACGCGTAACATTGCAAGGTCGTGTGGACGGCGGGGGGGGGGGGGCATGCTGCTTAGAATGCGATGTAATTTCTTTAAAGAGATTACTAGGATTTGACCACTTGACACGGTTCGCCCGCCCTTCCCCAGTCACCACGCACTAGATGCAGTTTTCCTTTGAATTCTGACTTGTACATTCTAGGACAGCAAATATTGACCTCTGATGTTCTTTAGACTAGTTAAAAAAATTTAATTTTTTTGTCAAAAAAGAGTGACTTGCTAGAAGAACCGGTCTTAGACTGGAAGACTATGTGCTCTTTTAACTGCTCTGGTCATGTAATATCGAATGAGGTAGTGTCTGTGAATTGTGAGCTGGAAAGACGAGGAGAGAAAGGCCCTTTTGCCTTTTTTTTTTTGTAGCGATGTACGACAAAGCACAAGAAACAAGAACCAGGATCGAGGCCTGTGGAATACAGACTATTAATGACATTCGATTAGTCACTCCGCTGCTACGTCTGGCTGGACAGGACTGCTTGCCTTAGAGCGGACGACAACATTGATGAGTGGCGACCGAAGGTGACGCCCGCCTTGCAGTGCCCAGTCCGGAAACACAAATACTCTATTAACTTGCGTTACAGGAAAAGCATATGCGGGTGTGGAATATGCTTAAGTAGCTCAGGGAAAAATTCGTAGGCGACTTTATTTTAACCTGTTAAAGAAATGTGAGAAGGTTTGTCTTTTTCATCATGCGGCTTTGTGTATAATTATGGACGTTTCGCAGTGACTTGTCTGGTTCTTATAGTAGGCCAGTAAACATTTGGATTCAACAACAAGTGGAACGTATAATCAGTTCAGAAAATACTGTATGGTAATGTATGGTGCTGGAAATGACCTTTTATTACATACAGTTGCACATTCTCCTTGTAGGTTTACATAAATATAATATTGCCTTCCTTTGCTGCAGGAAAGTACATGGCCAAAAGAATGCTTCTTACGAAAAATTACGCCATCACGTCTGTGGCATCCACTGGGCCTTGTTTGCAACCCATCAGACGGTGAGTACCAATCGACCTCGATTGACTTTAATCATAAATAACAGCACTGAAATCATCGGATTTATAATTAATAAATCGTGATGTATTGTATGTTCGCATTCAGCCTGTAATGCGGTTTGCCTTTATATGGTGTAGGAGAATGATAGTGTATTATGTGTGGACGCCTCTGCATTTTGCAAGTAGAGGATATAACGTGTTCAGCAAAAAAGAAAATTATCTGATGAAGCATACAGAACTTAGGCACGAACTGGTTTTAATACCGGGACAAGTTTCTTTGTTTATTTAGATGAACGCACTCACTTAAAACCCAAGACTCATCAATCTAGACAAAAAATTGCATAATTATTTGATGTTATAGGATATATAAATTCTACTCTTCGTTTAAGATGTGTTTATGTGCTTCAGTTAACATGAACTATGGAAAAGTTAGATGTACTCTTTTAAAACTAAATTAATAGGAGGGATGTTTCTCTTCTGTTTTGTAAGTGGGAAATGCAGAATACTGCTCATCGACTTACTCATCACTTTGGGTCCTGCATTGGAAAGTTAATGCAGAATGCTGATGTGCAGGCCCACGAGACTGAGACACAAACACAGTTCTCACGCAGTTTCTGAACGGTGTCGTCACTGATGTCGGTTATTGAAAGTACACGTGCGAAGGGAAGTTAACAGGAAAGGCAACTTATTTTGCGTCTGGTCTGTGAAATACAATGGGCACTTCAGTTGAGGCATCCTCGTTGTGTATGTAACAATAAGTTAAGGAAAATGTAGGTCGAACTTAACTAGTTGTGTTCGACCTACATTATACTTAACTTACAACGGACACTGCTTAATCCAGCAGCTTACAAACTTTTTCTTCCCGGACTTCTTTAATATTTCTGTGGACGTTGGCGGATAATTTGCTGATTTTCCTATCTTTTTTTTACCAGTTTTACGTTATGCTGTAGGTGATGAACATTAGGAGGTGAAGTATTTAAAATTGATTTGGGAATTAAATTTCAAAATAGTTTGTTTTTCGAAATTTGTTATTACACTAAGTTATTATTCCAGCAAGAATTGGCCTATAGGATGTTAGAACCTGGAATCTTAAGTTACAAGTGGAAATTTGAGACACGCCGTCATACAGAGCAGGAACAGCGGTAATGTGAGGATAAGAGGAACAAACGCTATTGCTTTTCGATTGGTGATTGAGACATTTATCAAGGGGTCCTGTGCGCTGCCTGAATAATTTACACTTTGACTGCAAAAAAAAGCTGAATTCGTGTCGGGTTTTATCTCACTTCGTCTATCGGAAACTTAATAAATTTCGCTGGATAAAATAAACAGATTGGGTGCCAACGTGTGCCCTAGACTAAGCCGTGCTACTCGACACGGCACATGGATTTAATTTGAACGTCACGTTTTTTCGTGGTCGATCCCCACACCCACAGCCTATGGTTTCTACAAAACATTCAGGAAGCCATTCAACATATACGTGTATAAACTTGCCTACGTGTGAAAATCACAAGACATGTTTAGAATGTACAAGAGTTTTGTATGTATAAAACGCTGGTTGTAAATATTTTGCTTTATAAGGCTCATAAGTACACGAACTTGTATTCCAACACGGCAACTTCGTAACACTGTGCACAAAATGTGTGATATTTTCGTGCTTCTTTTAATTGAAACCGAAGGCGCCATATTATCGATTTTAATACGTGATGAGTAACTTATGATGTATAAAGCCTGCATGGTATACGTCAAATAAATGCTGATGTGTAAGAAGCACTTATCTTTATATGACCGTGAACACAAGAATGAAATACAGGAAGATGCTATCATCTGTTTAATTTTGCTAATTTACATTTTACGTTTTATTGCTTTATATTTTGAAATCAGGTGAGGAAACAGTAAGAGGTTGTTAGTGCAATGATGTGTAGCGAGTTAATGTACTGTAGGCTATAGAAAATCTAATGTTACTGAATCTAGTCCATACCCTTGCATACAGCTGAGTGCACACATATTACAGTCGCATGTCCCCTTGACTATGGTTTGTTTTTATACAGCGAGGAGCCCATTCAACTACCATTTGTTTTTCTAAGGTGGGCAGTCCTCCTGTATATTGTTTGTTTTTGTACGGTGAGCATTTCATTCAAATCATATTTGTTTTCATACGATGTTGACTCTACTCAGCTCTTGTTTGTTTTCATACGGTGAGCAGTTTTCTCAGTGCTCATTCGTTGGAAATCCCGATTATTGGCGAGATTTAATTGTGGTCTGGAAGATATTATAATTGATTCTAAATAAAAGGGGACGGAGTGATTTTTGGACTCACCTGTCCCATGATAGGTTTTTCCATTATACTGTTGCGACCATGATAGTGAATCGTCAGGTTGCGTAATAAGCGGGGAATTTTTGAGCAGCGGCCTGAAGGACACAGCGCGACTGAATTACGAGAGGAATTCGTTGCCAAGAGTCGCTAAGCCACTAGATTATTTCTTATATTCGTGGTTCCGTGCGACGTAATTCTGGTTTGCGACCGACGGTCCCAAACCAGCCCTTATTTGGTCACGTTTGAGGAAGCTTGCTCCCCAGATAGTATGATCTGTACCAGAGGCTGCAACTACAGTTTTATGTACTCCTGATGATGGGCGCGATGCACGTCCGAAACATATAGAGTGATTTGGCAGTAAATAAATATCTGCATAGTGTTGCATCTCGTTGGATTTCTTTAACCCACTAGGGTATCTTCGTCCTAGACAAGTCGCACTTCACTGGGTCCCACGAAAGCAAGCGGGCAGAAACTTCATAAACTGATGACTAATACGAGTGAACTAGTTGCGTAATATAAGATCAGGGGTCACATTCTACAGGTCTCCTTTCACACCCTATGTTTTTGGGACGATGAACCGAATCGTGATCACGAACGAAGTTTTGTACCTTGTACTTACTCTGTCCCGTAGATGTTCATTCATGTATAGCTTAAGGGACATGTCATGAGCTGCTCAGACGGCAAAAAGCAGAACGTGTTTGGAACTGAACTAGAGACGCCTATGTGTGTCGAAAGCACTAGTGCAGAGGTGGGCAGATTCTCCGAAAATCTGGGGAATAAAGGGATTAATGGAAGAAGACTGGAATGACAGAGGCAACTGGAGGAAGAAGATAATATAATTGTTAAATGGGCACAGGAAGATGTGGAAACATTGCGAATCCTGCTAAATAAATAAAATGTAAATTCTGGATTTGAAGAGGCGTCGTTAATAAATAAGGTGTTATTGAATTGACGTGATATGACCTGCAGGCGGAGAAGAATCAGGAACTAACTACAGAATAATGCAATCGATGCGATGCAGGGATAAAGTTGCTAAAAGTCTTTAAATAACAAGAAAATCATGCACACACTATTACATAATGCGTGCAGTTGAGGAGAATTGTTAAATCGACAAGGAATTATTAATCTTATATTTATTGGACCGTGCATCATTGTAATAGTTGAAAACAAAAGACCAACTTGACGTCACTTGCTATTTTTATTTCACTTCTTATGCGCTCAACATGTTTCGGACATTAATATATCCATCATCAGGAGCTTACGGCTATTCTGTTGAATTACCACATTGGTCGTGTGTTCTTGGTTCGAT
>Ga0123353_10009203_pt1 | contig 13596 bp, 8 predicted proteins | sample TergutLab28metaG_3_FD_92763 | JGI IMG/M metagenome (GOLD analysis project Ga0123353, IMG submission 92763) | Labiotermes labralis P3 segment gut microbial communities from Petit-Saut dam, French Guiana - Lab288 P3 | ecosystem: Host-associated > Arthropoda: Insects > Digestive system > Gut ... | reverse complement strand
GACGCTTGTGAGTGCGGTAATGAACCTTCGGGTTCCATGAAATGCGGGGAATTTCTTGACTAGCTGCAAACCAGTTAGCTTCTCAAGAAGGACTCTGCACCATGGAGTAAGTAAGTAAGTAATCCTTACGTTAATGCAATCTTATGAATTATAGTCAGTGACGTTTACTACGACGTCACATCCCTATAAACACCATGAATTTCAAATGCCTTGAACGACAACTAGGAGATTATTTCCAAGTAATTATGAAGAACTTTAAATTAAGCCCTATAAATTGTACATGATTAAATTTTGAGCTTTCAAAAGTAATCTACTGGTCATTTAAATACCGAGGTTATAGCCAGAAGAGAACACCTAATCTGCAAATATAAATGTCAAGTGTTTATTACGGTAAGTGAATTACACGTTATGTAATTCGAGAGTCATACGAGAAAGATAAATTCACTGTGGCCGTAAGTGTTTACTATTGTTCGGTGCTACATACGGTAAACCTCGTGTTTTTAAGGTTGTCATACGGAACTGTTACCTTCAAACTATGACCACCGAGTTACTGTGATTATTACTCTTTAAACAGTACGTGACTGTCGTACTCTCAGCAATTAAACAATTATGTAATTTGGAGAGTACAAATGGCTGGCAAACTGTAATGGAATACCCTTGTATCCATTTACCTAGTCTAACTCGATTACCCATACTACAAAATTCTACTCATGTATTAAATCTTCTGTCTGTCGGTGTCACATACAGAGCAACTAGCACAAAGTCCCATTAAATTTCGACAGGACGTTATTGTAGTTATGCAAATAATCGTTAAATTTGGTGGATCGAGTCTACGAAGGAAACAATTCCTGTTCACATGGCATAACGCTCATTTGCGACAAGAGTGTTACAACTCATTTTTCAAGAGAAATTTTTAAACGTTTTGAAGTGCTATAACTTTCTATGAGTGCAACGACGACACAACTGCTCTCCAGCGGCGAGTTTTGTAAACTGCGTTATGACACCATACCTTTTAAAAGTGCATCTGCAAACGTTTCTTTCTGTACCAGTAACTCAAAAATGCCGAAGTTTGAGTTGTGACACTCTTGTCGCAAATAAGCGATACCTCTTGCGCATAAAGTAATTTTCGTTCAAAAATGTGTACCTCAAAAAATGCGATAAAACAGAATAAAAAATATCAATATAAATATAAAATACCAACAATAGCTCTACTGATTCTCGTCAATTTTTTTACACTTCCTGTCCTCACTGTGTTATATTTCAGCGAAACTTAATTTCCCAAGTAATATCGTAAAAAATAATTTAGAATCTCTGGAATGAAACGTTTTAATTAGCCTTTGGCAACATCTTCGATGCGCGTATTTGGATTACAGAAATGTGTGCAAAATTTTAGGACTTCTCGTCTGACACGAAGAGATGTGTAATATTCAAAAGAGTTCAAAAGACATTTATTTCATACATGGTAAATATGATTTTCTGGGATACGACCCCGCGTTAATTTGGAAGAAAAATACTGCAATTTATGAGGAAACTTTTCCTTTATCTTCAGGATATATGAGCGAAAAACATGGAGAATGTTGTACGTGGTGTAAGGAAGGGATGGATGTGAACGGAGCAAACAAATTAATTATTTTTAAAGGGCTGTACAAGTTTCGAATTATTTTGTATATTTTATTATTCAAATTCCTCTTTATAACACAAATTTTCTGCATTTTTATTAAATGACAATAGATTCCCCTTTTCAAACCTAATCGTGTCATCCTCTATCTGTATGCAGTTGATCCAGTGAGAGGGTTAAGCAATTTGCAGCGCTTTATAAAACCTACCAACTGCCGGACTTGATCGTGTGGTTACTTTGTCCACAGACATAGATGTGAACTCGTGTAACTGGTAGAGAAAACATAAAAAAAAATGGAGGCATCTTCTACTTAATTCTTCAAGGTAAGGACTTCTTACCTTCAAGATGAAGGAACCGGTCTCCTCCGAAGCGTCAGCAGGTATTTACAGAATTTAAAGCATTGCATCACTCTAACGTCCACGGTGACCACCATGAGAACTGCAGCTCATGCAAATTATATTTTACTTTTATTTTTCGAATGTAGTGATGCGAAACATTTGCTCTTTACAAACGCGACTAACGGAACAGCGCCCACGTGGCACCTGACGCAGAAGCCGGAAAATTGAGCCACCACCAATGGACAAACAACACTTGACGTCGGGAAAACAAAAGAAGCTGCAGCTGGTTCGGAATTGAACAATACCACACGGAGCCCTCCATTGTTAGTCGGGATATTCGCGTGGAAGAAGAGGAAGTGTGTCGGCGCTGTGGTGCGCCGGTCATCAGCGATTAGGCATCTAAGTCATTTGTCATTGTCAATTACAACATTTCTCTTGTTATGATATTTTTTTGTTCTTGCTCTACTTCTGAAAGGAAAGTTCATGCAATATACACATAGGCAGTATAAAGCCTCTCTTCTTTTGTTAGGTCCTAAAACTTTTGTGCATAAGTGGCTTTAAAATTTGGCTAGGCAGTTTGTTACTAGTTTATTAGCTATAGTGTCTAGCATTCTAGTTAAGAATGCAGGAAATTGTGTAGTTTATTTAAGGTTTATTTAATGACCCAACAGTTGGTTCCGAGGGGCCCATGCAGCATTGAATTGTAGGATGATTTGTAAAAAATATATTGGAAAAGTTGGCCTAATTTACAGAAGTAATGCATTCTCAAATTTGGTATCAGGGTCGCCGAAAGCGGCTTCGGCACCAGCTTAAATAAAAAAAAACTTGTAGACCCCCGAGAGGGCGGCCCCCCCTAAAAATCTTTACGCTAAATCGGGAAGACTGTCAATTGCAAGGTGACTTCGTCTTAGTCTGAAAGGGTGAGTTGGTACAATGGACTAATAATGGTACTACCGAGAAATGCAAACACATATGCTACATAGTCGATCCCCTGTCCCCCTTCGTGACAGCCGTTCCCCGGTAATTTTTACCTGCTCGGTACTGGATGGAGATATGTTGTCAGTTCCACTCGCAGCCCACTTAGACACTATGTGCAGAGTCTGCAGTACCCATTTTGTAGGTAGCAAGGTTAGCCCCAGAGACGGTCCCGAAGTTTCGACAAGTCACCTACCGGCACTCAAACTCCGATTTCTTGAACGTAAAATCTTTAAGCCAAATGGCCCAATCAGACTCCTGCTCCCTCGGAATACGATCAGTTACGTCACTGCAAACATTTTCCCTTGTAGCGCCTAGGCGTTTTTTGAAGAGCCCTTATTGACACAACTGCCCATGTACCATGCCCAGTGCACAGAACTGATATTATCAAGGTTCGTCAGGCTGCCTAAGTCGACGGGCAAACAGATGTTTTTAACTGAGGTTATATCGGTCGCACTACAAATCGCCAGACCGAGAGGTAAATCTGGAAATTTAGCTAGACTTACCGTTCGTTTCAACTCGAACGGGTTTCACTACATGAAGATGTTTGGATGGAGCAGATTTTAATAAGTATTTACAAGGGACACGCGGTGGCGTAGTTGGTTGAGGCACTGACTTACAAGCCGGATAGTCGCGGCTTCGATTCCTGATGGTGTCATTGGAATTTTTCATTAACTTAATCTCTTCGGCAGCACTGTGCTATTGGGTCTACTCAGCCCCTAAGAGAAATGAGCATCAGAAATATTTCCTGGAGGTAAAGGCGGCCGGGGCCTAGGGCTGAAAACATACTAATTGTCTGGAACCCTGAAATACTCAACCTCCTGGAGCCCTCAGGGCCTGTGCGGGAGGAGCTGTACCTTGTACTTTAAAATTTTAATACAGTTTTAATTACAATTATACTTTTGTAATTGCAATTTAAGTGTAACAACACATTGGCTTTACGCATTTTATCTTTTCAAATGACATGTTGTATAGTAACGCTATATACGTCTTCAGGTATTGATACTCCGTGAAGATGGTTATGGACAGTAGCCGAAACATGTCGGAGCACACTTACATTCAGCAATGAGTGCGAATGACTGGTGATGAACTTGTTTATATTTCCCGATAACTTTTGCAAGACCCTCCCCCCAAATCTTGTACCGATTAATAAGTTAGCTTCAAAAATGTCACCAGTATTCACATTCAAAAGGCCTCATTACCAATGATCACGGTCGACTAGAGAGGACTCCTATGGTGTACTGGAATGCTGCGAGCTCACATCTCGGCTCAAACACGGGTTGTCATCTTTGCCTCAGTTCCATCAGACAAACATAAACAGGCCGTGGCTCCGGGCTTTTAGTCCTTTTAAATTCCCTACGCACTACGCATCCTCTCACTCGGCGGTCTGTAATTAGGCTATTAAACAATGCATGAGCCAAGCAAATAAGTATACACAGGAATACAATTTGAACTTTAACAGTACCTGACGTTGGATAGAGATTCCTTTCGTACTGCTACATCGGAATTCACGGCGAAAATTCTCACATTTTCCAAATTTTGTACGACTATTTATACTGTAATCTCGTAATACGTAATATCTTGTATTTACACAGGTAATTAAATATTTAAATCTAACGATCGGAGTCCTTCTTCAGAAGTTAACAATTTCTCAGTTAGTCAAATACCTCACATTCTAGGGGAGCTCGTGATAATCCACTTTATGAAGCTTTCAGGGCACCAGTCGGTAACAATTTCACTGAGGCCCATGACGCTTGGTGCAAATACCGAGATGGTATATACATCACGTGTATGAACAGTGCGTGGGAAGTCCAGAAATGTTATCAGGAGCTCTCTAGCGTTATGGAGTCTGCAGCATATATGCTATACCGACTACAAAAAAAATTTAGACCCGTCAACAAATCTCTGACCCCCATCGGCATGCCATTGTTGGGAATGTCATCGGCAAAACGTAGGTGAAATACTGCATGAAAAAATTGAAGAGGGAGGAAAAAATAGATGAACGAGCAGGTCTGAATGTTTTACTGCGATAAATATCACATTTCAACATTCAGTATGGCCGACTACAGGGCTGACTATTTCCGAGAATATTAGATGTTTCAGAGTGAGAGAAATTGAATTAAAGACACGTAGAGATAAAACATGTTTATCCATCATTTTGAAGTACTGTTTTCGGTTGTATGTCTTCGTTTTATTTACATTTATTAAAATTACTGTAAATATTGATAGCTGCTTGAAGACAATGACAATTGGGAACTAAACAGCGCCATTTAACATAGTCATTATGAATAATTTTAAAATTTCTAAATTATTCGAGGTGTTCTTTGTATTTTGCAGAACCGGGCAGTTAATTACGTTTAAATTTGTTGTGTACTTTTACCGCGCACCTACAGGATTGGTGACCGAGGTTGTGTATTCGGTATATCGACTCGTTCAGGCCTGAACGGTCTGGGGTTCGAGCCCGGGTAAGAACGAAGTTTTCCCTGTCGGTCCAGACCGACTTTGAAGTCCACCAAGCCTACTGTACAAAGAAAACAAGTCTTTCCTCAGGCCTGGTGCTGACCACCCACCTTCTTCTAGCGCCGAGGTAGCGAAGGGATTTGAGTTCTACCTCTGGCTCCCCTTTGCGCTGCACAAGCAAGTGAGTTAACTGTACCCACTAAGTTATTTATTGAAACAAAACAAATGTGGCACAAACTATACAAAACACAATTAAACAATATTAATATCTGTTTCTAAATGTTTTGGCCAATCGTGGTCATGCTCAGAGGAACAATCATATATCCTGGAAGGTATAAAAGCCATTAGAGTGCTGGCTATATTTATATATAATGAATGTCATTATGACTAAATATTTATGGGGAAACTTTTCTTTGTATTACCAACAAATATTTTTCTGAAAACACATAAATGTATACATTCATACACATATACGTACGTACATATATACATACATATATACAAACGTACATAATAATATAATATATATATATATATAAGCCACTTCATTAAAATTATGAATTAGAATGTTTGGAGTGCATTTGTTTTGCATGTCTGACTAAATGAATCGTTACGTATTAATTCCATTATACTTAAAACCCTTCTGTCACTCGAATGTTCGGTGGTAAGTTATTCAAAATTCTTTGTTGAGTGTCAGTTGTTATAGTGGGTGATGTCCCTTTCATTAATTTGTTAATTGAAAGTGATTTTAAATTAAAATTAGTCGTTTATAAACTTGTCGTGTATCATGTCTATGAAATGGCTTTAAAAAATAAGAGGCATCAATCCATAGAATAACTTATGCAAATAGAAACTTAATAGTTAAAATAATATACACTTTACATAAGTCAATATGCACTATTAACGTAACAGATTAATAGGGAAACAACCTCGTCCCCTCTTGTTTTCCAAAAATAACCACATCCTTGCTCATGTAAATATAGAGTATCTGGATGACAGGTATCCAAGATTAAAAATGTACACCTCAGCAATCGTTTTAGATAGCTAGGAATACACATCAGTATGTTACGTAACCATACATTGCATTATTTGACCTTAATTATACTGATTTGTTTCTTTCTTTGTTGCTAAAGGCGCTTCCTAAATTAGATATTCTAACGGTCATACAAAAAAATGGCCAGTTGTGTAAGTACCGCGATTATTTTTAAAGAAACGCTTTGCTTTTAATTAAAGAATACGTAATTTTCAAAGTAACAATTACAAGAATGTATCCGCGGATCCCTTGGAATCCACAGAGCACATTTTTGGGAAATACTGTTGCAGCTAAATCACTATTGTGTCTGAGCTATCCCGAAACCCAGGCATCTCTTATTTCCAGAATACAATGTAATTGTGTTGGGGGGTACAAAAAATCGTAGAGGGAAGAGAAAGTCGCCAGATGGTGCTGATGGCGTGGCCCACCCCCTGACAACCACCTCCTCCAAATTCAGCCGATGCTGAAGCCAACCAACCACCCTGTCTGCTGCAATCTCATCCTTCATTTCATGTGTGTGCGTGCAGATCCATTTACTTCTATCTAATCCAATGATAAATCTCTAATCTAGATCAGGGGAACTAATCTGTTCAATAGATAAGTGCACCCCGTCCCTTCATCTTCATCACCAACACCCCACACCACAATTCTGATCTCAAGTCGCGAGTTTTTTATTTTTTATTTTCGTTCTGTGTGGGAGAGGCCAGGTCCGGTGGGAGAGATTTAGTCTGAAGAAGGAATACCGGGAAATTGGGACAAACAAGTTTCTTTTCCAAGGAGAATTAAATGAGAATTATTTGGAAAGTGGATTTTAATTTAGTCTCAAGTTTCCCATTTGGTAAGGCTGCGGATGACAAAAATACGTGTACAAAAGTACGCTGAAAGGTGGTCGTCCCCAACATAGCTCGTTTAGAATGGTAATTCATACCAACTAAGTCAATCTCCCGTCTACATGCATATTTCAAAGTATATCTTTTGCTTTCTGTGATTATACAGAATGCATTATTGAAAGCTAAGTTCTCGTTGTCAATAATCCATACGTCCTTCACATGAGAACTCGAAGTCATGTCTAGGCTTGAAGACCGACCATCCTGAGTCATATCATTAATAACAACTCGCATGCTAAGTCCCTCCAGGCAAATGAAGTGACCGAGTTGGTGACCAGAATGGCCCTGCAAGTATAACGCAACCATAGTTGCAGTTTAAAAGCAATAAGTGTTACATATTCTGTGTGTGTGTGTGTTTTTAGCCTTAGTCAGCCAGCATGCAATGCGCATGCGCCGTATAATATTATCATCTGTGGCCCGTCCTGCTCTACAAATTTTTTTTACATTATCCCATAAGGGGTAAGATTTTCGGAAAAATAACTTATGGAACATAAAATGTGTGTTTGGAATTTCTGTAATACATTTGTCTCCAACATCTCCAATTCTAAGCAGAATTGAGAGAGATTATCATAAATGTACACAGCTCTTCACGTAAAGTACCCCTTATTCTTGTCTGCTTCTAATGCAACCAGAATATTCTCGCTAAATTTTAGAAAAATCTTCGAATATCAAATTTCACGAAAATCTGTCCAGTGGGATCTGAGTTATTCCATGCGGACGGACAGACACACAGATGGTTAATCTAATCTAATCTAATCTGATCTAATGACCATCTTCAAAATGCGCCTAGAAATTAACACCTGGAAACCCAGTGTTTAAAGTATATTACATTTGCTTCAGTGTTTACGTGTTATGTATCATAGCTAGGTCGTGTGATACATGGAACAACATTTTCTTTAGCTAAACGACTTTAATCGCTCTCTCTTTTTCATGAAGACATGTGCTTGTTGCGCAATAGGCGCGCAATTAGGAGCTATCATTTTTACGAGCTAGTCCGAATAATTTCTCATACTAAACATACGAAGCCCGTTAGAAATATGGAAGGGCAAACTTTACCTTCAAGGTTAACGAAAGGCGCTATGCCTAACTCTACAGAGTTCAAGATGACGGTGATTATGATGATGATGATTTCTCATTCCAAGATATTTTCAGCGAAACCTTATCATAAATGTGCACAGGTCGTCACGTAAAGTGTCCGTTACTTTTGTCAGATTGTTATGAATATTAAATTTTCTCGACAGATTTTCGATAAATTATCAAGTACCAAATGTCATGCAAAGCTGTATGCGGACAGACGGACAGAGAGAAAGACATGAGGAAGCTTTTCGTAATTTTGCGAACGCGCTTAATATCGCCATGACAAAGTCTTTCTTGTTAGGTAAACTTAAATATTTCCCTCTGCTTAATTAAGCACCATTTATTGAAATCGTGTAGGGAGTGAAAGTACAGCTTCACATATTCTGCGCTTCACACTACCATACGTTTTACTGGTGTCAAGGTTGATCAGGAAGAGGGACAATTAGTTCATTGCTCTTTACTTTTAATATTAGCTTCAGGAAATAATGACTTCAAAAATAAGACAAAATCAGGTAAAATTCGTTCTGTTAGTTTGGCGACGATCACATACCACTTTAATTTTAAGATGAAACTTAACATAACAGAGGTTTAATTGATTTAACACTTTCGCATTATTTGTCATGATCCGACATTGACATCTGTCTCAGATACCAAAAAGCGAAATATTATCTGTGTATATTACTCCTAATTATGGCACCCCATGACCTAAATGATCTCCAGTCTTGGTTTTGTCCTGCTATCGTATTTAGCCTAACCACTTTGTCCTTTCTCTTTTTATGTCTGAGGCTAAAGAAGGACCCTTAATCAAAATACAATTAAGCATTAGTAATTGTTATATACTCTCTGAAATTCTGAAGCATGATATTAACCTTTTGACGCCGGAATTATTTTTTTTTAATTTTAGCACATCCTGTATATAAAATGTGAATAATACAGGTACCAAATACGCTAGAATTATGAAACAAACTGCATTTTTAAGAGAAAAAAACTGACAATATATACCGTGTTTAAAGTATTCAGTACCTATATTTGTTGAATAAATATATAAAATGCAACTTTAGAGGTTAGCGGTGCGGTACGACCACTATAGTTGACATTAGGCGTCAAAAGGTTAATCTATACACATACCTAAATCTATTTCGTGTCTTAAAACACTCCGCTTCTACATCCAAATAGAGGTAAGTTAATATTACTTAGGGAAAAATACCTTCATTATTTTGAAGATTGTAGGAAGCGTATAAATAAATACGTGAATAAGAAGTAGAAATGTATAGATTTAAAGAAATTAGTACAAGTTCGCAATTCCTTATCCGCAATTCCGAAACCCGAAAAGTCTGAGAACAGGAAATTTTTATTTATCTCACTATTTCATTTACCAGTTTATTAATACGGTACATAAATGAACTGTAAATCAATTCTAATACTGCTCACAGTCTTTATTAACGCCACTTGATAGGAATATTTAAAGTTGCACTGAGGAAATGGAATGCATTTCACTACGAAGTGCTACCCCAGACCCTGCTGGGGACGTTACGTAATGTGCGACACATCCACCGAATTGCCTTTCTAAAATAATTACATTATCCTGAATTCCGAAAGACATCTGACGCCACCAATTTCGGATAAGTGGCTTCGGAACTGTACATTTAATTGCCACTGCCGTTTGTAAGATTCAAATATTACATTCCTAAATATAAGGCCTGCTTATCAACTTGCTGATAAATATTCTGTTATTTGACGGCAAAGTGGGGGGGGGGCTTGTTGACTATTGCGAGTGAGTCTAGTTTCCTAACAAGGACGGTGATGTAATTGTTTTGATTATTTATCGAAAAAATACTTAGGAAGTTAGTTCTATCGGGGGAAGATTTTTTTATTTATTGCAAGCTACACTATAGTTTTGCTTAATGAGCCGCTTTGAGAACATTGGCACAAATGTTATGTAGGTATAGCATGAAACTATGTTACGCGGATTGCGGACAGACCAAAATATAACTCCACATTTTCTATTATTAAAAACATACTAAAAATGATCATCTATATCAAGAATTTGATGCATTATTTATGTGAACGAACTGATATAATTCCCAGCAGGTCTCATTTTTATACGCTTTGTACAAACAAAGCAAAATGTAGCTAAATAAAATAACAAAAAGAACCAGTGACAAGTATTTTATTTATAAATATATAAATTACAGGCCAACTTATTCTGTAGTAATTCAGTGACATTAAATATTGCTCATATTTACTGAGACAGACAACGTAGCTTTTTTCTAAACAGCTCTACACATATTTCAAATGGGAATGCTTTTGTTGGGGTGTTTAAATCCCTAAACAGCCATATCCCATTATGTAACAAGTCCTATTCTTTCACTGAGATGCAACAAGATTTACAGCCTGCCGGCCAGATGGCTCCAACATCGGAATCAACTGCATCCATTAATTCTGCGTAAAAATGTGAGCACCATTTGGAATTGTAAAACATGACACGTTACACTGTAGATACAGAGACTGCAATTTAAAAGCGTGGTAATAAGCCTGTGGTTCGTGATCCATGTAGGGGGCTTTTAAACACAGAATATTCAGAAGTTCTTGGACTGATATTACATTTAAAAAAAACAAATTACCAATTTTGTCAAATGCGTTGCAAAGCCGTGAATTTTGGTAATCAAGTAAGAAACATTCAGGAATAAATCGCTTCCTCCTTCTTCAGAGTACAGGATGAAGTGCTGTGTTAAGGAGAAAGGTTAGAAGGAAGTTCCAAACTACATGAAATTGCTTTACAAATAAGGTAATCCTACATCTTGCTGTCGTGAGGAGCTCAGATCTCATCAAGAGACAGAAGAACTTTAATGATGGGTCACTGTAGCACTTAGAGTCTGAATCGGGCAGAACAGAGCAGATAAATAGTCGTTGTAACCTCGAATAAAATGATGGTTGTGTACTTAGAACGAATGTTTGTATTGGGTCTTTAGTTTTACCCCGGAGTCACTGAATTTTTTAATGTAATTTCAATTTCACATGACAATTACGGCATTTGTATGAGTTTTAGTCTTAAAATTAAAAAACGAAGAGACCATTTAGAGATGTATGGTTAGAACTGAGGATAATATTAAAAAGTTTTGCTACGAACTCCTCAATGGACACACTACCTGTTAACCGGTTCTGACAGCCTTCCTGCAGCCACGGCACAATACCAACACGTGGCGATAACACTACGCAGTCGTCATCTCCTGAAGATGGGCACATGGTTGCCCGAAACATGTTGAGCAACTTGTAAAGGAGAAATAAAGGATAACACAAAAGTGACATCTAGTTAGTTTCTTATCCACACTGAATTAAAAAGTACATTAAAGATACAGAGTGTGAAAACTTGGAATGGATTCATCTGGCTGAAGTTAGGGATTAGTTCCGACAACTTATTAGAAGAAAAACGAAAATTCCCGTTGCGTGAAATTTGCGGAATTTCTTGAGTAGTTAAACGACTATTGGCTTCTGAAGAAGAATCCTGTTCCATGTATTTTAATTGTGTTATCTATAGACACGCCCAATTGCTGAACTTGTATAGCATTATATATATGAATGGATGATTATCGAACATCGTCACAATGCTACTGACACGAAAGAAGTACACCGGTACAGACCGGTACCAGTGTCACTTAGTACACTAAATATGGACTGGTATGTCCTCACGTCCGGCTTCCGTGGCGACTGGCCTGAGCCACGGAGGCCTTCTTAAGGCAGTAAGCCATTCATGTACTTGCCTTCAGCTGGTTGTGGAAAGTCGGCATTGTGGAGACAGTGAAGTAACTAGTGATTACATTCAAAACCCCACACTGTCAAACTTCACCGTCTAAGTACCCATGGGTAATATCTGACTTTACAGTTGAAAGGTTTTCACTGCAGTACAATGAAGCAGGGGTGGCAAACAAATACAATGTTTGTTACCAACACTTGCATCTTTCCGCAATAACGGCTGCTAAACATAGTTCCCAACTGTTCCGCAGGAGAAGAGCGACACTGGGATGTGATGGGACGTAACGTAGTGTAACACTTGTAATGGAGGCAGCAGGATACTCTGTCATATCGACAGGATTCTAGGTCACAACTTGACTTATTATGTTATATTATATTATATTATACTTTGCGCTAAATGTTCTTCCGAACAGGTAGATAAAGTGTCATTTACCTACGCTATTAGGCATATTCGTGTTTTCTATATAGTGTCCATGGTAGATCAATGTGTAGATGTACGAGGGGGTGCTAATAAGTCCTTAGCCCGACCTACTTCCCCGTGTCGTAGGACGGAATCAATAGTGTCGTTGGAAAGAAGGGTTTATTCATGTGCCAAATTGCAAGTCTTTTCTTGTTACAGGGGCTGAAAGGGAGCATGTCAGGCGACGCGCGCGATTTCAACAACATGAAGACGAGATCTGTTATCAAGTTTTTTCCTGCAAGGCAAGGCGCCGAAGGAAATTCACGCCATTCTTATAGAAACAATAGGGGAACACGCACCATCGTATGCCACCGTCAAAAACTGGGTGGCACAGTTTAAACGTGGTGATTTTTTCCACCTATGATGCGCCTCGTCCTGGACGATCCAAAACAGTGACCTCCCCGCAAATTATTGTTCAAATTCACGAACTAATCTTGGAAGACTGCCGGATTTAGGCTAAATCAATAGCTGGGCAACTGACTAAGAATTTTATTGAGCTTCATGGGGAGTATGTTGAAGAAATCCCGAGTTTGGTCGCTATAACTTGTTTCCTTCCTGGTCGAGCTAAGGACTTATCAGCACCCCTTCGTATGGAGCAATGGTGGAATGTTACTGACCGGTGAAAACTAAAGTACTGTGATAAAAATAGTTGTCCGCTTTGCCCACTAGAAATCTCAAAGTGACTGGTCTTATTTCGAAGCCGGCTGTCGTCAGGGAGACGCCGGTGACTACTTATGGTATGTGACGGCCTGACGCACCCCCAAAGGCTAGCATGAAGACCACCCACAATTCGTATATGGTGCTACGTCACCACTCCTTACAAAACAACAGTGACGCAACGTATGTGAAAAAAGGGAGAAGCCACCAGACGTTAGTTGCAGAAATATTAACGCCGGAGTACGGATACTGCACGCATGTTCAGATATAGGGTTTTAGTGAGAAAGCGACTAATTTTAGTAGTTTATTTCATTTTATTTTATTACTTTTATATTTTT
>Ga0123353_10009201_pt1 | contig 13597 bp, 10 predicted proteins | sample TergutLab28metaG_3_FD_92763 | JGI IMG/M metagenome (GOLD analysis project Ga0123353, IMG submission 92763) | Labiotermes labralis P3 segment gut microbial communities from Petit-Saut dam, French Guiana - Lab288 P3 | ecosystem: Host-associated > Arthropoda: Insects > Digestive system > Gut ... | reverse complement strand
TTTATGGTGTTTTTATCTTCTATTGTTGGGGTGAATGTTAAATTTGGATGTAACTGGTTCATGTAGTTCTGTATTTTTTCTACTGTAATGTGTTTTGTGTTGTGTATTATCAATATGTCGTCTACATATCTTGTGTATAATAAAACAGACACTTGACACGCAAAACATAATATTATATATATATGGTGATGAGATGTTGGGTTCGGGTAGAGGTTTGTGTGGGTAGGTTTTCAGTTGATCCTTAGATTCGAACCGCGATCTGTGTCATAAGATATTAAAATAAACTTCCATAGCAAAACTCCGCCATTTCCTTCTCCGTTACTAACAACACAACAGAAACGAAACATAATTTCATGAGAAGAATATTGATTCAAAAGAAGTCGATTTCGTTCAAACCACAGTTTATTGCTCTGCACGCTGATTTACTCGTCCAAATTCTGCCAAACCTCGTCACCAGAAAATAATTTTCCCCAAGCTGAATTTTCCATCGAATTGCAGGAACAAATCCTAAAGCCACTATCACTATCGTGTATTTTAATTGGACAGTTCAGTCTCCGTATACGGAACATTGCGTCTGTTATCACAAAATTCGGTAGATTACGAAGGTTTCTTTCTAGTGTTATAAGTAACTTTATTTACTGACCAAATCCTCAATGCACCATTCAGCTTTACCTCTAATGTGACATCTCTCCTACTATCGCATTCACAGTATAACTAACATACAATCTTTCTACGTGCTCACATCACACTTCCCAAACCTGTATACACTGTATACTCTCCAGTTTCCTATTTTGCTGTTATTAATATAATTACAAATTGTTCAGAACGCAAACAACAGTTCCATATATCGGCAATGTCATATTCGACATGTTACGAGTTAATAGATCTAATCATCTCAAATTCTGTTTTTAACCAAGAAGAATGATATACACATTCCACTATCTTTCACATAAAGGCACAACAAATAATTTTATGGTAGTTCAGAATTTCTGGCTAATTTTGTGGGTTCTCCTAATATGGCAAAAACGTGTGAAAACCTTTGTCCCACATTTGGATTTAGGCTGTACATTACTCCTTAGTAATGCATAAGCTTGCAATTATGACAATGTACATTCCTTCGTTAAAAGTTTATCCCTTATTCTGCTGACGTGGAGAAAATTGTAAGCTCCAAATAAAGCGAGCAAATGGCAGACGGGATTTAATTCGGCGTTTGAAGTTTTAATTGCAGTCTTCTGCTACAGCCAAAGAGCCCTCATCCATTCTCTTCAAACTTTATTAAAATTCTGGGGATTATCATAATAAAACAAGCCACATTTTTAGTTGTGTGCCATTACAATTTTGTTCACTCCTTCGTAACATAAAGTTTCGACGGTTATATAAATGACCTAATTTCTTTTTTCTTAACTTTAAACATTAGAATTTCTCCTATTGATTTTATGTTATTTATGTCGCAATATTCATGGCGGAAGAGGAAAGCAAATAGACGGATAAGTTTCAGTGTTCTCAGCAGTCATAAACCATGATGAACATCGATTTGGCATAACATCACAATGATTACTGCTTCACAGCGGCAATTCGAAACTTTACCAACAATTAAATCGTCCTGCCTCAGGTTGTCTTGTGAAAAAATAGAGAATATTCTGGAGACATTCTGGGTTGACAACTATACAAATTTAGACTTCAGTGCTGTGCCATTTGAAGACAACAAGATAGACAGTAAACACGTGACGTAACATTCTGGCGTGTACGTGATGTATTTACACATTTTCGGCTAACGTAAAAAACTGAAAAAACTTCTCTTAAAAAGAGGGACCAAATGGCGATAAGTGTCGAAGCTAACAATGAAAGCTACTCAGTTCTATATATAAACTGTCCCATATTTGTGTCCGATTATCAGCAAATTCGGATTTTACCGAAATATTTTCACGTCGTTCTCCACCATACAATTTCACGGAAATCTGTCCAGTGGGAGACGCGATCATGTGCCTGCGTACAGGACGACGCACTTCATATTCCGGCCCGTCAGCTACCTCCTCAGTAACAGTGCCGTGTACGTTTAAATTAACGTAACAGTTATAAAGTTTACGTTAACACTTGCTCTAATGTTAACCTAATTGCTCTGATGCAACAAAATATTTCACACTTCAAGTTCACGGAAGCTATTACACAATGTGACGTAACACAACAAGTGCATGTGGCGCCACAGTCTTCAGTGGGAACACAGAAGGCCACACCAGGGTAGCAAGCAGCACCAGCGGCACGTGACTGCCCTCATTCAACACAAAACCTGATGTCATAATTAGTTTCGTCTTTGGTCGAAGTAAATAAGGACCTTCAACAGGTACCCAATTAAAATGAATGCTTTTCAGTCATTTGGATCCAAAGTGTGAAATTGGCAATTAAAACTGCGAAACAAATATTATAAAACAACCTTATATTATAAAAGGTTTACTGTCACAACTTTGTTCACCCCTTGCCACAGAAAGTTTCGTTCGTTATATAAATGTTGTGTCCAACTTTCAATGTAAAGAACGGCCTGATTTTCCGTTTGTTATTTCTAAACGTGACAGGTTGCTTATTGATTTTATGTTCCTTAGCAGGTAATATCCGTTGTTGAATAGGAAAACAAACGGATAGATCAGTTCCAATCTATTTGTCTGCTGCATTATCGTAAGTATTTTGCACATACCATTTTCTGTGGTTTTGTTCAGCACCTTTTTCCATTCTTCCGAAATCTGAAGGCGAAATGTGTTCTGCTCTTCTCACGAATGTAATGTTGTAGGCAGTCGTTATCAACGTGCAGTTTTCTGTATTGAACATCGCTTGGTATAACTGCTACAGCGGTTAATATTGGATTGTCGCACTTCTAAAAGCTGGAAACATTAACAGGGTGATGATTTGTAGAGTAATAAATGGTGCAATTTGTCCTGTGCGTTAGAAAACCATTCACTAAGCACATACGAATGAAAAAGTGTCGATGACTCAGAAGAATATTCAGGTTGACCAATACACAAACATTACGATATCCATGTTCAGTCATTTGAGTAAAAGAAGAGGGACGAGATAAAATGGGAGTGGATATCTCCATATTGAGGAGCTTATTGATCTCTACTATTCACCAAATTCTTAGGGTGATCACATCGAAAAGAATTACATATGCGCGGCATGTAGCACATTTGGGGAGAGGAGAGGTGTATAGAGGGTTTCGGTGGGGTTACCTGAGGGACAGGGACCGCTTGGAAGACCCATAGCTAGATGGGATGGTAATATTAATGTGGATGTTCAAATAGTGGAATGGAATGATCTGGCTTAATGTAAGGACATTTGGCAGGTAATCGTAAATGTAGTAATGAAACTTCGTGTTCCATAAAATGCGGGGAATATCTTGGGTAGCTGAGATCCGACTGGCTTCTCAAGAAGGACTTTGCTCCATGGAGTAAATACTAAGTAAGTAAGTAAATAAGTACGTAACGCGTCTGCCTAATGTTTATACCCCTTCGGCTATCCCAAAAATCTGATACCACGCATGACTGCAAGGTAAATATAGTTTTGGCTCGACTGCTGATTAGTGGGCCAAACATGGCGGCGAGAGGCGCAGTCATCCGCGACAAAGCTATTTCCGTGAGGGGAGCAGGTGGGAGTGTGACGTAACGGAAGTGATGCTGTAGCACACGAGTGTTTGTGCGTTTGTACTGGAAGGCGTAGTTGTTATAAAACATGAATGACGAAATTTGGAATTTAAGTTCAGTAGTAACATGATTAGTAGAGTCAGGCTATAAAAAAATTGCTCAAAACTTCTCTAACCTAAAGATGATCACTATTGTTTGAGTGATCTACGTACGAGGTCATATCACGACCGCACGAGTTACACTGCATGTTACTGCGAATTAATCCGACGTCCTTAAAAAAAAACTGTAAACGGATAGCGTGATGCCTGAATAAGAACTTCAGGTAAAGTTTTTTCGCATCACCTCTAAATCCCAGCGAATGTCGCTGAAAATATGTTTTGGGGACGTAAGGCATCTCGCGTATTATATCCTGATAGTCTTTTATGATAGTACTGATGCATAGCACCATATTTAGACAGATTTTAACTCAACTACAAAAACCACAACCACTGGTGCGAAACAAGGAAAACGAACTACCTTATGATAGACGCTTAGAAATGCAGCGTAATGGGAAGGAGGTAGACCCTCGAACCACTACAGCAAGAATTTAATAAGGAAAGAAACAAGGAACATCATACGTCCTTTGTCGAAAGAGTAGTAACAAATTTGGTGATAGAAATTACCAAAAGCCATATATCTAAACTCTGCCTTAGAAATTTTTGGATAGGCTTGTCAATGTCGCGTAGTAGGAAAGAAGCGGTAAAACCTCGACCCCTAGAACTATAATGTCCGTGGAGTTAGTGGCATCCGTGCCGCAAGATATATCGCAGTGATCACAGCGACACATATGTCAGCCTGCTTCATTTTTGGCCCACTAATCAATAGTCGAGCTGTAGTGTTTGCACTTCTGTAATGTTACGCAGATATGTTTGGTAGTTATTTACTGTCCTTACAGTACAGAATATTGCTTCTATCTCCGTCGATTGATGACCTATGAAGTAGAAACGATTAGTTGTCCCGAAACTTCGAGAACTAACTACCGATCGAAGCAGGGTACACATTCCAGACGAGCGAACAAGAAAGCCTCATAGAACTACTCTCGAGGAAGGCACCTTATGGTGATTTAATATGGAAGGTAACCATAAACCACGGACTAATTAGCTCCTCACATAACAAAAGGCCTTGGTATGAGATCAGATAAGACCTCTTCACTGTCTCCCTTTGGAGCTGACATTACCCAATATAGAGCAAATAATTTTCTGGTGTTTTAGTTTATGTCCATTCCGTTTTACCTGACATACTTACCTAATTTCCATCTCAAATGGATACAATCCAAAATAATAATCTGTCACAAAACTCACTCAAGTTTCAAGCAATATAAGTGTACAGACGTGACTACTTTTTGTCAGCACAACGAAGATGATAAGGAGACAGTCATTACAGCGTTTCGCAATACCACTACAGCAGGTGTCGACGTTTCCTCAAGCATGTGCCAAAAACGTAACAACGTATCTCCTTATTAAGCTAATTCTATGGCCATATATGCAGTTCTTGGGTTGTGTCAGGTTTTCATTACCAAACTCTCTAATTGAGTAACCTAGTTTGCATTGGCATATCAGCATTTCGGCTCTTTACAATGTACCACTTTTATATCGACGTCTTAACTCTGCCAATATAAACATGTCATACCTTGTCAGACTATTTGCAAAAATTTTTAACTTTCTCAGTGTTTACGACAATGGAATCTTACAGCTGTGAAAAGAGATCATTTATGTGTAATCGGTGGCTGTTCTATCAGATCAGGTCAGTTACTATATTCTCCCTGCACATCACACGTAAAACTGTTACACAGTGTACACTGAGAGGTTGCAGAATGAATGGAAATATGAATATAAATTGCACAGACACCGCGATAGACAAATTGTGTGCATCTAAAATGTGTCCTCCAACTCGAAATTCACCACCAGATTTTAACAAACGAAATCTAAATTTTCGAACAAATAACAAAAATGAACTGGATTAAAGAGTTTTATTTTATATAGGGCAAATAAAAGAATTAAGAATAACAAATGACATTATTCATTTAACTTCTCAGAGCATAACCTCTTATGACGAAACACTATCCTAACGTTCAGACCTACAACAACACAGGTGTGTGATGGGGGACGTTGTGAGAAATTGGCAGCTTTCTGCACTGCATCGTGGTAGCTATAACTAGCCCTTTAAACGCTGAGTTATATCCCATCTGTAAGTCCCAGCTTGCTGAATTATTCTGCGGGGTATTTAAAGTTTGCCTATGATGTTTGAAACACTTGAATATTTAGAGAACTAAGTGGGAAACATTTGTGAAACAAAAGGAATTTTTTGGGGAAGGGAACAGACAATGCTCACTGTGCCTTCAAACGCTGTACTGTCCTTATAGGGTAATGGAGAAGAATTGTTTCTGATAAAAAAATTCTAAATATCCTCATTCTTTTACTTACACTGTGGTCGAAGCTTCAGCTGTTTGTACTGAAGACGGACGAATAGATGTCCTTTAAGCTGATCTTTGTGTAATAATCCTGAAAACAGTTTCGGTCCACACAAAGCGCACGTAGCACTTGACACACCTGAATGTCACCGTTCGCTTCACGGCCACCGCTGAACACGCGCGACACCGGCGTTTCGTGTGATTGCGGACAGGCCAGTGCTTATTGTGACTTGTGTCCATCCTTCCGATGTTAGAACAAGCTTGGACTGGTCTCCTTACAGACATGGACTGTCGTGGCTCATGCCCAGACCGTGCCAGCATCACACAGTCTCCTGTTGGGGGCCCCAATAAAGTTTTGCACTACACGCCTTCGGGGTTTAAGGGGCAGTGTCCACTGAGAGGGTTGTGGCTGTTGACCTGCCACATTACCAACATCATCCTCAACTTCAGAGCTGCTGACGGAATAATCTGGACTTGGAGGCTGTGAAATGGAAGACCGTCAAGAAAGTGGGCGTGGCTCCTCTTCGTCCTCCGACTATTGTGATGCGTAATATTTATCCTCGTCTGTGTCCGAATCCATTACGATTTCCCGTATTTCATTTCTAGACAGCACACAAGCCTGTTTCGCAAACGAAACATCGCCACGTTGCATTTTCAACAAAACTTAAGCACAACTAATGCGTTAAACAGCAAAATCTCTACAGAAAAAGTCGAAATTCTGCAAGCTGCTTGGTGGTATAATGCATACATCAGGTATAACTTTCCCTTTCCCAAACCAAGAACCGTTACTCAGCTGCCTGTTAGTAATAACCAAAAGTTTTATTACCAAAACATTCCAGTCCATTTATTAAATGAAAATATAATTGCACAGTATGTTTTCAAGATTTATGACACTTATGCATTCACGGACAATTAGGGTCTCTTTGGAAGCTGAATAAGTGTTTACACACAAATATGAAACAGGGCTGCTTTCATGGTTCATTCAGTTTTGAAACATTGTGCTGTCTTATAGAAAGAGAGGGCTGTAAGCTTTGCCAAACGAAGGTCACCGAAATTAGACGTTATCGTTTCTGGCATTAACGGGAAATGCCACCTTATTGGACGTTAGGAGGTTAAGGGCTAGAGGAAGACACGCCCTCTTCCAAATGCAGTCCATAGTCACAAGCGTGCGTTTCTTCTCAAGGTATTGCATTAATAATAATAATAATAAAATAATATCTTTAACTCAAATGTGCTGTCACCCGGTGGCAGTGTTTATTATGCATGTACATAAGTATGAAAAGAGGATCTAAGAATTTTAAGTCTCGAGGGCTACGGGAGAAGCTTGCAGTAGCAACTTGGTTTCTTGAGAACCATCGCAGGATTCGCTTTTAGAAACATGGAAACGAAGAAACCCTGTGCCGTTGTGGCCGGTCGCAGGACCTTCCGGACACTGACTTCTACCCAGCAATCCGGCAACAAAATTATGTCCCTAACAGTGTAGCCTCGTGCCTCAATTGCACTTCACGGACTCAGATGTGCACAGCCTTCGTCATGATGTTCCATGTGCTTTTCTTGTCAAATTAAGACATCTATTCTCCCTTCCCGCCATTCCTCAACAATCACATGGCAGTCCGGCTGTTGCAGTTTCTCGTTAGTAACTGTAACACAGTATTATTTATACATCATATATTCCTACGCCCTAGATTTCTCCTTCGGTTACTTTAAGGTGATTTGATACGTGGTATCGGGTGTCTGGTGCTCACACATTCAAAACCCCTTTAAGATATCTGACAAACACTTCACAAACACGCCAACACTTCCAATCTGTCCCACAAATTATGTGCATCACGTCTATCTGAACTTTCCTACATAAGAGATTTTCGAATTTACTATTAGGCACTGAGACTTAAGTAGTAAAATAAAAATTATCTTTCACCAGACTACAAACCCAATACCAGTAGGAAGACTCTGCGCCGAATGGCAAAGCAGAGAGTTTTGTCTTGCGGTTTGTTCACAAATAGTACACTGTTGGAGTAAATTTGGGACAAATGAATATGTTCAAAGATCTTGTGTACTTAGTACGTCTTCATCATAATATGAATTAAAAATTTACTTGCATTCCCAATATATTAATATTACTTTTAAGACGGTTCCGCAAACTAGCGAAAAGGGGCTTTTACCTACGCCATGTGTGTCCGCCAGTATGTCTGTCTGCATGAGGCGACCGGACGGACTTTCATTAAGTATGATATGTGAGGATCTTTTTTAAACTGTGGAGAAGATTCAAGTTTGATTAAAATCTATTAAAAACGAATAATTTACGTTACCATAATATTTCGCTGAGTTATTTCACATTTCCGGTATTTTCCAATTCACGTAATCAACATAAATTGAGAATAATACATCTGCTTCTTATTCAGTAAAATTTCCGGAAATTGTAAATTAATTAATGGAACCCCGCGGCAAAATTCAGCCTTTCTACGAAGTGTTCAAATATCATCGATAGAACATATGAAGTTCCGCGGTTGTCAACCATTATCCAAAAGAAAACTAACTATTCTACAATACCAACTTCCGTGTCTTATCAATAATGCAAGTCAACAAAATATTGAACAGCGTGTCAAGCTAAAAAATTGCGCTATAATAAGGACTTCAGTGTATTTCAGAAAACCCTGACAGTCAGAGACATACCGCGCAGTGAGAAGGTTAGCAACACTAAACGAATGCGAAGTTTCCAAAGTTTCGGGCAGCATTTAAAACTCTGTGTTACTCCTCATTGAGGTACATTATTTCCACATGAATAGACAAGAACCAAAACTAAAGGGACTGTCGGAGATTCGTTTCGGTTCGATGATATTTCTCTTCAGAATGGCGGGAATTCCGATGAAGATGAAGAACGTACCGACTATTTATGCTGTGTACATGATAACAGCGATTATATGTAGTTTCAGTACATACATAGGAATGTTGGTCGATGTGTACATACACAGGGATGATTTGGGACGCGCCATGACGTCACTCCGTGTGTTCATTCCAGTCACGAATACTATGTGGATATTTTTGTACTGCAGGTAAGAAAAATCAATTGCTGTCACTTATGCAGATTCAAAATTGTGATAAAAAATCATCCCAAGTTTAGTACAGAAGTGGTGACGTAAACAGAACGCTGTTTATTCCACATATTCACTACTGTTTTTAAGCTAAGAAATTTATATAAAAATTGTTAGATGGCAGGGCGTGTAAACCAGAAAATATATGAACGTCATGATGCTTACCTAACAAGTCGCCTACAACACTGCAGGAATCCGTCTGGGTAGAATATAGGCATATAATTTCGGTGAAAGTGCAAAGCTAGCCTAAATCTGATCGCAAGTCATTATTTCAAGTACAGACGTACTGACACACTAATGACACGAAAAGAAACGAGTGTAACAAATCAAAAGCTATAATAAGGTAACGGCTAAAAACTCTTTTGTCCATTGAATGTATGGAAAAGTTTAACAACTAGATAATATTTTTCCGTAAACCAGACAGGATGTTTAATATCCAGTTATCAGAAGATTATTTGCGAAGAGTTTCATTTTCAAAGCAAAACATCAAAACGTTCGTTCTGTTTTTAGGATAATTTTCAGCACTTCCTCTACTTTGTATTATGGTTTGGTTTCTTTTCCTCAGACTCCAACAACGCAGTATTGAACGTGCGATAGACCTAACAGACAGTTTCACGTGGGAAGAACTGCCGACCAGAGACGCTGACACCGGACATTTGACAGCGGCAGGATGGATCCCGTTGGCTATGAAGTACAGCGTCCGGATACCTGTTGCGGGTTCATGCTTTCATATCGTGCAGTCAACAATACGCATGGCGAAAAATCGTGAAATAATGATAGCTGCGTGGTATCCTTTCGACTGGACAGTTTCACCGTTCTATGAACTGGTTAACATCTCACAGGTAACAGTTTCTATCAATAAACTATACAAGATTCTCAATCGAACTGTATTATATTATTCTTAATTCAAGAGTCTGAAATAACCAATACAATTTTTCGTTTTCTTTCTTCGTTTTTTCTTTCCGTCTTCATTACTGTTCCTCGATGCTATCAGTTTCTCAGACTATATAGCGCTGAATGGACGGTTGATTGATGAAAACGAGCTGTCTAAAATGTCCAATGAACTCTTATTGGCCAAATGAACTTCTCTGTAGAAACATTCTCTGCGAAAATTACGAAAAGAGTGAAAACCTTCACGATATCCGGTTTTCCGGCCGACACTTTATGAATACAAATCCACAGCAACTGTGCAGTACAAAATGTTCGGCTTTCGTGACTTCATATGTTGTCGTATTAGTTAAGGATAATCATGAACTGTGAGTCTAAACAATTTTAAGAGAACAGATCAGGTGTTACTTTAAGATCCAGCGAAAGTTAAAGCTAAAATAATTTCAGTCGCAAAGAACACAGAAGGCAATGTCGAAATCTTCAAAGTCCATTTCAAATTCTCCCCGAAATAATCACACCGTTACTACTTTTACTTCAATCTGCACGTCGAAATTCACGTGAACTGATGATAAACAAAGAAAGTTTCAAGCAACTAACTTCAGAGAGAAGCGAACTCCCGTAAGGCCAGTGCGAAATAAGGTATTTTAGAAAATAATATATATCTGTTGTATGAGAATTTCTTTGTATTCTGAAATTAAACAGTTAATATGTAGCAAGCATCTGAGGGATAATATTTAGGACGTGCATTAATAACCTACTGACGTCAGGCCATTGGCTGGACACATTACACAAAAGAGAAATATATTATAAAAAACAGGTTTTTAATAAATTGCATTTCTTGTAACAAAAAAATGTAGATGCAAAAAATTTCTTATTCCATATACTTTGGTTTGTAATATCACATATATGACTTCACTCTTCGGCAAACCGTTTCCGTAATTGGTCTAAATTCTTTACACTTCACGAGTCCACCTTCCATTCGTTGTTTTATATTCATATCTGGCCACCTACTTTAATTGGACTGACGACATTCAGATTGATTATAGTCGTTCAAATACTCACCGAATTGTTTACATATCCAGTCCAGGAATTTACTCAATCAATTCAACCAAATAAAACCCAATTTTCTTTTGTTATACTTTTTTATTGCCTTATATAAAGTAAAACATGAAGGAGGTAAAGAATATCACACGAAACCCTTTCTATATCTAATATCGGCTGAAATTAATTAAATCAGAAGAACTTAGTGGCTTAATTTTAAAGTACATCTAAAGTTGTAAATATTTAATTCTTTGCAGTGTTTCACATTACTTATGTCGATTGGCACAATATGGGGTTTCGCGTGTCTATGTACTACACTGATAGCTGTGGCCTGTACTCAGTTCCAGAATATGAATTTGGCCTTATTGGATATTAAACAGAAACATATTACGAATCATCACGGGCAGGAAGATGAACAATTTCATACAATTGCAAGATGTGACCTGAAATCTCTGCTAAATTCGTGCATTCAACACCATCAGGAAATAACGGTGTAAGTTCAAGAAAATGTCATAACACATTACCCTAACGATTGACGAACAGAGGTACTTACTTTACCGCCTCCAATACTTATTCCAAATGTAAAATTTGAGCATTAATTTTCTCTAAAAATTAATTCTGATACATGAAATACATACATCCTATCATACAGAACAGAATGACTGAAATGCAGTGCAACATATAATACGTTCAATATTTACAGTATATTTTACTCTTCCTTCTAATCCACAGGTACATGCAGCAGATGGAAAATGCACTGAATATCGGTCTGTGTGGCCACTTTCTGATTATGCTGGCCACAATGTGCTTCGCTGCTTTTTCTGTAGTTATGGTACGGTATAAGAAATGTTGCATGCCCTAACTTTAGAAGATACTGTGTTGTATCCCGGTAGAGAATGTATCGTGTATGTTGCTCTCCGAAGTGTTCGAAACTCGAACAACTTTCAGGGCTGGGGAGTGAAGGTCCCCTGCTCTAGTAATAACACACCATGCTGAATATATGGGAGTTTTATTGTATACTAGTTAGTGAACTAATGCAAGGCGAGAAATCGGCGGACAGTAATGTAACCCTAGCGAGTGCTTAGTCGTCTGCATTGCTCGACATCTCGTGAAGAAGTGCCTTTTGTTCTCTCGTAATTATGTTTAAAGCATCCAGAAATTACGGGAGGTTTGGGGGTAACTACTGTTCAGAGCTCTCGGGCTTCTGGAAATTGTGCCGCGCGTGATCATGCCTCAGCACAGTACCCAGTCGCAGGGTGTACTTTGCTTCGAGCACAGTCCAGATTACATTAGACAATCATTAAATAAGCATGTCAAACTTAGCTTGAAGTAAGCAGTAATTCTGTAAAGAATATTATATAAAAACTATGCAGTTATGTAAATACAAAGCAATTAATTCCCCCCCCCTAAGAAAACTCAACAGGTATTAATCATATAACCACTATACAACACCTTCCTTGTAGATGAGGAGCCATTTTACACGTCAAATGGCTGGCGACGTGCATAGTTTAAAAGCAAGATTAGGCACACGGGGCGGTGAGCCCCTCATAGTTGGGGGAGAGACAGCAACGGTTACATTCAGATTGTCCCCACTACTTCTACCATTAATGTTAACAGTACTTCCTTGATCATCTTGTCCAACAACATAGGATACATCTCTTGGTGTGACCGGTGCCTTCTCCCTACAGAACCAAATATTTGTTCGATTGCGTGTACATGCATACAGTTTGTACAACAAATAGGCAAAAATAACACTTGCTACATAAGATAATAAAACAGAGTAAGTATTGCGATATGCTACAAGATTGTCTTTCCATTCTTGTTCATTCAATTCCTCCAGCAAATCCGATAATTTCTTATTGGCAAATCTTAAACCATCTAGGAGAGCGACAGTTTTTCTGTAAGCTAACTCCACTGCTAGTTGGCTAAAATTTATCTTAACACCTAATTCTTCGCAACAGGTGTACTCGAGATCAAACTGGGATACCAAGTCTCCTGTTATTTGTGCACTAGTTTTGCCAACGATGGAGCTTCCATAAAGTAGGTTACAAGTACTATATCCTTTACAACCTGGATACACCTGTAACTTTCCTACGCCCTTCAAATGAACGTCTACACGGTTGTTATTGTGACATAATATGGTCATGATATCAGGATGGGGGCAAAATAAATCCATGAATTATTAGTAAGTTGTTTCCACACTGTATTGGAGAGTCTTACTAATCTGGTGTCACACACTGAGGGAAGACTGTTCTTCCTCTGGAGTATTGTCACTGTGCACGAATCAGTAGTGACGGTGGATAACAGCGTGTGTTGGTGTGTGCACACGTAGTGACCTGGCTGCGGTGTGTGCACACGTAGTGACCTGGCTGCGGTGTGTGCACACGTAGTGACTTGGCTGCGGTGTGTGCACACGTAGTGACCTGGCTGCGGTGTGTGCACACGTAGTGACCTGGCTGCGGTGTGTGCACACGTAGTGACCTGGCTGCGGTGTGTGC
>Ga0123353_10009200_pt1 | contig 13597 bp, 10 predicted proteins | sample TergutLab28metaG_3_FD_92763 | JGI IMG/M metagenome (GOLD analysis project Ga0123353, IMG submission 92763) | Labiotermes labralis P3 segment gut microbial communities from Petit-Saut dam, French Guiana - Lab288 P3 | ecosystem: Host-associated > Arthropoda: Insects > Digestive system > Gut ... | reverse complement strand
GTGATGGTCCCGAGCTTGCTTTTGACTACTACAACAGCTTTGTGATTCAACCAATGCTGATAGATATTATAAGCACTTTTCCTGACTTGTTTCCCAATATGCTTGAAACAGCGAAAAGACGTGCTCAGCGATACGCCGCTATACTTGAACGTATGATTTCACCTGAAGGGACATATCCCATTGTTGGCAGGTCTATTTGTTATCGTTTTGGTGCGTTTCAGTTGCTTTCACAAGCAGCCCTACAGCACTTTTTGCCAGAGTCACTTCCCCCTGCGCAAGTACGGTGCGCACTATCAGCAGTCATTCGGAGGACACTGCGAGGCAATAAATGTTTTGACAGCAATAGCTGGCTGGTTCCGGGGGTCGTTGGACGACAACCCGGTTTGATGGAAAGCTATATAAACACAGGCAGTCTGTACTTATGTACCGTAGTATTCCTGCCGTTAGGTTTACCACCAACCAATCCATTCTGGTCCGCGCCAAATGAGACCTGGACTTCAAAAAAGATATATCGAGGTGAAAATATCAATGCGGACCATGCGCTAAAAGCATAATCTTTTTAGGGTGTTAAATTAGGCTGTTTAGTAGAGGAGCATAATTAGGTTCTGTTGAAAAGCTTGCAAAGCATTGAAAACACCGGACAATTAACGCAATATCTGGTACACTAGACGCAAGGAAAACGCTAAATATAGTCAATCTAGACGATGGGGAATGCCATAAAATGGAAGATTTCATAATTCAGAATAGTTTTACACACGAAAACGGGATTTTCGTTGATAATAGGCAACACAAACCTTCTAGTGAAACTTCCCGAGGGGAAGAAGCGAGTTATTGGTATAAACATCGGAGCAAGTGTATTGTTAGCCTGATACAGAGATGGTATTGTGGGGATTGCTTTGTTGATGTTGGCGCAGGTAGCGGTTATATTTCCATGAACATAATGAAAGCAGGCTATAACGTCACTGTTTTTGAACCAATTTTTATAAGAGCAAATCAATGTAAAGAAAGAGGAGTACCCACTGTTATGTGCGGGTACTTCTCTCCTGACAATGTTAAGCCCGGTAGCGTTCCCGCTGTGGGATTATTTGATGTTTTGGAACATATTGAAGATGATATGGGATTTCTCAAATCGATTCGAGAATTGATGGCGGACGAGGGATTATTTTTCCTCACAGTTCCCGCGCACAATAAACTATGGTCAGCAAGTGACGATTTTTGTCATTTCAGACGTTACTCGCTAAAAACTCTAGCAGACTTGATTAATAAATGTGGGTTCGAGATTCAATACAAAACATATATCTTTAGCCTCTTAATAATTCCAATCTTTTTACTAAAGACAATACCAGACAAGATCTTTCGTAAGGATAGGTCAAGTAAAGCGACTGAAGGCGGACAGAAACAATATAATAGAAACAACACAGTTAAATTACATCACAAGGCTCATAAGCCAAGTGCCTTAGCAAGAATGTTGTTTAGTGTGATGAAGTTTGAAATTTCTCGCATCGCAAAAGGTGAGAAGGTTCCATTCGGAGCGAGTTGCCTTTTAGTAGCAAAAAAAGTAAAGTAGAGTCAACCATGAAGTTATTACTTGTTAATTACGAATATAAAGGGCAAGGCGGGGGTGCAGGGCAGCAGCTCTACTATCTTGCGCAATCATTACGAGATTTTGGTCATGATGTATCTTTGTTAATTGGTTGGGACTTTAGACTTGGAGAACCGGAGTTACTGGAGGGAATTACTACGCATATTGTTAAGCATAAAAGGAAAAACATTCAGTTATCTACACCTCTCGGGATGCTTTTCTTTGTGTTTAGAGGTCTTTTTCGAATAAACAATTTAACAAAAAGGGATAAGTATGATATTATCCAGTTTTATTTCAGTGTGCCAACCGGGATACTTAAGTATGGAATAAACGGCAAAGTTCCATATATCATTTCCTTACGGGGAATGGATATTCCCGGCTTACAGAACGATAGAAATAAAAAGCTAAGTGTTATAACTTCCAGGCTTAACAAGAGAATTGCTAAAGATGCAGAAGCCGTGGTTTGCAACAGTAGAGAATCAGCAATCTTGTATAACAAGTTTGCACCAGATATAACATTAACCGTCATCCCGAATGCTATAGAACTGAATAAGGACTATAAAACCTTATATACCGGGAAAGTAACGAGGTTTGTTACTGTGGGACGACTGATACCCTGGAAACGTATTGACTTGATTATCGACTGTGTTACAAAACTACATGAAAAGTATCCGTATATAATGCTAGATATATACGGGCAAGGTAACCTGTCCGACAAGCTAGTAAAGCAAATCAATGATAACAATGCTGATGATTATATCAGTGTAAAGGGATTTGTTAAGAAAGACAAGCTACTAAAAAAACTTACTGAATATGATGTTTTTATCTTTGCAAGTACAGGTGATTCCTGTCCAAATGTGTTATTGGAAGCTATGGCAGTCGGGCTGCCGGTGGTAGCAGCTAAGAGCGGAGGTTCTATTGATATTGTTGAAGATGGTACTACCGGAATTTTTACTGTACCCGGTGATTTAATGGATACTATTGATAAACTCGAATATTGCATTAATAACCCGCAGAGGACTAAAGAGATTGGACTTAATAGCAGGAAACGGGTTGAAGAGCAGTATTGCATAATAAGCACAGCTCAGCAACATGAAAACATGTTTAGTAGTGTGATTGAGAAGCGGAGAGGTTCAGCGTGACTAAAACATTAAGCAAAGAACGTAGATATTTCAAAGAGTGGGTTATTACAAGGGTGCTTTTGTGTATAATAATCATCTCGACTCCGGTTTTCATTATTATTAACTCTATTAGTGCAGACGTAACCCTCACTGTGCATTTTTCGTCTGATAATATCCTTGCTGAAAGATGGGTTCATTTTTCGGCATATTATGATACTGGCAATGGTATGAGTGAAAATGCACATACTTTTGAGCGGCAATGGGGTAATCGCGCATCAATTGGTATAACACCTAATCGTTTTATCACACTTGATACTTTACGTTTAAATATTGATGGACTAGACCCTAGGTTCGATGTAACACTTGAAAGCGTTGAAATAAAAAGACCACTGTGCAGAAGCGTATCAGTAATGTTTGCAGATTTAGTCAAGCATGATATGTATATAAACGATATACAGATCGAGATATCCGGGAATAGTGCAAATGTAAAAATAACAGGTATAGAGCCATACATATTTTTAAATGGTCATGAAATAGTAAATACAGCATATTCTGTGAGTATGCGCACAGGAGCAGCGATCATATTAGCGGTTGGCTCTATAGCCTGCCTTGTAGTGTTGCTTATACCTCCATCTTGCTTTACTAAAGCAGGCTGTAAAGCTACTTCGTTGTCTAAAAGCATAAAAGCCGGATTAAGTGCGCTGACTGTGCAGGAAACTGTGCTTCTTTTTGGCGTGACTATTCTTTGTGTCATGCATTATTACGGTACACGAATACCTGATTTTCCCGAGGATGGCTATAGAGTGATAGCAGTAGCTTTAGCAATAATTGCATTCATCGTTATATGGACAAAGAAAAGCGAAACTCAACTACCGGAGGAGTTATCAGAAACAGATGGCAATAATTTAAAGCATCATTGCTATTACATTACATTATTCTTGATGTCTTCAATTGCATATATACCCGCAATATTCCCCGATCCATTCTATAATAATGATGAATTTCAAGTGATGAACGCGGCAGTGAACTTAGTTGAAAAGCGTTTTGGGATATGGGATTTCTTAACAGATGCGCCAGGGCTATATACACGGGCATGGCCACATACCCTTATGGTGTCCGTATTTTTCCGTTTATTTGGGGAGTCTACAGTATCAGGAAGAGCAGTATCGGCTATCTGCGGTATTATTTTTATCGTTTCAACATATTATATATTCAATAAAATGACGAAAAATCGAAACATCGCTTTTATCACGGCGGTGCTTTTGTTGGTTATTCCAGATGTTACAATGATATTCAGGACAATACGGATGTATGCGGTTTTACTTCCCGCAACAATCTGGATGGTGTTTTTTGCGTTTAATGCACTGACAAAAACACACAAGTTTTCCCACGATAACAAAGTAACAAGGTTTATCAAGAACTACATTGACTTCCATTATGGATATTTGGGATTAACTATAGTAATGGTAGTGTTTAATTACATAAATCATCCAAATGGGCTAATTACCGGGTTCGGTATTATACTTTTCATAATAATGAAGGGTTTCATGACAAAAGAGAAAAAATATAAGTTGCTTTCTCTTATTATAGTAGTTTTGGGGTTACTGTTTACCTTGAATGTTGTACTAATAAGAACGCTACCTCACTATCTACCTAATATTTTGATGTTCTGGTTTCCTGTTGGTACACAGTTCCATCATGGGTACTACTGGTTGAATCTTACACACCCTTGGGGATTTTTAATCGGTACAATACTTCTGTTTACAGGAGTTTACTTCGGATGGAGGTATAGAGCAAAAAACGAAGCATTGTTATTCTTTTCTTTAATACAGATATCTTCGATAATATTCTTAATCTTTTTCGCCGATAGAGTTGTTTGGGTTATTTATTTATCCTTTCTTTTTCCATTCACAATGTTACTCATCGTAAGCGGTCTGAAGTATTTATCTTATACCTTAAGCAAGACTGCGATAATAATAGGCTGTTCTATCCTGTCCATTTCAATGATACTAAGTGTATCTAGATGGTTTTCAAGTATTTATGTTGAGTCACCAGAACGTCCTAAGTACACGGTCGCAGTAGAGATATTAAAGCAAGATGCACAAAGTTCAGGGCTGAGTGTAATCCCCATAGAGGGCGTTTTTATACGCCCTTATTACTTTAAACACGCAGGCAATATAAGCGTAATTCGTCTTCCACACAGAGCCGGCGCCAGAACTGATTCAGAGTTTAACAAAATAATTCCTACTCTGGAAAAGCTTGGGTCGCCCATTGGATACTCATTTTATTACAATTTTCGTCTTAGTCGAGCTACTCCGAGCTTTAGAGAGTTCTTGCTAAATAATACAAATATGTTGTTTGATGGTGATAATGTCCTTCTTTTTAAGTATCATTTCATAGCTCCTAGTGTAGTTGAGCATATTCCGGTTAAAGACAGAGCAAATGGCAGTTTAGATAACATATTAGGTGATTTTACTTACAGCGTTGGAGATCCTTATGAATCAGACGGTAATCTTTACCATAGTATTGAAGTTAGATTGACACCTAACAATTACACTTACGAAGCACGGTTTCTGTCAATACGCATTGCAGAAATGGTTAGAAATATGGCCTTTGACCATTACTTCCAGCTCTTAATGTCGGATGACTTTACTCTGGGACAGGAACTTGTGTATGAAATCCCAATTCGGATGACCTATAACGAAGGGGATATAGTAGATGTTATCCCTCTCAACTACTATCTCGGAGATGGAGAATTTTATCCTGAATTTGCAGAATAAACAGGAGAAGTCTATGGATAAAAAACTGAGCGTGGTCGTACCGGTCTATAATGTGGAGCAGTATCTTAATAAATGCCTTGATAGTATAGTTAGCCAAACATATAAGAATTTGGAAATAATACTTGTTAATGATTGCTCCACAGATAATTCATATGAAATATGCCTTGATTATGCGCAAAAAGATGAACGTATGATAATTATAAACAAACAAAAGAATGAAGGGCTGGGATGCGCCAGAATTACGGGTATTAATACGGCGAGTGGCGAGTATATTGGTTGGGTAGATAGTGATGATTGGATAGCCGCAGATATGTTTACTGAGTTAATACAAATTGCGCTTAAGCACAATGCTGATATAGTGCAGTGCAAACGGTTTCTAGTTCATACCGATAAGATATTGCAGACCTATGACACGGGCGAAATCAAATTATTCGATGGTGTTTCTGCGACGAGAGCCTTTTTGTCACGAAAATCTATAGACGCTTCTTATTGTAATAAAATTTTTACCAGAAGATTATTCGACGAGGTTAGTGTTTCACCATCGCGAATTAGTGAAGATGAAGATTCTATATATAAGCTACTGTTCAACTCCGGAAAAGTTGCATTTTATGATAAAAGCTTTTATTATAATCTTCTGCGCAGTGACAGCCTCGCAGGAGAAACATTAAGCGTTGAAAAAGCATTAAAACAAATAAGTATCAGCAGTAACAGATTATCGCACTTTGAGACTAACTGCCCTGTATTAGTACCTTATTGTAAGAAAAGACATTTGGATTGTGTTATTAAACAGTTCTTTTTAATTGACAGGAGGCAAAATGGCAGTAAAAGCGTCTTAGTTGATCTTTCAGCGAGAATTCCCGATTTGTATAAGAACATAAAACACTCATTATCTTCTAAAGCAAGAATCACCTATATCATATTGATTTTTGCTTCAAGACGTAACGTTTTTGCTTGTATAATGCGCTTGATAATAACTTGGATCTTTAAGAGATACAAACGCAAATACAAACTTATTATTAATAAAAAATGGATTGCAGTCAAAGCATGATTAGGTGGGCCCATGACCATAAAGTATATAAAATCAATAGTATATGGTATTATGCATAAGCTATTCTTGACCAAAGGCAGCAGAGATTATTTTGCGTTGCGAAATGATTTAAAGGATTATGATGAGTCTTTTAAAAAATCAATATATCAACTATCTAAGGCTAAGTATAGTGTGACAGATTTTGTAGAATCATATAAAAATAAAAGCATTAGAGCAATAAGGATTGTAAACAAGACAACTCCCAAAAACGAGCCAATACTTATATGTGCGGTAAAAAACGACCTAAACAAGATTAAAGCGCAAATAGATCATCACAGAAAAATCGGTATAAAACATTTTGCGTATATTGACAATATGTCAAGTGATGGTACTTTAGAGTGGCTCAATGAGCAAAACGATATTTCTTTGTTTGTCGCCGAAGAATATTTTAACGATTCCAGAAAATTCGCTTGGCGCAGGCAGGTTATGGATGTTTTTGGTTATGAGCGGTGGTATATTGTATTGGATTCAGATGAATTTCTTTGTTATCCGGGAATAGAAGAAATCCCTATTGGCGGGTATATAGATTACTTGGAAGATAAGCAGATATGTTCACTAATGACACCGATGATAGATATGTATTCTAAATCTGATTTGTTTATAATGGACGATAGCAAGAGTTTTTTTGATGAATATTGTTACTTTGATGCAGATTCATATACTCAGTATAGATATGGAGAGGAAGTGGCGGTAGGCGGAGGACCCAGAACACGACTCCTAGGGCAAAAATTCAAGTTATCAAAGTATAGTATGTTAAAAGCATGCAGTGCAACGATAATGGGCAATCATACTGTATATCCCGAATATTTGCGACCGGTCAAAGAACAAAAAGGTGCAAAGGCGTTTTTGCTTCATTATAAGTTCCTGCCTGATGATATAATAAAGTATAGGGAAATGGTGAAAACGGGTAAATATGATTATTATGGCAACGAAAATGTCAAGTTGAGCAAAAAGGCTTTTGATGCATATGCACAGGTCGAGGAGAAGAATTTCATATATGAAGGTTCGCAGAAACTTAATAGTTCTATGGATTTGCTAAAAATCAACATATGCGACAGTCAGTTTTTTAAGGATTTTTTAAAATACACAATGTAAATATAGCGGAGGCGATAAAAAAGCATGAGTGATGAATTGATTTCTGTTATAGTGCCGGTATATAATGCAGAAAAGTTTCTGGAGTCTTGTGTTCAAAGCATACTTACACAAACACATGATAATTTGGATGTTATTTTGGTAAACGATGGCTCATACGATAACAGTGGTGCAATATGTGATAGCTTTGCGAAACAGGATAGGCGTGTCAGAGTCATACATAAGGAAAACGGTGGAGTGTATTCGGCACGTAACGCCGGTCTTGATGCTATTAAGGGTGAATTTATTGGTTTTGTAGATAGTGATGACACAATAGACGCAGATATGTACATAGAAATGTTTGAGCAAATTACTGAAGCAGGTGCAGATATTTGCGTCTGTGGATATAAAAATTACAAATTCAGCTCTGAGCGTTTTGAAAGTGTTCGTGTTCCTTATAGAGGGAAGATAAGTCACAAGAAGTTTTGGGAATCTCTTATAGAAAATTACAGTAGAGGGAAGCAATGCTTCAACCCTGTATGGAACAAACTCTATCGGAGAACCATTATTAATGGACGAGCATTTAAGAATACCAAAGCAATACGGTTTCAAAAACGTTATGGGGTTGAAGATGCTTATTTTAACGATGATTGCTTTGCTTCAGCAAAAAACGGGGTTGTTTATATTGATTTCGTACCATATAATTTTATTGTAGTAAATAATGTCAATTCGCTTTCCAAAAACTATATAAAAATGGGAGAAGGTACAAAAAAACTCTTGGAACACAAAAGGGAAGTTATACTTTCTATATTACCCTCAAGGATATCGGAGATAAACAAAGTAATCGATACTCAACTTTGCATGAACCAGTTTAACATGCATCATCAAGCAATTATTAGCATGCACAAACCTGCTTACAAGCTGACATGGAGCGAAGTAAACTCAATTATACAAGCGCCTTCCAAAATTGTTGGACCTTACTACAAAGTTTCTGCACCAATGCTGAAAATTTTGCCGACCTCTTTATATCGGGCAAGTTATAAGCTATACTCTCGAAGGTATACAAGAGAAACAAGGTGTAAGGAATGATAAGCGTTATTGTACCAATATATAAGGTTGAAAAGTACCTGCCACGCTGTGTTGATTCAATCATCAACCAAACCTTCGCGGATATTGAGATAATACTAGTAAATGACGGCTCGCCAGACCGATGTGGTCAGATTTGCGATGATTACGCACTACATGAAAATAGGATCAAGGTTTTTCATAAAGAAAACGGCGGTCTGTCCGATGCAAGAAATACCGGGATTGAGCTAGCTAAAGGTGAGTATATAACATTTGTTGACAGTGACGATTACATTGCTCCGAACATGCTGGAGCACCTAATGAGTAATTTAGAACAATACAATGCAGATATTGTCCAGTGTGGATTTTTAAGAGTGTATGAAAATGATACTGAAAGTATTACAAAAACTGTAATTACAGAAAAGTACGGAATAGATATTGTACTTACCGGAATTGAGGCGTTGGAAGACTACTTTGTAACAGAGTCGTTTGTAGATGAAATAGCATGTGCAAAGTTATACAAAACATCCCTATTTAAAGAAACTGGCACAACATACCCTGTTGGGCGAATTCATGAGGACACGTTCACAACCTATAAGCTGTTTTATTATTCCCGGATAATAGTGTGCTCCGTTGAACGGTTATATTATTATCTTCAACGTAATGAGAGTATAATTGGGGAAAAAAACCATCTTCTGCGAGGACTTGCAGTATATGAAGCAGCTAAGGAGACCGTTGAGTTTATTGAAAATCATAATATTGATTTAATAAAACAAGTGCAATTTCTATATCTAAAGAGATGTATATTTGCGATTAACAAAATAATATGTGACAGTAATTGGCGGCAATGGAGAAGTTTACTTGATCAACTACGCTCCGATATTATAAAAAGCCTACCCGGCACTCTATTCAACCGCAACTTGAAATTAAGGCGACGAGTATATATTATTTTTTTGTGGATGGGTTTTTGGTGCTATATACCTGTAATGAAGACTTTATGGGCGATTAAAAAAGCAAGCAAGAGTAAAAATAGATTTTTCGATCCTGTTCGAGAGGTAGTTGAACTATAAGTGATACGAGTACTTAATATTTTACCATGGGGGTTTGGATTCGGCGGCGTGGAAACCACTGTGATGAATTATTATCGAAACATCGACCGCTCAAAAATCCAGTTTGATTTCCTTATTCCTGACGATGAACAAAAAGCAGATCATCCTTATGAAACCGAAGCAATTTCACTAGGTGCAAACATATTTCGGTTTCAAACAGGCAGAATAAATAAGCGCCCTATTAAATACATTGAATACATAATGTATATGCTCAAGCATAAGAAAATTCTAAAAAATAATCCTGATATAAAAATAGTTCACATCCACGACGATTTTGCTGAGCGGGTAGTTGTAGATTTGCTGACTGCTAAGTTTGCGGGAATTCCGGTGCGGATAGTGTATAGTGCTAATACATCAACTAAACACCGATTGCTTCACAAGATATTCCGACCATTCGTTCGAGCCGCAACTACCCATTATATGGCAGGTTCGATTGAAGCAGGTATACACATGTTTGGTAATAAGGGAAAGGATAGAGTTACTGTTCTCCCACGGGCGCGTGACTTAGAAGTGCTCCGCTATAATCTGGAGCGAAGACTCATTATGCGTGAAAATCTCAATGTAGAGAGTAATTATGTCATTGCATATGTGGCGAATATAAGGCAGCAGAAGAATCACAGTTTTCTTCTGGACTCATTCGCATTAGCTCTCAGAGAAGACAACAACATGATATTATTACTGGTTGGCGAAGGAGAACGAGAGAAGCTTGAAGTGAAAATTCGAGCCCTTGGGGTTGATGATAAGGTACGTTTTCTCGGTCATCGAAATGATGTTCCTGATATACTACAGGCTGTTGATTTGTTTGTACTGCCTTCGCTGTATGAAGGACAACCGGGTACAGCCATAGAGGCGCAAGCTGCGGGATTACCCTGCTTGCTATCCGACACTATTTCTAAGGAGGTAAAAATAACAGACTTGGTTGAATTTCTACCAATAAACAAAGAGTCAGAAGTATGGTCAGAGCGTATGCTTACATATAGAAATTATAAACGTTGCGATGTGACTGACGAGGTGCGCAAGGCAGGGTACGATATCCAAGATGCATCAAAGTGGTTGGAAAGGTTTTATTTAGATGCAGTATGTGTGTAACACTAATGAACGTTGAACGACTCTGTTATCTCTAAGAAACATGAGAGGAGGTCAAGATGGGTGTTCGAAGAGCATGAAATTGAATGGACCCCTGAAAAGATATCACGATTGTGGTCTTTTCGGCACGAACGAACTCCGGATGAACGATTTAGTAAACAAGTAGGTCTCGATATCCTCAGAAAAACAAGAAAATACACTGCCGGCTTACATAATACAGAGGGGGGCGTACTCGACTATGGATGCGGTAATGGTGACTTGCTAGGGTTTATGTTAGACAAATCCATACCTTGTCAAGGTGCAGATTATTCTCAGTATGCTGTAGATGCTGTGAATAAAAAACTACAGAATCATAAGAATGTTAATTATTTCAAAGGCGTTTTTAAGCTGAACGGATTGCCCTCACCTAATCTCAAATCAAATTACTATGATGTTGTTTTTTTCATTGAAACGATAGAACATATAGACGCTGAGGATGTTGCCGCTGTTGTAAATGAAATATATCGCATATTAAAAACCGATGGTATAATTATCGTAACTACACCATTTGAGGAAGATTTAATAACAAACACTGTTATGTGTCCAGATTGTGGGTGCATCTTCAATCATTTGCAACATTTAACAACATGGTCTGTTCAATCAATTGTTGAGGTAATGAGCGGAGTCGGATTTGAAAGTATATGTTGTAAATCAACACGATTTTTACTAGATAGCAATGCCTTAAAATATTTTAATAAAAGAATTCGGACATTTATTGCGAAAAATATACTTAGACAAAAGATGCCACATCTGTTATACATAGGAAGAAAACAAGGCGCAGATAAATGATAACCATGCCCAATGAGAGGATTGCAAGAATAATAAAAAAAAGAGAGTAAATGGAAATCTTGCCTATTTACTAAAAGAAGATATAAAGTTGTTTGAGTCAGATTGGCTTAATAGCTACGACTATCTATTCAATATGTATTACAGTACAGATAATGGGTACCTTAAAATTAACGGAATCCCGTATACTCGCATTGATATATAACCAAAGGGTTACTAAACAAAGGAGATGTCATGAATTTTCTTTTCGCCGGAGTAGAAATAGATGTGCAAAACAGGCTTATGCTCAACCTAGTGGATCACTATAGACCTGAGAATATCTCTATAATGGCAAGATCAAATTTATTTGAATTTTACAGAGAAAAAAAAATAAAAGCTACTAACTCTATAGGCGATAGCAGAATTGTAGAAGTATATGATCGTGTGAGGATTGGGAGTGGTGATTATAAAGACTATATCTTTTATAATGATTGTCCCCCCATTGGTCATAAATTGCTTAAGAGCATTTCCGAGTATGATTCAATTATCATGAAAGTTCTTGAGAGAACAGAAAAATGGGGTTACGATGAAAGGATAGCAATATACGACAGGCACCTGCGTTATTTAAACTATATGTTGGAGGCAGCAGAGATTGACGTAGTAGTGCTTTTCTATGTGCCGCACAATCCACTCGGGATTGTTTTGTATTATTTATGCAAGCTCAAAAATATCGCCATAGTTTTTTTTACCGAGTTTTCGATTTTTGGGCTATGTTCATTTGCAAGTGACTTTACCAGTCCTAATCCCATGCTGGCGGGAGTCTATGCGCAGCTAGCAAAAGAGTTAAAGGGTACGCCAATAGACGAGATTAATATTGAACCTTTATACCTGCAGGAGCAATACACCAAGCTAGCTGACAAAGATAATGATAAAACGCCTGTATATATGCAACAAGCGTACCGCAAAAAACTGCCGGTGGAGATCCAAGCATTACGGAGTGAAAAAAGCGGGATAATAAATCAAATCAAAAAGGTACCGGAAAAAGTTAAAGATAAAGGATTAATATATATTTCAACTGCTGTAAAAGAAGTTTTCAGGAGAACTATCAAGAGTGTTTTTGGGTATGACTTCGCCATGAGACCTATAAAGAGATTGCAAAAAGTATATGAAAGTCTTACAGTCCACCCGGACTATACCCGGAAGTACATTTACTTTCCTTTACATTATCAACCTGAAGCAACTACAAACCCATTGGGTGGAGTGTTCGCTTACCAAGAACGGGCAATAAAAATGCTTTCCTTTTACCTGCCAAGTGATTGCCTAATCTATGTTAAAGAGCACCCTATGCAGGGGGCTCAATGCAGAGACGTGCAACTGTATCGCGATTTAGTCGAGTTGCCGAATGCGAAATTAGTCCCGCTCAGTACAGATACATACAAGCTAATTGAACATAGTATAGCAGTAGCTTCCATAACAGGAACTGCAGGTTTTGAAGGACTGATGGTCGGGAAACCTTATTTAATGTTTGGATACCAAATCTATATGTATGCTCCCGGCACTTTCAATATCCGTAACAATGAAGATTGCAAAGAGGCTATAGAACATATAATGAAATATGGTGCAAAGCACACATTGAAGGATATGAAGATATGGTTCAAAGCATTAGGGCAGGTAACACAACACTGTTGCCAAACGATCGATCCATATCATCTTGAACATCTAGGACTCACCGGTATCACAGCCGAAGAAAATGCCAGACGCTTGACAGAAGGGTATATAAAGGTCTTTGACAAACAGCTTGGCAATGAAAGGTCATAGGTTATTATTGAAGGTGAGTCGACGTTTCTTACAGTGAGGGGATATGAAGCTCTGTATTGGCACAGTTCAATTTG
>Ga0123353_10009199_pt1 | contig 13597 bp, 13 predicted proteins | sample TergutLab28metaG_3_FD_92763 | JGI IMG/M metagenome (GOLD analysis project Ga0123353, IMG submission 92763) | Labiotermes labralis P3 segment gut microbial communities from Petit-Saut dam, French Guiana - Lab288 P3 | ecosystem: Host-associated > Arthropoda: Insects > Digestive system > Gut ... | reverse complement strand
CAACATCTTATGGTATCTAAAATTAAATCATAATCGCCGATGCCAAGAATCACTCTTTTTTCATAATCTTTTAGACCAGGGCATTTAGGAAAAGTTTGGCATATTAATGAATCGGGCAATGAGTCGAAAAGTTTCTCTATTATTGCAGGTGTAAACATTATTTTTGGGGCACCGTTATCAAGAAAAGCATCAAAATTCTCATCCAATAGTTGAATTTGTAGATAGATTCTATTATCCTGCAAATTGAAAGGAATAGTTGTGGTTTCTTCAATATTTACATTTCGTGTGAGTTGTGCATGCCCATTGAATGTGCAAAGCACAAAGAACATAAAGAGAAATAGATAATTTTTTTTCATAAGATAAATTTGTGTGCAAAATAATATGATTTTTTTTCTTTTTTACAATAAACTCTCAATCTCTATGTTATTGAATAGATTAAAAAAATATTTATGAAAAAAACAACATGGCTCTTTACACTTCTTATGGTAGTTATCTCTTTTGCTTTTGCGCAAAATAAAGAGAAAAAAACAACAGAACCTCCTTTTGTTCCTAAAATTACTACCGGCGCAGAGATTGAATTTAACAAAATCACATTCGATTATGGCGACTTAAAATTGGGTGAAGTGAAACCCGGCGTATTTACCTACACCAATGTGGGTAATAAACCATTAGTGCTGTTTGATGTGATTGTCTCTTGTGATTGTACCGAAGTAGAATGGCAGAAAGAACCCCTAATGCCGGGGAAAACAGCTACAATTAAAGCTATTTATACCGCCAAAACCCCAGGACTGATCTCCAAGCAGATTACAGTGCAATCGAATGCGCAAACAGACAGGATTCGGTTGCAGCTGAAAGGAAATGTTGAAGGAGAGTAGCATTACCATGTTAATTTTTTCTATCTTTGCCGCTCAAATTTTTTGAACGATAATACTAATAACTAATTTAATATCAGCAGAATATGACAATGCAAGAAAAAATCAATGAACTTCTTAAACTGCGAGAAACCGCACGCTTAGGAGGAGGACAAAAACGTATTGATAAACAACATGCACAAGGCAAATATACGGCCAGAGAGCGTATCCTTATGTTTTTAGATGAAGGTAGTTTTGAAGAGTTCGATATGTTTGTTACCCACAGATGTACAAACTTTGGATTGGAAAAAGAAAAATATTTATCCGATGGCGTAGTAACCGGCTATGGAACAGTTGAAGGTCGTTTGGTATTTGTATATTCACAAGACTTTACTACATTTGGTGGGTCGCTTTCCGAAACCGTTTCCAATAAAATTTGCAAAGTGTTAGATCAAGCCATGAAGATGGGAGCGCCGGTGATAGGATTCAACGACTCGGGCGGTGCGCGTATTCAAGAAGGTGTAAACAGTTTGGCAGGATATTCCGAAATTTTCCAACGCAATATTTTAGCTTCGGGCGTTATCCCTCAAATCTCCGCAATTTTTGGTCCCTGCGCAGGAGGCGCCGTATATTCACCGGCTCTTACCGATTTTATTATGATGGTGAAAAATACCAGCTATATGTTTGTTACCGGTCCTAAAGTAGTAAAAACCGTTACCAACGAAGATGTTACAGTTGAAGACCTGGGGGGCGCTACCGTCCATTCTACAAAATCGGGAGTTGCCCATTTTGCAGTAGAAAATGAAGAGATTGGAATAGCACAAATTCGCAAATTGTTGAGCTACGTCCCCTCTAACAATATGGAAGAACCTCCTTTTAAGGCAACCCAAGACCCGATTAACCGTTTGGAAGATTCGTTAAACCAAATTATTCCCGACAATCCCAACAAACCCTATGATGTGAAGGATGTTATTTTGAGTGTTGTGGATGATGCGGACTTTTTTGAAATACATGAAAATTATGCCAAAAACATAGTGGTCGGTTTTGCACGCTTCAACGGAATGTCGGTGGGTATTGTTGCCAACCAACCTAAATATTTAGCAGGTGTTTTAGATATCAACTCGTCCAGAAAAGGCGCGCGCTTTATTCGTTTTTGTGATGCTTTTAATATACCGTTGGTTACTTTGGTGGATGTTCCCGGCTTCTTGCCCGGAACTCAACAAGAGTATGGTGCGTTGATTCTCCACGGCGCTAAACTTATGTATGCTTATGGAGAAGCTACCGTTCCAAAAGTTACCGTTATCCTCAGGAAAAACTACGGAGGTGCATATTGCGTGATGAGTTCCAAACACTTACGCGGAGATATCAACTATGCATGGCCCACCGCCGAAATTGCAGTGATGGGCGAAAAAGGTGCTGTGGAGATTCTTATGGGAAGAGAGATCGCTGCGATCGAAGACAAAGAAAAACAGGCAGAATTTATTGTTGAAAAAGAAAATGAATACCGCGACGCCTTCGCAAATCCCTATATAGCAGCACGCTATGGATATATTGACGACGTGATTGAACCCCGAAATACCCGATTCCGCGTGATTCGCGCTTTAGAATCTTTAAGAAACAAACGCCTGGAAAATCCTGCAAAAAAACATGATAACCTGCCTTTATAGAGTTGAGAATTGAGAATTGAAAATTGAAAATTAAAAAATTAAATTGTAGTTTTTATGAAGACCGAAGATAACAAAGCGCTGGTTAGCGATGAAGAAGTAGCAGCAATCGCTATGGCATTGCATCTCCACTTGACCGCAAATAGAGATGAGGAAAGCGAAATTATTACTATTGATATGCCCTCTGCACATTACTCGCCATGGGCGCTGAAAAGCTTAGTAATGAAACGGGTTGTGAGAAAAAACTAATTCAATAATATGCCAACTTCCGAAGAACTTTTTAAACAAATTATTGCTCACGCAAAAGAGTATGGATATATTTTTCCTTCCAGCGAAATTTACGACGGACTGAGCGCCGTTTATGATTACGGACAATATGGCGTTGAACTCAAAAACAACATCAAACAATACTGGTGGCGCGCTATGGTGCAGTTTCACGAGAATATTGTGGGAATTGACAGCGCTATCTTTATGCACCCTACAATCTGGAAAGCCTCCGGACACGTGGACGCATTTAACGACCCGCTTATTGACAATAAAGACTCTAAAAAAAGATACCGTGCCGATGTGCTGATTGAAGATTATCTTCAAAAATTGGAAGAAAAAATTGAAAAAGAGGTAGAAAAAGCGAAGAAGAAGTTTGAAAATTTTGACGAAGAACTTTTCCGCAAAACCAACCCCAATGTTTTAAGAAATCAGGAAAAAATTGATGCGGTAAGTGGTCGTTTTGCTGATTTAATGAACGAAACCGACTTAGTCGGCATAAAAGCATTGATTGAAGAGTTGGAGATTGCGTGTCCTGTTTCCGGTACGAAAAACTGGACGGATGTACGCCAGTTTAATTTGATGTTCGCTACACAAATAGGCTCTGTTGCAGAGGGCGCCGATACCATTTACCTGCGCCCCGAAACTGCACAGGGGATTTTTGTGAATTTTTTAAATGTATATAAAACAGGTAGAATGAAGATCCCGTTTGGCATTGCACAGATTGGAAAAGCATTTAGAAACGAGATTGTGGCACGCCAGTTCATTTTCCGGATGCGCGAGTTTGAACAGATGGAGATGCAGTTTTTTGTGCGCCCGGGAGAAGAACTAAAATGGTTTGAGTACTGGAAAGAAGAGCGCAGAAAATGGCATCTCTCGCTGGGAATCAGTGAAGAAAACTACCGTTTTCACGACCATGACAAATTGGCGCATTATGCCAACGCAGCTACCGATATAGAGTTTCGCTTCCCATTCGGATTTAAAGAGTTGGAAGGCATCCACTCGCGTACTGACTTTGATTTGAGCCAGCATGAAAAATATTCCGGTAAAAAATTGCGCTACTTCGATCCAGAAACCAACGAAAGTTATGTTCCTTACGTGGTTGAAACTTCCATTGGCGTAGATCGCATGTTTTTGGCGGTGTTGAGCCATGCCTACGAAGAAGAAACGCTTCCCGACGGCTCTGTGCGCGTGGTGTTGCGAATCCCCGTATCGTTAGCGCCTGTAAAAGTGGCTGTTCTCCCTTTAGTTAAAAAAGATGGACTTCCCGAAAAAGCACGCGAAGTTGTAGAAATGCTGAAACCTAAGATGATGTGCCAATACGACGACAAAGATGCCATTGGAAGACGCTACCGCAGACAAGACGCCATCGGAACTCCCTACTGCATCACTGTGGATAATCAAACTTTGGAAGACCATACCGTAACCATCCGCGAACGCGATTCAATGCTCCAAAAAAGAGTGAAAATTGAAGAGATTGTGAAAGAATTATGTTAAAACTCCGAACTCACAACAACACCGAACAAGTGTTTGACCCCATTCGTAAGAAATGGGTGGTTTTTACGGAAGAAGAAAAAGTGAGACAGTTTTTTATACAACAATTAATCAATGAGTTAAAAATTCCTGCTTCACACATTTCAGTGGAAAGGAAAATTACATTAAACGGACTTACAAAACGCTACGATATTGTAGTGTATAAAGATGCTAAACCGTGGATGGTGGTAGAGTGTAAGGCGCCACATATTCCTTTAACACAAGAGGTTTTAGATCAGGCAGGAAGATATAACCAAACATTAAACGCTGATATCATTGGAGTTACTAATGGACTTGAACAAAGATTTTTTAAAATCAACCCTACCCCATCCGAATAAATCTAAAATCGTAAATCGTAAATCGTAAATCGTAAATCGTAAATCGTAAATCGTAAATCGTAAATCTAAAATACTTTATACACCAATACGGCAACACCATTTTCAATTTCAATAGTAAAACAATCTGCTGTTGCTTCGTTTAAAGAGCCTTCCCACAATTCTTTAAATTTTTGTTTGTGAACGGGATATTTTAGCCCGTGAAAAGTAATTGCTGCATCCGGCGAGAAACTGAAAATAGAGATTTGTTGCCCCACATAGCTTTCAAAAGTGGTGGTACAATTTATGGGAGTAAAAATGCCATAATTGGTTATCATCGTTAAAGAAAGCTTGTTGGCGTAGTGCATTAAAATGCCTATATTGGCTAAAAAGTGGTCGTCGCGCTCGCCGCCTGCACCCAGAATGATCACTTTTTCTTCTCCGGTTTCAATACAGTATTTTAAGGCTTTTTGCAAATCATTATATTCAGTATTTTTATCTATATGAATGATAGATTTGTATTTTTCTTTTTGTGTCAGAGAAATCGAATCACAATCTCCAATAATGATATGTGAGGTAATATTTTGTTGCTCTAAGAAAGAAATAGCACCATCGCAACAAATGAGCTTCGTTGCGCTCATTAGAATGTTTACAGGAATATTGTGCGTTGGTTTTTCGCCGTTAGCTAAAATTACAACCATATTTTTTGAAGTAGGCGGCAAAATTACAGTTTTTTAGCACGCAGATGACGCAGATTTAAAAAAGGCGAAATCTCTTTTAACCGCAAAAAGTGCTTTCTTCTGAAAATAAAATGCAAATACTTGCAAAAAACTGCATATTCTGAACGTTTTTTAACATGCTGATTATTAGAAAAATAATTTCATAAAATTGAATTTTGAATAAAAACTTTTATATTTTCGCGGCGTCATCTGAACCACGATTCAAGGCATCACTCAAAACCTTTAAAAAAACACTTACAATGAGTAGTAAAAATCACCCTCCGAAAGCCACATTCGAAAGTTATTGGGCATCACTTCAAGAAACCAAACAAGTAATGGAAAAACAATTTGCTGAAAACGAACAGCGAAGAAAAGAAAGCGAACAGCAATGGCAAGAGTTTCGCGACTCCATGAAAGCCATGCAAAAAGAACTTGGTGGTGTTGGAAACTCTAACGGCAAAGTAGCAGAAACATATTTCGCAAATAGCTTCTCCAAAAGTATGGAGTTTGCCGGACAAAAGTACGATGGTATTGATTTCGGCTTAAAAAGGAAGATTAAAAGTCTTAATCTTAAAGGTGAGTACGATTTGTTGCTTTACAATTGCACATCGGTAGTAATCATTGAAATAAAGTACAGTGCTGAGAAAAAGCATATTGGGTGGTTACTAAAAGAAGTGGCGGTATTTAAACAGTTGTTTCCGCAATATGAAAATTTTGACTTGTTTCTTGGCTTAGCAGCACTGCATTTTGAGGAAGGAACAGAGAAAGAGGCAATAAGAACAGGAATTGCCATCATCAAGCAAGTAGGGGAGAATATGGTGATTTATGATGAACATTTGAAACTGTTTTGAATAACAAATTCATTGCCGTCAGTTTTAACAATCTGTGTGTGCTCATCACTCCGTATTTCCTCCTGTGCGTGCTTTGCTCTCCATCTCAATTTTTCCAAAACGGAAGGTAACACCTGCACTGATAAACCGGCTATTGTATTTTGTTGAATTATAGGCAATGTAATAGGGGTTGGTATTTGTGTTTCCATATTTGCCCCAGTTAAAAATATCCTGCACATTCAGAAAAACGGAAATCTTTTTATCCCAAAAATCGGAACGCAAACCGCAGTTAATAGAGTACGACGGGTGCTCTTCAAAAAATATCGTTTTGGTTTTAGAGCGATAATTTCCTGAAGCATTAATTTCTAAATACTTCCATACTTTTGCCCAAAAATTGAGCCGGAAACTATAGGTAAAAAAATCTGTAATAGCTTTTTCATCTTCCCTGAAAACGGTTTCACTATGAGATTGATAAATACTTGCATTGAGACGGATACTCATAAACGCTTTCAGTTTATACATCACGTTGACGTCCGCTCCGTAACGATGCGATTTTCCCGAATTAACCGGCATGGAGAAAGATACCATCCGTTTGAAGAAATCGTTATAAACTACATCGGTGAGGTCGTTTATTTCATCTTTATTGTTTTTAAAATAAGCAGAAATACCCACCGAGCCAAACTTGTCGAAATATTTTGTCCATCCGCCCTCTACGGAATTGGTGTAAGTAGATTTTATGTTAGGATTACCTGTGGAAAAACTGTCTTCATCGTAAGTAATAAAAGTGTTTATGTGCATTGCCCACGGATAGCGTACTCTTCGGGTGTAACTCAAATTAAAATTGTGCATAGATTTTGTTGCATAACTTAAATGTAATGAAGGATATAGTCCGGGATATATGTTAGTGCCGTGATGCTCCGGTTGGTTTATTACAGTATAATTGAGTAAACGATTTTCGGAGCGCAAACCGCCTTTGATTGTGAAATTTCCAAATTTATGTTCAATAGTAATGTAAACGTTCAAATCTCCTTCGTTACTCTTGAAATTTAGATAACGCATAGAGTCTAAAATGTAAACTTCGGGAGATAGATGAGACAAAGTGTCGTTTCTTTTTACATCTGTTTCATACCAATAATTACCTTCAACTCCTATCTCAATCAATCCGTTCTTAATATAGGGTAAACTGTAATTCATTTCAATACCGGCGGAATAGCCTGTAAAACTTCTGGAACTCTTTTTATCTTTATTCAGTTCAGGGTAATTGTCGTAATAACGCTGGAAACTTTTAACTTGAGTGTTGTTATATATACCTCCATATATTTCGGCAACCAATTTGTGTCCTTCATTATTAAAATTATGTTCATACCCAATTCCGAAATTTCCACCTATAGCAGTATAATTCCGCATATATTCTTCCATATAATCATATACACCCGGATTGTTTATAAATTCCCGATACTCATAATCATCAGAAGCGTTGCCCTTGTTAAAAGGCATTCCCCAACATCCACCCCAAAAAGAGATGGTTTTTAATGAGTCGAAATTATAAGAACCTGATACCCATAGATTCGTATGAATGGAGTTACTCCTCTCCTCTTTTGTAAAACTCCTGTAACTTGAGGTATCCATATTTTCGTTGAGAATAATATTATATCCGTTCGATTTCGACTTCCAAAAATTGTAGTATCCGTTTGCATAAACGTTGATAGAAAATTTCTCATTAGAATACATATAAGAGAACCAAGGTGAAGCCATAGGTCGGGTGGAGCCGTTGAGTCCAAAACTAATAAAGCTATTTTTTTTGATGCCGGCTTTGGTAACGATATTAATAATACCACCTGTTCCAGACGCGCTGTATCTAGCTGAGGGATTGTTAATTACCTCTATTCGCTCTAAAGCATTGGCGGGAAGTTGCTGGATGTAGGTTTTCAGGTTTTCCTCATTCAATCGGGAGGGCCTGCCGTTAATCCAAATTTCAACACTGGAAACGCCTCTTAGTGTGATGTTTCCTTCAATATCCACTTCAACGCCGGGCGCATTTTGCAGGGCATCGGCGGCGGTACCGGTTTGTACGCTTGGATCTTCCGAAACATTGTACAATATTTTCTCGCCGTCGTTCATAAAAACAGGCTTGGTAGTGGCAATGGTAACATTTTGCAACATAGAAGCGGAGGGCTGCAACCGGATGGTGTCTAATATTATTTCCCGATTTTCGCCCACAACAGATAACGGCTGCTGAAAGATATCGTATCCAATATAGGAAGTTTTAATTATGTAGTTTCCAGATTTGACGTTTAAAAATGTGAAAATGCCCTCTTTATCGGTAGAAGCAACGCTTACAACGGCGCTATCCACCTCGCTGAGCAACCCTGCATTTACATAGAAAAGTGGGAGGTTTGAGTGGTTGTCTATAATGGTTCCGGTTAGGGTATAGGTATTGTTTTGGGCTTGGATGGTGTTTACGAAAATGAACAGAAAAAACGTGAAGAGAAAAAAGTGTGAAGTTTTCATATAGTTTTATGACGTAATATGACTATATAACGTAGAAATTTGTTTTTTGCTGCATGCAATGCTATGTAAACGCAAAAGAAATAAAAATCTTACATTATTTACCCCCTATTTGAAACAATATTCAATAACTTTTCCCCCCGCTTTGAAACAAAATTCGCAAAGGTTTACCCTCGATTTGAAACAAAATACTATTTTTGCCAAAAATTTAAAAGAATATGTTCGAAAGAAATGTCATTATGGAATTAGAACAATGGGCAACGAAAGAAAATAGTAAACCATTGATATTAAGAGGCTCACGACAAGTTGGGAAAACCACGCTTGTTGAAAATTTTGCGAAGAGATTTGAGAATTATTTGTATTTGAATTTTGAAAAAAATCCGAGTGCAATCATTTTATTTGAAAAAGAGCAAGAGATTGACGACCTTGTAGCAGAAATTTTTCTTTTTTGCAACAAAGAAAATAAGTCGGGCAAAACACTTTTGTTTATTGACGAAATTCAAAGTTCCAAAATGGCAATTATGAAACTTCGTTATTTTTACGAGGCAAAAATACCGGACTTATATGTGATTGCCGCTGGTTCGTTGTTGGAAACCATGTTAAATAAAAAAGTTTCGTTTCCTGTTGGGCGTGTGGAATATTTGGCTATTCGCCCTTGCGTTTTTAACGAATTTTTACGAGCTGTCGGCGAAATACAGCTTGAAAAAGCACTGTTAAACTGCAAGATACCAGAAGCGTTACACGGAAAAACAATGAATTTATTCAACAGATTTGCGCTTATTGGAGGAATGCCCGAAGTGGTTGCCGATTATGCTGAAAACAAAAATTTTCTTGGATTGAATAGCATTTATGAAAGTCTGTTGACAAGTTATCGTGATGATATTGAAAAATACGCTCGAAATGAAACGATGAGCCAAACTATTCGTTATATACTGCACTCCGGATGGAAATTTGCTGCCGAACGCATAACTTTGGGATGCTTCGCCGCTTCTTCGTATAAATCACGGGAAATGGGCGAGGCGTTCCGTACATTGGAAAAAGCCTTTATGTTAGAATTGTGCTATCCGACAACAGATACGCTTGTGCCTGTAAGCAAGGACTTAAAGCGCTCGCCTAAATTACTATGGCTTGATTGCGGTTTGGTAAATTATGCTGCAAATGTGCAAAAAGAAGTGTTTGGTGCAATGGATATTTTAGATGCTTGGCGTGGAAAGATAGCCGAGCAGGTTGTTGCACAGGAATTACTGGCTTTAGACTCTCGTGTCTCAAATATGCGAAATTTTTGGGTGCGAAATAAAAAAGACTCCGAAGCAGAAGTTGATTTTGTGTTGCAATTTGAGAATAATATTATTCCGATAGAAGTAAAATCGGGGCATAATGCTAAACTTCGTTCTCTGCATTTGTTTATGGACGAAGTACCACACAACATTGCCGTAAGAGTTTGGTCGCAACCACTTTCGATTGACGAAGTAACAACACTTCAAGGTAAAAACTTCAAGCTAATCAACCTGCCGTTTTATTATGTTGGCAGGCTTGAAGAAATATTGAATAACACCCAATCATCCGAAAATAGCCATTAAAAATTTCATGTAATTTTGCCCCCTTTCTCATTAACCCATTTCGCCTTATGAATTTTATTGAAGAAATTATTGAAGAAGACTTGAAAAACGGTAAGAACGGTTCGCGTGTACACACCCGTTTTCCGCCGGAGCCGAACGGCTATTTGCATATCGGACATGCCAAATCTATATGCTTGAACTTCGGTTTGGCAAAGAAATATAACGGTTTGTGTAACCTTCGTTTTGATGATACGAACCCCACAAAAGAAGATGTAGAATATGTAGATTCTATTAAGGAAGATATTCAATGGTTGGGATTTCAGTGGGTAGCAGAGTATTATGCTTCCGACTATTTCGACCAACTGTATGTGTGGGCGGAATGGATGATTGAGCGCGGTTTGGCATACGTGGACGACTCTACACAAGAGGAGATTAGCCGCGAGCGTGGCGTGCCTACCCAACCCGGAATGGAAAGCAAATACCGCAATAGAAGCGCGGAAGAAAATCTCGATCTGTTTCGCCGGATGCGTGCCGGCGAGTTTCCCGAAGGAAGTCGCGTATTGCGCGCCAAAGCCGACATGACTTCTCCCAATATGCACCTGCGCGACCCTATCCTTTACCGTATTCTCTTTGCCGAACACCACCGCACCGGAAACAAATGGTGTATCTATCCGATGTATGATTATGCGCATGGACAAAGCGATTCAATAGAAGGAATTACACACTCTATCTGTACGTTAGAGTTTGAAGTGCACCGCCCGCTCTACGACTGGTTTTGCAAAGCGCTGGAAATTCACCACCCGCAACAAATTGAGTTTGCCCGCCTAAACCTGAACTATACCATTATGAGTAAACGAAAACTGTTGCAGTTGGTGGAGGAAAAATATGTGATGGGCTGGGACGACCCGCGTATGCCCACAATTTCGGGATTGCGCCGGCGTGGCTACTCACCGGAGGCGATTCGCAATTTTGCGGAGACAGTAGGCGTGGCAAAACGTGAAAACGTAATTGATGTTAGTTTGCTGGAATTTTGCGCCCGCGAGCACCTCAACAAAGCGGCTATCAGAACGATGGGGCTGCTCGATCCTGTAAAGTTGGTCATTGACAATTATCCGGAAAACGAAACGGAATTATTGCAAGCTATAAACAATCCCGAAGACCCGGAATACGGCACCCGAGAGATCCCATTCGGCAAAGTATTGTTTATTGAACGCGCAGATTTTAAAGAAGATGCCGATAGCAATTTCTTCCGATTAACCATTGACCGTGAAGTGCGCTTAAAATATGCCTACATCGTTAAATGTACGCATGTTTTAAAAGATGCCGAAGGAAATATTACCGAAATTCATTGCACGTATGATCCTGAAACCAAGAGCGGTATGCAAACCACCCGCAAGGTTAAAGCCACGATCCACTGGATTTCGGAAGATTTCGCCAAACCGGCGGAAATTCGTCTCTTCGAGCGTCTTTTTACCATTCCCGAACCCGACAATGCCGAAGAGGGCAAAACATTTATAGATTATCTCAATCCCAATTCTTTAACTGTGGTCTGTGGATTGGTTGAAAAGAATATTACCCAAGAAAATGCAGCTCATTATTACCAATTTGAACGTACCGGTTATTTCTGCTTGGATAAAGATTCTACAAATGATAGATTGGTGTTTAACAAGACGGTGGGGTTGAAGCAGTGATGCTACATAAATTATTATACTGAAATCAAACAATGGAAAAAACAATCTATCTTGAAACTCAAATTGCCATTGGTGTTTATGGCAAAAACAACGGTAATATTGAACTCCTGACACACATCTATCCTAAGTTGAAAATTACAGCGCGCGGAAACGAAGTAAAAGTACTTGGCGAAGATTCGGAAGTAGAACTTTTTGAACAGCGCTTTCAACTGTTGCAAATCCATTTCGAGCGCTTTGGGAAAGTTACGGAAACCGACGTACTGAACATTACCTCCGCAGAAGATGATTCTTTTTATCGTTTAGATAATGGCAATATTAACAACGACATCTTGTTGCACGGACGGGAAGGTCGTATTATTAAAGCAATTACACCTAACCAAAAGAAGATGGTAGAGAGCGTGGATATCAATGATATGATTTTTGCTATTGGACCTGCCGGAACCGGAAAGACCTATACCGCGGTTGCTTTGGCAGTGCGGGCGCTCAAAAACAAACAAGTACGAAGAATTATCTTAACGCGACCGGCAGTTGAAGCCGGCGAAAATCTAGGCTTCCTTCCGGGCGACCTTAAAGACAAACTCGACCCTTACCTGCAACCTCTATACGACGCCCTTTGGGATATGATGCCCATGCAAAAACTGCTCTCTTACATGGAGGATAAAACGATTGAGATTGCGCCGTTAGCGTTTATGCGCGGCAGAACATTAGATAATGCATACGTCATTTTGGATGAAGCGCAAAATGCAACAAAATCCCAACTAAAAATGTTCCTGACACGTATGGGGAAAAATGCTAAGTTTTTTATTACAGGAGATTTAACACAAGTAGATTTACCTCGTCACCAGCAATCGGGATTGCTTTTAGCTTCTCAAATTTTAAAAGAGATAAAAGGAATTGATTTTATTTTTATGAACCAATCGGATGTAGTACGACATCATTTAGTAACAAAAATTATTGACCGCTATGGGGAGTATGATAAAAATTCATCTGCCCAATTATCTTCTAATGCTTGTTAGGCGGTCGCTCGTTTATTATTTCACTTTTCTTTCCAAGTCTTCAACTTTCCTCGCTAATTGAGCAATTGACCTTTCATATTTTGTACTGATTATTGTTTTCTTCTGGATTTCAGGTTGTGTTTTTTTCGGAATTGGTGGCGGAGTGGTTACTTTCCAAATACTACTCTGTTTTTAGGAGAATTATAAAACGCCAACATTTCCTCTGTACTCATCTCTTTAACTTTTTTGTAGATTTTTGCTTGTATGTCATTTTTCATTTTGACACAATCAAATCGTTTGTTTTTTACTGTTTCTTTCATAATTGTACTAATTCTTTTGGATTTCTAATTTCGAGGATAGAGTATCCCATTTTAAGATTTACTCCATAAATACGTTGTTGTTTCATCTCATTTTCGTTTTTTTAATAACGCTGCAAATATCCATACATTTTTCCAATTGTGTAACTGCGTTTAGAAATGGTTGTAATTTTCCAAAAAATGCTTTATGAAAAACGGTCATTTCGGTGGTATTTATCTGACTAACAAGTCATTGACGGTATAAACTTCAAAACCGCTTAAATGAGATTTTAGTCTTTTATTCACACATTCGTCAAGTAATATTTTCATACGAGAATGGAAGATGAGGTTTCAATTAATTTTTTTGACATTT
>Ga0123353_10009198_pt1 | contig 13598 bp, 9 predicted proteins | sample TergutLab28metaG_3_FD_92763 | JGI IMG/M metagenome (GOLD analysis project Ga0123353, IMG submission 92763) | Labiotermes labralis P3 segment gut microbial communities from Petit-Saut dam, French Guiana - Lab288 P3 | ecosystem: Host-associated > Arthropoda: Insects > Digestive system > Gut ... | reverse complement strand
GTGGGGAAGCCGGAGGGAAAGAGACCACTGGGGAGGCCTAGGCGTAGATGGGTGGATAATATTAGGATGGATTTCCAGGAGGTGGGATGTGGGTATATGGACTGGGTTGGGCTGGCCCAGGATAGAGATAGGTGGCGGACGCTTGTGAGTGCGATAATGAACATTCGGGTTCCGTGAAATGAGGGGAATTTCTTGACTAGCTGCAAACCAGTTAGCTTCTCAAGAAGGACTCTGCACCATGGAGTAAGTAAGTAATGCCAACTGATGCACATACATAAAAATTCCACATTAAAGCATTAAAATTTGCTCCGACGTGTTTCCATCCTAAGATCACCATCAGGGAGCTACACTTTCCTCGCTAAAGTCACTATTAAAGTTAGTCATTGATTAATTTCTTTGTATAAACAGGGCGTTTTGGCAGCATGTCTTATTGTGTAAGGTTATGTTTTTGAGAGTGCCCGACTGTGGGTGTGCGTCCTGTGCTTTGCTGCGTATCACACAGCAAAGCACAGGACGCACACCCACAGTCGGGCACTCTCAACAACATAACCTTACACAATAAGACATGCTGCCACAACACCCTGTTTATGCAACGAAAATAATCAGTGACTAATTTTAATAGTGACTTTAGCGAGGATGATGATCTTAGGATCGAAACATGTCGGAGCATTTTAAATGTTTTAATGTGGAATTTTTATGTATGTGCATCAGTTGGTATACTAATTAAATAATTTATCAAGGTTGTTCACATTACCTATAAGTAAAGTGACCAGATTTGTTAATGATCAAAGCTGGACAACACTGTAGCATGGTTGCAAATTAAGTAAAATTTTTATGATCAGTTCTTATACAAAAGCAGTAAGAAATGTAAGAGATTTAGTTCTGTTTTTGTAGACTGTTTGATTTAACAGATTATTAGGTTGCAAAATCGCAAGGTTGTCAGAGTATAACGACTTGTAATTAGTTGCCGGCTTCCTTGGTACAGACATACTTTTGTTTCAAACACCTGTTAACTTTCCCTCCGATTATGCTCTCTTAAACACAGGTCTAGACATGTAAAAGTAAAATCGTCTGAACTGTGATGCCTTGTCGTCTGATGAATATTAATTGGCGTTTAATAGAAACTTGCTACATTCATCTTCATTTGTGACAGCCTCAAAACTCGCACGGGTAAAAAAGTGTTTGGCACATAAGCATAATAACTTTTAACAAACTCCTAAAGAGGAAAGAGACATAATAACTTTACAGCTATTTTTATAAACAGACCACTGGCAAGCAGCGCTTACCAAATTCTCCTTCATATGGCAAAACTTAAAGGGAAGCAATTTTGGTAAGGTCTTTTGGATAATTTCTTGTTGTATAGGCAGCTTCACTTTTAAGTTGTAATATTCTGTAAAAATTTTCTCTATTGTCATTCTTTCGATTAGATACAGTCCGAAGGTAGGACTTTACATGTATGTAGAAATAAACATTGCATTCATGAAGAAATTAAGAGCACATTTGAGCAAGGAAGTGCTTGCTATCATTCGGTGCAGAATCTTGCGCCTTCCAGTCTTCCATCTAATAATATAAAGTTACAAATGTAGAGAAATAGAATTTTACCTGCCGTTTTGAATATGTATGAAACTTAGGCCCAGGGTCTTCGAGTGCAGAGTGCTGAGAAATAAATTCGGCTGAAGAGAAACCAGTAAAATGTGAGCGGAGAACACTGCATAAGGAGAAGCTTCATGATCTGCACTCCCCACCTTATTTTATTCGGGTTACCAAATCAAGAAAAAATAGATGGGCAGGTCATGTAGCACGTATGAGGGATAAAAGAGGTACACACACAGTTTTGGTGAAAAAAACCTGAGAGCAAGAGACCATTTGGAAGGCCTAGACGTAAATGATAAGGTAATATTAGAATTAATTCTCAGGAAGTAGGATGGGGCGTGGACTGGACTGTTCTGGTTCAGGGCAGGGAGAGGTGGCGGACTGTTGTGAATTCGGCAATGCAACTTCTGGTACCAGAAAATTCGGGGAACTTCTCGACTGGCTAAGGGCCTGTTAGGTTTTCAAGGATTCTGTTCCTTCGAGTTAGTCAGTTAGTTAGTTAGTTAGTTAGTTGATTGGTTCGTTGTTTGGTTGGTTGGTTGGTTAGTAAGCTAGTTAGTTAGTTGGTTAGTCAGTCAGTCGGTCATTCGGTTAGTCGGTTAGTCCATTAGTCGGTTAGTCGGTTAGTCGGTTAGTTAGTTAGTTAGTTAGTTAGTTAGTTAGTTAGTTAGTTAGTTAGTTAGTTAGTTAGTTGGGTAGGAAGATAAGTAGGTAGTACTTGCGCACAAAGAACAGGATACTACAGTCAAAACAACTCCACAAGCACAAAAAGGACATTGTTTGCCCCACAATAGACAGCCATTCATAAGACACGTACGTCCAACGCGGACGCATAACAGAATCATTTCTCATCTCAGAGATCGGTAAGATGTTCACTGGAGAGTGGTATTCTCGTCCCACACTGCATTTTTCTCTACACTGGTATATTTTTCTATCCAATCTCAAAGACAGCCCAGCAAATATATGACAGCAGATCATTTTCAAGAATACAACAAGCGATTGGACATCCATTTACAGATACAACACTGCTGTAACATCTGCAGGTTCGTTACCGGGTAGAACCGCCTAAAGCAGCGACCGGCAGAAATCAATCATTTCGGTGTCCTGACCATCGCAGGGACGATACGAAGCTTTGCACTTACGCTTTGGATGAGTGAACTTTTAAATTAACATCACGTGGATATCAGTCAGGGAGCCAATGCAGACTAAAAATTGTCTTCGTTGTGGAAAACACGGCACTGCGCACATTTCATGATGTGGATTTTACATATAGAGGCGTCGTTATACACAGATATGCAGAGACCTGTCGGTGCAACATGAATAATACGACAGAAACTCCATAAAGAAAGGGTTATACAGGGAAGCTGAAATAGCCCGCCTTCCGCAGATGAGATTAAGTGTGGGCCTACTTAAGAAATGTGGAGGCAAGGTGGATTGAAAGAGTGCAAGTAAGCCATACAACTCGAGGTGGGTTCACGGCTAAACAGCTGCAATCTGATGCTGGCAAATAGCTACGGGTCGAGTCGACATAGTGTTGGACATTGCACATTCTCCATGTTATTGTCTTTCTCCGATTAATGGCAGAATCAGTTTTATTACTGTCTCACATTTCGACAGAAAGCCACAGCCATCTTCAGAGAGCTACAAATGTTACAAAGACACGCGGAGCGTGCTATACAGGTTTTCAATAACAAAAGGTAATATGTTTTGTACATATTAATGTCTTTCATAAATATACGATGTTATTAAAATTATAACAAGAATTAAATATTAAAATTATATAAAATATTTTATTCAAATCTAATGTTTATTGGACCGTGCATCATTGTGATAGCTGAAGAATAAAAGACCGACTTGGTGTCACTTGCTATTTTATTGTACTTTTATGTCCGAAACTTGTTGAGTACATAAAAAGTAAAATAAAAGAGCAAGTGAAATCAAGTTGGCCTTATATTCTTCAGTTGTATTCAAATATCTGATGATGTAGGATTTACCTACAGTTTTCGTACAGTTGATGCCTCAGGTTCGATAAGTGCAGTGCACGCCATACCTTACAACAACCTGCATAACACTCTGTACATGTCTTTATCATATGTATCTCACTGAGGATGGTTGCGGTTTGTAGCCGAAACACATAGAGGCAGTAAAACCAATTGTGCAGTTAGCTGGAGCAAGACAAGTGTGTTGAGGACATCGGGTATGTCTCGCATTTATCATAAAGTTTAAGTCTGAACACAGGACCTTGCAACATATAACTAAGTTGTGAGCTACATTGTATGCCGAACTGCAAAGCAACAGCTGGCTTGTACTTGCTGTCATTCGTTTACATTGATAAACACAACTATAGTGACGTATGAAACATGGCACATCAGTATCTTCCAGCAAAACCGTGAAGGATCGATCCAAAAATTGGTAACACAAAACACTTGTGTTTTCCACTCGTCCACTACAATGGCCTAATCGGTGAAAAAGTAAATGATATAAAAACAAAATGCGCTTTTTAGAGCGTCTTTTAGAGTTTCTGCATCAGTCGCGGGAGGACATTTACCTACAATGCGAATGGATCAAGATGTGACAGGAAAAAAAAATTGTTTTTAATGGCCTCTTCCGTAAAACTCTAAGTCACAATATGAAGGGAAATAATTTTACAAGCATGATATTTCAAACTGTGTAAGACAAAAATTGTAATTAGACAAAGTGTTTGAATTTCAATACGTGAGATTTCGCCTTGATAGTCATCTGGCGGTAAGAAAACTACTCAAGTTTAATAGTAAAATTCACTAATCACCCACCATCAAATACAGAGTCAGATAAACTGGCTCACATATTCATTGTTCCTTTGTAGGTGACATAGCATACCATTATGGATGCAGTTTTACGAAAACGTAATTACAACACGAACTTCAAAGACCCAGTTTATCTTCAGTCTGTTGTAATATCTTTGAAGATTATGGCATTTCTTACATGAACCCAGAGAGAATATCAAAAATACAAACAAAAAGAAGTTTACTAAAAAACTGTAATCTTTTGTCCGTTGTTCACAAGTTGTACAGACTGCTGCGCCTCAATTGCCTGGCCTCGACTTTATCACTTCGCAAATTCTCTTCGTCTGGCTAAGCCTAGTATTTTCTGGCTATTTCTTTGCAGTAGGAGACATCCTTTGAAAGAGAGCATTGCATTCCGAGATTCTCTACCTTTTCATACGTTTTCCGCCGCCTTATATGAACAACCGACGTCAGAAGATTATAAAAGGGCAAGTAGAATTGTCGCATGTGAAAGTCCTGACACAATGACAAAAAAAACAGCTTTCTCCTACAGTGTCTTGCACCAACACTACTATCCAGGTAAACGCAAATGTTCATGCATATATAGCACTTAGAATAGAAGACACTAGCAAGGGCCTTCATCACCTTCACAAATAACGTGGCATACAATTTCTATATGCACCCTATAGGCATTTTGCTGACCTGAAAATTTCCTTTCAAGATACCCAGAAACTTACCGGGGCGATCATAAAATTCCTCCATTTCACGTTGTTCTGTGATGGCTAAATTTAATTTGTATCGCCGTAACTTCTTCGGAACTCAATTTAATATTTCATTCCCACCAACATACATGCCTATTTCAAAACGGTAGCAATTCTTCTACGGGAACAGACTATTCATTAGGTTGGGCACAGTAGGCTGCTACTAGGCCTTACAGTCTACTGAGCCAGATGAAGCCATTCCAAACCCTCACACCCCATTTAATTACACATTTTAATATTATCTTCCCATTAACTTCCAGTTTCCTAAGATTGTTCCTTTCCTTCAAGCTTTCCTACTAAAATTCCTTTGGCTCTTTATATTTCTCATCTCTCCCATGTGTGCTTTGTGCATGAAATTCTGCACTTTCTTTAGAAGACTGTTCCACAAATTTTATTAAAACCGAAATTTTAAAACGTTTTACTTTTGCTGCACAGCCAGCTGGCTCGTTTCCATGTCATGAAGTTCTCTTCTCCTAAGCTTCTTGTTTATTTACATGTTCTTCGGAGTCGGAATGGTTCCATTGATACAGTGACTTGACGACGATCTGGAAGACTGCGGAACTGCTGTTCGATTCCCGGAAAGAGGAAGAGACTTTTTTTTTCTCAACGTCCACAGCACCTGTGAGGTTTACCCATTCTTTTATTCTGTGAGTACGGAGAAAGAGGGTCCATCCCCGCTGTTAAAGCAGCCGGTGCGTCAACCTGAGCACACACTTCTATCTAGTACATATAATGCCTGTAATTAGACAGTTCTAAAAGTCGTAACTTTATATGTCACAGCTGTCATATTCCTGGAAACTCTAAGGACGGCTTATATGAGCCAGACGCTCAACTAAATTCACTTTACTTATAATTAATAACATATTACTTAGGTCGCACTTAAGGAACCTTGGTAATTAAGCGCTGTTTCATTATGCAAGCCACAGTATAGACGTTTCCGCATGTACGTCTGTCCAATGTCACTCTGAACACTGAACCAAAACCCCTTCTGCATAGAAGTCCATTTCCCACGCTTATTTCTTTCCGATGTAATTTCATTTTGTGTTTATTTAATTTTATATCACACAAGCCCATTTGATTTAATTCATAATTGAGAGGGCCCACCGGACACTGCGGCCTCTCGAGAGAACCCTTCCTCGGTGTGTTTACAAATGTAAGTCACAAGCCAAAACAAAGGGCTGACAAATTCAAACATTAAAATAAATGTTAATGTGAAACAGGTTTAGTTTAAAAACTTATGTACCGTATTAAGAAGTGTATTTGTTTTAAAAATAAAGAACTCCATTCTCACTTCTAAAATGCCGTAATATATTTTTAACTCATGGTTCAGTCCATCACAATTCAATGTTAATAAGAATCCAACTAGATGCAACAGTATGCTATTTCCCTCCAACGTGGCCTGCAGGCCACGTTGGAGGGAAGTAACTGTACCAGTATTATGACCTGTACCGGAGGTTGCGGTTACAGTTATTAGTACTCCTGATGATGAGTGCTGTGACACCCGAAACATGTAGAGTGACTTTGCAGTGAATAAATATCTGCATACTGTTGCACCTGCTTGGATTTTTATTAACATTGACACCGTAATATGTTGGCTTTCACCAAGACAGGGTAAAGAATACGTGTCGTGTCTTCTCGCGTATCACACTCCGTTCACATTAAGGACAATTGCGGGCCTCCCTCTTAATAAATAAACTTGGTCGTACAAGAATAAAAATCAGTCTTAACGGAATTCAAGTTGTTCATCTATACTTGTTCTCAGCATTAATTTTTATGTAACTTGCTACCGTCTTTCTTGTCTGCTTCGGTTTCCAATTCTTTCGGCGTTTTGCCAACATTGCTTTCCCTAGAAACTCTATCTTCAATAATACAGACACAGAAGTGCAAGGCGCAACGTAAGATATTGGCTTCATAATCATTTTGTATTCTAATAATGAAAACTGGGTCTATAATACAGGACACCGGAGCATGAATAATGTTATTCATTTTCATCCTGCTTGCCGTCTTTAAAGAAGTGAAACAGAAGGAATACGCTGCATACTGAAGACTTCAGCGATAACTGAGAGCGTATTAAATCAGCATTTGAAATATAAATTTTGTTTTGAAACAAAGTAATTTTACCTTCTTGGCAGCGCCTTTTATTAAAATGATAGACATACGCCAAGGCAGGCATGATGAACATGTGTGACAAAATTTAGTTGGAAAGCTTGAAGAGCAGAGACGCTTGGGAATCTAGATACATGTGGAAAATAAAAATAAATGGGTCTTAAATAGATAATGTGTAACAGTGTGGAATGGATTCATCAGGCTGAGGATATGGTTCAGCTGAACGCTCTTCTGAGCATATTAATAAAATTTCGGGTTTCGTATAAAAGCAGGAAATTTCTCTTCCAGGTTTGTGACCGCTTATTTCTCAAGAAAGTACTCTACTCTAAGCAGCCGGTTACTTCGGAGATTAGTTGGTCAATTAGTTTGCTATTTACATAGGGAGAATAAAGGAACACTAAAACCAGCAAATTTGTGTTATACACATTTGTGTGGAGAAAATAAAAGAGCTATCTGGTAAAACTGATAGTGGTAAAATGCAACAGCGACAAGCGCTTCGACTGGACTTCCAAGCCAGAGGGATCTGGAAGAAAACAGCATGCAGAAAAAGAAAAGATCCTGTAGTCTGAGTATACAATTGACGTAACATGGCTGAGAAAAAGAATTGAGACTATGGTAGTAAAATTGACACTGTTGAAGAAATATACAATTTAAAACCCGTCCCTGCGAAAATAGTCCCCGTTGGCTCTAGTACATTTCTACGTTGTCTTCTTCCAACCTTCCTAACATTCTTGGAACTCCTTTTCGTCAATGTTGTTTCGGTACACTGTCGTACGTTTGTTTAAACGTCCTCCACGATGTCGAATTGAGTTCCTCTCAAGGAACGTTCAGTATTCGAAACAGGTCAGGTGATAATAAGCGACACTTGGTAATTGGGGTGTGTGTTTCATCAATGTGATTTGATTTCGGGTAAAACATTACTTCATTTATATCGCAGGATGGAAAAGAGCGTAGATGTAATGGAGAAACCACGTTCAGGGCCACAGCTGCGGGTCTTTACGACACATTTATCCCCCTCAACTTTCCAGAAAATAGGATATTTGTAGAAGTGCTGGTTCACAATTTACCCCGCTGGAAGACTTTCGTTGAGCGCGACATCCTTAATACTGAAAAACACAATTCACTTCTTCTTCACTTTGGAGCGCAATATTCTTGCCTTCTTTAGTCAAACATAGAAGTCCTTTATCCAGCAAAGTTTAGTTTTTTTTTTAGTTTGGGGATCTTACTGGAATGCACATGATCCGTCGTCAGTGATAAAATGGTTCACAAAATCCGGATTTTTCTATTTCCTTTAAAACGTTCAGTGCAGATGTCGATCCTTCATTTCGTAGTCACGTATTGGAACTTCGGGCACTAACTTTGTCATGTCAATATCGTCCATAAAAATCTTCCAGACTGGATTCATATTCACGTTCGGCATGTCAGAAAATCATTCTATTTGTTAAGGAGTGACAAACACGGAAAATCTGGAATTTTTGGGTGTGTTCAACGGTTTCTAATTTTTTGGACGAATGTATTTAAGATCAATTTGCACGTCATTTCATTAGTCCAAAACACGGTATGACATTCAGACACCCGAACAGGAGACGCTCACCGTATTGTCAACCCTATGTACTTGACTGCTCCAAAGTCATATCACACATTTTCAGCAAATTCGGTAGAACACAACTTGAAAACAGCAGTGCAAAACAATGCTATTTGCCTGACTAGAACATGAAAGCACTTCTTATAATAGGAAAATACCACGCTAAGCGAATGTATAATTTGATTTTGGACGGGAATATTGTGTACACTGTACGTCCAATTGCCTTTCATTTTTGCATGACCAGTTTCTAACGAATAGTAATTTTTTTATTTCAAAGTACCGTCTATACACAACTATCAAATATCAGTTGTAGTTTTTCAACTGGTTAATCAGGTTACATGTTACTACCGTTTTATCCGGCTATCATCAGGCCTACAGAATAATATTGTCAATTAAGGTACATTCGTTAATTCTACCAATCGGATCCCATTGTTTACACTGGACTTTTAAGTGCATTTAAAAGCTTATGTTAGCGGTTAAAATTCTTACGAATAGGTTAGGTAAGCACTTGTTTCTAAAACCATTGTAGTATGCTTCTAGAAGAACAGCTAACCAAATAAGAAACAGCGAAACAGATAACGGCAAATAGGGAGTTGTAGACCACAAGGTGAAGTCGATAATACGTGGTACTATGTGCAAGACGAGAGATCCCTCTGGGAGGAGAAACGGTGCCGTTTACGACCATAAACAAAAACCTTGTGATGTGATACTTCTCTATCACGATATGAAGTAGCGACATCTAGGTTAGATGCAGATCTGCTACCGTCTCGCTTCTCAACCTCGAGGTGTAAAATGAATCTGGTAAATAAATTTTGTTTTGACTTCGAACGGGGTTTAAGGCCAGTTTCTTTGAGAAAAGAACCACCCGAAGATATTGCCAGACCGTAAGTTAGTACGGTTTAACTTTCAAACAAGACAGCGCGGCTCCAAAACGCTCGACGTCCGTCTCCTATTGTATGAGTTAAACAGGGCACAAACTTTAAAATATATTTTAGGAGTTCTATTCGCGTATGTGAACGTATAGTGTATTATATGCACACCACGTATCCTGTGCAACTCACTGACGTTTGTCGTAGTGGTAAACTTGTAGCCTCGTAATCGGGAGACACATGGCTTCAGAGTCAGCCGGGTTACTGCCTTTTCTGCCTGGTTGTCGTGGTACTTTCAAATCTCGAGACGAACACCGCAATAGTAATAAGAAAAAAGCCCATACCGTCTCGTTCCGAAATATTACCACCTCATGATTCACGAGATAGTCTTCATCCCACTTGGGACCCTGTGTGGTCTAAATCCTACATACTACACCCACTATATATCCTGTACCTTCTGAAGCGTTACAAATCATGAGTAGCTCTTTCCACCATATGATATATAATCTAAAACTCTGTCTTTCACCTCCCAACTTATCTCTGTGCCTCTTCTAATTCCCACACTACACAGTGCTTGTTATCTTCGGCGTCATAAGCCGGTCGGTCCACTACGTAATAAGCATGTTCTATGTCCTCCGTCAGATACTTCTATTTCTATACATGATTTACACGAAATTCGGTCTTCTGAAGCGAGAAAAGTGACAATAGGTCGGGTTTTTCTCCGAGTACTTCCGTTTTCCTCTGTCAGTATCATTCCATCAATGTTCCATACTCAACCTAGTCGTAACAGTAAGTTCTCATACTATAAGGAAAAGCGATGGAGGCCTGAGAACCTTCAAATGAAGAAATGTTCTTTCCAAAACAGGATACGTTTTGAAGGCAGCAGTTTTTATATTGTTCTTATTTTGGGCCTTCATACTTGTCTGTCTGTCACGGCTTGTAACTTCTGAAATTATATTGTATTTGGGTACAATTCGCTTTGAAACACTTCAAAGGACATGGGCCTCACTTTTACTGACAAAATAACCGTTGACGTAGCGAAATATGGTGAAGGGTGCATATTAAAAAATCTCCTCAACATTTCGTGCAGAATATCGTTCAAACCTTTAATGAAGCAAGGGGTTAAACTTAATGAAATGGCAAAGACCTGTATAAAGTTTCACCGCGAAAATTCATATAACACTTTGATATACTGTGCTGCGTGCCTGCGTTACACAAACACAGGCCACAATTTTGCTGTCGTAGAAATACGGGAAATTATACTGGCAATATTAGTACAGTCATACCGAGAAATTACTTCGTAGGTTGTACTAAACCTGGTGACAAAAGTCGAAACCAGATTTCCCACAAATGCGATGTTTAAATGCAGTGGTTGTTTCTAGACAATTTATTTTGACCAAGATATATATATATATATAATTGCAAAAGATATTAAATCTGATAAACAAATGACAATTTCAGGAGGAGATACTTCTTCTTGAACTATCGGCTAGTCATTTGGATCATCATCTCTAATGATGCTCTTGTGAAGGAAAAACTAGCAGCAAAAAGATGCAGATGCACTAATAAGCACTTCCCAGAAACAGTTCTTGCCTTTCACATTAAAAAGGCACGACAATTAAAAGAAATTAATCACAAGTATACTTTGTTAAAAAATGATTACAGATTACGTCGAATTCCCTCTTAACATTTAAGTGACCATATGCTGGTTCCTCAAACGTAAGGGCGAAAGGCCTAGCATGCTATGTGCTGTCTCCTTGTGTTTGTTCATGTTATGCCACAAAATCACAGGCCGTCAGGAGATGCAGTTGACATCAGTAGTGATTGCTTTTCCATGTAATAACATCAACTGGCCTCACTTCATTTTTCAGTGCTTCTATCTATGACTGTTGCTCGCTTCAGAAGCATGTGTCAGTCTGCACGTTGACCTTAGCGACCAAAACAGTCGCTGTCCTTCCGTCCACACTGCTCACCGTCAACACTTGGTACGCTCTCCGTTTAACCTTTATACTCATTCGAAAATCTGCTTCTTGCTCACAAATTTCTGCTTTACTGAACTGCAAATCTTCTGTCAAAATCGTCAGAGTTTACATTCACTGGCTTCAGCAGTCAAATGATAGGTCACGTCCTTCTTTTACGTGTCCTGTCAAAGAAGCAGCCATGTTATTCGCGCCACAATGGTGCTACTGTTCAGGAGATAGTGAAAATCAATTGCTAATAAGAGCAAATTAATATATCACCCGGTACAACCATCTTCCTTTTAAACGGCGAAAAGCATTTTGATGTGAACTTATTTACATATAATTAGAATAATTTCTTTCCTTGAAATGGAAAATAGTGGTCTTATTGACAGCAACACGTTGCCTCTGTGTGTGTGGGTGCGTGTGTGCGCGCGTGCGTGTGAGTGAGTTTATGTGTGTGTGTGTGTGTGAGTGTGCGCGCGTGCGTGTGCGTGCGTGCGTGTGTGTGTGTGTGAGAGAGAGAGAGAGAGTGGGTGGGCTGTCTCCCACGTTTCGCTGGTAACAGATTTTCACTAGACTTTTTATAAACTTTATGCCATCTAAGGTCACCAAATCACCGTTCTTCACCTCCCCAAGATCACTGATATCATGGCAAAATCGCAAAGTTTTCACGCTGGAACGACACTGGCAAAGGCGTGACTTGAGCGAGGGGGGGTAGGGGGCAGGGGGGGAGAATGCCTCAAATATTTTTTTCTATCTAAGAAGAGTTTCCTTTTTGGCTATTGAGTCGAAAAGAGGCAAATAAAACAAAACTGGAGTGAGAGCAGAGGGAAGTGCTGTATGTATATTTGGGGCTGTTTCAAAAAAATGTTCCTTCTCTTCCTAACTTGAATGCATTAATTAATTAATGTCCCTAACACCCATCGTCGCTTTTGCCTCCTTCCCATCCCCCAGGGTTATTGGCCAAGTTAGGCTTATGTAGAACAGTGCCACTTCTGTTAGGATCCTGAATGTACAACAAGGGAGCTTGCAAGATAATGCAGCTTCTCTTTAGGTGATATTTTTCTAAAATATATAATAAAGCGTAGGCCGTGAGATTCTTTTAAATATTTGCTTTTAGGCGATAACACACGACTAGGGTTAGGCACGAAGAATCTCCTACCGAGATATATTATAAACATATCTCCTATAGGCTATGATCAAAACTTTGCAATTAGGTCAACAATTACAACACGGAGACCATGTGAAACTTTGACGTTGTGGCCAACAGACATTACGTACACTGAATATGCACTTCACACAAGCAAAACAACATAGCAGTAGCACAATATTTCTGCTTTAAGCAATATAAGCAAAAAGGGAAAAAGCTTTATGTGTTCAGCTCGGAAATCATTGCCCTTTTTTTTACCTTACTACGTACCCGTATGGGGTTACATTTAGGAATATGAATTTAAATCAAGGATTACCTCAAAAAAGAAGAAAATATATAATTGTATTTTCGTCGCACAAAAGCTTTCGACGCATATCTCTACCTTTCATAAGAACCATGTTAATTCCAGTAAGGAGTGCGAAGATTTGTGAATATTTTGCAGCAGCCTTCATAAACTTCACCCTAAAGAAGAATTATTCCATTCTGTAAACACAGCGGCTTGAAATTTCCTTATTAACAAAATTCAGAGACAGTTACTATCCTTTTCTGGAGGTCACACACGAAAGAGTGACATAATATTAAATCTTCAATAGAGATAACTGAAGATTAAAAACCCAACTAGATGCCACTTATTATTTCATTGTACTTCTTATAGGCTCAACATGTTTCGGGCATTACTATGCCCATCATCAGGAGCTCGTGACTATGATGTTGATTACCATATTGGTCGTTTCGTTCTTGGTTTGCAAACCAAGAACGAAACGACCAATATGGTAATCAACATCATAGTCACGAGCTCCTGATGATG
>Ga0123353_10009197_pt1 | contig 13599 bp, 17 predicted proteins | sample TergutLab28metaG_3_FD_92763 | JGI IMG/M metagenome (GOLD analysis project Ga0123353, IMG submission 92763) | Labiotermes labralis P3 segment gut microbial communities from Petit-Saut dam, French Guiana - Lab288 P3 | ecosystem: Host-associated > Arthropoda: Insects > Digestive system > Gut ... | reverse complement strand
CCGCCGCCTTCCTCTTCGGTCAGTGGACGGAGTTCAACCCTATTCTGTGGAGCGCTCATCGTTTGCCTCCTTCACGCCGGCGGCCAGGGCCAGGAACTTCGTAATATAAACGGGCTTGATTGGCCTGTGGGCCGGAACGCTTAAATGCTCGCCGAAGGGACTGCGAAAGATGACATGGCTTCCGCCGTCATGTATCCATTCGATACCCAAGCTGTCGGCAATACTTTGAATATCCTCAATACGCCAGTCGCGCGGATTCTGCCGCATTTTTTGCGGCCGCTTGTCCGCTCGTGTTACAAAACCTCCATGCGTAATAGTGATACTATATGTGATATTATTGTCAACTCTGTCCCACCTGAATCGCCGAAGAAGGCACGTCGCAAGATCAAATTCTGACGAAATAGGGATGCGGCAATGACGAGGTTGTTTTAAATCAGTAGATTGATGTTTTGTCGAAACAGAAGCTGAAAACAGCCGCAAGGGGCGCCATGCAGAGCGCTGCATGATGGAAGCGCTCTGCACGGCGATAACTTTTTGGCGCAAACAATTCAGCCAATTTATGCCAGAACTGTTTTAGAAATAGCGGTTCACTTTATACGACTTTCCCTCTTATTTAAACTCTTTTGATGCTGAGTTCATAAGAGATGAGCGCATGGTAATTTTTTTGATTGGCATCTTGTCTTTAAGAAGCTCGTAGAAAAGCTCACAAAGATTCTCACAAGTAGAAACTTTTTTGGTAACAACTATTCTGTATTCCGGGTATGACCAGGCAAGTTCATGGTCTATTTTTTTGAGAGGAACGCAGTATTCAGGGTCATTGATGACTCTTTCCATTTTGTACACTGCAAGAACCGCGTCAAGAAGCGGGTCGCCTTCTTGAAACAATGTCGCATGATGGAAGTGGTCGCAAACCTCCCACGCTTTTTTGAATCCATCTTTACATGCATGTGCAAAGCCGGTTACCGGGTCTACGGTGTCTTCAAGCTCAATGGTTAAAAGCCCCGAGTGCCCGTGAAGGTGTTTTGCTTCTCTTGGCCATTTCATAAATCTATGCGCGTACTGGAAATCCAAATTTACAATCGATGTGTACTTGTTGTTTGACATGATACTTTCCTCCTGAAATTGGGGTTATGGAGCATAATGATTCCGCGAGAACTTGCAGTGACCGAATTGGCGTTGTCCGTACCGGAGTGCCAGGCATTGCTTATCCCGATATCTACGCCAACATGGGCGTATGCCGTAATCAAGCTGCGGGAATTGCCTTTGGGGTTTGCCGGAAAGCCATGTCCACGGAAAATACCGGCGCCGATTTCGCTGTAAAAACCAGTCGGCGCAAGACATAACTCATTCAACTGAATGGATGTAATCATATGATGTTCTTTCATTTCTCCTGTTTCCTCTGAAATGAAAACTGATTACATGCACAGCCATCGCCGAATGTATTCATTCGGTGTTTGTGTGTAGTAACGCTTCTTTTTCCAGGTACAGCGCTTTGAAATTAGCGAGAGCGCAAAACCGGAAATTTCAATCTGGGAAATAAAAACAGAGGGTTCAGGACAGGGGAGGTGCGCGCGAGCTGAAGTGTTTTACTGATTTTGGATCGTGATAAGCGGCATCATCGGAAATGAACAGAAACTCTTTATGCTGAAAAAGCGAAACAATATCCGCAACGACTTCCGGCTCCAACAACGGCAGGTGCTGGATAAGCTGGCAAATTGTGCAATGTTTATTGAATACATGGCTGGCCAGGTGATTCGGGACGACGACCGCGGATAAAGCGAGCGTCCCCAAAAGAACCAACACCGCAACAATTTTTATAGCGCCTGTTTTCATTCGATGAACCGTTTTTAAGATTATGCAGTGTCTTCGCTGAAACCAGAGCTTATTGATAATACACTTCCATACTAAATGTCAACGGTTGTGTCCCGCCAAGCGTGTAAAAAGGTGATGTGGTTCTCGCTCTCCCGTGCTGGTTAGTTTTTTTTGTACGAGTTGAAAGTAGAGCCTAAGCCGTCATTACCCTTTTTTGTGCCGGCGGGATGCCATGATCGCCCACGCCGGTTTTGTTGCGTACGAGACGTCATGCCAAACTTGCCCGATATCGACTCAATTGCTGCCCACTGGCTACCATGCTCCTGAGTTTGCTCGAAAACCATCCGTGCTGCCCGCTCTTTAACTTCCTGTGGGTACCGCGTTCGCTTGTTGTCCATAAACTCCATCTCCCAAAAGATGGAGCCTCCGGCAAACACGGGGTGATTCAGACCAGGGTGAGAGAGGGAGCTACAACTGGAGAAGGACCGCGATAACTACGCCGCAGGCGGAAGGTTCGTGCATGGTCAATTTGATATTGTCTGTTGACAGAATGCCCCGCTTATCAGATAAATATGATCAAACTAATATACAGGGTGTAGTCTTTGGGGTCACTTTTGTGTATTTGTTATCCCGCATGTTTTTTCAGGAATACGTCCATTTTTATTGCGAGTTTCCCGTTAGGCAGATATGCCGCCGCAGCGCTCTGTGCCGCATAAACCCTATAGAAACGAGAGGATGACAGATGAACCTTGTTACGTATGCCCTGGCCACATATGGCATCTCAGCGGTAATTTCGCTGCTGACCGTTGTTGCTGTGATTGGGGTTAACAAAATCATGAACAAACCTGACGATGACAACCAGGTCTGATCAGAGGAGGAGTCATCCATGGAAGTGTTAACTCATCTTTTCCCCGGCATTTTCACACTGTTCATGCAGGGGGGGGTCGTCGCTTGCTTAAGGCTTGGCCTAATCATCTTCGGTGTTGTTTTGTGCTATTACGGGTTTAAGCGCACCCTTGAACCGTTGATCATGATTCCCATGGGCCTCGGCATGATAGCCATCAATGCCGGGGTGCTCTTTCTTGGTACCCCGGTGCCGGAGAACATCGGGAATATAATCCTGAACCCACTGGAAAGCGATGCCATCAGACTGGTGGACATCATGCAGGTCAACTTCCTGCAGCCGATCTACACCCTGACATTCTCCAACGCGCTCATCGCCTGCCTGGTTTTCATGGGCATTGGTGTGATGAGCGAGATATCCTTCATCCTGGTCCGCCCATGGACCTGCATGATTCTGGCTATCTGCGGCGAACTTGGCACTTTCGTCGCTTTGGTGGTCGGTCGGTACCTGGGTTTGAGTCCAGGCGAAGCCATTTCAGCGGCTATCATCGGCGGCGCGGACGGCCCTATGGTGCTCTTTGCCTCCCTCGTCCTCGCCAAGGATTTGTTCGTGCCAATAGCAGTCATAGCGTATTTGTATCTCAGTCTGACATACGTGGGCTACCCGTTCCTGCTCAAACTCTTTGTGCCTAAAAAATACCGCGGCATCGACATGGAATTTGAAGTACCCAATTTATCCAAGAGATCCAAGTTCATGATGACCGTTATATTGTGCGCCATGCTCTGTCTGCTTCTGCCGGTGGCCGCGCCGCTTATTCTCTCCTTCTTTCTGGGCGTCGCCATCAAGGAGGCGGAAATCGAACCGCTGCAGAAGTTGCTTGAATCCACCATTCTTTATGGATCGACCTTTTTCCTGGGCTTGCTTCTCGGCGTACTCTGCGACGCCAGCGTGCTGATGAACGACAAAATCCCGATCCTGCTCTTGCTCGGTGTGATTGCTCTTGCCGTATCAGGCGTGGGCGGACTCGTTGGGGCATGGATCTTCTACAAGATTAACAAGGGCAAGTTTAACCCGGGCATCGGAATTGCGGCTGTCTCCTGCATGCCCACAACCGCGAAAATCGCGCAATCGATCGCCCAGGAGGAAAATCCTTACTGTATCATTATCCCTGTAGCCATGGGCGCGCAGATCTGTGGCGTAATAACCACCGCCATCGTAACGGGAGTACTCATCGCAACCATGGGCTGGATGCCGTAAAAACGTGAATTATCAAAACGCCGAATATTCCCGTGAGGGCGGCATTGGCTCCTCGCACAAGGCTGTAAGCTATGCGTGCCGCCCTTCTCCATCAGCATCAGGGGAGTATTTGCCTGAGAACCTTGTTCCCGGCTGGCGCACCATGCACCACACCTGCCTTGATTCAACTAACTTCGAGGCCAGGCGTCTCGTTTTCGCAGGCGTCAGGGAAAAATGTATTATTGTGGCCGACGCTCAGACTGAAGGACAATGTCGTCATAACCAATTGTGGGAATCACCCGCCGGAAAAGGCGTGTGGGCCAGTTATATGCTGCCTGTTTCCGCACCCCTTGAGAATCTCCCCCAATCCACTCTTGTCTTTGCGGTTGCCGTGCGCGAAGGCGTGTATAAAGCGACCGGGGTTTCCCTTGCCGTGAAATGGCCCAATGATCTGCTGGGCGACGGGAAAAAATGCAGCGGCCTGCTTGTTGAAACAACGGGCATTGATGAGAGGTCCGGCGCTGAAATGCTCATCCTCGGGGCCGGCGTCAACCACGCTCAGGAAGAACACGATTTCCCTGAATACCTGCGTGCCGGCGCGACCTCCTTATCCATCCTGGCAAACGGCAAACAGTTCTGCCGCAAGGAAATCCTTCGTTGTGTCGCCTGCGCAATTGAACGCTGGTTTGTCCTTTGGGAGAGAGTAGGTTTTTCACCGATCCGCTCCGAGTGGTTGGCCGTAAATTGCACCATCGGTAAAGCGGTTGTCTTGCCGGAAGGGTATGGATATTCCCATGGAGTTGCCTGTGATCTTGAAGACAACGGAGCACTGAAGGTGTTAACAGACGACGGTGCCGTCCTGCTCATTGATTCCGGCGAAGTCCGTCATTGCTGACGCAACGTTATTTCCCTCGTTAGGGTTAAGGAGGAAAAAATGCTTGAACCCAGAAAGTGGGATACCCGGAGAACCGAATATTTCGAGAGGATGAAACTGGCGGCGCCGCTTTTGCGGCAAGGCAAGGAAGTCGGAGCCGATGACGCCGTCAAGCTTCTTGAAGCGGTGATTCGGCCGGGCGAGAAGGTCAACCTGGAAGGCAACAACCAGAAGCAGGCCGACTTTCTTGCCAAAGCACTGACCAATGTCGACAAGACCAAAATCTACGATCTGCATATGGTGCAGTCCGCCGTGGCGTTACCGGTGTTCCTTGAGGTGTTTGAGAAAGGCATTGCCAAAAAGCTGGACTTTGCCTTCGGCGGCCCCATGGCGGGCAGAATCGCGACATTCATCCGCGAAGGCAAACTGGAACTCGGCGCCATCCATACCTATTTAGAGCTGTTCGCCCGCTACTTCACAGACCTGACCCCTAAGGTGTGCATGGTCTGCGCCTATGAAGGCGACAGGAACGGCAATTTGTACACCGGGTTCAACACCGAAGATTCTCCCATCCAGATAGAAGCCACCAAGTTCGCCGGAGGCATCGTCATCGCCCAGGTGAACAAGCTCGTGGACAAGATTACGCGTGTGGATATTCCCGGTGAATGGGTGGACTTTGTCATCGAATCGCCCAAACCCTTTTACCTTGAACCGCTGTTTACCCGCGACCCGGCGCTTATTACCGACGCGCAGATCCTCATGGCCATGATTGCGCTTAAAGGCATTTACGCGAAATACGGCGTGCAGCGTCTGAACCACGGCCTCGGGTTCTACACCTCGGCCATCGAGCTGCTCTTGCCCACCTACGGCAAGGAACTCGGCCTCAAGGGAAAGATCTGCAAACACTTTGTGCTCAACCCGCATCCCACATTGATTCCCGCCATTGAAGACGGATGGGTGGAATCCATCCATTGCTTTGGCGGCGAACTCGGCATGCAGCGATATTGTGAAGCGCGGCCGGATGTTTTTTTCATCGGCCCGGATGGAACCATGCGTTCCAACCGCGCCTACTGCCAGACGGCGGGCCACTATGCCATGGACATGTTCATCGGCGGCACGCTCCAGATCGACCGCTATGGCAACTCGACAACCGCCACGGCAACGCGCGTTGCGGGTTTTGGCGGCGCGCCGAACATGGGCTGCGACGCCAAGGGTCGCCGCCATGTGACAAAAGCATGGATGCAATGCGGAGACGAGTTCAAGGCCCAGTCCGAATACCTCGGCAACCAGCGGCGCGGTAAACGCCTTGTGGTCCAGATGGCGGAAACATTCCTCGAAGGGATGCAGCCCGCCTTCGTTGAAGAGCTGGACGCCGAAAAATTGGCCAAGAACGCCAACCTTGAATTACCGCCGATCATGGTGTATGCGGATGACATCACGCACATCGTAACCGAAGAAGGCATCGCGTGCATGCACATGTGCTCCAGCCTTGAAGAACGGCAGAACGCCATCCGTGGCGTTGCCGGGTACACCAAGATCGGCCTGGAGGCTAATCCGAAAATCACCAGGCAGTTGCGCGAGAAGAAGATCATCCAAACGCCGGAGGATCTCGGCATTGACCGCAGCAACGCCAGGCGTTCGTATCTTGCGGCCAAGAACATCAAAGAACTGGTTGAAATCTCCGGTGGTCTGTATGACCCCCCCGCCCGGTTCCGCAGCTGGTAGTCATCACGGAGGATAAAACATGGCGAAACAATTAGTGCGACTCAGCTTTGAGTTCAGGGCGGAAAACCCTAAGGCGATCTCCTCGACTTTCCATTACGGCGTCGTGGGTTCCGGTGACATGGAAGTAATCATGGAAAAAAAAGACCTCGGCGGCAAAGCCGCGTTCCTCGTGGTCACGCCGGTTGTCGGTTTTGACACAGTCTGGGAAAAGGTTCTCGACCGATTCGTGCAGGAAAGCGGCGTCGGCGATGTCAGCTTTACGATAAACGACAATAATGCGACGCCTGTGGTTGTTTCAATCAGGATGCGTCAGGCTCTGGCGGAAATGAACGCCGCTGCCGAAGAAGCCTAGGAGGGAATTGGTTATGGCAAAATGGGACGCCTTACAGGAAATTAGTTTCCTCGATGCCAATGCCCGCAACCGGGCTATCGGCCTTGCTGATAAAAACACCTTCACCGAGCTGTGCGGTCCCATGGACCGGCTTGAAAGCCCTCACCTGCCGCTGCTCGGCGAAGCCGTGGAATTCGACGATGGTATTGTTACCGGGGTTGGTCTTATCGGCAAACGGCCGGTATTCATCGCCTCCCAGGAAGGGCGTTTCATCGGCGGTGCGGTTGGTGAAGTGCACGGCGCGAAAATGGTCAACATTTTCCGCCTGGCCCTTGAATCGTACGAAAGAATGAAGGCCAAGAACCCCGGCATGAAGGACAACCAGGGGCCGGCGATCGTTATTTCCTTTGAAACCGGAGGAGTGCGTCTGCACGAATCCAATGCGGGCCTCCTGGCCCATGCTGAAGTAGTGGATCAGATTCAGAACTGCCGAGGGAAAGTTCCCATGATCGCAATCGTGGGATCGAAAGTAGGGTGCTTTGGCGGTATGGGTTTCATAGCCGTGCAGACGGACGTAATCATTATGAGCCAGTTCGGCCGCATAGGCCTGACCGGTCCCGAGGTTATCGAGCAGGAAATGGGGAGGGACGAGTTCGATTCCTCCGACAGGGCCATGGTCTTCCGCACCACCGGCGGTAAGCACAAGTACATCATGGGCGACGCCAATTACCTGGTGGAGGACACCATCGGAGCCTTCCGCAAGCAGACGGAAGATGTATTGCGCCTGCCGCAAGCGGACATCACCGCCATGCGTCGCATCGGAGCCCTCAATCTTGTGGAGAAGCAGCTCCGGGGTGTGAAGCTTTCCGTAACCCTGAAGCCAAAAGATTCCAAAGACGTGTGGAAATACGCGGGCAACACCGACCCTGACGCTCTTGTTGATATGTCCACCGACGCATTCCTTAAGACTGTTAAGCGTCTTGATCTTTCCAAGTAACGGCACAAGGAGAAAACCATATGGAGACTATGGAAAGCTTGATAGGACAGGGTCGGCTCGCAATTGATCTGGTGATCGACAAAGACACTTTCCAGGAAAATGTGGTAGGTGCCCTGACTTTGCAAGATCCCGACTTTGGCCCCGGCTCCGTCATAGGCACCGCAAAGCTGAACGGTGAAACCGTAACGGTTATCGCCAACGATGCCATGGTAGCCAACCTTAACTTCCCTGTGGTTTACGCGGGCGTCATAGGGATGGAAGAAGCCTACAAAATGGCCATGGCTGTGTACTACACCATTGATGCGGACAAGGATGCGCCCGCTGAAGCCAAGCGGCCGTTAGTCCTGATCGTGGATACCCCCGGTAACGGCCCCGGCAAGCAGGAAGAAATCTTCGGCATGAATAAGGCCACTGGCGCGTATCAGCTGGCTCTGGCAGAAGCGCGTAAAAAGGGGCACATCATCATTGCCGTTGTTGTTGGACGCGCCATTTCCGGCGCGTTTCTCTGCCATGGTCTGCAGGCCGATCGTATCTTGGCGCTTGGGCCGCAATTCGGCACCATGATTCACGTCATGCCCGTCACTTCCATCGCGCGCATCACCAAGCTGGACCAGAGCTTTTTGGAGGATCTCTCCCAAAGCAATCCTGTATTCGCGGCTGGTCCCCAGTTCTTTGAAAAGCTCGGCGGCGTGGAAGAGCTGATAAATTCCATTGACCTCCTCCGCGACTCATTGATCAAGCATGTAAAAGAGGTGCGCGAAGCCAAAAAAGCGGGCAAGGAAACCGGCCCGTGGAGCCGCGGCATTCTTGGGCAGGAGCGCGGTGGACGCGTGATGCGCTCCAAAGTCATTGAAGTCATGAACAAGGAGTTTGCCGCCGTTGAAGGCAAATATCTGAATATCTGACAACCCGTGGGGTTGCCCGCGCTATTTTTGCGGGCAAGTGATGGGTTTTCCGGCAGGCGGCAAAGGAAACAGTTATGTCTCAGCTTGATGAACTCGAAGAACTTGTTAACTTGTTTGGCGCCGCGCCGACACTGGCGGAGATGCCCCATCGAACTCTGAAGGCCAAGGGTGTAGATGGACCGACGGCCGCGCACGTCATTGAGGAAGTGCATGTGCCGCTCAACCTTGCATACGTGACCTTCACTACCGGCTCCACTGCGTTCCAGAACGTGGTGGGCGTGACATTCCAGGAAATAGCATCCCGCATCGCTGCCTCCCATAAGGCCTTTGAACTGGCTGGGGTTGAGAGGGGCATGCATGCGCTTGTCGCTTACGCGCCGCTGGTCAACGTGTTCCCGGGCAAAGCTTTTACCGATTATGACTTGACCTGGGAGTTTCTGAAACGCTCAAGCCGCGACGCGCTGATTTTCGCGCTATGTCGAAACACACCCGCCGTATTGATCGGGGAATCAAGCTTTTTTCGCGCTACCCTGGTGGACGCAGCTTCCCTTGGATACGCCGACCTCATCCCGAAAGGCGTTATTGTGCTCTGCGCGGGTACGCCGCTTGATCTTGAATTTTTGCCTATTGCCGAAAAATACGGCTGGCGGGTACATGATATTTATGGGTGCCAGGAGTTCGGCTGGTTGACTCTTGACGGCATGCCTCTCCGTGAAGATATGTCCCTGGCGCCATCGCCGCGAGGCGGGCAGTACAAGGAAATCGTGGTCGGCGGCCTGCCGCTTGCGGACAGTTGCCCTTGGGCTGAAAGCGGGCATGTGTGCAACCGTGACGGCAAAATCATCACTTACCGCCGTGAGCGAACCAACCCCGAGTATGAAGTGCATATTGCGGAAACGCCCTTTTCCAACCCGGTCATCATGGAACGCACGGCGCGCACCATTGTTCGCATCAAGGGCAGAGTCGTAAAACTGCGGCAGGATCTGGTTTGTAACGCGCCGGCCACCGTGTTGCACCTCGTTCCCAGTACGCCGGTGCTGGAAGGGCCTCCGCATGATGCGGCCATGGTCATTGTGGGGCCGCAAAAAACAGCGTTCTTTGACATCATGGCGCATGCGCAACAGGAACTGCAAAGCAACGCCAAGACCGATCCCGCCTGGGCGAAGAAGCGGTGAAATCGTGAAGATGCCGGCGTATGGGCGTCACACGTTTGTGTACTTGAACTTGTCCGGCAGGAAACGCATTTTTGAGGAACTTGTAGGCAAGGGGTTTGATGAACAGCATATAGGCAAGGTGCTCCTGCCGGAACGGTATAACGACGGCGAAGGGATCACGGCGGCAATACCCGGCGTTGTGCGAAGGGAAGAATCAGAGCCCAGGAAAGGGCAAATACCTGTGGGTTTTGCCTCCTGGCTGTCTTCGGAAAGCGGCCGTCTGCGCATTGCGTCGTTTGCTCTGCCGGAGGAAATCATCGCTGCGGTTACCCCAGAGGAGGTGGCCGCCAAAGCCGCCGTGCTCGATGCTGCGGCCATGGGGCGCTCCCCGGCGATTATGGCGTTCGCGCATCTGTCCGGTGCGTGGAACGACCTGCCCATGAAGCTTGGCCTATGGGGGTCGGCGGCCCTGGAGATTGAGACAGGGTATGCTTATACGCACCAGTGGTCCGACCTGGATGTTTTGTTGCTGCCTACCGGCCCGGTGGAGAGGGGCGCGTTACAGCATTGCCTGAACATGGTTCTGGCGGCTGAAAAAAAGTTTAACCTGCGCATTGACGCGGAGTTGATTGCCCATGGCCGATACGGCATGTCTTTGAAGGAGATTTTGAGCGGCAGTTCGACGGTGCTGGGCAAAGGGTTGACTGACGTGGTGATTATTCAGAAAACGGATCTGTTTGCCAGCCTGGCGTTAAACCATGCTGACATTGTGTGAAATATAACTTACAGGAAGGGAGAACTATGGAAATTAAAGCGAGAATGCCGGGCAAGGTGTTTGAAGTGAAGGTGAATGTAGGCGACACAGTGAAAAAGGGCGATGTCATTTTTGTGGTTGAGGCTATGAAAATGAAAACCCCTTTGCCCACTACTGAAGACGGTACGGTAAAAGAACTGAAGGTGCAGGCTGGTTCCCGTATTTCCGCAGGTGAAGTTATGGCTGTTATCGAATAACCAGAAAGCCCGGAAAGCGGATGAGCCGACAGGCATTGCGTCCGCTCCGGCGACTACACAGGAGGGCCATATGGCTGTTTATGGTGTTGCTCTTTTAAGTGCGTGTACGTTTTTGGGGGTATACATCGGTCAATCTCTTGGGGAGATGATCGGCTTGAAATCAGACGTTGGCGGCGTGGGTTTCGCCATGCTTTTTCTGATGCTTGCCTCCGAGTACCTGGAAAAAAATAATATGCTGGATAAAGCCACGGAATCCGGAGTCATGTTCTGGAGCGCCATGTATATACCTATCGTGGTTGCCATGGCCATGAATCAAAATGTTATTGCGGCTCTGTCCGGCGGTCCCTGCGCTATTATTGCGGGTTTCATGGGTTGCGCGGTTATGTACCCTCTGATTAAACCGATCAGCAAACTCGCCGCGCCTTCCGAAGACTGGGACGAATCTGCTAATCCGTTGCTCAAGAAATAAGGAGAATTTACATGGATCCCATTAAAATAGCGTTGGATCTCATTGGCTCCAAAGGCCTCGTTATGGCGTTCCTCTTTGTCGGGATCATAATGTGGTTCAGCTATGCCATTTCCAAGTATGTGACCAGGGGCCGGATACACGGCTCAGCTCTCTCTATCCTTATCGGCCTGATTCTGGCCTTGGTAGGCGGCCTTATCACCGGCGGCAAGCGTGGTCTTGCCGATATCCCCATCTTTGCGGGCGTCGGCGTTATGGGCGGCAACATGCTACGCGACTACGCCATCGTATCCACGGCTTTTGGCGCGAAACTCTCCGAGATGAAAAAAGCCGGCCTTGCCGGAACCATCTCCCTGGTCGTCGGTATCGGGTTTTGTTACTTCGTCGGCGCAGTCATAGCGTTACTCTTCGGGTACAGGAGCGCTGTCGATGTGACCACCATCGCGGCCGGCGCGGTCACCTTCATCGTGGGGCCTGTTACCGGCGCGGCTGTTGGCGCGTCTTCCGAAATCATAGCTCTCTCCATCGCGGCCGGGGTTGTCAAGTCCATCTTGGTGATGGTTGCGACACCATTGGTCGCCAAACGCTTTGGCCTGAACAACCCGCAGTCCGCCATGGTTTACGGCGGCCTCATGGGCACCACCTCCGGCACGGCGGCCGGCCTTGCCGCCACGGACCCGCGCCTTGTTCCCTACGGCGCGATGGTCGCAACCTTCTACACAGGTTTCGGATGTCTTCTGTGCCCCTCTCTTTTGTACTTCATTACCAGGGCCATTCTCGGTTAATTCAACTGCGGCGGGAGCGGTAACGCTCCCGCCGCTTTCCTTTCCATGACTCATGGCCGTTAAGCGGCCTTTCGCCATTCCCACGGTTCGGGCGATAAACTCTGAAAAACACAATCAAGAAGCGGAATAAGGCAGGGCCAAGTGAAAAAAGATGGTCAGGGCAAGCAAATCCGCGCTGCCGCCGGGGCTTAGCCGTCGCTCCGCACAGGCGTCACACAGATGCAGCATGGCGCGGCGGCCTTCGGCCGTTCCCATGCCGCCCTGTTGCAGTACGGCAGCGGCTTGTTTCTGTACAAACCGCAATCCGTCCCAGCCTCCCCGGTTCAGCAAGTTGGTATCCGTGGTTTCAGCCATCAGGTGCAACAATACATGCGGAAGAGCCAATTCGAGGCCAAGGCGAGGTAACTCCCGCCGTAGCAGACCGAACGCGCCCAGCGCCAAAGGAAAACCTTGTTCGGCTTCGCCTCGTATCCCTGTAACCTGGTGTTCCAGGTAGAGCTGTTCGCCGGCGGTCAGCTTTCTGGCGGGAGGATTGGACCGCAGCGGGGCCAATTCCCGAGCCACGATGCCTTGTACATAGCCGGCGGCTGTCGACGCCAAAAGGCGGGCGCTGGTCATGCTGTCCTCGATAGGGCATGCGGCCAGGCTGCCTTGGGCCGCGCAGATCAGGCCGAGAGAAAAGACAATTCCTTTGTGGGTGTTGACGCCTCCTGTCGCAGCCAACATGGTCTGTTCGGCTTTTATCGCATGAGGCCGCAGAAGTTCCAGCATTGTGTCTGGAGATGGCTTTTCCAGTCCCACATCAGCGCACGCACAAAAATACGGTTCCAGGGCTTTAGCACTGGCCACAAAGTCGGCATACTCCATGTCCGTATGCGCGCCCCGATTATCAGGGCAAACCAGGCCGGGCTTGGGTGAAGCCGCAGCCTCAAGCAAGGCCGCCTTGCTCGCCATGCGACCGATTGCGGCGGACGAAAGGGTTTGTGGCGCAACGGTTGGCTGCTCAAACCCCAATGGTCTTTCAAACGGTCTGTTTTTCAATGCCGACTCGGTGCGTCAACGCTGCGGCATGGCCGCATCAGGCGGCTTTTGAGCAACTGGTTTATTGAAATAGATTTGATATAAAAATCCGAAAAGTATCCCTATGATGAAAAGGGCAATCAGTATGTAACGGTTGGATCGTGAAAGCGCGCGCTGAACCGGTGTGTTGCCTATGGAAACCGTGGATTTTTTCTTTTCTTTTTTCGTATCTGACGGCTTCATGAACTCCTCCCTGTTTTAGAGCAGCCGGGTCTTGTGGCAGGCATAGAAGTACGCCATGCGGGCAATCCATACGATGCGGTGGATGGAACGGAGAGATACAGAATCATGCATATATTACTAGATAGCACGGTGATGATTTAAACAAAAGGGTATGTTATATGGTGGCGTGCAAAAAATACGGTGAATCACCCCGTGT
>Ga0123353_10009196_pt1 | contig 13600 bp, 7 predicted proteins | sample TergutLab28metaG_3_FD_92763 | JGI IMG/M metagenome (GOLD analysis project Ga0123353, IMG submission 92763) | Labiotermes labralis P3 segment gut microbial communities from Petit-Saut dam, French Guiana - Lab288 P3 | ecosystem: Host-associated > Arthropoda: Insects > Digestive system > Gut ... | reverse complement strand
TGGCTCGCCCTTCGGGCGCAGTCGCTTCGCTCCTGCGTCCAATTCCGCTATCCTGCGGAATTGTCACCCCCTTCATAAAGAAGGCCGGATTCCTTGCTCTTGGAGCAAAACTCCTTATTTGGAGACAGCCCCTAATCATCTACTTATGTCACTCTATGCGTGGCCTTGCCGCCTACCGCCTCCAGTTCTTCCAGGGCGTGTCCGACCAGTTTGGGCAGTTTTTCCGCGCACACGGGCGTCAGTTCCAGGGTCATGGTTCTCCAGTCTGCGGGTTCCATGCCGATAACCACCGCTTCGGGGCGGTGTCCGATAATTTCGCAACTGATCAGGGTATCCACCAAATCAACATCATGTTGAGAGTCCCGGAAGCCGAGGCTTTTGCGCAAGGCTTCATTCTCCAGCCGGTATATGGTTCCCGGCGCTTCGCCACCGAGTACCGCGTCCAGAATAATGACGAAATCATGCTCGATCAGCACGCTCATCAGGAGTTTGCCCAAGACGCCGCCATCCAGCAAGGTTACATTGGGAGAAAAGCTGTAGCGTTCTTCCAGGTACTTGACCGCGTGCACGCCGAGGCCTTCGTCCGAGTACAGGATGTTGCCGACGCCGAGAATGAGGATACGTTTGTCCATATAAGTGGCCCTGATATCTGAGGGGGCTCTGCCCCCTCAGGCTCCCCCGGCAGGGGCATGATGCCCCTGCACCCCTCAACGCCTGAAAACAGCTTTGCTGTTTTCAGGAAATTGCGGGGTCAAGGGGACTCAGTTCCCTTGCAGGGTGGTTTGGAGGGACAGAGTCCCTCCAAAAATATATAAAAACGGACGGTCAAGCCGCCCATTTTTATTAGGTTATCAGGCGGCTTACGCTACAGAATTTTGAACACGCGCCTTTCGTTGGTTTCCGGAGTAATGACGTGCACCGCGCAGGCGATACAGGGGTCAAAGGAGTGGATGGTGCGCAGGATTTCCACCGGACGCTCGTGGTCGGCGATGGGAATGCCGGTCAGGGCTTCTTCAAAGGGACCCATTGCACCATGAATGTCACGGGGGCTCATGTTCCAGGTAGTGGGAACAACCAACTGGAAGTTGTCGATTTTGCCGTCTTCGATGACGATCCAGTGGGAGAGGGCGCCACGGGAAGCGGTGACCCAGCCCACGCCCTTGGCGGATTTGGGCATTGTCCAGTGTTCCACGAGCTTGGGCCTGCTTTCCCTGGCGATTTGCCCCTGGAGTTCCGCAACCCAGCCTTCGACCTCGTTGGCGATAATCAGGGTTTCGATACCGCGGGCAGCGGTGCGGCCCAAGGTGGAGAACAGGAATTCCGGACCCACGTTCAGGGCCTTGAGCACGGTGTCAACCGCATCCACCACGGGCTTGACGCCTCTGGCGTAGTTAACCAGCATGTTGGCCAGGGGGCCGGTTTCCATGGGCTTGCCGTCATAGCGCGGGGCCTTGGACCAGGTGTAGCGGTCGTCAACATGCATTTCACCGGGCACGGGCTCGGTTTTGCCTTCGTAGGGATGGTGGGCGTCCTTACCCTCGTACCAGGCATGGGACACATCTTCAGTAGTCTTGTCCGGATCAAAGGGGGCAACGTTTTTCAGATCGCGGTTCCAGATCACGCCGGGCTTGAAGAAGCCGGACTCCAGATCGGTATCTTTCTTGAAAAATTCGCCGGAGGTGAAGAAGTTGCTGGTGCCGCCGTAGGTGGCCACATCCTTGTAGTGGGCAGCGACGGCCAGGAGGTCGGGAATATAGACGTCCTTGATGAAGTTGATAGTTTGCCGCTTAAGATCCAGGAATTCCCTGATCACTTCGGGCCTTAACGCGTCGTAGCAGGAAACGCCGCCCACCAGCAGGAACTGCGGGTGCGGGTTCTTGCCGCCGAACAGGGCCATAGCGCGGGCCGCGCGGACCTGCAGGTGCAGAGCCTCAAGGTAGTGGGCCGTGAAGATGAGGTCCAGTTCGGGCGGCAGGGTATACGCCGGGTGGCCGCCGAGGAAATAGGCGTTGGTGAAGTGACTGAGTTGGCCGCTTTTTATCAGGGAGCTGACTCTGTCCTGTACGGTTTTGAGGCTTTCAGAAGTGGTCCTGCGCGGGGAAATGTCATTGGCCAGCTTGGCGGCTTTGGCCACATCGGCATTCAGGCAGTTGGTCACATCCACATAGTCAAGGGCGTTCAGGTGGTAGAAATGGATCACGTGATCGGTCAGGAACTGGGAGGCCAGAATCAGATTGCGGATCATGACCGCCAGGGGCGGAATTTCCACGCCCACGGCATGGTCCACGGCACGGGTGGAAGCCAGAGCATGGGTATAGATGCAAATACCGCAGGTGCGGGCGGTGAAATGCTGCGCATCCTGGGGATCGCGGCCTTTCAGGATGGTTTCCAGTCCGCGATACAAGGTACCGACGCTGTAAGCCTTGGTGACTTTTCCGGCTTCGACTTCCACCTCGATGCGCAGGTGGCCTTCGAGGCGGGTTAAGGGGTCAACAACGATAGGTCCGCTGTAGGATGCGTCGAATTTAGCTTGTGCCATTGGGATTTCCTCCTACCGGGGCCTTATAGAAAGGTGACAGTTGATCCCAGAAATGGGGTTCGCTGCAGCCGATGCAGTGGTGTCCTGCCTGAACGGGCCAGCTGGCTCCGGGTCCGTCATCCAGAGAATTGAACTTTTGCTTCGGGCAGTTGTTATACGTGCTCGGGCCTTGGCAGCCGAGGTTGTACAGGCACCAGCCCCTGCGCGCGCCGTCGTCGTCAAAGGTATTGGCGAATCTGCTTGCTTCAAAGTGGGGCAGGCGTTCACACAACTCGTGCACGGACTTGTCGAAGAACATCAGCGGACGGCTGTTGTCATCCATTGGGGGCAGAGCGCCGTTATTGGTCAGATAGTAGACGATGGTGCCGACAAGGTTGACCGGGATGGGCGGGCAACCGGGAATATTGACGGCTTTCACGCCCATATGTCCGAGGCACTCATTGATGCCTTTGGCTTCGGTGGGGTTGGGCTTGGCGGCCTGTATGCCGCCGAAAGCGGCGCAGGTGCCGTAAGCGATAACGGCGGCGGCTTTGGTCAGTACTCTCTTGTTGATATCAAGCATGGTGTAGCCGCCGACCGTGCCGAATATGCCGTCACGGGCAGTGGGGATAGCGCCTTCAACGATGGCTATGAAAGGCTCGGGGCTGTCGATGCATTCCCAGAGGGCATCTTTGGCCTGGTGGCCGGCAGCGGCCATGATGGTTTCCTGATACACGCAGTTGAGGGTATCGAGGAGCAGCACATCAACAAAGGGGGCGGCGGTGCGCAAAAAGGCGCTGGTGCAGCCGGTACATTCCGCGTTGTGCAGATACACCACGTTGGGCCGTTTGCCCACTTCGCCGATGAGGGCTTTGGCGACCTCGGGAGCGAAGGCCGGTCCCATGCCCATGGCTGCGGCCACAACAGTGCAGTATTTAAGGAACTGGCGACGGTCAATGCCGCGCTCTTTAAGCCGCTTTTCCATATCATCTCTTGCGAGACCAACGGCAAATCGCATTCTGAAGCCTCCTTGGTGTCCTGCGCCGGAATCGGCTGCTTAGGAGAGATGTCGTGCAGGAAAAATACCCCATGATATTTTTCCAGAAGTAAACCTTAGCCTACATGAGTAGAGGGAAGAATGCGAATCAAAAATATTGATGGCATTGCTTCCTCTTCGATTTATAAAACTGATAATTAGGGTAGGATATCGTAAAAAAGTATTTCGATCAATACCTGTTGGTAGTACTCAGTTTGAGCCGTCTCGGTAGTGCCTGAGGCGCTACCGGCCTGTTGGGGGCCTGTTAACGCTATCGGCAATTTTGGCTCCTGCCAAGGAAGAAAAGCTTTTTATGGAGGGAGTGTACTCTTATGGTACTCGACCAGAATAAAAAGCTTTTCTGACGCAGGCAGGGGGCAAAAGGGCCATAGCGTTAACAGGCCCTAATGGGCCTGATTCCAACTAAGTCCGGCGCCCCAATCCACAGCCAGGGGTACGCCCAACTCTTCTCCGCCAGGCTTGATCCCGGACATGAGCGCGGCAAGGCGTTTTCCCGCTGCTTCCGCGTTTGCCTCCGGGGCTTCGAGCAGGAGTTCGTCGTGAATCTGGAGCAGGAGTTCGGCCTCAAGGCCCTTAAGCTCGGGATCCCTTTCCACGGCCAGCATGGCCATTTTTATGATGTCCGCCGCGCTGCCCTGGAGACGGGTGTTGATGGCCTGCCGCCTGGCCTGGGAACGCAACTGGTTGTTGGACGAAAGGATGTCCGGCGTGAGCCGTCTGCGCCCGGCCATGGTGGAGACGTAGCCGTTCTGTTTGGCGTCTTCCTCTATGGTGTCGTAAAAAGCCTTCAGTTTGGAAAGACGCTCGAAATAGCGTTCGATAAAAGCCTTGGCTTCCTTCATAGTGATATGCATTTCCTGGGCCAGCTTTTGCGGGCCCATGCCGTAAATGATGCCGAAGTTGATGGTCTTGGCGTTGCGGCGCATGTCCGGCGTGACCTCGTCCAGGGGCAGGTCAAACAGCAGCCCGGCGGTGCGGGCGTGAATGTCCTCGTTGTTGCGGAATGCTTCCAGGAGCGTGGGATCTTCGGAGAGATGGGCCAGCACCCGCAGTTCAATCTGGGAATAGTCCGCGCTGACCAGGAGCTTGCCGGGCGCGGCCACGAAGCAGGCCCGCATGCGTGAGCCCAGGGGACCGCGTATCGGGATGTTTTGCAGGTTGGGGTTGCTGGAAGACAGACGCCCGGTGGCCGTGGCTGTCTGGTTGAAGGTGGTGTGGATGCGGTTGTCCTTGTCCGCCAGTCGGGGCAGGGGTTCGAGATAGGTGGAGCGCAGTTTTTCCAGCTTGCGGAATTCCAGAATAGCCTCGATGATCGGATGCTTACCGGTCAGTTTTTCCAAGGCTTCCTGGGACGTGGATGTGGCTCCGCCTTTGGTCTTGCCCGCTTGCGGCAGTTGCAGCACGCCGAACAGCACATCGGAAAGCTGCTGCGAGGAGCGGATATTGAAGGGCCGTCCGGCCAATTCGTGGATGCGCGTGTTCAAACCCTCGAGATCGATCCGCACTTCATCCAGGAAAGAAGCGAAAGCCGGGGGGTCGATGGCCACGCCGCGTTTTTCCATGTTGGCCAGTACCGGCGCCAGAGGCAGTTCAAGGTCGGTAAAGACCGGGAGCAGGCCCGCTCCCGTGAGTTGTTCGGTCATGAAACGCTGTAAATCCAACAGCAGCAGGCCGGGATGGGCGCTGATCCCGTATGGACTGGCGCTCTGCTCGCCCCATCGTGTCGCAACCTGGGCCAGTGCATAACCGCGATCTTCGGGGCTTAGCAGGTAGGCGGCCAAAGAGAGGTCAAACCAGCGCTCCGGAGGAAGAACACTCAGAGGGGGCGCTATTTTGCGCACAGTCTTGGCGTCCGGCACGGCAATGGGCTTGTTCAGATCGGCAAGAGCGGCGGCCAGAGCCTCAAGGGATCCAAAATAGAGTTGCTCCCTGCCCTTTGAAGCGACGAGCAGCCCGGATTCCAGGGGGACCAGGGCAACCGGATCGTCTTTGACCAGCCCGAGGGCATCCACGGAAGAAACACCGGGAAAGGCGGCTTCGGGCACGGGGGGGGCGGCAAAGAGGCTGCCCTGTTCCGTTGTTGCCTGCGGGGAAGGGGAAGGCGACAACGGTAGCAGGGGCTGCGGGCCCGAAGTGCTGCCTGCCGACAATCCACCGGCCCCGGTTATGGCGGATTCGGGTTCCGGTTTTTTTTCCGGGGCATAGGTGGCGGGAGAGGTGGTCAGCGAAGCTGTTTTTATACGTACCAGAAATCCGGCTCTGGCCATGGATTCCACCTCGCGGGCCAAGGAGCGCAGTTCGTATTCGGCCATGAATTCCAGCACCGGCTCCAGGGCGATTTCCCGCATGGCCAGTTCCCTTTCTCCGGTGGACGGGCAGGCGGTGTGTTGCAAGCGGGTCAGCTCACGATACAGTATGGCCTTGTCGCGCCAGCCCTCCAGCTTGGGCCGGATTTTTGGCGGCACCGCCGGCAGACGATCAAACAGGCCCTCCAGGGTCTTGAATTCCTGAATGAGTCCAAGGGCGGTTTTTTCTCCGATCTTGGGCACGCCGGGGATATTGTCGCTGGAGTCTCCGACCAGGGCTTGAAAATCCGGCCAGGATGCGGGAGCCAGGCCGGTTTCGTCCTCAAAGTTTTGCAGGGTGGTGATCTTCTCGTCCTTGGCCGCCGGGTCCCAAAGCACCACCTGTGAGTGCAGGCACTGCTTGAGATCCTTGTCCGCACCGATAATGACCACTGGGCGGGAGTCTCTGAAGCGATAAGCCAAAGAAGCGATGCAGTCGTCAGCTTCGCACCCTTCGGAAACCATCACGGGAATCCCCAGAATTTCAAGCAGCTTGCGCAAAGGGGCAAGCTGCTGCACCAGGGGTTCCGGAGTGGTTGGGCGCTGGGCCTTGTATTCCGGAAAGATCTCATGCCGGAAATTCAAGCCTTTGCCGTCCAGGATAAAGCCGAAATGGGTGGGCCGCTCATCGCGGATGAGTTTCAGGACCAGCCGGGCTACCATATACAGGGCGTTGGTGGGGAACCCGTCCGAACGGGTCATGTTGCGGAAGGCGTAAAAGCTGCGGAAGATAAAGGCGGAACCGTCCATAAGATAGAGGGGTTCCGCCGTAAAGCCAAGGCGGGCACGCAAAGACATCTGGCACCTGTACTACTTAATATTTTTTGGAGGGGCTCTGCCCCTCCAAACCTCCCCGCAAGGGGGTTGAACCCCCTTGACCCCGCAATTTCCTGAAAACGGCAAAGCCGTTTTCAGGCGTTGAGGGGTGCAGGGGCATCATGCCCCTGCCGGGGGAGTCTGAGGGGGCAGAGCCCCCTCAGATTAATAGGGGGTGACCCTATTTCAGTTCACCCATGATCCTGTTCAATTCCTGTGCTACCCTGGACAAATCCTGCACGGCGGCTGAAGCTTGTATCATGCCGTCGGCGTTTTCCGCCACAATTCTGTTGACCTCATCAATGGCCCGGTTGATTTCTTCGGAGGTGGCGCTCTGTTCTTCCGCTGCCGTAGCGATGGAAGCGACCACCAGGGAACTGGCCGAGGCCAGGTTGACGATTTCCGCCAGGGCCTGGCCGGAAGTATTGGCCAGGTCGGTGGCTTCGGTCACGGCCTTGGCCGCCTGCCCTACTTCACCGATGTTGGTGCGTGCGGAATGCTGAATGGCCGTGATGTTGGCTCCCACTTCCTGGGTGGCGGACATGGTCTTTTCAGCGAGCTTGCGCACTTCGTCGGCCACCACGGCAAAGCCGCGCCCGGCTTCTCCGGCGCGGGCCGCTTCAATGGCCGCGTTCAGCGCCAGCAGGTTGGTCTGATCCGCGATGTCGGAGATGACGTTCATCACTCCGCCGATACTTTCCGCCTGGCCGCCCAGTTCATGCATGTTTGTTTGGAGCGTGGTGGCCACCTTGTTCACCAGGTTGATGGACTGCACCACCTTGTCAACCAGTGCGGCTCCGTCATTGGCCTTACTCTTGGTCGTTGCGGTCTGGTCCGAGGCATGGCCGGCGTTTCTGGCTACTTCCAGTACGGTGGAGTTCATTTCCGTCATGGCCGTGGCGGTTGATTCCACACGAGAGCGCTGTATGTCCGCACCGCGTGAAATCTGCTCGACCTGGGCCGACAATTCTTCGGAAGCGGCGGCAACACGGCCGGCAATTTCTCCGGCCTGTTGGGCCACCCGCAGCATGGTAGCCTGCTGTTCCTTGATTGTCGTGATATCGGTAAGGGCTTCCATGAAGCCGACAACCTCGCCTTTCGAATTAAACAGCGGGCACGCGATCACGTTTACCTGCATGGTCTTTCCGCGCGGGTGGATCGTTGTTTCGCCCGAGATAACGGCTTTTTGCGTCATGGCCCGCTGGCCGAAGCAATCTTGGTCGCAGTGAGCCGCCTGCAATTCGGTGGCGCACTGTTTGCCCACGCAATCGCCCGCCACTTGCTGGGCGGCCCTGCTGAGGAACAATACCTGCTTGTTCTTGTCGCAGCACATGATGGGGAAGCCGAGATCGTCTATGAGCTTCGTGTAGGCATCGGCAAGCATGTTCATAATCTTGGTCAACTCGCCGAAAGAGCCGGAAAATGCGGCGGCATCCAGCCGCTTGCGGAGTTGGCCGCCCAGAATGTCGCGTTCGAGCACCTCGGCCTGTTCCGTCAGGCGCGTAAGCACCGCGGGAATCTGCCGTATGGCCGCTACCACGGCCCCGAGTTCACCGGGTTCGCGGGGTACTTTCGGGGGGTTGAAGTCGCCGTTGGCCACCGCCTCGGCAAGGCCGCGCATTCCGCCCAGAATCCGGATGAGCCCGAGGATGATGAAGACGGCCAGCAGGATACCGGCGAACTGCCCGGCGGTGGTGGTGGCGAGCGTGAGGCTCAGGGCCGACTGGCTTAGGGCCAGCCCGTGTACGCCGGCTTCGTCCATGCGTCTGTCGGCGCTGTCGTTGAGTTTATGGAGTTCCGCCTTGGCGCGGTCGCTCAGTTCCACAAGGCGCGTGTTTTGCGCGACCAGCACGGTAACGGCTTCGTTCATGGCGGCGCTGCCCTTTGCCATTTCTTCATAGGCCACCTGGACTTTGGCGAAGTTCTCGCGTTCCTGGCTGCTGGTCAGCGCGGACTGGAGCGCACCCATGTTCTTGGTGGCCTCTCCCAGGACTTCCGTCATCCGGGCCGCGTTCTGCGGCGTGCGGTCGTACGCGAAACGGCTGAAGGCGGAACGGACGGCGGCAAGATCAAACATGACTGTCGCGGCGCGGCTGACGCCCGTCGCGTTGTTGTCTTGGTAGAGAATATTGAACAGAGGCTCCATTGCCATGCCGAAATTCCTGGCGGCCGGCTGCACGACATTGCTGTACTGGTCCATCACCGCCAAAAGATTTTTCTCCACCAGGGCGAATGCCTGCTGCTGTTCTTCGGTGCTCTTTTGAACATCGTTCAGACTATTCATGGCCTCCTGCAGGACCACACGGGTTTTGGCGCTTGCGATGGCCTCCAGGTTGGCCTTGAGAGCGCTCTGACCTACTTCGATTTGCTTGGGGTCCCGGGTGAGGCGGAACTGCCGCGCGGCTGCCGCGAAAGCATGCTGGTTGGCAAGCATATCGGAATAGTTCACGTTAAGATTGGCCAGGCGCTGGTACTCCGTAAAGTCCTTCGACACCCCGGAAAGGCTGCGATAGCCGATGGTGGCGACCACAGCCAGAAGCAGGTTCATGACCACAAAACCCGTAATGATCTTCCATTTTGTACTCATGGCAATACCGCCTCCGCTATAATGTTTTACGTATTTTTATATACTATACGTGTGACCGCCTCCGCTATAATGTTTTACGTATTTTTATATACTATACGTGTGGAAATTGTCTACCCTCTCGTCTTTCTTAAATTGGGCAAAGGCTTCAAGCATGGACAGAAGGGCATTTTTGCTGAAGGGCTTGGACAGGAAAGCGGAGCAGCCCACAAGCAGGCACTGCCTTCTGAATTCGGGCAAGGCATAGGTGGTCATGGCCACGATGGGAGTAGCTTTCCGGCCGGAATCCGTTTCAAGGGCGCGAATAATACGGGTGGCCTGATAGCCGTCCATAAGGGGCATTTCCATATCCAGAAAGATGAGGTCAAAGTGCCCGTGCTGGAAAGCCTCTACCCCCTGCTGGGCGTCATGGGCCTCGGTGATGCGGTGTCTGGTGTTCCGCAGAAACAGAGAAAAGAGCAGACGATTGTTGAGGTTGCCGTCAACAAGGAGAATATCCAGACCTTCGTCGGGAGCGGATTCGTCCTCCTCAGCATAGACCGCCGGGCTTTCCGGGTTGTTCATGGCCAGCAGTTCCAGAGATGAGGCATGGGGCATGACGGGGACGGCAAGTTCGTCGTCCAGACCGGAATTGAAGGTAAGTTCCTCTTCAACCATCGTGGCGATTTCAGGATGCTGCCCGGACACGGACAAAGCCGCGTCTTCCCGCACCGGGCTTTGCGGCGCGGGCATGGGCACGCCATCGGCCGGAATGCTCTCCGGCGTCCAGGGCAGGGGGATAACCATGCGCAGGCTATGCAGTTCCGAGGTAAAAACGCTCTCCAGGAGGTCGCCCTGCATCTGCTCGACCAGATAACGAATGACCTCCTGTTCTTCGGCGATGCTGAGGGTTCCGTTGTCTTCCGGAGCGGGCTGGGTGGCCGCTGCCGGGTCGGCGGGCAGTTCGAGCAAGGTTCTGTAAGTGCTGCCTAGGGCTTCAACGGTATTTTGAGCCCCTCTGTCGATTTGCGCGTCGGCTGCTTCCTGATGGAGGCGGCTCCAGGTGACGGAAAAAAGTACGCGTGTCACGCCGTGGCTTCCGGGCGTATTGGGGTCGCGGATCAGGCTGACTCCGGCCCAGCCGCCCTGTGTTGCGGCGGTCACTGTCAGGAGCGCGCGTTCCAGAGCATGACGCAGAAGCGGCGCCGGGCCGCTAAGGCGCTCGGGCAGTTCCCGGGCCAGTTCAAAGTGCAGGGAAATCCCCCTGGAATGCATGCCGACACGCACCTGCTGGCTGAGGCTGCGGAAAAAGCGGTCAAACTCAATGGGCATGAAAAGCGGTGGGGAAGACTCCGCCTCGGTCATGGCGATTTGGTAAATGTCACTGAGAACGGAATTAACGGAAATTACGCTGGATCTGCGTTCCGGCGGGCCGTCGAAGGATTCCGCGTCCGTATCCGCACTCTGCTCGGGCAGGGGAAGGTCGCTCGCTCTGAGAACGGCATTGCTGCCGGAAGGCCTGAGATAGTTCTGGGTCTGACGACAGGTGGCCGCGAGCAGCAGGGCCAGCGAAGCGCGTTGCTTGCGGGCATAATCCTTGTCCCGCTCGGCCTGGAGGGCATTTTCTTCCGCCTGACGGTCTGTCAGGAAGCCTTCAATAATATCAATATATTCTCCATTGAAAGAAGGCAAATATGAGAGTCTCAGGGTAAAACGCCAGACCTTGCCGTCCTGCCGTCTCAAGGAAACAATGTGGTTGATGCCCGGCTCTTCGGCCATGTCGGCCAGAGGGTTGAGCAGGCCCCCGGTATAGAGGAAGAAGTCGGAAAAGCTGGAGCTGCGGGCCAGGAGCTGTTCCGGCGAATTGTAGCCCAATAGTCGGGCAAAGGCCGAATTGACCCGCAAAAAATATCCGCTACGGTTGGCCTGGAATACGCCGACAGGCACATTATCAAACAGGCGCAGAAAGTGTTCGTTGCCGCGGGTATCCGACCCGGCAACCCGGCCAGGGGGTTGAGCGGTCCTGCCGGAGGCGTCCCGAGTGTCTTTTTTGGTTTCGCGTTCCCGGATCAAGGCGGAAAGCTTGGACAGAGAACCGGCAAGAGGCTCGGGCCAGCCCGTTTCTTTCCATCCGGCGGATTTTCCTCCCCGCTGTTCTTCAGTAAAGTCCTCAAGTTCCTGAGCGAGCAAAGCGTCAAGACGCGCGCCGCGTTTGCGTAGTCCCAAGGCTGTAAAGGTAAATCCGACCAGGCCCGCTCCCAGGGCCGCGGCAAGAGGCAGCAAGGGCGAGGGTTCGGGAACGGATCGCAAGGGAGCCGCCACAATCGCGCCCGCCAGGTCGCCGTTAGGCGCGGTAAGCGGGGCCGCCACGGCCAGCGCGCCGTCGCGGCCGAAATCGAAGAAAACAGGGCCGGAAAGATTTTTGCCGTTCAAAATCGGGGCCAGAGCATTGGCGACATCGGCGGCTTCCCTGTTGGAACTGGAAAAGGTAGAGGCGGCATCGGACAAGGCGGAGAACTCATCGCTGTTGAAGTCCTTGAAGGGAAGCAGAGCGATATCGGCGCGTACATACTCTTTGATTTCGTTCAAGGCCAGAGTGTCCAGAGGCAGACTCATGACCAGAACCCCAACGTCGCCGCTCTTTACAGGCCAGGCCACGGAAGGGGACAGGAATCCGCGCACGCCGGTAAAGCCCGAAGCGGGTTGACCATACAGGGCTTTTTGCACCAGGTTGCGCACGGTATAAGGGACCGGAGCCGCGTCCGAACCGTCCGGGACAAGCAGGTTGCCTTGCCGGTCGTATAGGGAAAAAACAGCGTTTGGCCAGGACATTTTATAAGGCGCGACAATGGCCTGAACACCGGAGCGGCTGGCCCCGTTTAACTGGCGGCTCAGAGTTCCGGACAGGTTTGTGGTCCGTTCCCAGGTAGCGTTCAGGACGGAGGAAACATCGCTAAGGCTGTTCAGGGCCTCCTGACGGATACGTTCTTCCCGGTCCAGATCTGTGGTGAACAGAAACAGGGCGTATACGAGAACGGCGGGAATCAGCCCCGCCAGCAGTTGCAGGCGCAATGAAAAAGCAGGGTATGCCTTGCGGCGCGGCGCATCTTTTGTGGTGTCGCCAGTGGTGGTTTCGTGGTCCGCAGCGTGCTGCATGATTGGTATTGTCTCCCATCAAAATGAGGATGCGTTCAACTACTTCCGGTTTGCATGCGCAACATGGTATAGTAAATACAACAAATTGCCAACAGGTGCAACTCCTTGTTGTAAGTGAGGGCAGCATGGCCAAATTTCGCCGATTGAAAACGTATTTTTCCACGACTTTCTCATCCCCTGACTGGGTAGCCACTCTTGATGCGTTGCCGGTGGATGCTCTTTCTTTAAAAGAAGCGGTTACCCCACTGCTGGCCCTGCTGCCCCGTCCGGAATATCGTCTGCAAGCCGCCCACGGCCTGGGGGTGGCGGTATCCCGTCTGGCCCGTGTTGATCTGGAAAGCGCCCGGATTATCATGCGCCGTTTGATGTGGAGCTTGAATGAAGAATCCGGAAACCTCGGCTGGGGCGTGCCCGAAGCTATAGGCGCTATCCTGGCCATGAGTCCGGTTCTGGCCGGGGAATATGCCCGCATCTTTCTCTCTTACGGTTATGAAACAGGCGGGGAAGATAACTTTATTGATCATGCCCCATTGCGCTACGGCGTATATCTTGGCGCGGCCGCACTGGCTACGGCGAATTTTGCCGCGGCCCGCCCCCTCCTGCCCCATCTTGCCAAAGCCCTGATCGCCCCGGAAGCATTCATACGTGCGGCAGCGGCCCTTACCTTGCGTCAGTTGGCCACGGTCGCTCCGCCTGCCGATTTCTCGGGTCCGGCGCGAACAGATTGGGAGCAAGCCCTGGCGGCCGTGCGCGAAGCAGCAATGCAGCCGGGCGCCGAAGTCCGGCTGGAGTATTATGAAGAGGGGAACATCGTCTCCGCGACCGGAGAAAGTTTGTTCAGCCAGGCGGCCGAAGCCGTGGAAAAGGGGCTGGAAGTGTAATTGATCGGCAAGGAACTGAGGGGGCTCTGCCCCCTCAGACTCCCCCGGCAGGGGCATGATGCCCCTGCACCCCTCATGGCCTGAAAACGGCTTTGCCGTTTTCAGGAATGCCGGACACCCAAATGCCAGGTCCAGGACCGGCTAGCCCGGATATTGCATAAAAAGATGGCGACCCTTGCTGTATTTTGATAGATTTTAGGCACTTAGACTAGAACCTAACAGCAGGGCCGCCATGACAATTTGTACATCCGATCCGGTCAGATT
>Ga0123353_10009194_pt1 | contig 13601 bp, 3 predicted proteins | sample TergutLab28metaG_3_FD_92763 | JGI IMG/M metagenome (GOLD analysis project Ga0123353, IMG submission 92763) | Labiotermes labralis P3 segment gut microbial communities from Petit-Saut dam, French Guiana - Lab288 P3 | ecosystem: Host-associated > Arthropoda: Insects > Digestive system > Gut ... | reverse complement strand
TTTCGAATGAGAAATGCTATAGCCTCATCGACGTTTACAATACACATCCTCCCCCCCCCCCACCCCCCCCTTCGAAGAACATAAGGACATAGCCTCTGTGCATGCTGGGACACGTCTGAACGTCAGCGGGGCCACATATCAACTGCACAAACACAATTCGACTTTAAAGTAGGTCGCCCCCCTTTGTGACTTACTTTTTGCCATGGTGACTTCAGGGTCAGTGCCTCCCAGATAAATCTGAAGAAATAAACAATTTTTCTGGCAAACATTTTTATCCAGAGACAAATAGACTGGCCCTAATGCATCCCCTCTCCCTTCATATCCAATGGGTATTGAGGGCTTACCTCCCTAGACTAAGGCGGCCGTACATTCTAGCTAAATACTAACCTCCTTCTATTGCAGAGTTTAAGAATGCGTGGAGCTACATCTACAGGCCACAATACGTAGTCTTATTATAAAATTAGCTTCTAAGTGCAGGACTCGGTGCAATGTACAGACTTCCAGTTCTTTAGATGCTGCCGACTTCGGTGCACCGTACGGTTGTGAAGGAACTTAATGTTACTATAGATTTAAAACCGCTCTGTATTGGACATTATTCGGCATTGAAACCCCAGCGCCATTAGATGTTTAGGAAGGACAACTCTGGCTTTAACTTAACACACAATTAACCTGTTTGTATGTGTATTGCAGACGTGATGTGTTTTCTGTGAGGTGCAAACTAGTTATTTGAATGTTTTATATTATTCCATGTTTAAATATTAGCCAGTTCCTTTCTTAACTTCTTACATTTCTGTCTTACACTTTTGGAAATTTTGAAATGTTTGACTGCCTGCAACTGGAATTTCCTGGCCATTGGCTGGCTGGCTGGATTAGGCAGGAGTGTTCCAGTATGACCCCTTTCCAGCTCCCTCTGCAGTTGATCGACAAACCCACACGGCACGGTGACAGCCAGAACTATATGGCTCTTTCAATTTTAAATAAGTTGGACTCTGAAAATCGATGCAGTGGAATTATATGGCGCTTGGCCATGTGAAATGAACTATGGACGGGCTCTTAGGCTGTGTGAGGCGACATACTGCTCAGTTCATTTGGCCACCCATGTGTACGTGCAAATTGCCGTTGGCTTTTTGTGGGCTGTGCTAAGTTTCAGGCGGATAGATTTTGGTGTTCCGCCCTGGAGGCTACTGTTCGATCCCAGGCCACTTCATGTGGAGTTTTTGGTGGGCACTTTTGACAGGTTTTCCTGCTTGTACTTCTGTCTTCTCCTGTCAGTATCATGCCACCAATAACCCATGTCCTTTCATTCATCTACCGTCAAGGCAAATGACGGCATAGTTGAATAGAAGGATGTAAAAGCGTCATCCTTAGGTGCATGAGAGAAAGAATAATTTGAGGAGGAAGGGGAGACTTAACATCAGTCACTACATGTGTTGCAGATTGTCTGTAAAATTTCCCAGACTGTAACTATATCTTAACAACCGCTTTGTACTTCGTAAACAGCCGTTAATATAACGTTTCATGACGCACTGAAAATGGAGGCAGTAGTTCGATCTGAAATGCTGGTAGTGACCTACAAGTCTACACAGTGACATAACCCAGAAGGTTTTCCAATTTGTTTAAACATATTTTAATATCCATCAGTCGGTACCTTGGAACAGCGTAGCTCAATGGTAGATCACTTATCTTTGGTACATTCAGTAGGTGCTGGGTCTGAATGCAATCTAAAGATCTCAAAGGTTGGTAATGGACTAGTGAGTAGGAATGAAGTCAATAACACAACTATTGTTTAATTAGATGATTGAATTCTAGGTCAAAAGACTACATGTTTCGGCCGGTATTGACCATCATCAGGTCTCTATCATTCGACACACTTATAATTATTTTATATAATTGTGTGTCGGCGTGTTTGATCAGGAGATCTCTACGTCAAGGCCTTTGTTTGAGTGTAGTTTATCTATATTAAGTGTGTGTGTTGATTTGTCTTGATGTAGTTTGGTCTTGGTTCCTTCTTGGTCTTTGTTTTTAGTTCCTTATTTCTTCGGCTTGTTGATATTACCGAAGCATACCTTTTATATATTTTTAAGTGGTTCACCCACACACTTAGTATAGATAAACTATACTCAAACAAAGGCCTTGATGTAGAAATCTCCTCATCAAACACATCGACACACAATTACATAAAGTAATCTTAAGTTTGTCGAATGACAGAGACCTGATGATGGTCAATACCGGCCGAAACACGTAGTCTTTTGAACTAGAATATAACATCTAATTAAACAATAGTTGTGTTGAATAAAGAGAGACCATCTTGATGTCACTTGCTTTTTTATTCCATTATTCAATGCTCAATAGGTTTCGGATGTTAATACATCCATCCTTAGGAGCTTGCGACTTATTTGTTGAGTTATTTCATGGATTGTATTGTTCTGGTTCGATGCGTGTTGGTGTTACGTTGTGGTTTGGCTGGGGTGGTGTGGTATCCGGACGCAGGCTTAAGCTTCAGCCTGCATCCGAATACCACAACACCCCAGCCAAACCACAACGTAACACTAACACGCATCAAACCAGAACAATACAACCCATGAAATAACTCGACAAGTAAGTCGCAAGCTCCTGAGGATGGATGTATTAACATCCGAAACATGTTGAGCATTAAATAATGAAATAAAAAAGCAAGTGACATCAAGATGGTCTCTCTTTATTCAACTATCGAGATGATGCACGGTCCAATAAACATAAGAATAGTTGTGTTATTGACTTCATTCCTACTCACTAGTTTATACTACACAACGCGGATGACACAATTCAAAGTTGGTAATGGAGTCCACTTTGTATCTTATACCTACTTACGGAGGAATATCTCCAGTTATTTTTAACTTTCGACTCTACATATAGTTGGAAAAGATCCAGCCCCCACCGGACTTAGGGCTGGGTGGGTTCCAGATCCGCTCTGGATGCTTTCGGGACTAGAAAAGTTTCCATACCGTCCGAGGAACGAACCCTTACTCCCCGGCGATGCAATGCGTGCCACAGTCACTCTACTGAAGGCGTTGCCTGTCTTAAACAATACCTTAAAATAGGCCGTGGTACTTTTAAGACTAGTAGAACTTAATGTCATATAACCTTCAAATGAATAATCAGCAACCTACGAGGGTGACACTCCTTCTCATATCTGGAAACCTACTTTCCTCTCACCCTGTTCCATTTCTACTCTCACATTCATCTCTTTGACAGTAGCGAGAAGGCAGTCAGTTTTAGACGAATGAGGTAAAGTCGAGTGGATCGCTTCATTTCATTTACCTAAACGAATTTCTATTCTCACACTTCTGGGGATTTTAAACAGCAGGTAAAAAACTGTGTAATGAGGAGGATGGAGAAATGGGTTCAACAAAACAACATGGCGACTGAAGACGACGGCGAGCTTCCAAATGTTCCTTATTTCGTTTCTCGTTTCACAGACAGGGAATGTAACACCGAATTTAAGGATCTAGTGTCTAAAGTTTACATTTTCTGAACAGTGTATCGTGATACATATACGTAAGAGAGATCAACAAGTTGTACACTTGTTAGCAGCCAGGAAACATAGGTGCGTGGTAAAATATTGTTTGCTGCGTGTACAGAAATAACCTCCTGATGATGAATATTGGATTGTTCGAAACATATAGAGGATAGTTTAATTGGAATAAAGTAATGAGAAAAAGTGTGCAGCTTGTTGGTCTGTCTCATCTAGGGTCAAAACTTGAAGCTCAAATATGAAAGAAATATTCGACCACAAAGAACCAAAATGTGTAACAACCATCAATAAGACAGACTGATCCCTCTGACAGAGTCAGCCATTTTACTGACAGTTTGACCCCCACAGCGCAGGTTAAAGCGTTCAGGGAATGAGTACATTTAAATTACAGATTCCTTAGAATAGATTTGATCTTGAAAACCTAATATGTCCTCAGTTACTCGGAATTTGCAAGAGTTTTATCGACAAGAAAGTTCATAACCTTTGAGAATCATTTACTGTTGGGACTGCGTTAATCATTTGTGTATAAAACAAGACTGAAAAGTGCGCAATCCGTGACATTATACATAAACTAATAATAATAATTATTATTATAATACGAGTTTAATTCTTGCTATGAGTGAAAATACCTACCGGCCAGTACTGGTTTACGTATTTTCGATTCCCGATGGTGTCATTGGAATTTTTCGTTGACATCCGGCCGGATTATGGTCCTAGGACGAAACAGCCGCTAACAGAAATTTGTACCAGGAATATTTCCTGGGGATGGGGGGGGGAGTAAGGGCGGCCGGTGATTAGGGCTGACAACCTTACCACCTTCTTTTGCTGATTGTCTTGAAATCTAGGAGGATTAAAAACTACTGGAAACCTCAGGGCCTGTCCAGGCCTGTTCAGGGATTGCTTCATCTTTTTATGACACGCTTCATACTGCACTATGCTTTTTCAAATCTTTTTGACCATTTTAACATTTGCATTTTAAATTCTCTATTCTACATCTATCACTTAACTAGCCAATATTGTATTTTCTTTGCCGAGAACCTGTCTAAAAATGCCCGAAAAATGCCGAAACTCTTATGTCCACTTCCACGTTTTTGCTTATTATTGTGGCTAATTACTGTGCAGTTGCTGGAACGTACACTGTAAATTGTCGCTCTGTTACTATACAATTTTACCCCTTTCATATGGAACCCACAGAAGTATTACAGTGTTAGCAACAGCCCTTATCCATGTCCTGAGCCCGATCAATCACATTCGTTTCCTCACATGTCGTTACGTACATCCAACTTAATATTATATTCCTATTTATGATTAAGTCCCTAATTGGTCTTCTTCTTTTTGGCTCTCCTACCAAAATTCCTATGTATTCGTGCTACATGACACGTCTTCCCCTATATCAGATTTGGCGAAAGATGCAAATTGTTTTATTGTCTACACATTAGTCTCAATCCCTCCAGTTAGGGTTCCAATAAACTCGCCAGCGGTTATCTTTTTTTTTATGCAAATCAGCCGTCAGTGCTCTGTGTATCCATTTGTGTTCTAAACTGCCTTAGACGCAACGTTGCCACACCCGAAAAAGTAACATAAATCCAAATGTTGTTACATCGCGAAATATACAGTCTCCGAAATTACGCACGCCGTACGTATTCATAGTGAACAAGATGGCGTAGCCGTCTTTCGAGGGGAAGCGGTTGCTGTCCTTGTTGGTGTCTCAGTAGCTAAATATTTAATGAAGGAATGAGGCTAAAAGTAATAAATTAGAGGTCAATCAAGTAGCAGAAAAATATTTCTAATAACGATTCACAGAAAGTGGAAGAATGAGAGTTATTTGACCGTGCATCTTCCTCATTAAATAATGTGAAATGCCAACTGAACACTCATAACGTACGCACAGACTTGATCACAAACACACACAACTCCAAACACCTTTAACTTCTACCACGAGCCTCCACTATACACCCCTCCCACAAACAGGTGAGCACAAACCTCCAGTCCCCACACAAACAGACCTGTACAATACTCCATAGACAGCATTGATAAATACCTATATAACACGGCGTACAGCCACTACACACACACACACACACACACACACACACTTCATATTATCTTATTCTTTACAGTGCTGCAACTCCATATCTAATGCTCCTGATGATGGGCGTATGCGCCCGAAACATGTCGAGCTAAGAATACATCAATAAATTACCTTGTTGCATCAAGTTGGCATTTCACTTTATTTCATACGTAGAAGAATTCTGAGTAACCGAACATTGTTTTAACTGCTGTTGCTACCGTAAGTATTGTTGAGATTATAAATTGTAGGCCATAACAATTTTGTGTGCTCTATTATGACTTCAGAAAATAGGAAGTAGGAATGTTAAATTTGTATATATATTAGGCTTCGTTGACGTTCAGGTGACCGTGCACCGTGATAAATTCTTATAATAAAACTAACTAGATCAGGAGCTTTTCACTGTACACACAGCGATGGTATTTATCATACAGGTTTGCTGTGTTTACAGTGAAAAACTCCTGACGATGGACAGAGGAACTGTCCTAAACATGTAGAGTTTTATTCCAAAAATAAATTTTAGAAATTAGTGGCATCTACTTGGTTTTTTATAAGAATATTAGGCTGCATTTAGTAATGTGAATCGAGATGCAAAACAATATAAACTGACCCATTCACACACACACGGTGATTCATACGTTAATTAAATGGAAAAGTAAACGTGAGATCTTTGCTCTTCCGCGATGTTACGCAGCGTATATTTGTAGATAGTTACAGACGTTTCGGGACAACCTATCTATACCGTTTTCAAGGATAAATCAGTTCAAGAAAAATTCTTTCTTGGGCTGCTTTGTCCTTGAAGAGAGGACCGATAGGTTGTCCCGAAACGTCGGTAAGGGATTACCACTCCAAGCTGTGTGATAGCCCAGAAGACCGCACTTCTCGATCCATTGTGTTTTTCATGAGGTCATTGTAACAGGAGATTCATGTTGTTTTGCAATGTGGGAGACTGCAAGAAATCGCGCAAACCCTGACGCAATTGGCTGATATTTCTTTATAGAATAAAATAGTCTCTAAACAGATCTGATTTATCGGCTGTTGAAACATCGCGCAGGACCATATTTTATGCTGTCACATCGCTCCAATAACTTAGGATCGCTGAAAACAAACACCCTTATCAATCACGAGTTAGCAGGAAGTCAATTTTTATTGTGAAGCACAAATTTCCCCTCTATTGTAAGTAATTCGGTCTTACAGCACTGATTAAGTTGGCAAATTGGCGTCGCGTGTGAAAAATGCACTCCATCTAAACAGTCAATACTCCAATATGGACTGCCGAAGTAACAAAATAACACCATTACTGAACAAAAGGTATTGCTAATGGCGCACGCTAATACATTTGTGTGCCGCAGAACAAATGAAGGCGCGTTTCATCGTTGCAGCACCAAATGGGCACAAATAACTGCAAAGCCTACAGCGATTTTAAATCTGTTTGAATGAAATCAGCGTTTGTGTGCACCAAACTGACTGGATTGTTCGTTTGAATGTCTGCTTTATTACACCAAGTGTTAACAGGAACTGCACAATGCTGGAAAAATAGGAAATTAACACCAATTATTTCACTTTCCTTTCTTCGGTATTTAGGTATCCGGTTTTTTATATCACACAGTCAATTTAGGATATTTTCAGCCTTCGTTTTCTTTCTTTCTTTCTTCCCTTTTCTTTTTTATCTATTTCTATACTGATATTTTATTCCTATTCATTCTCCTTCCCTCCTCACCATGTCCTGTGTTTGTCCTGTCGTAAATTCTCTGCCCTCCTACCCATTCTCCTTTACTTCTACAGGGGAATAACTGGAATTTCCTCACTAGCTTCAGGCTCGAACTTCTGTGGAGCCCACAGTAGCAAGGATTTTATTTCTTTTTGTCACTATTAAGGAAGCTTCTGTCTACATCTTCAGCAAAGAATTTGCTCGCAGTTATACGGCACCTCTACACTTTCACACGTCTGCATAGCCTGGTGCTTAATTTAACACAGGGTCAGGTTCACCTGTTTCTATTGATACACGGACAGCCTTCATTTTCTACTGAGCACTGTGTTGGAAAGGCCGGAAACACTCTACTGTGTCTAGCTGACCCATAAATCATGCCTTCACTGTAGCTTACCATCCCACGGAAACTCAGTGTTGTGGTGTGAGAGCTTTGTTTAAACATTTTGTACTTGTTTACAACAAAACAGGCCCTGTTTAAGACAGTTCTGGACCGAATGGGTGTGAAACTTTGTTCTGTTATTTTGAGTGAAGAAGAGTCGATGAGGGTATCTAAGGAAGATATTTGGTGTAAGATGGATGAGGTAATATGGACTGGAAAAGATTGCATAATGAGGAGCTTCATGGGTTGTACTCCTCAGCAGATGTTATTCAGGTGATCAATGCAGGATGAATGAGAGGGATGGGGCTTGACGTACGTTTGGGGGACAGAAGAGACGTATACAGAGTTTTGGTGTGGAAACCTGGTGAAAGGAGGCCACTTGGAAGACCTAGGCGTAGATGAAAGGATAATATAAAAGTGGATTTTAAAGGAATAAGACGGAGATCGTGAACAGGTTATGTCTGGTTTTGCAGTTGCGGGCCCTTGTAGACATATTAATGAGTTCCATCGGAGGCATCACGATGTGCTAGAAACGTAATAAAATGCTAAATAGTGCACATCAGTACAACTGTTTTATTACACAAAGTAATTACATAGGCTACATGTTTCGACTATTAATCAGTCATCTTCAGGCTTATTTTAATCGTGTAGTCACAAGATGCTATGCACACATTGGGATCCCAGTTTGTTTACATCAATGGTATACACAACATTAGATCTAATTTTATGTATACCATTGATGTAAACACTCTGGGATCCCAATGTGTGCATAGCATCTTGTGACTAACCGATTAAATTAGGCCTGAAGATGACTGATTAATAGTCGAAACATGTAGCCTATATAATTAATTTGTGTAATAAAACAGTTGTGCTGACGTACACTATTTAGTATTGTATTACATATTAATGAGATTTCGGTTTCCATTAACAGCGGTGAATATCTTGGTTAGCTGGGGAACTGTTAGCTTCTCGAGGAATCTTCTCCACAGAGCTGGTTAGCTGGTCCAGTAACATGTATACATTTGGTGTTTCAAAGTAATCGCGGATCTGAAAAGACAACACAGACAGAAGCATGTAAGGATTTGATTACAAGTTTTGCTTCACGTAAAATTTGATATACAACTAGCCTCTCTGGGTCCAGTTAAGCAGCGTGGTCCCATGCGGTCTCATGGGATTTGTGGAGTGTAACCAGCCACAAAACAGACTATTGCTACTTAAATGTGCACTTGGAAGTGGAACCTCGTTGCGAGGGTTAAGCTGAGTTGACTGAAGTAGCTCATCAGCATTTAGATTTTGTACTGTAAGGCTTACCACATAATTTATCACTGAAAAATCTGTAACTTCTTTTGTCACAGAAAGCGCGCGGTGGCGCAGTTGGTTGGGGCACTGCCCTACAAGCCGAAAGTTCGCGGTTTCGATTCCCGATAGTGTCTTGGAAATTTTCCATTGACATAATCCTTCCTGCCACACTGTTGCCCTGGGATCGACTGAGCCTCTAACAGAAATGAGTACTAGGAATGTTTACTGGGGGGGTAAATACGGCTGGTGCCAAGGGATCTACATATGCTGATTGTCTTGAAATCTGGAGCCTCAACCTCCTGGAACCCTCAGGGCTTGTCCAGGCCTGTATAGGGATTGCGTTACCTTTTTCACAGAAAAGAGCTGTTATATTCCCAACAACGTTAGCACTTGGTGTTGAAACGAAATGTACCTTGCGTTACGTAGAATTTCTCTTTTGTTTAACCAACAAATACTTTTTGTGCATTTGTCGGTTCAACATAGTACAAATTAATATTAGATTTTTTGACGTTTTGCTGACCGTGCTGCATCTCAGTACATTTATCTCAGTAATTAACCAACTTGATGCACAAAATTTGTTTCGCAATATGTTTTATTTCATGCCTCTACATGTTTCGAGCACATGTGCTCATCATCAGGAGGTCAAAATTGCATTACACAGCCTCTGGTATCATCACACCTATAGGTGTGATGATACCAGAGGCATCAAGTTGGTTAATTACTGAGATAAATTAGCATTTGATGTTTGTAGTAAAAATGCAGTGTGCTTACAGTGAAGTGGGGGCTGATTTTTAAACGGGTAACCTCTAAAATCTCTGTGGTTACTTCATGTACCATCAGTTTTTATCACTAAACAGGATAGACAGTGTTCGTATGAAGTAACATTGAGGCCCGTTCGCGTAACCACTTTTTCCGTGGAAAAGCAATAAATATAAAATATTTTGATCGCATATCTCTATTCTTTCCCTAATTTTCCGGCATGCAAAGGGCATGCGCTGTATTATATTTTCATCCGTGGCCTGTCTGGCTGCACCTGTTTTCCCACATTGTCTGAAAAGCGGCACGATTTTCGGAAAAGATTTTTCAAATATAAATATGTTTTTGGTATGATATTGTATACTCCGTGCGTTATTCCTAAAAGTAATAATGGTAACTTAAAAATGCACATAAAACAAAAAAAGTATAAAAATTTACAAATACATAATATACAAATCATGAATAACTTATTAATTATATATATCCATGTAGTGGGTCCCTGTCACCACGGCATGGCGCGTCCTCAGGTTGCGGATAGAGGAACGGCCTCCGATAAGGAGGGTAGCTGCGAATATATTGAATAAGCTGTGGAGAACAGCCGACGAGGGGTGGTCCTCCAGCTTGGGGGCTGGGCGAGGTGCTAACAATCCCTCCCTGTAAAACATTCATGTTACGAAACACTCAGATGCGGGATGTGGCAGGCGCTTGTGAGTGCGGTAATGAGCCTTCGGGTTCCGTGAAATGCTGGGAATTTCTTGACTAGCTGCAAACCAGTTAGCTTCTCAAGAAGGACTCTACACCATGGAGTAAGTAAGTAAGTTATATATATATATATATATATATATAACACGCAAATCATACATAACATACAAATCACAAAATCACACCCATTCGGTCCAGAACTGTCTCAAACAGGGCCTGGTTTGTTGTAAACAAGTACACAATATTTAAACAATGCTCTAACACCACAACATTGAGTTTCCGTGGGATGACAAGCTACAGTGAAGGCATGATTTACGGGCCAGCTAGACACAGTAGAGTGTTTCCGGACTTTCCAACACAGTGCTCAGTAGAAAATGAAGGCTGTCCGTTTATCAATAGAAAGGGGTGAACCTGACCCTGTGTTAAATTAAGCACCAAGCTATGCAGACGTGTGAAAGTGTAGAGGTGCCGTATAACTGCGAGCAAGTTCTTTGCTGAAGATGTAGATGGAAGCTTCCTCAATTGTGAGAAAAGGAACTAAAAACCTCGTTACTGTGGGCTCTACAGGAGTTTGAGCCTGAAGCTAGTGAGGAAATTCCAGTTATTCCCCTGTAGAAGTAAAGGACAATGGGTAGGAGGGCAGAGAAATTACGGTAGGAAAAACAAAGGACATGGTGAAGAGGGAAAGAGAAAGATTGGGAGTAAAATATCAATAGAGAAATAGATAAAAAAGAAAAGGGAGGGAAGAAAGAAAGAAAGACAGACAGAAAGAAAGGAAACGAGGGCTGAAAGTATCCTATATTTAACTGTAGGATATGAAAATTCCAGTTATTTCCCTGTAAAAGTAAACGAGAATGGGTAGGAGGGCAGAGAAATTACGACAGGACAAACACAGGAGATAGTGAGGAGGGAAGGAGAAAGAAGAGTAATAAAATATCAATAGAGAAATATATATTTAAAAAAAGTAAAGGGAAGAGATAAATAAATAAAGAAAGTCACGTCTGTCTTTCTGGCCCTCTGTCCGTCCGCATGGAACAACTCGGTTTTCGATGGATTTGTTTTCATGGCCTTGGATATTTGATAAATTTTCGAAAATCTGTCATGAAAATTCAGGTTTTTATTAAAATCTGACGAGAATAAATGAAACTTTACACGAAGATCTACGTAAATTTATGATAATAACATAACATACATAACACACAATCACAAATTTGTATGTTGTGCATGATATTGGCCGTATACATTTGTTGGTTACTGTAGCTACTCGTGTGTTTTGATTTTGCTTACAGCTTCTCCTAAATATTTTCATTCTAAGAAGAATTCAGAGAGTGAATGTCATAAATGTACGTAGATCTTCGTGTGGATTTCCATTTATTCTCGTCAGATTTTAATAAAAACCTGAATTTTCATGACAGATTTTCGAAATGTTCTCAAATATCAAATGCCATGAAAACCAATCCATCGAAAACCGAGTTGTTCCATGAGGACAGACAGAGGGCCAGAAAGAGAGACATGACGAAGTTAACAGTTGCATATCACAATTTTGCAAACTGGCCTAGATATCCTACTTTCCGCTCACACAGTGTATTTATGTGTTGTTTACGGATCTCAGAACAGACAGCGACTTTTTTCCCATACAGCAATGAAGTGACTAGTTCTCATAACCGAGCACGGGTTTACTGCGCGGTGCGAGTTTAATGTATATTATTCAGTTTAACCTTATTCGTTGAAGGATTAAACAAGTTAATTGCTCTTGTCCCTACATCGTTGTGATGCACACCATTTATCAAGACGTGCGAACTAAGGTGTCAGACACCGGTAGTCACAAGCCCGTCTTTGGCTTGTATCGACTTCACACTGTGTGAGGCCAACAATCCATCCTTTGGTCTCGAGTAATCGATTATGCGGTGTCGATAGCAGGCTTCTACCGCAGAGCTCGTGACGTCCCAAACTATGTGAAGGCACAACAAGGCACATACCTACCGCTCACCGCCGCATGACAGCGTGTCATTATTTGTCAGGATGCCTTTAATAGCAGTAGCAGCAGCAACAGCAGCAGCAGCAGTAGCAGTAGTAGTAGTAGCAGTAGTAGTAATAGTGGTAGTAGTAGTAGCAGCAGCAGCAGTAGCAGTAGCAGCAGCAGCAGTAACAGTAGTAGTAGTAGTGGTGGTGGTAGTAGTAGTAGTAGTAGCATTAGTAGTAATAGTTGTAGTATTACTAGTACTAGCAGCAGCAGCAGTAGTAGTAGTAGTAATAGTGGTAGTAGTAGTAGTAATAGTGGTAGTAGTAGTAACAGCAGCAGTAGTAGTAGTAGTAGTGGTGGTGGTAGTAGTAGTAGTAGCATTAGTAGTAATAGTGGTAGTAGTACTAGTAGTAGCAGCAGTAGTGCTAGTAGTAGTAGTAATAGTGGTGGTAGTAGTAGTAGTAGCATTAGTAGTAATAGTGGTAGTAGTACTAGTAGTAGTAGCAGCAGCAGCAGCAATAGTAGTAGTAGTAGTAGTAGTAGTAGTGGTGGTGGTGGTAGTAGTAGTAATAGTGGTAGTAGTAGTAATAATATTAGTAATAATATTAATAATCTCACGCGTCGCGTGTGTAAACAGCTTATCATATATTTTTGCAAGACTTGAACTTTCCAGAGCCGTGACAGTGAATTTCAGTACAGTCTGGTAGAAATTAACCAGTCCTCTCGGCAGAACACGTCGTCTCCATCTGCAGGGCGGTGGACGATGCGGTTTTCTCCGAAAAGTTAGTAAAATTATGCTCAATGAGTCGTACATAACCTCAACAATTTCATGCAGCCGCCATACTTGTTAATCTTGACGTAAAAACCACTTACATTAATACGTGGTACGTAGGTGTGTCTGTGAGACATCTCCGTATCATCACACATTCGTCCGGCTCCAGTGGACCGTGATTTTGCGCCTTCCGAGGGGAGAGGGAAAGCTAAATAAAATTTGCGCACCATCGCCATGTTGCTGTATATTCTGAGTAAGAAAGTACTTTAAAAAATCTGAAAATTGTTCTAAAATATCACATAATTTCAAGAATCTCAGTTACGTGTCGGTAAATTCGTCCCAAATTCAAAATGTCCTTCGTCCCCATTATTATTATTATTATTATTATTATTATTATTATTATTGCATCGCCAGTATAGCTTTTGATCATCTACAGT
>Ga0123353_10009192_pt1 | contig 13602 bp, 7 predicted proteins | sample TergutLab28metaG_3_FD_92763 | JGI IMG/M metagenome (GOLD analysis project Ga0123353, IMG submission 92763) | Labiotermes labralis P3 segment gut microbial communities from Petit-Saut dam, French Guiana - Lab288 P3 | ecosystem: Host-associated > Arthropoda: Insects > Digestive system > Gut ... | reverse complement strand
TCTTGAGCTGTTGGGTGGGTATTTTTGGTTACTATTTATTTTTGTCGGTGCACGGGGAGGGCTTGTGGGCCTGTAATGATTGGGGGCCGGGTGGTTTTTCTGGGGGGGGGGGGGTAAAGCGGCCGGTGTGTGGCACAGACTGCTTATGCCAGCTGACGCCGAAGGCAAAAAAAGCCTGGAGCTTAATCTCCACAAAAGTGGCAGACGTTGGACCTATCGTCTGCTGTTGCGACCTTCCTGTGCCTTCATTATTTTGTAACCTTCACAAAGTCTACGTAAATGCTTCCGTTATTTCTCGAGATGTAGTTAGGTAATGCATATACGGGACCTTTAAATCACAGAAGGAGCAGACATTTCGGGCACCTTTGGGATATATAGTATTTAAAGTTATTGCATTTTGTAGTATATAGCAGCTGGGGTATGACAGAGATCGATTAACGCGTGTGACGTTAGTTTGCGAGATTATATTACCCCTGGACCGGTAAGTGCTCTGTCATTAACAGTCACTGCGTGTCCTCTAATTTAGATTAATGGTGACATACGAAATTGCAGTCCGTCGTTACAAAAAAGCAGTTCATACCTGTTAGCGGTAAGAATTTACGCCTGAAGCTGTGGATAGCATGATTTGTAAGATCTGATTAATGGAATCGTCATGTCATGGTGCAAATCATTATTCGCATGCCTGTTGTGCGAAGATGCTCGTGTTTGATCCCAGACCAGTGCATGTGGGATTTATGATAGGGTAAGTGGCAGTGGTACACTCTTCTCCATGTACTTCGGTTGTCCCCAGTCAGCATTATCCTACCTATGCTCCATAACTGCATTCCATTCACGTAATTCGGCGCTGTGTAATCGCAGAATTTGACAGTATAGTTAAATAAATCGCTTTTCTACTTCTTTTCCAACTCACATTTCTTCTGCATCATGGCATGTTTTATGTAAAATGACACTATAGGTAGCACACTAGAGGTTCTTATTCCGCCGATGCCACGGTCCGCCATTGGTCACGATCCTAAGCCAGTTAACACCAATTCCGTGCGGTCTGTTTTAATATTATCTTGATTTATGTATAGTAGAGTAATCGCATGATTTACAGAGGCTGAACGAGTTGAAAGGTGTCGCATAAATTTCGCTGTTGTTTAGCTGTGAAGGTCATAAATGTACTAACGCGATTTGTTTTAGATTGCAAACAGGAAACGACGGAATCCGGATCGAGCGGTAGCATTCATTCCCAAAATTATGCTGCTCTGAATATCTACGTGCGTGACGATCATGTTTAGATGTGTTTGCCCTGGGGCTGGCACTGTGACGGTCGCGTTCTCGTGTTGAGTTACTTCGGTGGAGATTAATGTTTCTCGTTAAAGGGCAACACTCGTGAAGGGTATGCTTGTTGGCAAGGACTGGGTTGCTGTGGGCTGATGTCGTATTCCCATGAGCTTCTTAACAAGATTGCTTTTCACCGCAGATGCTACGTGATGAGGCACAAACCATATTCTGCCCGAATTTCAGTAGCACGTAATACATCGGACAGCTATGATCCATGTGATGGAATAATGCATAGTATCTTCATCTGGAAAATCATGCTCTGGTGTATTTCCTGTGACACGCCTGTATTATATTAGGCTGAGGCTCTACTCCATGTTGATGTAACACTGTAAAGACAACGGGTGGGAGTGCCAACTCCATGGAACAAAGGCCTTGAGAAAATAACAGATTCGCAATCAAGAAATTCCGTTCATTTTGTGGAACCCGAACGTTCATTGTCGTGTTCTCAATAACCCGCCACATACGGCTGTCCTTGGCCAGATGAATCCCATTTACACCCTCCAGTGGTGTTTCTGTAAGATACTTTTAGTATAATCTTTCCACGTTGCCCGTTCGCTTCACTGGGGCTTTCTTTTGGTCTCCATTCTCTCCTGTGCGTGCCACGTGCCCTTTCAATCTCATGTTCCTTTGATGTGATTACCCTAATAATATTTGTTGGCGTGTAAGCATCGTGAAGCTTATCATTATGTAATTCTCTTCAGCCTTCTCGTCTTCACTTACCCATCGGGTCCAGATATCTTCCGCAGCATCCCGGCTGGAACACCCTTGCCGTGAGTTATTTTCTTAGTGTTTCATACGCATATGTAACAAGATGCAAATGTATAGTGGTTAATATTCAATTCGTGTTTTCATTTAACAGACGGGAAGGGAAGTAATCTGTGCGAAGTTGTGGTAAGAATTTCTGGAATTTGGTGTGCTTCTAATATCGTCGCAAATAGAATTTTTGTTCGTTAGTTCTGTGCCATATATTTTCAGGCGATTTGCCAAGTGTATTTGTGTTGTGATTTGTAGTACTTTTTTTTTTGGAGAGGCCTGAACATATACGTACATCTAGACGAACCTCCTACCTACTTTTTTTTAAAGCAGTGAAGGCTGCTTCAGATTACTCTAAACAGTCTTTCAGCTTTACATTTTAGTACCTGATATCACTGAACTCAATACAGAAATGACCGTAAGTCGTGGTGAGTGTATCGCACCCCTGTTTCGTATTCTGGGGTTCCCGGGTTAAAATTTCGACTCGAATCCCAGCACTTACGACTGAGTTATTCGTGTTTATTCCTAGTTACTCTGTGGAAATACTGAGGCAGTTTCTATTGATAGTCATCTAACCATTTGATAGTATGTAGTCTACTAATAACGTCTTGCTTATGTCAGTGGGTAACAGCCATCGAAGTGTCAGGAAATCTGCGGAACTTTTAGAGCCGTACATTGCTTAAACTCTCTTCTGATTTCACGAAGAAAGTGGACTAACCTAAAATATTGAACAGGAGAATTATTTATTTCCACAACTTCTGTTTATAGAAGTGTCGGTTTATATCCCTCCAGAATTTCCCGGTAAGCATGAAACAATATTTGCAGAATTGTGCGTCGTTCCAGGGAGGGTTTTACGAGGACGAGCTCTGACAGTAGAATGAGACACTTTACCGTCAAGTTAGGCGGACACGCGACGTAAAACTTCGTTTCTCAGAAGCGCTGGCCAGAAGACTTGTGCATAATAGATTTTTTGTTGCATATCGGTGATGTCATTTTTTTCATTGCTTTCATATCCGTTCTGTAAACTGAAATACAGGCTTAATCAAAAACAAGCTCAACGAAGCTCAACTTTTTCCACTTGAGAAGCTAATGTTTTCTGAGCTAGGCAAGGAATTTCTAGCTTCAAATTTAACACCGACGTTTATTACTGTATTTACAGTAGCTTGTCAGTGGACGCTATCCTATCCAGATGGACCTAGTTCAAAACACGACACTGTATTTCTTTCTGGTCAGATAGAATGCCTGTGAATATTGAAATGCCTTGTGCACATACCAGACAGACATGGCAAGAGGCTGCGGGGGACTTTATGGTGAAACATTACAGCGCTGCGGTTGTGACGGACTGACTATCCTGAATGATTTTTTGCGTGGTTTTTCTGTTTCCCGCCTGGCACATGCCAGTATAATGTGTAATTTTATTCTACGACACAACCATCTAGTCAAAGCCTGTTGGTATTGCTATCGCTGTGCTTCTATACAATCATTTTATTGCTTTTTATAATAAGCCCTTTCCTGTATAATACCTCTGTGGATTCAGTCCTAATTTTCCTTGAGCAGGAACGGTTGTGCGTCTGCCTCTTCTCCGTAGGTTGGCTCACTGTCGACATTGCTCCTCGCGTAAAAAAATCCTTTTGCTGTTGACTGTATATTGTCTTACAGAATGGCGTATAATGCATGTATATATAAGTTTCCATTTGGTAAAAGTGTCATTCCTCCCCAGTTGCTACAGGCATTATACTGTTATTGCCCTCTTTAAATGTGTGTACTGTGTGTGTTCGGAACGGTATGATCACTAAGAAGTTATAAACCGAACTATCGGTATCTATGGAAGTATACTCCCTTCTCGTTTGCGAAATTGCCTAAATCATCCATATTTTGGACTGGCTACGGCCTGGACGGTCCGAGAATCGGATTCCGCTGGGGAAGAGATTTTCCACACCCGTCCATACCGGCTCTGTGCCCCAACCAACCTCCTGTGCAACTGGTACCTTGTCTTCTCTCTGGGTTAAAGTGGCCTTAGCATCGCTTTGATCAGCACTCCCGTCTAGGGCCGAGGTTAAAGAAAGGGTACAGCTATACCTCTGCTCGACCTCTGGGCAATCGTGACCTGTTCTAAGTTGAACTTTACCGTACTGTACCTTTTCCATCTATATGTGTCTACATCCCGTTGTCTTTAGACGAAATAGTGACATTTTCATGACATATGTAGCCATTATCTTCCGGTAAAAGTTTCCTCTTTATATTTTATTTCCATACAAACGAATTGGCTGCACGAACTGCTGGAGTGGGAATGGACATGGTGGTATTAAGTGCCGAGTTTTAAATTCTGTGTGGGGAAAAATATGCGGAGTTTGCAGTGAATGCGAGTTTGTATATTTTAATGTAACCTGAGCGCTGTAAGGTATTTAATTACCTAATACAATTAATGTCACTCCAGTAGTTCGACTCTTCTCAAGTCTTCACGCCACTTATGCCAGTACGGTTGCTGGACCGCTGCAGCGTTGCCGTCCTTCGTAATGACGGCGTTGGAACAGCATGCAGCTCAATGTTGCTTTGGTTGACAACACTCTTAAATTTAATCCTGAACCATCATTTATCCTGGCGGAATTAATATTTTCTTCTCCTCCCACCGTAATTCACTAAAGTGGAAGGGTAGTAGGTATAAGCGTATTTTAAAAATGGGTCACTTTCACTTTGTTTTACATAATCCATGTTCCACATCATCATTCGTAGTTACGAAGGAGGTTGGTGTAGTGGTAACACTTGCATTTGGGACGAGCCCGGTCGAATCTCGGCTGAGATACCGGTTTTCTTCACTGAGGATTTTAGTATGTTTGGAGAGCCCGCAGACTGTTGCCGGGAAAGTACCTCGATTATGCCACCACCTCTCTTGTCGAAGTCCCCTCCAATTTATAGCTGCACCGTCATCATTCCACTTGACGCTACAGTTAAATGTTCTGTCAGATGAAGGTAAAGAAGGTAATGTTGTCCTTGTGTGCGCTATGAGACTGGAGGTATAGATCCACTAATTTTTAACCTAGGCGCAAAATGGCTGTAAGTGGTGTGATTCACGCGCCGGTATAATCTTACATACTGACGGAATTATGAACTACGGTATAAATCATTGCACTAAGTAAATGGTCTGTTAAAGTCGCCATGCCATTTGATGGTATTGAACATTCCCTTTTGAAGACGGGTCGCTAACAGCTAGATCCGTGAACTTCTTCTGAGTAGTATTTAAGAATTTAATTTGTCCGTAATAAAGAAAATTTTGTTTCCGTCACCCAAACACCAGACGGTTTGAAGTGAGGGAAATGTTCGGAGTTTATTGTGAGAGCCATATATTCACTCGGAATGCAAAATTAATGGTATATTAAATGGAGCAGGGAGTGCAGTTTGTAACCACTGTGCTCTATCATTTCTCTGCATTAGCAACCACTGCATTTGCTGTAAATTATTTAAGTTCATTATATACGTATTTTAGTGAGAATTGATGAAGGAACACACTTTAGCTCGACCGTGATAATTGTAGAGTATCGTATTGTATTGCTCAGTACGTTTAGGACCAGTAATACACACAATGGGAACGTCGGGAATATACGTTGAAATTAACTCAATAATACGGATGTTATGTAGTTTGTAATTAAGTGGTACTGTGTCACCTTCATCTCTTTCCGAGGGTAAAATTTCTTGGAGGTGTACTACCACTCGCGCGTAGAGGTCTTCATGTTGTGATGCTCAATTAAGCCGCTAGTGAAATTCACTTCCCACCTTTGCGTGTACATTGAAATATGTCATGGCTCTTTTGAGTGGAGTTTTTATCCGGCGATCCAGATGAATGAAATGCACTGAGGCGAGTCCATGTCTTTGAAGCTGTGGTCCGCTTAAGGGATTCACAGTGTTTTGCGTCTTGTAGCTTGCTGGCCATTGTGTAAAGAAAACCATAATTTCACCACAATAAAAATGTCAGGAAGTGTATTTGTACACTTATAGGAGGAGTGGGTGAACTGTAATTTTATGTGGCGCATAAATTTGGAACTGAAGAATCTACACGTGTTGTTGTTGTATCAAGGGAACTCGTGGTCGGACGGTTGTCACCTGTCTTCAGCGCCGAAGCAGTCGTTTGGCAGCTACACACTAAAGAAGATGGCGAGGCGGAAACAGTTGTGAGGCGGTGGCTGATGGCGAAGGACACGGATTGTTGTCAATATTGAATAGGAAACTCGACCGACGATATGACAGGTGCTCCAAGTACGACAGCGACTGTGCGGAAAACGAGAGGGATATCGGTACAGTTAGACACGAACTGTTTTTATCAGTGATAACAAGACAGGCAATCCAAAATATATGCTTATTAGACTTTTTTTACTGGCCATTATCTGGAAGTTAAGTGCGACTAGTGTTAACATGTTTAGTGGGGTGAGAAACATTGCTGTAGCTCGGGTAAATGGGAAGCTTCCAGGAGCACATAGCCTTTGACTTCTGCCAGGATCCCCGGGAGTGCCAAATGCCAGGGAGTTTTTAGGAGGAGGAAGTTGCATTCGATTTTGCTGTGAAGTTTGCGGTCTCAGGGCGGGTTTAAGTGTTTTGTTTATTTTTTGCTAAGAAAATTGGCATTTTCACGTAGATAGACATTTTTGTTACACTGGGATCTGTGAACTCCGTATCGTGTTGGCCACTGAGGTACGTACTTCACTTTGGTTCGTTTTCAAATTTAATAGCGCCATCAGTATTCCTGATTGTGTAGCGTTGAATTAACATTGATTTGGAAGGTACATGAAAAGAAGCGATTCGATTTATTGTTGGAGGAACACAAACAAAAATTTTCCCGACTAATGTACTTCTGGTTCTTGTTGGTCGAAAATCACACCGCTTTACACACGCTTAGAATCGAAGTCATGGTGCCCGTTCGGCGTAGCTCAGGTTTTGTTCGTATCCTGGTTAGACCTCATTCGTTTGAATTCCTCCTCCAACTCCCACCCTGTCGTCTATGATCGAACCGATTCATATTTTGGAATAAAGGCGTCAAGAGGCGTAAGTGACCAGCCACGTCATTGTGTACACCGGCCCAATAAAAGCGCTGGTGTTTTCTCGATTCAGGGATTCAATCGGTAACTGGCTTCCCTTTCTCGAGTTTGAAAGAACCTCATGCCAAACCCATCTGGAGCTAAGAGTGACTCAGCATTCCGGCATGTAATTCGTTCTAATGGTCTCAACCTAAAAATTTCATCTACATATGGAATAACACATTAAGCCCTGGTAGTAATTTGTGAGCATTTCCACACACCTTGTACAGGAATTCGACTGAACTCAGTGAGTGCTATTACTGCCGTTGTTAACGCAGTAACTTGTAGCACTTCGTGGCAATTTAATGCCTTCTGATTCTCGTATTTTTTTCTGGAAACTTCGGGCGGTAATTGTTACGTGAACTGTGCAGTTTCTGTCATGTGTTCAATATTGCGAGATAAATTATTATTTTTGTCCCTCCACACCACATCTGGTATTCAGTACATCTTATTTGTGTATACATAATTACTTTTTGTGTATATCTACGTTATCAATCGTATATTTTAAACCGTTATAGAGATATCCCGAAAATTACTCATCCCACTGCCTAGGCACATTTTCCTGACGTGAGTTTGTAATGTATTCTGGTTGTAACGCCTTTTTGGATTTTGGGCTAACAGCGACGTTTTATTGGCGCCTGTCATCTGAGTTTCCAGGGTAAACGCTGCAGTTTCGATCCACAAAACCGGACAGAACGTCAGAATTCGGAAGAGTGACGTTGATTAGTATGCGCCGTGATAAGCTGACAACATGTGTTTTCATTATGTGCTCACATGAAGGCTACATCACAGAACTGCAGCGGCTACGCCTGTGATGTGTGTGTTTGTGTGTACATATATATATATATATATATATATATATACACACACGAGGGCAATTCAAAAATCAACGTCCGATTGGTTTGGTAAAAAGAAACGCGTTGTCATAGCGCCAAAGCGCACGCTCAGTCGTAACAAGTAACGTTTGTTATCGCTGAACGCCTACCCTTATACATTTTCGCTGCATAGTGTAGGAGTAATTACCGATGAAACATGGACACTATCCTCGCCGCTTCCGCCAGCTGTGAGGTACGTATTATGGGGCCGTAAGGGAATTTTTTGACAGAATTAATGACACCAGGGACCACAATAACGTCAGAGGTTTATTGTGATAAAAAACGACGCGGGATGCTCACTAAAGGCGTCGTTCTCCTGCACGACAACGCGCGGCCACCACACCGCAGCTCGGACAAATGTTTTACTCAAGCTCTTCAACTGGGAGATTTTCGACCACCCCTTACAATCCGGACCTGGCGCCAAACGACTAACATCTTTTCACCAAGATGGTCTGGTTGGCTACCCAGCGCTTCCACACCAACGAAGAGCTCATGGATGGAGGCAACAACTGGCTGCATAACTTGGCGGCACCGTTTTTTTAAGAGGGGCTAAAAAAACTAGTGTCACGGTACGACAAGTGCCTTAATGTGGATGGCATCTGTGTGGGGGAAGTAGTGCTGTTATGTATGTAACTGTTCCATGTAATTAAGTTTTTTCTCTGTTTTGTATTTTTTTAACCAGCCAATCGGAGGATGATTTTGGAATTGCCCTCGTATATATATCGAGATATATATGTCTATATATGCGCGCGCACACATACATAAGACGGAAAATGTAACTGGTGCAGTGCCTTTTTAAAGACATAAAATGTAGGGGACTTCATAGACGTAACTTGAGGCACCATAGTACTCGTATAGTGTTTGTTAAATGTCGCAGTAAACACTTGTATTCTATTAATAGTTGACTGTGTGTTGTGAATTTCATTATAAAGTTTTTTAAAAGTACGTAATTGTTTTTGCAATAAATAAATCTGAATTTTGTAAGACCATTCGACTTCGCCAGTACGGAGTTCTGGAAGTGTAATGTAGTGCAAATTTTCACTCCCTTTTCGTGTTACTGTAGGCAGCCTGATTATTTTGACAGAATATGAACCATATGGTGTCGTAAATAGTCCGACATTCCTCAAGTTTCGGAAAGGATGTAGCGTTTCTTCAGTAGGTGACAACTCGTGGCATTTTAAGAAGCACTTCAGTCTGTAGACTGCTCTTTATTTCATGTAAAATTAAAGTACATGTGCGCACCGTGAATGCCAACGGAACAGTGGAGTTATAGCTCTACTTTCTTTAACTTCTACACTGGTTATAGGTGAGTGGTCAGCTTCACTTGCCGGCAGTTTTACCCCGTGGATAATGTCTGCTGTCCGTTGAATAGGAGGCTGGGTGGGTCTTAGAGCCGGAATGAACGCTTGGATGAGAGGTCTTATGCCGGCACCGGAAGGTGAACTACGTTTTCTCGATTGCCCAGCCCGTAACCTAGTCACTATACCGACTGAGATTCCCCCTGTGCTAAATTTATATCGTCGAATGATAACGGAGACCGGTTAACTGATAATTCTAGGGATGTGGGACGAAGTGGTCATAAAGTAACTAAGAGTTATGATGAAGATAGCTGGTCTTCGGACGGAGATTTGAACAGGAATACGGAATGCGATTGCTTCTCTCCTGCTCACTGGAGTGTTGGCCGGTCTTCCGTCAGCCACCTTCATTGTCTTTTCAGCTCATGTGCACACAGCCGTTTCCGCTTCTTCCAATGTTTTATTTCCAAACACAGTTATAATTGGCTTGCTTCCTCTTTCGATGTGGTCCGTCAGTGAGTTTTCCGTGGTTTGCTTTTATTCCGGCGAACGTTCTGCAATAATGTTTGCAGTCACACCTTTCATTTCCTCCTGACATCTTTATTTGTTGCTGATAACTCTCTGGCGTCACTATGAGACGGCTTTCATTGAAAAAGAAGAGTTGCATGTTGAAAAACCACAAGGCAATACGAACGCAGTCATTTTATTGCTCAAAGGCCTTTCTGCTGTGTGCGCATGATACCTGTGTGTTCCTTGTACGGTAATATGGGACCTTCTCTGATTATAAGCCTTGCCGAACACACCACGGCGGATGTAGAGTTATTGTTTGTTTGTGATACACGTGCTGCTCTGAAGAGTTCAGATATTGGCCCCTCTGTAGTGCATTCAGGTTGATCTGGTTCATTACAGTTGCCGAACTCTGTGTAAAATATATTAAATTCCTTTCGTAGAATTTGATTCGGAGCTCTAGAGAAATGGAGGGTTGAACTAGGTTTGTATGTAGCCGAAATGTATCCACACGTGCTGTTTTTACCTATGAAATTGTATTTGTTTTGTAGCCAAAGCACCTGTTACAGATTTATGTAACAAACTGTGTCCATTGAAACAGAGAAATGTTGGCGACCTGTTGTCACCTGGTTTGGGGCGTGCTTGTGTTCGGGCTAAAGGTGAGACAGAGAGCGTTCGTGACGTTGCAAAGGAAGGCCCATATAGCTGTCATCCCCGTCACCATATCGCATGCGCAGTTGAAGGTTAACAAATTGTGACGTCTTGATATTTTAAAACGACCTCTGACAGTTATAGTCCTTGGGCTTCTGTCCACTATGTAAAGTGAAATCTAAGCGTGTTACGGAACGAGGTTATGTAGACATGTCTCTTTACAACTGATTCTCAGAATAAACAGCGACCATCTCCCGCAAGAGCAGTTCTAATTTATACAGATTCTTCGAGTGGTTTGTGTGTTGCAGGAACTGAACCTAAAACATACCCGTATTGCACTGAAAGATTCAGTTCCTGTCGCGAGGTAATCAAGTCAGGTCTCGATTGTTTAAACAAGACAGGCGAATAAACGGAGCATTGATCATTTTCCCCCTTGAAAAAGCAATAATTATTTCATAGTTTGTGTGTGTATTCTGAGTTATCGAGCCTATACAGTGGATGCGCCGTATTATATTGTAATCTGTGGCCTGTCCGGCCGTGTTATGTTTTTCCACATTATCTTTAAACGGCACGATGTTCTGAAAATAGCTCTTGCACAAGAACTGTGTGTTTTGATCTTTCTCTACAACGTGTGACTGAAAATTTTCTTATTTAGTAAGAGTTGAGCGAGAAGTTATCATAAAAGTACACAGGTGTTCATATAAAGTACTCGTTATGCTTTTCAGATTTTAATTAAACTTGAATTTTCTCTGCAGATTTTCGAAAATTACTCCATTTTCAAATTTCGTGAAAATCCGCCCAATGGTAAGCCGGATTGTTCATGCAGACGCACAGAGAAACGGACAGACATGACGAAACTAATACTCGCTTTTCACAATTTTGCGAACTCACCTTAAAACGAATCGCTATAACAGAAATGCCAGTACGCGAATTACAGAAGTACCGCACACTGTGAACCGTCAACGTTGTAGCGGTCTGGCACCTAGCAGTATGTTCACTAGTAGTTTATTTTACAGTATTCTTTATTTTACAAAACTGGACGCGTATACATTGTGTCCTCTCTAATAAACACGTTTGCATGTAAACGACCTATAAAAGTGTAGAGTACTGGCTATATTCAACAGGGCCTTTGTACAGAACGAGTACCTGTGAGGGTCTTGTGTATAAGCAGAATTAAAAAGGTAAGCCTAGCAACCTGCCAACTTAATTTTGTTTACTGGTGAGTTTATCGTGTTAACAGTAGGGTAACGTGGTACAACATAATAAAAAACTAGAAAGGATTGCCGAATAATTTATATCTTTTTTTTAATGAGGAAACCTAATCTTCCGGCTCTGTGTGTAGGCTGTGTAGTAGGGAGGGAGGAGTTTGAGCAAGCTTTTTTATGTTGAATAATTATCATTCGCATACAGTAATATAAGATTTATTTTTTACCGGTGCTGTATGCAGCCGGCTTGTATTACATATGATGCCTTTGAAGCCATTCTGCGTAGGAATAAACGTTATAAACTGTGGATGTAGGTTCAAGATAATTTAACCCTTTGAAGAAGCAGATTAACCTGATGATTCGTATTTAAAGATTCTGTTCGTTCCGCGCTGTAAACACACTCCTTTTCGAGAATAAACAACACATCGCCACCGAAGGAAATAATCGTTGTTTCTTTTCTATCCATACAAAAACATAAAAAAGGCACTGTATGCGCAGAACGTAGAATATATCAAACACAGGCTTGTGGTGCACATAGTGACCATTGGGTTTTAGAGTGTTGAAATACTACAGGTATTTCTCATACCTGCATTTCTTTGATCCTCCATGTCTCAATATTAACATACCGCAGAATCTCCTGGAGCACTTCAACTGAGTAACCAATTGGCGGATTCCACCGGAAAATGCCGTCTAGAAGCTAATAGTCGCTTAGCTATTCAAGAAATGTCTTGTGTTTTATGATACCTTAAGATGCAAAAGCGTCCTTCGGTCACGAAATCAAATGTAAGTTGGCCGCTGCAGACCGGTTGGCCTGCTGTAGACCACATGCCTTGTTTTGACATAAATTGTTTTTTGTTACCGGCATATTCGTAGGACCGTGGTAAGTGGGTTCCTGTTACAGAGATTGGTTGGTTGGTTAGTATTTAGTTAGTATCTTCGTTGGAAGGTCCGTGGGCTGGATCTCTGCTCGAGGACGGCCATTCTTGAGAAAAATATTGAATTTTTCCTTAAAATAGTGCATGACCAGTTCATTACTGTGTCACTTAAGAACATTATCGTCTTGTTACTTCTTGGCTGTATAACCTTCAGCAGCTTATGTCTTATGAGTTCATGAGTCATCTAACAGCAATCGTAAAATTATTAGCGTATTTGACGCAGTATATCAGACTACCAAACTTTGTAAACAAATTACCTAATCGACAGATCTGTTATCACGCCAACTAGCCCAGTGACGCGTGGGCTCCTGGGTTCAACGCCTACGCGTATTGTACGCCGAGGGGGAAACTTAGCTTGATTTAATCTTATTTCTTTTTATGTTAAGTCCTGAAGAAGGAACAGTGGTGTTGCAAGTCGAGCAGGCAGGCAGGCAGGCAGGACGTGCTTTTATTGCGTGAACGACTAAGCGAAACGGCCGTTCGCCTCCTATAATGGTTACTGTATTAACGAAAAGAACACCCTGTACTTCATACAGCCTCTTTTGTATTTTTCTGCCAGATCAGCGAGAGAGCATTCTCTGTTCCTCCACTTTGCCTCACCCAACCGCTGATTCGAACTGAAGAGCTATCGATCTATCACTGGAGCAACTTCCGCTAGTTTATTGGCAAGCAAAACGAGTTTCTGTTACGTGAGAGGCGGGTAATATTTTATATTCCTGGTTTATATGACGGCGCTTTCAGTTGGTAAGATTATATGTCGTTGAATACTAGAGAAGTGAATAATGGATTCAGAAGATAAGGAAGCAGTTAGTCATGCACTTGACTAAGTTCTTTATCGACATTTGCTTGAGAGGACTGAGGAAAGGTAGAATACGACAAACCTATCAGGGCAGGTGTTTGGCGGGCCGAGTTGGTACTTGCAATTTGCTTAATGCGAAGCTGGCCATTGAGGTGCTACAAGAGTTACATGATGTAGGCGGAGCATCCGT
>Ga0123353_10009191_pt1 | contig 13603 bp, 1 predicted proteins | sample TergutLab28metaG_3_FD_92763 | JGI IMG/M metagenome (GOLD analysis project Ga0123353, IMG submission 92763) | Labiotermes labralis P3 segment gut microbial communities from Petit-Saut dam, French Guiana - Lab288 P3 | ecosystem: Host-associated > Arthropoda: Insects > Digestive system > Gut ... | reverse complement strand
TTCTGCTGCCATGAATGGCGGTGTGGAGTCATTTCCAAAGACTGCTACGGTAAGGCTGTTTGCTGCACCATAGGGAAGAGAGAGATCCCAAGCCTTGGCGTTGGCTTCACTTACGAAGGGATATCCGGCAGCCACAAACACCCTCGCCTCAGCTAGCGTCATATGAACATGAGAGGCAGCGAGTGAGTACTTGGCGTTGCCGTCAATCTCATCGCCCGGCATGACTACAAACTTAACGGTGACATGCACACTGTTGTCCAGATCCACGGCAAAGGTGACATTGTAGATACCTGCGATGGCGCTCAGATTGCTGTTTGCCAGCACAACGTCGGCATCGGCTCCGCCGGGGAGCTCCCAGGCATAGGCACTGGCTCTATTGATGTAGTCGCCACCGGTTGCTCCGATGAGGAAGTCAGCGGCCTCATCTTCGGTCATGTAGACGTGCGAGGCGGCTATGGCGTAATCGGTGTTGCCACTGATGACGTTGCCGTCCATTACCACAAAGTATGAGGTGCACGTGATACCCGGATCATCATCCGAGGCAAAGTTGAGTGGATAGATGCCCACAGCAACGGGGCTGGTGAGTCCGCCGCTGGTGAAGTGCGCATCGGCAGGCTGGCTGTTTGCTACATCCCAAGCCCAGAGATTGGCTAGCCCCTCGTAATCCGCAGCTACCGGCCCGGTTGCATAGAAGGCCTGGGCCGCGTCCAAGGTCATGAAGACGTTGTCTGCGGTAAGGGCGTAGAACTCAGCTACCACAAAGTTCACGGTAACCGTAACGGTGGAATCTTCAACAAGACTGAAGGTCACCTGGTAGGTTCCCGCCTCTGCTTTAAACACAGGAGAGCAGCGGTCAAATTGAACCGTGCCTACGTCAGCCGGATCCAGAGCCACAACATGGGCGCTGGCTTTAAGGATGTAGTCAGCAGGCAGGGGGCCTCCGGCGAGGAAGGCCTGAGCCTCTGTGATGTTCATGATGACATGGCTGGCAGCAACGAGAACATGCCGGTCATTGTAGTCATACACGTCTCCGTCAACGATGATAAAGCATACCTCTGCCGTAACGGAGGGGTCTTCTGCCACCTCAAAGGTGAGGGGATAGATTCCCGCAACTACCGGATTGGGGATGGCGGTGCTCTTGAGAGTGTTGAACTGTGCGGTTGCCGGGCCGGTGGCGTCAACAACCATAGCACGTGCCCGGGCTTCAGTCACATAGTCATTGTCGGTGGCTGTGGCAAGGAAGGCCTCTGCCTCGGTAATGCTCATGACGATGTGCGTAGCAGCAATGGCATACTGGTCATTTCCACCAATGGCATCGCCGTCCATGACCACAAAGTTCACAACAATGCTCACCGAAGGATCTTGTACCACCGCAAGGGTGGCTCGGTAAACGCCTTCTGCAACAACAAAGGGCGTATCCCAGCCAACGATCATAACGTCGGCTATCCTGCTGTCTTCGGGCTCATCGAGCTTCCAGGCATAAGCCTCGGCTGCTTCGATAAATTCATCATCGGGTGCCGTGCGGAAGGCCTCGGCTTGCTTGAGAGTCAGGTACACATGATTGCCGGCAAGGGAGTACTCGCTGTTGCCGGCAACAACATCGCCTTTCATGACGACGAACAGCACGGTAACAGTGATGGAGGCATCCTCGTCAACAGTAAAGGTGACCTCGTAGATTCCTTCTTCAGCTACAAAGCTGGGATCTGAGTCAACAAACTCAGCACTGCCCACATTAACCAGCGGGTTCAAGGTGAGCACGTAAGCCTCTGCCTCGTCAATAAAGTCCTGATCAGTAGGCCCGGATATGCCATAGAAATCTTTGGCATAATCCTCTGTCATAAAGACATGCTTGGCCGTGAGTAGGTAGTTGTTATTATGGCTCTCAACGTCGCCGTCATAGACCACAAAGTTGACCTTTACAAAGACGCCCAGATCCGCGCCAACTGCAAAGGTGACCGGGTACACGCCTACTGCAGCCGCAAAGGGCAGATCCCAACCGTCTATGACCACGTTGGTCTCTCGGCTTTCGCCTGCAGCAAGCTCGCCGAGCTTCCAGGCGTAGGCGCCGGCAGCGTCGATATAATCTTCATCTCCCGGCATCATCATGCCATAGAAGCCTGTTGCCTCATCCAAAGTCATGAACACGTGGTTTGCGGCTATGGAGTAGCTCTCATTGCCGTCAATCTTGTCTCCCGCCATGACTACGAACATCACGGTGACTTTGACTGTGGGGTCTTCGGCCACCGCAAAGGTGACCTCATGGATGCCGACCATACCAAGCGGGCTTGGGTTAATCTCGCCAATGACCCAGAGGGGGGTGGCATCAACGTTGGTGTCGTGCTTCCAGGCGCTGGCGCTGGCGGCATTGATATAGGCTTGATCCTTGGGAGTTCTTGTGACAAATTCCTTGGCCTCATCAAGGGTCATAAATACGTGGTTGGCAGAGAGTGCATAGGTGTCGTTGCCGTCGATGACGTCACCGGGCATAACCACAAAGCGCACCGTAACGGTGACGGTGGGATCGAGCACTACACCAAAGGTAACCTCGTAAATGCCTTTAGCTGCAGCAAAGGCAGGAGCGGCTCCTGTGAACTCAACGGCTACAGTGCTTTCGTCGGCAAGTAAGAGGCCGTGGGCTCCTGCGGCGCCCACATAATCCAAGGGGCCGCTGAGGAATGCCGCTGCCTCATCAATGGTCATGAATACGTGGTTGGCAGAGATTCCGTAGGTCTCGTTGCCGCTCATCTCGTCTCCATCCATGACCACAATCATCACGGTGGTGGTGATGGTGGGGTCTGCCACAGCGTGGAAGGTAACACGGTAGACTCCCTCCTGGGCTGCAAAGGCCTTGCTCCAAGAAGTCAGGGCAACATCGGCATCAGTGCCGTCAACGCTGGTTGCCCAGGCACCAGTGAGGTCGATATAGTCTGCATTGCCTGGAGCCGGAGTTTGAGCCAAGAACGCGGCAGCCTCGGCGGTGGTCATATACACGTTGTTGGCTCCTACGCGATAACTGTCACCAACGTAGAAGGTCACCGTGACAGTTACGGCGGGTGCCTCCAGTATGGAGAAGCTCACTTGATAGGAGGTCTCGTCAATGGCTTGGAATGCCGGAGTGCACCCATCAAACACCACGGTGCCGGGAAGCGATCCGTTGAGTATCAGGATATGGGCATGTGCCTTTTCGATGAATGCTGCGGCGCTTGGGCCGGTTGCAACCAAGGCCTGAGCCTCAGCAACGTTCATGGAGACATTGCTTGCGGTGAGCAGGTAGGTGTTGTTATGACTCTCTACATCTCCGTCATAGACCACAAAGTTTACGGTGACAAAGACGGAGTTGTCTGCGCTCACTGCAAAGGTAACCGGATAAATGCCTTCAACAGCTGCAAAGGGGGCATTTTCCCATCTCAGCAGGCTGATTGGCAGGTCAGTCACCAGCGGATCCACATTGTGTTTCCAGGCATGAGCGCCTGCTTCATCAATGTAGCTCTGAGCCGTTGGAGCCAGCGCAGGAGGCGCCGGGTTGAGAAATTCCTCTGCCTCTTTGAGAGACATATAAACGTGGTTGGCGGCGATGGAGTACTCGTTGTTGCCGATTACCTTATCGCCTTCCATGACCACAAAGTTAATGGTTATCAAAACCGAGGGGTCTGGGCCCACCGCAAAGGTGACGGGATAAACACCTTCTGTAGCTGCGAAAGGCCCAGCACCCCAGCCGGTCAGGGCAACGGGGATGTTTTTGAGGACGGGATCCTCATCGTGCTTCCAGGCGTGCGCGCCTGCTTCCAGGATGTAGTCGGCATCTGTGGGTGCCGGGGTTTGGGCGAGGAAGGCTGCTGCCTCGGACTGAGTCATGAATACGTGATTGGCGGCAATGGCATAGGTGTTACTACCTACTATCTTGTCAGCTTCCATGACCACAAAGTTAACGGTTACTCGCACCGAGAGGTCTGCTGTTACCGCAAAGGTAACGGGGTAGACACCAGCACTGGCTGTGAGGGATCCGTCAGCCCACCCCACAAGGGTGATGGGACTGTTCTTGAGAACGGGCGTTACATCGTGTCTCCAGGCGTGAGCGCCTGCTTCATTGATGTAGCTGGTATTGGTAGGACTGGTTGCCAGGAAGGCTGCTGCCTGCTCCTTAGTCATGAACACATTGTTGGCGGCAATGGAGTAGCTGTTGTTTCCGGTAATCTTATCGCCTTCCATAACCACAAAGTTGACAGTGACACTCACCGTGGGGTCTGGGCCCACCGCAAAGGTGACGGGATAAACACCTTCTAGAGCTGCGAAGGGCCCAGTTACCCACTCGGTAAGGGTGACAGAGATGTTAGTGTTAACCGGATCCACGTCGTGCCTCCAGGCACGTGCGCCGGCTTCATTTATGTAGCTGGTATTGGTAGGAGCAGTAGCCATAAAGGCTGCTGCCTGCTCCTTGGTCATGAACACGTTATTGGCGGCAATGGAATACCGTTCATTGCCCTCAATCTTGTCTCCTGCCATGACCACAAAGTTGACAGTTACCCTCACTGTTGGGTCTGGGCCCACCGCAAACGTGGCGGGGTAGACGCCTTCAAGAGCTGCGAAGGGCCCAGTTACCCACTCGGAGAGAGAAACGGAGATGGTTTTGTTAACCGGATCTACATCGTGCCTCCAGGCGTGAGCGCCTGCTTCTCTGATGTAGTCGGTATTTGAGGGGCTGGTTGCCAAGAAGGCCGCTGCCTCGGATTGGGTCATAAAAACGTGGTTGGCAGCAATGGTGTATCGGTCATTGCCATCAATCTTGTCTCCGGCCATGACCACAAAGTTCACGGTTACCCACACGGATGGGTCAGCGCCCACCGCAAAGGTAACGGGGTAGACACCTTCTGTAGCGGCAAAGGGCAAATCAAGCCACTCAAGCAGGCTCACCGGGATGTTAGTTTGATGGGGATCCACATCGTGCTTCCAGGCGTGCGCGCCGGCCTCTGAGATGTAATTGGCATCTGTGGGTGCCGGGGTCTGGTCGAGGAAGGCTGCTGCCTCGGATTGGGTCATGAACACGTTGTTGGCGGCAATGGAATAGCTGTTGTTTCCAACAACCTTGTCGCCTGCCATAACCACAAAGTTCACGGTGACCCACACAGAGGGATCTTGCGCAACCTCAAAGCTCACCGGATACACGCCCGGGGCAGCCATAAAGGCAGGGGTGCCTCTCAGTTGGGTAGTTGCGCCTCCGGGTGAGCTGTCAACCCTCCAGGCATGCGCATTGGCTTCAGTGATATATGCCGCAGCAGTGGGACCGCTTGCGCCATAGAAGGCTGCTGCCTGGGCCTCGTTCATAAAGACATGGCTTGCAGCAAGGGAGAAGCGTTCATTGCCCTCAACAACATCGCCCTTCATAACCACAAAGCGCACCGTGACCGTAACCGTGGGGTCAGCGGCAACACGGAAGGTAGCGCGGTAGATACCTTCGCTGGCTTGGAAGGGCGGCACAAAGGCCGGTCCGGCCTCAATGAGGGCTTCCCTCGGTTCGCCCAGGCCGGGATTGAGCTTCCAGGCATAGGCGCCGGCAATGCCAATATAATCAGCATTCAAGAGAAACTCTGCCGCCTCAGCCTCGGTCATGAAAACGTGGCTCGCGGCGATGGAGTACTCGTCATTGCCATGTATCGCATCACCTTCCATGACTACAAAGTTCACCTGCGTGTAGATGAGAGGATCCGCATCTACCGTAAAGGTTACGGGGTAGATGCCTTCAGTAGCGGCAAAGGGCAGGTCATCCCAGCTCATGGTAAAGTCTGTGGGCAAGTGGGTATTGAGGTCAAGTGTCCAAACGTTGGCTCGGTGAGCAAATTCAGCTTGCCCGGGCATGCCAGCCATAAAGACCTCTGCCTCAGCCTTGGTCATAAAGACGTTTTCTGCCGTAATGCTGTAGTCCATAGCAACAATAAAGTTAACGGTGACACTCACCTCGGGGTCTTGATCAACACAGAAGGTGACTCGGTAGACTCCTTCGGTGGGAGCAAAAACAGGATCGCAGGCTACTAGCTGCACCACGCCGGGGGCAGCTTGTTCATCAATGTTCATGATGTAGGCTCTGGCTGCTTCAACAAAGGGGGCGCCTGATGGATCCGCGGTGATAGCGGCATAGAAGAGCCCGGCTTCGTAGAGATTCATATACACATTGCTTGCGGAGATGAGGAGGTACTCCTCAGAGTAGTCGATGACATCGCCCTCGTAAACGATGAATTTCACCGTGACCTTAACCGAGGGATCCTCAACTACACTAAAGGTGACATCATACATGCCGTCTTCTTTTTGAAGGGGAATCTCAATGAAGCCGCTCTCCCACTGTGCAGTGGCAGAACCTGTGGCGCCAACGATCATGGCGTGTGCCCCGGCTTCATCAACGTAGTCGGCCCCTGTTGGTGGCAGAGCGAGAAAGTCCGTGGCTTCTTCTTTGCTCATGAGCACGTGATACGCGGCAATGGCATAATCAACGCTGCCGCTGATTTTGTCACCTGCCATGACCACAAAGTTCACGGTAACCCTTACCGTGGGGTCTAATGACACCACAAAGGTGATGCGATACACTCCCTCGGTTGCCTGGACTGCTCCGGTTGTCTTGGTGACAAGAGCACTGGTGCCGTCCTCGAGCTTGAGCGCATGCGCCTCTGCCCTACTAATATAGTTTGCGCCGCTGTCAATAAAGTCCTGCGCTTCTTTGACGGTCATGTACACGTGGTTGGCAGCGATGGCATAGCTGTCATTGCCGCTGATCACTTCTCCGTCCATGACCACAAAGTACACTTGGATAAAGACGGAGGGGTCTGCGCCCACCGCAAAGATAACGGGATAGGAGCCTTCGGTGGCGGCAAACGGATTGTTGACCCACTCTACCAGGTCAACGGGGGTGTCCCTGCTGCCGGCAGGCTGGTTGAGATCCCAGGCGTAGGCATTGGCCTCGTTGATGAAGACAGCATCCGAGGGGGATGGATTTGCCGTGAGGAAGGCTTCTGCCTGTTCGGTGGTCATATACACATGATTGCCGGCCAGGGCATAGCGGTCATTGCCTTTGATAACATCGCCTTGCATGACTACAAAGTTCACGGTTATCCAAAGAGAAGTATCTTGCCTCACCTCAAAGCTCACCGGATAGACTCCTTCGGCAGCCTCAAAGTGCGGGGTTGCGCCTCTGAGCCTGGCCTCGGCAACTGTGCCCGGAGCGTCAACTACCAGAGCGTGTGCGTCGGCTCTGGCAACAAAGTTTCTGCCGCTGTCTATAAAGGCTTGCGCCTCATCAACGGTCATAAAGACGTGACTGGCAGCAAGGGCATAGTTCATGTTGCCCTTGATGACATCTCCGCTCATCACCACAAATTTAGTGGTGACCCTCACGGTGGGGTCTTCGGCAACCACAAAGTCTACCGGGTAAATGCCTTCAACCGCATCTATCGTGCCCAAGGCCCACTGGGGAGTTGCTGACCCGGGCTGGCCGTCAATCCTAAAGGCCTGTGCATTGGCGCGGGCCACGTAGGCACTGCCCATAAAGGGGCCTGCCGTAAAGGCCTTGGCTTGCTCCACGGTCATAAAGACGTAGTCAGCCGTGAGCAGGTACTGGTCGTTGTATTCTTTAACGTCTGCTTCATACACCACAAAGTAGCGTGGATTGCTGGTTGCGTAGTTGCCGTCAGAATCAGTGATGCCATAGACCACCTCATAGGTGCCTTTGGTGTTGATATCAACTGAACCGCTGTGGATGACAACCGTGCCGAGGAGGTAGGCCTCTGTGTCCACATCGTCTGAGGCGGTCATACCAAGGTTTCTGTGATAGTTGATGCTGGTGGAATAGGAGGAGTCACCCAACGAGAGAACGATGGGCGTGGTGACGGTGAGGGTGGGAGGGTGATCAGAAATGTTGACATTGATATTTCCCGTCACCGTTGGATCTTCAACCACTCTGGCGGTGAAGTAGCTCTGGGTAACGTTATCCAGCGTAAAGCTGCGGGAGACATGCTCGGCCGTTGCCGGCTCGGTAAGCAGGCTGCCGCTGCTCCAGGTTATGATCTTATAGGCGGTTACGCCCGCCTCGCTCATCAACTCATGATCCAAGACGCTGTTTGCCCAGTTAAAACTCTTTCGCTGGGTTATGTGATCAAATCTGAGGAAGTATTCTTCACCTACCACCACGGCACCCGGATCTACGTGCACGTAGAAGGTCTTCTCAAAATCAAACTCGGTAATTTTTACCGTAACGTTGTAATAGCCGGGCCTGGCATTGCTGCCATAGAGATAGTTGGTGCTTTTAAGATCAATAGCTACCGAAGTCTTAGTGGGGACCAGCAGCCAGCCTTGTGCCTCTATCAGGGCAAGCAGCTCGGCTTCATTGGTAACCAGCAGGGCATCGGCCAGGCCGATGATTTTGTTTTTGCCCTCAATGTCATAGACCACAGGACCCACTCTGAGAGAAGATGCGGGAGGCACCAACATGTCACGGAGAGGCGTGTTGACATAGGGCTGTCTGTTGCCAAACTCATCAGTGAACACTATATAGATGATGTCGTCTTCCATGAGGGCGTAGCTGGCATCAATGTCAAAGGTCCAGGTGAAATCGCTGTTAATTGAACCCGCGCCCGGTAGAGCTACCGGCGCTGCACTGCCTCGCACTAACATTGCCTCCAGTAAAACCGGAGGATTGTCGTTGGGTGCCTTTTCCCAGGTGCCAAAGAGCGCGCGCGAGTTGGCATAAAACGGAACAGATTCAATCATAGCCGGCAGAGGGGGCACTACATCGTGATCTGCATCATTGGTAATAGTGATGGGGCCGGCGTAGGTCATATCGATTCCTACATGGCGTTTTGGAGAGTTGGGGTCGGGGTTGCCGCGCCAATACTCCAGTATCTTGTAGGAGTCGCCCGGTTCGAGGAATTCATCGATGGAGGCATAATCTCCTGGCGTAAGATTGGGGTTCATGGTTTCGGTGAGGAATTTATCTATGCGTAGCACGCCACTCAACGTTGTTTGGCCGGTCTGAACCTCATAGAGGGTTTCCTCATAGAATGACGCATCTGCCATGATGGGCTTGCCCTCTTCATCGGTGAGAGCTGAGGCGTATACAATAAACTTAGTACCGTCTTTTTTGGTTACCTCTACGGTTGCGTACACCTCATGGTCCCAGAAGGCACGCGGCTCAGGCTTTAATCCTTCCGGCACCACACCGGTCCAGCGTATATATTTGTCAGCGTTGGTGGCTGGTTGCACGGTAGACGTGAGGATAGGCGGAGCGTTGTTGGCGCTGATGCGGGTGTAGCTCATCATCTGAAAACCAGGAGCAGCCGCAGTGCCAGCACCTTGATTCCAAAAATCTAGAAAATCTGGATCGCCGCCTGGAACAAAAGCCCAAGAGTTCCAGGCTGATCCATTGCTCCTTAGCTGATAATCAATGAGGGTGAAGCTTGCTGTAGGGTTGCCATGCCAGGGGACTGCTCCTCTACGCCAAACGGCAACATCAGAGTTGGTTGAAGTCCAGAGAACAGGGCTAGTAGGAGAGCCTCCTAGGTTGAATATTGGGCCGCCGCCGACTCTCTTGTTGACAAAATCGTAGTAGAGTGGCTTGTTCATCGTAAATTCAAATCCTGCACCTGTTGCATGGATGGTGGCATAAGAGTCATTGCTGTCGGCGGTGCCCTCAGCAATGAAGACCGTGCCCTCACCGATATGTATCGAGCCACGACTGTGGCCGCGGGCGTCAATGGCGGCACCTCGGTCGGCCACTATGATGCACGCAGAAGGTCGTCCAGTTATTGGGCAGCTTCCTTCAAGATGGAAGCTAAAGCCAGGGTTGTTGAATAAGATAGCCTCATTACCATTGTTAGAAGCGCTAGCAACAGAACCCACTCCTCCGTTATAGATATTCACCAGCCCGCCGCTTGTAATAATGAATGAATTATTTTGAGCATCGCCAAAGCGTATGGCAGGAGACCTGGAGGTGCCAGAGCCAGGTTTTGTGATGTTGACTTCCCCTCCGTTGCTTACCAAAAATGTTTGGTCTCCTACTATCCTAAAGCGAAGCGTACCGGTGAGATCACTAAAGCTGCCCTGCTGGCTTATGTCGAGCTTGGAGCCCAGGCCGTCAACGATGAAGTTGCCGCCTCTAACCTGCTGAATCATTGCCGGATAACCATTGGTGAGGTGTGTGCTGTGGACCTCGACTTTTGAGCCGTTGGTTACTGAGATGCCTCCGGATGTACCGCAGGCCACCACCGCGGCGTTGGAGGTGCCGCCGCCGGTTCCATTACCTCTGGCATATACCTCGGCACCATCCTGAGCCGTTATGTTTGCAGTGCCGGTATAGCCCTCTCCAACACCAACGTCCAGGCAGTTACCCGCTGCGGAGACTATATTAACCACAGCGCCATCTTCAGCGGTAAAAAACCGGGGAATCACTGAGTTGACGTTGCCGCCTCTGAGATCAATCACGGTCTGTGCATCGGAATCGCCGGCAGAAGTAGCGGTTCCCTCAAAATAGGCAACGGAATCTTCCATGAACAGGGCTCCGGTTCCGCTCAGCGCCTTGTTGATAACTATGATAGAGACTACGGACCTGGGGCCAAACTCAAAATAACAATAGTTATTTACATTGCTGGTAGGACCATCACTCATGAGGATGCCGCTGCTTGCATTGATGATGGAGAGCTCACTGTCGCTTCCAAAAATCACCGACTGCTGGGCGTTGCTTTGCGATATGTTGACCGCAACGCCACCGCCGTTGAGATAGAGGCCTGCATTGTTGCCAACCCTGAGCTCGCTCACGAGGCTGATGAGCCGCGACGAGGCAGCAGTGCTGGTTACATGACTTCTTGAGAGATAGACCTTAGCATTGTCCAGGAGCGTCAAGGTAGCGCAGTTGACCTGCGTGTTGGCATTGGTTGCCTGCCAGATAATGCTTCCGGCAAAAGTCACCTTTGCGCCAGGTACATCTACCGGATAACTGACGGGAGTTCCGGTTGCAGCAATGTTATTGAGGGTAATGTTCCAGCCGGCGCTGTTGGCAAGAGTGCCGCCGTTTACCGCAGCAACTGACCCCAGACGGGTTATGGTGAGATTCTCCAAAATAAAGGAGGTCTGTTGGGTTGACGTGCGAGTGCCGAGAGTAAAGGCATTGCCTGTGGTGGCATCAGTACCAAAATTGATATTCCACTGCCCATCAACCCCTATCACTCTGAGGTCACGGGTGATTCCGGTGAGGTTCTCGCCTGTGCCGGTTGTGGTTCTGGTGATGTCATTCATCACATGGATCTCTGAGACAGTGGTATCAAGCCAGGCGTTTCTGAGTTGCTGCCAGTTGGTAACCTGGGTGCCGGGGCCGAGGGGGGTGAGCCCGCTCTCGGCTGTTACGATTCCCTCAAAGTCTTCCGGAAACTCCATGCCCTCAAAATCATCAAAGCCCTCGGGGCCTGCGGGGCCTGCGAGTGGCGGGTTAAAAGTACCACCGGGTGAGGGCGTGGGGGCTCCGGGCGGAGCCCCAAAATTAGGTGGTGGGGCTGGAGCAGGCTCTGTGCCCTCCTCCGCACCTTCTTCGCTTTCACTGACCCCCGTCTCAAAAGGCTCAAAGCCCTCATACTCTGGAAGGGCTATTGACGAGAGCGGGATGAGCGTAATCGTCAACATTGCCGCAAGGAGAATGGAGATGGTTTTTCTCATCACCGAACTCTTCGCTTGCTTTGTTACCAAGTTCTTTGCTTCTCCTGTAGTTTTCTCTCTATCCTTCTTCATGATGCCCCAACCTTTCTTATCCCTCCAACACTTATAGTATGGTTTGAATCTTTTCCTTTACGCCGAGCACGCCAGGCGAGGATGCTCCAAGCCCCCCTGTGCTCTTATTGGCGTTATTTCTTCTGCTGTGCGGTGGTGATCTATATTCATAAATCTCTCATATTCTTTGCGCGCCTTGTGCTGTGCCATGCTGCGCACATTGTTGATATGGGAGAAGTTGTTGTATACGAGGCTGACTGTATGCTTGTCGATTGCGCCGGTCTCTGCCATAGAGTAAAGAGTCTTGATGGTTTCGTCTCGGCTCATGCCGTCTCGGTAGGGCCTGTCCTCGGTTAAGGCCGAGGTGACATCTGCAACGGCCATGACACGTGCCATCTTAGAAAAGTCGTTGCCTTTGATGTGGAAGGGGTACCCGTTGCCGTCGGCGCGTTCGTGATGATGCGCTGCCCATGCGGCTACGTTCTCCAGGCCTTTGATTTTGTTCAGCACTGCATAGGTGTAATAGGTGTGCTTTTTAATAGTGTTGAATTCCCTTGAGTCGAGTGATCCCTTTTTCTCAAGGATGTCATTGGGTACTGATATCTTTCCCAGATCATGAAGCAAGCCCCCAATCTCCATCAACTTGCAGTCTCTTTCAGAAAAGCCGGCAATCTTGCACAACTCTGCTGCCACGGCGGCCACACCACTGGAGTGCGTTGCGGTGAACCTGCTCTTAAAGTCGATGATGTGCGCGATGATCTTTGCAAAGTCATGCAGCGTATCAAGGCTCGTGATTTCTTTGGAAAACGGCACCCTATTAAATAAAGCGTTATTAAACGCTGAAGAAGAGGAAGAGAGCTCGATCCAGAGGTACTCCAGTTTGGAGAGTTGTCCCAGGGCCTTGAAGGCCAGAGGATGAAAGGTTCCGTTTCTTAAGGAGAGCTCCTTCATCATCGTGGGGATCTGCTCAAAGGCCTCACCGCGCTTGTTGCACTCATTCAGTAGCACAACCGCTCTGTCGGCCAGGTGTATAACGTGAGAGCCTATGGGGATGCTGTCTCCCGATACGCTGTACTCGTCGTGGTGGTAGCGGATGAGCTCAGCGGCGTTTGACAGAGGGGCAAAGTCTCTGAGCAACTCTGAGCCTAAGAGGGCGTGATTGTCTTGCATCGTGTCGAAGAAGTCATTCTCTTGCGTCTTGATGTGCTCATCAAGAGAGAAAGCCCCAATGTCGTGGAGCACTGCGCCTAAGACGATGTCTTGCACCTCGCCATCCGGCAGCTTCATTTCTTGCGCTATGCTGCTAGCAACGTAGGCTACCTTCTTGTGATGCTCGTTTATGATGGGCGATACCAAATCCACGGTCTCAGAGATCGCGTTAACAAAGTCAACAACCGATATGGACTGATCGAGATACATTTTTGCCTTCCCGGGATTTGAGCACCTTGCTGGGGGTTTTGGCTCAATCCTCTGTCGTTTCTACCTACGACTATTTCTCTGCATACAGAGTACTCTGGTATTTTGTCCAATGGCACACCCCGGAATTCGGTTTTTTCTGGAAATACAGAGCCCAACTCAACGCGCATTGCATCGCAAACCTCACCCCAACGAAAATGGGGGGTTTGCGCTCACATATTGGCTAAAAACAGCGCATTTTGGGTATAAAAAACCTCTAGATACGCCCGGATTTTTCAACTGCAAGAGTGACTCACTGGAGAAAGTGACTCAGTCAGCAAGCTCAGCAATTTGTTTCTGTCTTGGGGCCCCGGCTCGCTCCAGTATGTGTTTGCCAGCTTGCGGCTTAGCCTAGTCGCTCACCCCCAAGTCAGAAGCCAAACAGCTGAGCTTGCTGACTGAGTCACTTTCT
>Ga0123353_10009190_pt1 | contig 13604 bp, 8 predicted proteins | sample TergutLab28metaG_3_FD_92763 | JGI IMG/M metagenome (GOLD analysis project Ga0123353, IMG submission 92763) | Labiotermes labralis P3 segment gut microbial communities from Petit-Saut dam, French Guiana - Lab288 P3 | ecosystem: Host-associated > Arthropoda: Insects > Digestive system > Gut ... | reverse complement strand
TTCTTCACTTCATCGCTGACGCGGCCCGGTATCGTTTCTGTGCCATAGCCTTGACTCTCGCCAAACGTTCTTCACAAACGTCCGCAAATTTGAAAGAGGGTGGGGAGACTTTCCTCAGGAAACCAAATTCCCGCGGCCGCCCTGCCGCTCCCGCGCAAAAGAAAAAGGAAAGCGGAATATTTAAAAATTCGCTTTGTACTCAATTCCGGCTCTCAATCCGGCCTTTCAATTCAAATTCAGCCTCTCAATACGGCCTTTCAATTCAAATTCAGCCTCTCAATCCCGTCTTTCAATTCAATCTCTCGATTCAATCTCTCGATTCAATCTCTCGATTCATCTCTCGGTTCATCTCTCGATTCATCTCTCGATTCATCTCTCGGTTCATCTTTCGATTCATTCTCATGAATAACTTTTTTACCCTTCGTCATCGGCACGACCGTCAGCTCCGCTTTATCAAAAACGGCTGTCAGCGGGTCGGATTCCGAAATTCTGTCCATCGTCACCGCCAGCGCGGCAACTTCCGAGTGCGGCTGGTTGCCCACAGCAACGTTCCAGTCCGCCAATTCATAAACTTCGCCGGGAACTTTTTCGGCGCCGACGATGATCATCAGTTTTTTCTGTTCTTTCAACTCGGGAACGACTGCGGGAAGATTAATGCCGTACATGGACAAATGACAGACTTTTCCGCCGTCTTCCTTCCACTTTTCGATTTCCTTTTTCATATTCACATTGTTTTTTACAAAAAAGTCGCCGCCCCAGCGGCTTGTCATTTCGGTGATATTTTCCGTGATTTTTTTGTCATCGGACGCTAAAAGCATACCGCAGGCGCCAAGCGCGCGCGCCGTGAGGCCGACGTGCGTCGTGATACGCTTGTCTCTTTCGGGGCGGTGGCCCAAACGCAGGACAACAATCTCTTTAGAAGTCACAGAAGTCTCAGAAGTCATAGAAGTCATAGAAGCCATTTCATTCATCTCAATTGGAAATCAATTGTTACACCATATAACATTTAAATGATTGCCGCATGTTTTACGCAAAAATAAATTAATATTCGTATCTGTGAGATAATCTTAAATATGGTAAAGATATTATAAATTTGGATGATAAACTATTATCTTCATGATATACTGATTACCGGAAATTTGCGCCTGATGTAAGCCGGATGCAAAAACGTGCAAAGATATGCAACAAGCGACACGTAACAAGCGACGCGTGACATGAAACACACGACATGAAACACGCGAATAAAGGAAAGGCATATCCAAGCAATTATAAAACCAAATTCGACTGAATTTTTATTATATAAACAAAGGTTTATCAGTTATCCGCTACATTTAATTATTTCATTAGATTCAACGGAATCATAATCTCAATAAACTCGGAAACGACAGACTCATAATCTGACAGACCCGTAATCAACAGACCCATAATCTGACAGACTCATAATCAGCAGACGCATAATATTTTTAAAACGGTTTAACTTAAAAAAACAGAATAAGGTGATGGTTTTGGACTTAGAACGATTTATCAAAAAAGCAGGTAGAATTATACGCCGAAACCGCACGGTTTACGACTTTTTGGAAGCCATGGCAATCGCGCTTGCTATGCTTCTTGGTTCTGTCTATTTCAACCTCAATGAACTTTTCAAACATTTTTCAATAACGGAACCCTATGTCGGATTACAGCCGAACATTCCACTCTTAGAAGTGAACTATGAAACAATTTTCACATTCTCCATCGCAGTATTCTTAGCGCTGCTGCTCATGGAGCTTTACAGTTACTACAGAAAAGCCGTTTACAGAAAACGCAATAAAGCGCTGCCGAAACGTGAAAAACCGGCCGACATCGTTGAACGCTCCTATCCCGGATTGAAGGACCGTTTAAAAACAGCTTACGACACGCGCGCGGACGATACCATCATTGCCGCCGACCTCAATAAATCCGTGTCGCGCGATGTTCACTCCGTGACAGCGGCAGGTATGCTTGATTTGAAAAGATTAACCTTCAGCGCGGCCGCAATCGTTGTTTGCGGGATGCTTTTAGCAACCGTGGCCTTTACGGGCATCACATCCCCGTACACGCCGGATGACGTCTTTGACAGATTCCCGAACGGAACGATAACACTGCCGCCATTGACGCCGGAAGAACCGGAAGGCAACAACTCATCAAGCCCACCGACGATGACGCCGCCGATTTCAACAGCCCCCGGCATAGATATAGACATAACGCTTCCCCCCGGCACCGGCGCGGGACCCGGCGACTTGCTTGAAAACAACACGAATAATACCTATCACCCCTCCCAATACTACCCCCCTGAAAGCCTCAGTTCCACCCATTATTATGAATTTTTGCCGGAAGGGTATGAAGACATCATTAAAGACTACTTCAAAAGATTGGCGGAGCAAAGCTGATCGGCTGCTTGTTTATTCTATTCATCCAATTTATTTAATTTATTCAACTCATATCGAATTCACATCAGATTCATATCAAATTCACATTTAATTCATATTTAATTCATCAATCTTATCAACATTAATCAGAATCACTGACAATAATCAGAAATTTAAAAATACAGAGGAAATAAACATGGAACCGGAATACCGAGACGAAGATAGCTCTTATGCGCCCGCGGAAGACACCATTGTCAGATCCCGAAAAGAGGAAACATTTATTGAGCCGGAATACCAAGACGAAGAGATCACTTATGAGCCGGCCAGACCCTCTTACAGGCCCTCTTTCAGATTAGCCGATGAGCCCGACGAGTCTCCTGTTGAAACCTCTGACGAATCCTCAGATGAAACCTTTGACGAGTCTGATGAAACATTTGACGAATCTGATGAAACATTTGACGAATCTGATGAAACATTTGACGAATCCTCTGATGAAACCTTTGAAGAATCTGATGAATACTCTTTTGAATCCTCTGATGAAACATTTGACGAGTCTGAAGAATTCGCTTTTGAATCCTCTGATGAAACATTTGACGAGTCTGAAGAATTCGCTTTTGAATCCTCTGATGAAACATTTGACGAGTCTGAAGAATTCGCTTTTGAATCCTCTGACGAAACCTTTGGCGAGTCTGATGAATTCGCTTTCGAATCCTCTAACGAAACATTTGACGAGTCGGATGAATTCGCTTTCGAATCCTCTAATGAAACATTTGACGAATCTGATGAATTCGCTTTCGAATCCTCTAACGAAACATTTGACGAGTCGGATGAATTCGCTTTCGAATCCTCTAATGAAACATTTGACGAATCTGATGAATTCGCTTTTGAATCCTCTAACGAAACCTTTGACGAGTCTGATGAATTCGCTTTCGAATCATCTGATGAAACATTTGACGGGTCTGATGAATCCTCTTTCGAGTCCTCGGATGAAACGGCTTACGAGTTACCTGAAGAAACCACTTACAAGTCCCCTGAAAAGACCGCCAAAGAACCGGTCGACAACTTTTCATATGTGGCAGCCGGTTCCGCCGTTTCTGCAGCTTCTGCCGGTTCCGCCGCTTCTGCCGGTTCCGCCGCTTCTGCAAGTCCCGCCCGTTCCGTTGCGCCGCCCTCACGAGCCCCTGCAGAGCAGGAGGCGCCTTCGCTTGCTAAAACTTACGAAAACGCCGGCAAGATTTTCTCACTCCTTTTTGATGAAATCGGAAAAGTCATTGTCGGTCAGGAAAAAACCGTTGAGCAGGTCCTCATCGCTCTCTTATGCAACGGCCACGCCCTTTTGGAAAGTAACCCGGGCCTCGGCAAAACCTTAACAATTTCCACGATTTCAAAAGTCGTTGACCTCTCCTTTAACCGTATCCAGTGTACGCCCGACTTGATGCCGGCCGATATCACAGGTACCACCATCGTTGAAGAATACGGCGGCAGCAAATCCTTCCGTTTTGAACAGGGGCCGGTTTTCGCCAACATCGTTTTGGCTGACGAAATTAACCGCGCGTCCCCGAAAACGCAGTCCGCGCTTTTAGAAGCCATGCAGGAAAAGCAGGTGACCGTTGCCGGCCACACCTATCCGCTGGACAGACCGTTTTTCGTTTTGGCAACACAAAACCCGATTGAGCAGGAAGGAACATATCCGCTTCCCGAAGCTCAGCTTGACCGCTTCCTCTTAAAAATATTGGTGCCGTATCCGAATTACGAAGAAGAACTTGAAATCGTCAGCCGCTACACCGCGCAGACAACGCCTGAAACAACGCGCGGCATCACAAAAGAAACATTAACGAACCTTCAAAGACTGACCCGCGACGTGCCGATTTCAAACGACCTGAAAACCCAAACCATTCAGCTCGTCATAAAAACGCGCGAAGGCGGCGCCATCGAATACGGCGCATCTCCGCGCGCTTCAATCGCGCTGATTCTGGCCGCCAAAGCCCGCGCCTTAATCCGCGGCCGCAATTATGTCTCACAAGAAGACATCGTGACAATGGCATACCCCGTCTTGAGACACAGAATTATCCTCAGCTTTGAAGCCGAACGCGTGGGCGTAACGCCCGATGACGCAATCGAAGACTTGCTTGCCGATATGGGACTGATAGAAGCCCGCAAAAAACCCGAAGACAGCGAAAAGTCCGGCGGCGGATTGAAGTCCAAACTCTCCAAATTCGGAAAGAACTGAAAAAAGCAAGGAAACGAAAGCAACGTTTTCAAACAATTGCACCGGTTTTCAAATGCACACTCCGATGAAAAAATATGGCAAAAGCAAGACACAATATTGATATCGAGTTTCTCAGGCAGCTTGACCGCTATAACATGGCCATCCGAAAGCGCGTGTCAGCCGTTTACGCCGGAAACCGCCGGTCCACCCGCGTCGGCAAGGGTATCGACACGGTCGGTTATCGCGAATATTATTACGGCGACGAAATGAAAGACATCGACTGGAAAGCTTATTCCAGAACCGAAAAGCTTTACGTCCGCCAGTTTGAAGAAGAAAAAACGCTTACGGCGCATATCTTACTGGACGCCAGCAAGAGTATGGATTATCCGATCAACGCGATAACGAAATACGAATACGCCGCAATGATGGCGCTTGCCGTCGCTTACAGCGTTTCCCGCAAGAACGATAAATACGCGATTTCCACGTTCAACGAAGAAATCGACATCAATGCGCCCAAGCGCGGCATGAGGCATCTGCTGGAATTGACGGAAAGACTGGCGGAACAGACGCTGGAAGGCACAACCGACATGGACGTCGTGACGCATAAATATGAGCGGCTGATTAAATCCCGTTCACTGGTTGTCATTATTTCCGATTTCATGGAAGATTTCAAACACATCGAATCCACCGTTTTGAGACTTGCCGGCAACGACTTAATTTTAATACAAATTCTTGACCCGTTTGAGAAAGATCTGCCGATTAGAGGCGATTCGCGCTTTTACGACATGGAAACGGGCGATGAGATGAAAACATACATCAGCGACGGATTCCGTAACAACTATCTACGGGAACTGGAAAGGCACAACGCCGCCATTGACGGGATTTGCAAAAAAACAGGCGCCGCGTTTTACTCAATCACAACGGACGTACCCGTGTTTGAATCCTTTTTGCGTATCATTGACAGGAGCGGATGAACATGGCGATTGCAGACACTTTGGCCTCATTTCCTTTTATCTTTCCGCTGGCGCTTCTCGGACTATTGTCAATTATTCCGCTGATCATTTTATACATGCTCCTCCCGAAACCCTTCAAAATCAGCATGCCGTCCGTCATGTTTTTAGTCAGGACGGAAGAGTCCCGAGAAAAAATATATTCATCCATCACAAAACTCGTCAAGGACCCGCTCTTTATCATCCAGCTTTTTGTTTTAATCATGCTGGCTCTTGCGGCCGCCGGCCCTTACATCTTATCCTACGACACGCACAGCGACGAAAGCACAGTCATCATCATCGACGCGTCCGGCAGTATGCAAACCAACGGCCGTTTTGAAGATGCCAAACGCGACGCTGTCCGCCATCTCGGCCAAGTGAATACAATCATTTTGGCAAGCTCCGTTCCAATCATGGTTGCCGAAAATGTCAGCGCGGCGGAAGCCGAGAGCATTATCAGGAATCTGACGCCGAAAGCCGTTACGGCCGATATCGGGTCGGCGATGGCGACGGGAGCGAACGCCCTCTCCGCGAAAGGCGGGGTGATGTATGTCTTTTCCGACTTCACGTCTTGGGACGGGATAAGCCCGATGGAAGCCAAAAACCTTCTCGGAAGCGGACTTGATATCAACCTTATGCCTTACGGAACGCCCACTGACAACAATTTGGCCATCGTTAACGGTTATTTGGAAAAGTCAAACGGCACTTACAATTATCATTTCATGGTTCGCAATTACGCGAACAGCCCCAGAACAGTGACCGCCAACGTGACGACAACGGCCCCCAACGGCACACAAATGCCTTTTAGGCCGATGACGCTGGTCGTTCCGGGCAACGGCGCCGAGACGTTTGTTTTGAACAATGTCCAAAGCGGCACGACCGAAATTCGAATGATAGTAAACGATTCATTGGCGGAAGACAACGCCGCGTACATATCTATTCCCAATTCACAAGCCGCGAGAGCGCTGTACATTTCAGACCCTGATGTCTCAGGAAAACTACCGTCCCAAATCGCGCTGGAACTGATTCCCGGATTAACGCTGACAAGCGTCGTTGAAGTCCCAGAATTCATATCAGCGGATTATCATTTCGTTGTGGTCAACATGGGCGTTCATGTTTTGGAAGCGGCGGAGACCGATGCGCTTCACGCTTACGTCATGAACGGCGGCAATGTCGTTTTCATCGCCGGCGAATACTTAGAGGCGGCGAACCAAACAGTCAATCTGTCAAGGATGCTTCCGGCACGTATTGACACGACTGTCGAGATGTTGGCAGGCAAGCAGATTTACGCAATCGGCGGCGACCTGACCAGCGATTTGGATTTGAATGACGTTTACGTCAAGAAATATTTAAACGCGGAGATACGAAACGCGACGACGACGATTTACCCCGTGATGACCATGGAAGGGGTTCCGATTGTGGCTTACGGCCCTTACGGAAACGGAACTGTCTTTTATTTCGGTTTAAATGACCATGCGGGCGATGACGCTTGGAACAACTTCGCCAGTTTCCCCGAATTCCCGGTCTTTTGGATACGCATCGCGAATTACTTCACGGGCATCGGCGATATTTCCGAATACAACGTCAGAGCCGGCACAATCATGGCGCTTTCGGAAAACATGGAAATTATTACGCCGGAAGGCAGAATCATCACCAACCGCGTTCTTTTCGACAAGGCGGGCATTTATACGGTCGGTCAGAAAAAGATTGCCGTGAATATGTACAATGACAAAGAGTCCAATACGCTTCTGCAGCGGCAGGCCGGCATCGAAAGCGACGGCAACGGTGCCGACGGGCCTCAGACACTGTATGAAATTAAAAATAATTACTTCTACATCTTTGCAATACTGGCGGCGCTGCTGATTTTCGCGGAGCTTTACTTACTCAGGAAACGGAGGGAGATTTAATGGCAATTCCCGCATTTTATTTTGAAGCGCGTTACTTCCTTTTGCTTCTCATTCCGGCTATAATAATCGGCCTGTATTTCTTCAGGAAAGCTATGGGCAAAAAGCAGAAGGTATTGGTGGGAACGCGCGCGATTATTTGCGTTTTGCTCATTATCGCTTTGGCGAATCCGGTAACATTTTTGACGGTGACGCGAACAGACCACAACCCTGAGATGGTGTTGATTTCAGACACAACGGACAGCATGAGTTATTTCTCAAGAGGCGCGGGCCAAGAGTTGTATGAATACTTCTCCGGTCGTTTTAATGTCAAATACGACATAATATCCGGCAACCACACGGCGCTGGGCGAAAAGATAATTCAGTACGCTGACGGAAGGAATCAAATTGTCTTAGTCACCGACGGCAACAGCAATTTCGGGGAAGAACTTGACAGGGCGATTGGCGTTGCCGTTCAGACCAATACAACGGTCTCGGCCGTTATTCCCGACTTGATTCGAAACGACTTGAGCGTTGAAATCACCGGCGACAAAAACGTCATTCGCGGGAACGACCAAGAGTTTACGGTTGTTGTCAGGCAGGCAGGCCGCTCAGATAATCCGGTTACTTTCAGCTATGAAATTGCCAAGAACGGCGTTATTTTCCAAAGAAGTCCAAGACCGATCACAATGACCGATACGGAAATATCTATTCCGTTCACGACGAATTTCTCCGCCCTCGGCGCTCAGACCCTGACGGTGACGATTAATTCCCCTCAGGACACCAATCCTGTCAACAACGCTTTTACGAAATCCGTTTATGTTATTGAGAAACCCAATGTTTTGGTTGTCACTTCCGAGCCGACCGCTTCTCTGACGCAGGTCATCGGAACGCTTTACAATGTCACGGTCGTCGCCAATTTGGCGGAATTCGGCAGCATTGCAAACTTCGAAAGAGCGTTAAACGCTTCAAAGACAGTTGTTTTGGACAACATGTATATCGGCAACATCACCGAAGAGCAAACCGAAGCGCTGAAGCGGTACGTTGCGGACGGCGGCGGTTTGGTCGTTGTCGGCGGCGCCAACTCTTACGGATTCATGCCCGGCGAAGGCAACAGTTATTTGAACACCTCGTTTGAAAAGCTGCTTCCGGTTATTTCTATCCCGTCGAATTGGGAAGGCGCGCAGGATGTTTATCTGTTTCTTGACGTTTCGGCAAGCGCCGAAGCACCTGTTCCCGGCGCGGCAAACAATGAAACGCTTGTATCAAGCATGAAAGCGACCGCCGTTAATATCATTGAACATGACTTTTTCAAAGAGGCGAATATCACTTATTTCCCAATCGGCAGTTCCTCCCGTGAGGACGGCGGTGAATTCTTTTTCGCAGGCAACCCCAGAGAACTGCAACAGCTGCTGAAAGAAATCGAAGACTTAAAAACGGGCGACGGCGCCACTGACATTGTCAGTACGTTTGAGAGAGCGAACGAGGTTATGGACAACAGAACAGGTCAGCCGTTAGTCATTATCATCACGGACGGCAATCTCCTTCACAGAAGAACTTACAATGAATTGCTGAGGGCAACGAATTCGGTTGACAAATACGATGCCACCATTCTTTTTATGAACATTTACACGAACAATTCCAAGAGGCCGGGCCAATTCAATGACTCCAGAGGACGAATTTACGGCCAGTCTCTGATGCGGGATTACAGAGGCGACGGTCTCTATGCCGAATCAAACAGAGGACTGCCGATTTATCCTGATTTCAGGCAGCTGTTTGGCGGCAACAACACCGATAACGATGATAATGTGACAAAGGCGTTCCTCTATATCGCCAATCCGAAGCATTTTATTGTTCAAAGATTGAATCTTACCGGAACCGAAATCAGCGGCTATAATGACGTGACGCCGAAAGCCGGCTCTGATAAGCTTGTGATTGCCAGCGACGGTTCGCCGATTTTAACGGTTTGGCGTTACGGCCTGGGCCGAGTCGCGTCTCTGACAACAGATAACGGTATCGGTCGCGGCAATTTTTGGGCGCCTGATCTGTACACGGCCCCGGGGTCTAAACTGGTGTCGTCAACGACGAATTGGGTCATAGGCGACCCGAATAAGGAAAGCGGTCTTGTCATCGATTGCCCCGATACGCATGTCGGCATTCCCGTCACGCTGCGCGTTCAAATGTATGACGCGGGCGTCCCTGTTTTGATGCTGAACGGCCGGCCGCTCCCCCTGACAATGGAGTCAAAAGACGTTTATGTGGCCGAGTTGGTTTTTGACCGCGCCGGCATTTACAACGTCTCGGGCTATCCAATCGTTGTCAATTATCCGATTGAATACAAAAACATCGGCGTTAACCCTGATTTGCGCAAACTGGTTGAATCCACCGGCGGAAATATTTACACGGTCACAGAGGCCAAAGCGCTGTATATCAGCGAAAACGGCGAAACAGCCACTTATAAAACCAAAGAGGCCATCAGCTTTAACGTATATTTGCTGCTGCTGGCGCTCGCAATCTTCCTCGCCGAAGTCATATACCGCCGCATGCGCGAAATCAGAGAGCTGAAGCGCCTGCATGAAGAATACGACAAGCGAGAAGCTGAAGGCGAGTACATGATGCGCCCTGACATGTCGCAATTCAAGCGCCAAAACGACATGGTCGCTGACGCGAAAGACGACGCCCGAAATTTCTTGGCGAAAATCAAAGAAAAGTCCGGCGGGAAAAAGTAATAAGTAAAAAGTAATGTGAAAAGCAATGTGAATTTCAATTCGCGATTTGCGTTTTGATTCACAGCTTTTCGTTTAAATCCGCCTTTTTCATTTCATCTCCCATCCTCTCATTTTTGCCTGCATCTTTGTTCCGATCCGCGCGTTACCGGTGAGCGGCAATGATGTGACCAAAATGAAAAAAACGAAAAGGGATTGCCACCCTTATTTTACTCTTATTTTCATTATTTCGAGTGGTAAAAAATGGTGAAAGACACTGGTTCAGAGAAATACCGGATTTTTAATTATGGCAAATTCGCCATAATTAAAATCAGGATGCCTTCGTTTTTGAGGAGACTGAGAGTTGCGTCAGAACACCTGATGATTTCATTGTTTTATCAGCGGCAAAGGTTTTTCTCAATATAATTTTCCGTAATTTTGTTCTTTCTCTTCTTCCGCTTCGGCTTTTTTTCGTTTTACGATCATTCCGATCCACATCATAAAAGAAGGCGCAGGTGCTAAAATAAGACCATGGATCAGACGATCTGTCGGATCATATACCGCTCCGGAATTTTCAAACACGACCCAAAAGAATGACCAAAGTGAGAAAATCGACATTCCGCCTATAAGGATGACTGATATGATAAGCAGATTTAATAAACCAAGAACGGTCGTAAAATCCATCATCACATTCATTGTGTTTTGTAAGTACCTTTTTCCGACCCAAAAATACAGGTATAACGATATTATTCCACAAAACACCGCAACCACGGATGACACAACCATTGACGCATTAATAAGCGGTAAAATGCCGATGATTATTCCCATGGTAATCAGGCACAGGCATACATGTACACCGAGAGCGATAAAACCATTCTTTAAGAGTAGTGTCAACATATTCGTATTATTTTCCATTGGTATTTCTCCTATTATTTGACCCTGTAGGCACTTTCATTTTTATAATCATTATCATCAACTAAAATAACGGGAACAAAATATCTTTTCTTTTGACCCACTTGATTAATCAGAATCTCCATTGTTTTATGAGACACAATCAAAAATTTCTGAGAGAAATAAGGCATCCCACTGCTCGAACCGATATATTCAGCTGTTTTATTGAAATCTGAAGCGCCGGCTATAGCAGACACATCATAACGGACAACACCATCGCTGATATAATATCCATATTCTAACAAATGAGCAGGTCTTTCTTTAATCTTTGTTTGGTACGACATCTTAGGCATTTCCGATGTCGGAACAATTTGATAGTAGTTAACTGATTGTTGTTTTGTTTTTTTATCCCGAACACTTCTGGTTTCATATCCCGTCAACTTGTTATCTTCGAATATTCGGAGCACTTTTGAGCTGACAATAACAGCGCCGAGGGTCGTAAATAGAAGTTCGGGCCCCTTCTTATTTAAATCAATTTCTAAATCATTTTTCTGATATCGAATGCAATGACGAGATGGATTCGGTAAAATGCCATAAGAATCGGTGATGGCAGGAAGATTATACGGATTCTGAAAGTAGTCGATAGCATTACACACGGGTCTGAAAAGGTACAGTTTATGCTCCATAAAATTCGGTTGACATTCCGGCGGTAAATCGTTTCTCAAAAGACTACTAAACATAAGGATGGTCAACAAACTTCCGAACAATGAAAAAGCGGTTAGAATAATGGCTGAAGTTACATTTAATTCGTGAAGGTAAGGTGAATATAATGAAATAAGGCGAGATACAATCATCAGAAAAATGATATTGAAAACGGAGGCTCCCGGAAGCAAGACAAAAAGGCGAATCGGAAAAAGATTCAGTTTTTGGTTTGAAAAAAACAAAAAGTTCTTTCTGAATGCTAAATAGAATCCCGGAAGAACTGAAGCAAATAACGGGAGGAGGAGAAGACGAATATTAGATAGAATGTCCCCCATAGGGTATATAAAAATATAGGACATAAATATGAGGAAATAAAAGCAAGGCATTGCAGCCAAAAAGCAAAAATCCAATAGTTCCGGTTCCATGATCCATATCCTTTTAGAATGGAAATAGATTTGATCCAAAAGTAGAACCGCAAAAAAGATTGGCAAATATAAGAGTGATGCATATATAATAAGTTCATAAAACGGCAGAAAACGGAAAACGTAAATAAAAATGACTAACCCAATTATTCCGGCAATTGCGATTTTAGATTTTCGATTCATGGATTAACCTCGTGAAACGTGTTAATACTTTCTCAGTCAAGAATTCAGATGTTTTAAAACGATTACATACACATTTACAGTTGAACGATTATGATTTGAACATCTAAGTAGTTAGATGTTCAAATCATTAACCTATGTTTCTTTTATTTTCATAAGTCGATTTGCTGATTTAATTAGAATAGAGATTTAACCCAATTACTGGCCGTATTGTAAGTGTTACTGGCAGTATTGTAAGCATTCGACGTACCGGTAACAACACTATTAACAGCATTACTGGCAGTATTACTAACAGTCGTTGTTACAACTGAAGGAGCGATTCTTGGAGCAATTTCTTTGATTGCTGGAGAAATATTAACTTTAGATATAACCGTTGCTACAGGCTTACCAACAGCGGATGTAGCCGCAGGACCTAATAAGACACCTACAGCACCACCAACAAAATCACCGATGATCTTTCCTCCATCAACTGCATAAGTCCAAGTATTACTTCCTCCATTCAATATATTTTCAACGGCTCTCCCTGCCACACCGCCTGCAGCGTTTCCGATACCCCCGTAAAGGGATAGAACAGCACCACTTGCAACTTGGTTTGCGGCACCAGCCCCAAGCATATTATAACCAATGGCTGTACTGGCGGGCGCTGCAAGGCCACCTGTTGCAAAGACACTAATACCTGCCCCCATTGTTAAACCTGCAACACCTCCGGCAACAGCACCGCCTACGGCATGAGCTCCAACAGAACCCCAATTTACATCGTCGCTTTGGGCAAAAGCAATAACTGAAGTTACATCCCTATTCCGAATATCACTCCAAATGCTACCGCCTGCGGCGTTGTACTGCCTAATAAATTCACCGCCTCCACCAACTATCCCTCCGGCAATAGCTCCGGCTGCGGTTGTTGCGACAATTAATGGTATATGCCCGTCAGGGTCAGTATACTTCACAGGATTATTGTAACAATAAGAATATCTGTTCAAAGACTGCGGATTATATACATTCGGAATCACCGAATCTGCTTGTGTAAAAACAAACGTTTGCGGATTATAATATCTCGCCTCGAAATAATACAAACCGATTTCCGAATCCAACTCTTTTCCGGTAAATGTGTATTTTTCAGTACCGCCTTCACGGTGAGCGCCGAACGGATAATACAAAGTATGTTCAACCAATTGGCCGCTTTCATCCATTATGACGTTTGCTGAACCCAGATGGTCATTCAGATACCAGAACATG
>Ga0123353_10009189_pt1 | contig 13604 bp, 9 predicted proteins | sample TergutLab28metaG_3_FD_92763 | JGI IMG/M metagenome (GOLD analysis project Ga0123353, IMG submission 92763) | Labiotermes labralis P3 segment gut microbial communities from Petit-Saut dam, French Guiana - Lab288 P3 | ecosystem: Host-associated > Arthropoda: Insects > Digestive system > Gut ... | reverse complement strand
TAAAAAAAATTTCTGAAATGTCGAGTTTCAAGAGCAAGAATAGCAAAACGCTATCTTTATGTTTTTTTGCGCTTAGTGGCGCATTGTTTTTTATGTCATAGGCAAAATATTTCGGTATAAAATTGGGTACGAAAATAGAAAAATAACTGAAATAGAGTCTTGCTTGAAAAAATGTTTTCTTAAATGCATTTGCCTTGTGTATTGCACTCTAAGAAACTCAGTGTACTATCGAAAAATAAATTACTTTCGCGACCGATTTTTAACATTTCAATTTATGCACAAAATAGAGGTTCATCCTGTCTTGGAAATTCCTAAAAACGAAGAGGTTACATTTTTATTTAACGGGAAAGAAGTTGCCGGATATAGCAGCTATACCATCGCGGCGGCGCTGCATCAGGCGGGTTTTCCAATTCACAGTCACAGTTTAGACGGTCGTGAGCGCAGTTTGGAGTGTGGCATCGGCAAGTGCGGCGCTTGCGAAATGCTGGTGGACGGAAAAATAAAACGGATATGTATCACCAAAGTAGATGGCGTGAAGGAAGTTGCAGAAGTAAACAACGAGATACTTCCGAAAAAAGAGAGTCCTAACACACTAAAAGAAACCAAAATCTATAAAACCCGCGTTGCCATTATTGGCGCAGGCCCCGCAGGATTGGCTTGCAGAGAGGAACTTAACAAGTTTGGAATCCCTAATATTGTAATTGACAATAACGATAGGATTGGCGGGCAGTTTAATATGCAAACGCACCAGTTTTTCTTTTTCGAGAAGGAAAAAGTGTATGGCGGTATGCGCGGCTTTGAAATTTCTTCGCACCTTGCCGGCGAAGACCATACCGGTATATTTTTAGACTCAACCGTTTGGGACCTTTTGGATGGAAAAAGAATCGCTGTGAAAAACATGAGCACCGATGAGATTTATTATGTAGATGCCGAATATTTGGTGGTGGCAACCGGTGCGGTGCCTTTTATGCCTGCTTTTGAAAACGACGATCTGCCCGGCGTTTACACTGCTGCTGTGCTTCAAAAAATGATGAACGTGGAGCACACATTGCTGGGCAAACGGATTCTCTCTATCGGCGCAGGAAATATCGGGTACTTAACCTCTTATCAGGCAACACAGGCAGGCGCACAGGTGGTAGCCATTGTTGAAGCGCAAGCCAACGAGGGCGGTTTCCCTGTGCAGGCAAACCGCGTGCGCCGTTTGGGAATACCTATCCTCACTTCACATATTTTGCTCAAAGCGATTCCAAATGATGAGCATACTGGAATTACAGGCGCGGTAGTTGCTGAATGCAAGAACTTTGCACCTATCCCAGGAACCGAAAAGGTGCTCCACGATATTGACCTTATTAACATTTGTACCGGCTTAATTCCCGATGACCAACTGCTAACCAAAGGACGTATCATTTTTGGAGAAAAAACATTTGGTGCGGGCGATGCCATTCGTGTGGGCGAAGGAACTTGCGCCGTACTGCGCGGAAAACAAACTGCTATGGAGATAGCAATGGCGTGCGGAAAACGCACCTCTTATGATGCTTATCTTGAATTGTCGAAAGAATATATTGATTCACAACAACATCCGGTAAAAGTTTTGGAAATGCCGGATACGCCTTCTTTAGAAAGAATGAACCAAAAACCTTTCGTAGTAGCCGACTGTATTTATGCTTTCGCTTGCAACCCCTGTATTTTTTCCTGCCCAAAAGATGCGATTCAAAAATCTTCAACTTCAACTATTCCTATCGTTGATTACGAAAAATGTATCGGTTGTATGGATTGCGTAGCAAAATGCCCCGGATTGGCAATTTTTGGTTATAACCTCGCAAAAAATTGGCTCTTTTTGCCTATCGAAAATTTTGTGGATGAAAACGTTGAAGTGTTTTTAGTGAATAATCAGGGAGAAAAATTAGGAGAAGGTATTATTGAAAAAGTATTGTTAAAGCCCAATAAAACCAATATTGCCCGCGTAAAATCTCTAACTTTAACCGGAAAAAAACTTACCGAAGTTACCGGCTTCATTACCAAAGAGAAATATCCAAAACCATTAAACATTACTCCAAATACGGAACCCGAAAAAGCACCGACCTATATCTGCCATTGTGATGATGTGAACTTAGAAGAAATTTTGAAAGTAGTTTGCGGTAGAAAAATGATTTCTGTAGATGAACTAAAGCACACCACCCGTATCGGTATGGGCACTTGTCGTGGAAAACGTTGTATTCCACGGGTTCGCCAGTTGTTACGCAGCAAAGGCATTGAGTTGGTGGGAGATGCTACCCCTCGGGCGCCGTTGTCTAATCAGGTGAATATGAGCGAACTATATCCTTCATCTGTGCAGCCGCAGTTTATAACCGACATCCGCACAAACAAAACACGCCGTGTGGATTGCGAAGTTTTTATTGCCGGTGGCGGCATTGCGGGAAGCGCGTTGTTTCGCTGTTTTGCGGAAAGCGGCAAAAAGAGCATACTTGCCAACGCTGAATTTGGCGGCTCATGGCGCAATATCGCTGGTGGACGCCCTGCTTTCTCAGTACCCGAAATTGCCGACATTGCCCAGCATAATCTTCAATTATTTAAAGAGCTACAAGAGATTTCCAACATCAATTTTAAGCCTATCCGCTATGTTAGTTTTGTGCATAACGAATCTACATACAAAGCGTTAGAGGCTTCAAAAGCGTGGTCGGATGCCTACATGGTAGAGAAGAAAGATTTTCCCAAAGAAGTTTCTCCCTTTTTCAACCCGAATTTAGACACCTATCAGGCGGCGCTTATTACGCACGGTTGTTGGCAGGCTACGCCGGGTTTGGTGTTAGATGCGCTTAGAGGAATTGCCGTGCAACACGGAGGTATTTTATTGGAAGACACTACATTAGTTGAAGTGCAAAAGACAGCGCACGGATTTATGGCTTTGGTATTAGAGCACAACAAAACCTATACCGAGTATCATTGCGAGCATTTTGTAAATGCGTTGGGCGCTAACGCTGCGCAATTTGCCCTTCAGTTGGGTATTGAAACGGGCTTGTATCCGGTAAAACATCAGGCATTTATTACCAAGCGCTTGCCGTTAATTGGAAAAGATGGCGATGCGTTGGATATGCTTATTGACCGCAGACACTATAAGAACTTCACTGCCGTTTACGGACAGCAATTGGCTGAAACAGGACAAATTATTGGCTGTGCTTCTCCGGCTTGCGACCCAAATGAGGCACGGCAAGACCTGCGCCCCAGCTCTAAAGAGTTTATGGAGATTGTTTCCGAAATATTTACCAATTGGATTCCGCAATTAGGCAGTGTAACCTTTCAGGCGTTCTGGTCGGGTTATTACGTAGAGCCTCGCTATATCGTAGATCCAAAAAAAGGGTTGTTCATCGGTATGCGGGGGCACGGTTTTATGCTGGCACAATACTTAGCTAAAATCTATGTGGACAAACTGCTCGGCAAGCCCGTTCCGGAATATTTAGAGCATTTGGCGTTGACAGGGAAAGGACTGAGTGAGGCAGCCTTTAAGTAGTTGAAGATTGTCGTTTTTCCTATCCAAACTACTACAAATCATAGCCAAATACAATTTGATCATTGTTTTTATTATAAAACTTAAATTCAGCAACCGAATATGATGGTCTTGCTTTGATTCGGATTCGACGGCGAAAACGCAGTTGCCATTTCCATTGTTTAGAGAAGAATCCTTTAGTAAGGTAAGCGTGAACGAAAGGATGTACCGCTAAACAGAATCCTTTTTCAAGTTGTTTGTCTATTAGATATTCAATCATATTTTCAATATCTTCAAGAATGAGTAAAGCAGATTTTGCCTTCCCTGTTCCATGGCATGTTGGACAAAGTTCGTCTGTTTCAATCACTGTAGTTTCTCTAACCCGCTGGCGTGTAATTTGAATTACTCCAAATTTGTTCATGGGCAAAATGGTATGTCGCGCTTTATCGTTTCGCATCAGTTCTTGCAAAGTCCTATTTAACAGAGTTCTGTTGGTGTTTTTTGCAAGGTCAATAAAATCAATAGTAATAATACCACCCATATCTCTAAGTCGTATTTGGCGTACTATTTCTGCAGCAGCTTCTAAATTCACCCGCAAGGCGTTCTCTTCCGAAGTACCTGTTTTAAGCCTGTTACCACTGTTTACATCAATCACATGCATCGCTTCGGTGTGTTCAATAACAAGGTAAACTCCCTGTTTTAAGATAACTACTTTTCCAAAGGAGCTTTTTATTTGTAGGGCAATATTCATCTCTTCATAAATTGGTTTTTGCCCTTTATATAGTTTGACAATATCTTTCTTTTCCGGAATATAAGTGTTGATATACGATTTTATTTCCTGATATAGCTCTCTATTATCCACGTGCACAGCGTCAAAAGAATCGTTTACCATATCACGGATAATAGATGTCATTCTATCTTCCTCCGACGCAATTTTAACGGGGGCCTTTGATTGTGCCAATTTATTGATTATTGTTTTCCATTTCTCAACCAACGACTCTAAATCGGCAGAAAGTTCATCCATATTCTTGCCTTTTGCAACTGTTCTTATAATAATTCCAAATCTCTTTGGACGAATAGATTGCACAATTTTTTTGAGTCTGGAGCGCTCCTCTGCATTCTTTATTTTTTGCGACACACTGATTTTATCCATAAAAGGAACCAGCACTAAAAATCTTCCTGCTAATGATATTTCGGAGGTAAGCCTTGCCCCTTTTGTAGAAATAGGTTCTTTTGCAATCTGAACCAGAATAGATTGCCCTGGTTGAATAATATTTCCGATTTTCCCGTTTTTTTCTACCTCCGGTTCAATCTTAATGTGGGCAATACTTTTCTTTCGATTAGTAACGACTTGATTTACAAATTCATTAAGTGAACGTGCATGAAATCCTAAATCTAGATAATGGAGAAAAGCGTCTTTCCCGTCGCTGATATTCACAAATGCAGCATTCAGTCCGGGTATTATTTTCTTTACTTTTCCAAAATAGACATCTCCTACCGCACATTCTTCGGTTTTCTTCTCGCGGTGGATTTCCATCAATTTTTTATCTTCCAGCAATGCAATCTGAACTTCTGTTTCGCGAGAGGTTATTACTAATTCTTTTGAAATGGTTTGAGTTTCTTCAGTATTCATACTTTACAAAAAAAGAAAACTAAATAGAGTGCATTCAACACAATATTTAGTTTTCATGATAAGGTTTAAAGAAAAAAACTATTTCTTCTTATGTCTATTTTTTCTTAGACGTTTTTTCCTCTTATGAGTCGACATTTTGTGTCTTTTTCTTTTTTTACCACTCGGCATAATAATTGAGTTTTAATAGTTTATTTGTTTTTTTTAACAGCCGTTACGAACGTTTTGCAAGGTTTGAATGCAGGGATGTTGTGTGCCGGAATAATAATTGTAGTTTTCTTAGAGATGTTGCGAGCAGTTTTTTGAGCTCTTTGTTTTACGATGAAACTGCCAAACCCTCTTAAGTAAACATTTTCATTTCTTGATAATGCTCCTTTTACAGAATACATAAAGGTTTCAACAATCGTTTGAACAGATGGTCTGTCGAGACCTGTTTTGTTTGAAATTTCGGAAACGATTTCAGCTTTTGTCATGATTTTTAAATTTTATAAGTTAAACAATGTTTGATAAATTAAACGGCTGCAAAGATATACATTTATTTGATTTACAAGTATTTTTTTTTTTTTTTTCTAACTTTCAATAAAATCATACAAATATGAAGCCAACCGGCTAGCGCCAATTCTAAAAAAACTATTATTTAACCAGTTGACATTTAGCGTTTTTTCTAACAATTTCAGATATAATAATGTGATACCTATATCTGTGACTCCACCCGCAGGTTTTATCCCAATTTTCTTATTTTTCTCATTATTAAACTGAAAAATAGCATCTAACATCACTAAAAAAGCATCAGGAGTTGCATTTATTGCAATTTTCCCGGTAGAAGTTTTAATGAAATCGGCTCCTGCATGCATTGCCAAAATGGAGGCTTTGTAAATTAAATCCGGTTCAATCAATTCTCCTGTTTCTAAAATTACTTTTAATTGAGCATTTTGGCACGCTTTTTTTATGGCGACAATCTCTTCAAAAACAGTTTCATGCTTTCCTTCTAAAAATAGACCTCTTGAAATTACCATGTCAATTTCATCAGCGCCTTGTGCTACAGCATATTTTACTTCTTCTATTTTGATTTCAATCGGTGATTGTCCGGCAGGAAACGCGCCTGCCACAGAAGCTACTTTTATAGATGTATTTTTCAATAGCTGTTTTGCCTGTTTTACGAAAATCGGATACACACACACTGCCGCCGTTTGATACTGTATGGCATTATGGCACAACATTTCAATTTTCTTTGTATCATCGGTTCCTTCTAATGTGGTTAAATCAACGCAGCTCAGCGCGAATCTAATTGCCTCTTTTTCAGATAAAAAGCTCTCAAATAGCTGGTTTTTCATATCATCAATACGGGTATGGATATCGCTTAAAGTATAGGGGTAGGATGGAAGTGGAATCATAATTTAACAAATTTCGTATAGGCTTTATTTTCTTTTGATGTAACTTCTAATATGTAAGTACCTGTTGGTAAATGGCTAACATTTATAGAATTGAGAATTGAGAATTGAGAATTGAAAATTATTATTTTACCTGAGAAATCATATATATTTACCTTATCATCAATTCGTAATTCGTAATTTTTAATTCGTAATTCATCAGCTACGGGGTTGGGATAGATTTCGATGCTTCTATCCCATTCATTAATCTTTAGATCTTTTCCGATTCCTAAAGTATATTCTCCCGACAATATGGAGTTCACAGAGACTCTACCCGATATATTTGTTCCTATTCCTGTTACGGTTATTGTTGCTGGTATTATTTGCCAATCACAAGATGCATCTTTTCTATATAACAATACAAGTTCTTCACTTGTATGCCCTTGCAGCATGTTACCATCATACTTCTGATTATAAACAAAAGAATAAGTAGCTTGCATATTATTATATTGTATAAAACCCACGCGCCAAAAATGTTTTTCAGATATCTTAGCAATATTTGGGTGTATATTTTTAGCAGGAGTTGGAGCTACCGGATTGTGTTCTATTCTAATAACAGAGGTGTCTGAAATTTCATCTACACTAATCCTGAAATTTCCATCTGAAAATGATATGTCTCCTGTTTTGAAAAGTTGTTGAGTATAATCGAAACAAGCATCACCCATTTTACTGTTTGGGTCAATAGACCAAAAAACAGGTTCAAAGGGAATATTAAGTTGCAGAATTTGGTGCTCTCCTGAAAAAAGGATTCTTTCTATTAAATAGCTTTCACCGGCAGCTGAGTGAAATTCAACATCAATCAAGTTATTGTCTGCAAAATTATGCGCCAAGTAGAGTTTTTGTTTAAAAGCCACATCATACATATTATTTTCACCGGCGACAGGTTTTATAGAATCAATGTTAAAATTTAAAAATCCGGGTTGATGCACCCATCCTAAAAAGAAATCATGTAAGTCAATGCTCGAAATTATTGATAATTTTTGAAAAAACTCTTCAGAGTCCACATTTTTATATTGGTTTTCATCAAGAAATTGTGTAATAGTTGAAAAGTATTTGTCGTCACCCATATAGCCTCTCAACGTGTATGCTACCAACCCGCCTTTGTCGTAACTTGTTGAGCTGTAAGTTGCACTTGTAGGAACATTATCCAATGCGTAAAGTCCGTTATCGCTTCTCAAGACTTTAAAGTGCAGGCTTTTAAGCCCTGCTTTGTATTTTTGCAATGATGGATCTAATATTTCGTCACATAAATATTCTCCATATCGTGCAAACCCTTCATTTATCCACATATTTTTTGAAGTAGCGCAGGTAATAAGGTTTCCAAACCAACTGTGAGCCAATTCGTGGGCAATCAAGTCTTGATTGGAGGTATTACCATTAACGGCAAATTGGGGATAAGCAATATTTGTAGCGTGTTCCATGGCGCCGGAACTGAACGGTACGACAACATATCCAACGCGTTGCCAACGACATGCTCCCCAGCGTTTTTCAAAAGTATGAATAAAGGTTTTTAGATTTGCAAACGAACCGGGCACTCTGCCTATTCTGGCAGAATCGGCATAGATTTCTATGGGTAGCATTTTGCCTGATATACTATTAACAGTATCTTTATACACAAGATACTTACCAACTGCTACTGAAGCCAAATAGGTGGGGATTGGGTCAGAGAGTTCCCATGTCCAACGCTTTGTATCGCCTAAATCAAGAGAATCTATTAGTATTCCGCCACATATCGCTTTTTTATCGGCATCAGTAGTGATGTTGAAAGTATAGGTTGATTTGTCGGTAAATTCATCAATACATGGAAACCACACGCGCCCGAAAGAATGAGGAACACTGTACAGACTTACCCCCATGTTATAGGCGAAGTTATCGGTAAAGTAAAAGCCGCCAAACTGTTCTTGTACAGGCTGCCCTTGATAATATATCCTAATAGTTTCAGATTGTTCTGTAGATGTAAACGGTAAATCAATTTTCAATTGCTGACCCTGATGTAAAAAATTAATCGGACTATTTCCCTTCCTTACCGAATCAACCGTTAGTCCCCAAAAATGAAGGTATATGCTTGAAAGAGGAGCTATTTTTGCTTCTACTGTAACAGCAGTATAGCCTTTAATCTCTTTCTTTGTAAAATCTCTTATTTCCAAATTAATATCGTAATGCGACACATGAATAGTGTCTGCTTTGGTTGGCTGCGCCAACAAGCTCTGAGTAAAAAGCAGAACTATTACTTGAATGAGGATAATTATTTTATTCATAACCAATGATTTATTTATTTTTTGTGATAAAAATGCAACCCAATATAAAGTCGCAACCCTTGTGGGTAAGCATTATGTTTTTTGTAAACATTAAGTATATAATCCATTTTTAATAAGATGCTTATTCTATTTGATGTTAGAAGTTCAACTCCTATTGTTGGGTTGATGATACAAAGTGGATTTGAAAAATGTGCAACGGGGGTTACTTCTGTGCTGTTTTTTGGTTTTTCTATAAAAATGAGATGAGTAGCACTGCCGCCTCCAACAGTGATTCCTGCAAAGGGTATCCATTTTTTCACAGGATAAAGAAAGTCGAAAGTAACACCGCCCCAGCCAATTCTGCAACTGTTTTTAAAAGCTCCGTAATTACAGGTAGAAAAATACCCTTCGCTACCCAAGCGAAAAAAACGATGAAGGAAGATGCCCATTTTTCCACCCAATCCGAAAGTAAATCCTTTTATTTGCTGCTCTATTTCGTTGCCTTGCAAATCTATAACCGTAAATTTGTTGCTTTGCACATATCCTCCATGAATGAACATTCCACCTGCGTAGCCTTTGTAGCCCCATGGTTTAGCAGCCTCCTCATTTTGCGAAAAGGCAACAAGAGAAAAGAACAGAAAAAGGAAAGCGTAGAATAATCTTTGCATAATTCATTTTGAGTTGGCAAAAATACAGAAACATTTGGCAAAATTCACATCCCTACCACACGTTGTCCAATTCCGCAATCAATACACCTTTTTTTCTCACAATATTCATAATGCAACTCCAGCAACCCCTGCGAATCGCCTGCATGCATGGCGCAAAAACCCAATTGCCGGTATTTTTTTGTAATGTGATTCTCCTCAAAGGGAAGAAGTTCTAATAAACGCATACTATATTCCTGAAGTTTTGTATTGCCCATAAAGGTGCCGTATGAATATAAAAATGGAACCAATGCGTTGATTAGAAGCAACTGAAAACTGCCTCCTCCCATTATTTTTTCTTTTGCACAGCTTGTTTTTCCAAAATAATAATGTGTTTTCCAATAATCGTTGGGCTTATTTATGAATATATTTTGAAAGTAAACCGGCTTGTTGGGTGTTGTTACTTTGGTAAAAATATCGGGATGCTTAAAAACTATCTCGCCCAACTGCGCCAAACGAATGCACGGAAAATTGTGCGGACGCAAACGCAGTAAATTCCAACATTTTACATCAATGTGGATAAGTCTGTATTTGGCTTTAAGATACAGATATTCGTTTTGTAGTGATTGATAATAAGGGTCATCTGACTCCTCATCCAACATCCCTGCCTGTCCGAAAATAAGCGCTGTTACTTGCAAGTGCGAATCTGCATGTTTCTTTAAGATTTTGTATGGCAATGCTTTGCCAAGCATCTCAAAAGCGGGTGCATTAGTTTTAAAACCAAAGCTTTGACACAAAATATAAAAGAGTGTTTGCTCCCAATCTCCCGAAAAGGTGTGCAATATTTCAAAAATATGGCTCTGTTTTCGCGTTAATCGGTCGAAAGAGAGGCGTGTTAAAAACGATTGTATTGTTAAGGGAGCAATATTCTCAATGTATGCTTCGCAAGGGTGGAGGAGCGGCGTATGCATCAATTGATTGTATCGCAATAACAGTTGAGAGGGCAGTAAATTTCGCAGTTCTAATGTAGGAAGTGGGATATCGGGTGATGTAAAAACTTCCGCATCATGTTCATATACCACATGTAAAACTACCGAGTTGTACTTCATATCATGCTGGTGCTCATGTTTGTACCAGTCAGAAGAATAAATATGAATCTCAATATTTCCAGCCCACGTAACTCCTTCAATTTTGACGATTGCCTGCTTAAAGTCAGGACCTGCATCTTGATGTGGAAATCCTTGATTAATAATAGAAATGGATTGTTTGTGAACAGTTGCCAAGTTTTCTTTAGCAAACCACTGGTTTTTCCAGATGTAATGCAACAGCTTTTCTGAGATCATAATGAGTTGGTTTAGAATAATAATAGTTTTTTTTTGCAAGTCTGCAAATATATGTTAGAAAATTACGTTTGTCAAGAGGTAAATGCATTTTTTTTATGAAGAAAATATTTGTAATTACAATTTCATTTTTGATTTTTTGTAATGTTTTCTCGCAATCTGTTGATACAGCTAAATTTAGATTGGATTTTACGCCAAAACTTGAAAGTTACCAAAAAATAACGCAGCCCGCATCAATTCCTGAGACGCAGCAAGAACCCGTTTATTTTGAGTATGAGATTGTCCCGCAATCCATTGACCTCACTTTTTCGCCTGTTCCATTCAAACCGGTAAAGCTCCCCGGAGAAGTGATGAAAAAACTCTACCGGAATTTTCTAAAAATAGGATTTGGCTATCCCGTTACGCCGCTCGGTGAGCTCTGTATCCATAATTTCGACAAGAAAATTCTCTTATGGGCTGAATGTCAATCACGTTTCAGGTTGGGCGCGCCCCATTGGAGAGACCATGAAAAATTATGCCTATGCTCCTTTCAGCGATACGCGAACATTGCTATTTTTCAATACTTTCTTCAAAAACCAAACTCTCTATTCATCGGTTGGGTACAATCATGAAACAGCTCATTTTTATGGATTTAGCCGCACACATACCCCCGACTCGTTACATTTTTACTATGACAAACCTCACAGAGATTCTTTGAAAAATAACTTTCATCACGTATATGCAGAAATTGGGTTGCGTTCAAATTTTGTTCAAGAAGATGCCAAACTTAAGCAGGATGTGCGCTTAAACTACAATTTTATTCATACTTACCGAAAAGATATGGAAAATAGTATCGGGCTTGCTTCTTCCTTTGCTTATGATGTTAATTTTAGCAAATTGAACGGCTTTTTTCGTCCGCAATTAGATGTTAATGTTGATTATTACATGAACGAATGGCAGAAGGAAACGCAAAGTGCAAGCAACAGGTTCAGCAGTTATAAGCTTGAATTTGTTCCTACTGTTAAGTTTGCCATCAGGGAATATCATCTTAGGATAGGCGTAGGGCTTCCCATCATCAACAGTTTTGGTGCCAATATGCAAGGCGATGCTAAATGCCCCATATATCCGGTTGCGGAGCTGCAATTGGGGATTGTCCCAGGAATTTTGAGTATTTATGGCGGCATAGATGGGAATACAAATTACAACACTCTCAAAGACTTACTTTATGAAAACCCGTTTTTAAAGTCCGGTTTGGATTCTCTTCAATTTACAAAAACTCAAATTAGTGTTTACGGAGGTATTAAAGGGAATTTGGTAAAGAAGATGAACTACCATATTTCAGCGCGCTATTCACATACTAACGATATGAAATTCTTCTTTTTAGATACGACATCTTTGTTGAAAAACCAGTTTGATGTACTCTATTCTAACGTAAACTTGCTCAATGTTTGCGCTAATCTTAACTGGCAGGTGGTGGATAGATTATATTTGAACGCAGAAGCCAATTATTGGGGATATTTTAATTTGAATACTATTGAAAGACCTTGGTATAAACCTACTTGGGAGGTGGCTTTTTCAGGAAAATATTATCTGAAAGAGAAATTTATCTTCGACCTCAATATGAAATTAGGATTTGACAGTTGGGGGGTAAGATATATATCAGATGATGAAAAATCTAGAATTGACCCTCCGTATGATATGATGATATCTCCAAACTATTTATTAGTAAAAATGAAACCGGTTTTGAATTTTGGTGTTGGATTTGAGTATTTGGTAACCAAACGTTTTTCATGTTTTGCTATGATTAATAATGTTGGGTTTCAGCATTTCTCAAAGTACTACGATTTTAATAATTTGGGGTTTAATGCTATTATCGGCGTTACCTATTCTTTTGGTGATGAGAGTCTGAGGCGAGGAAAGAGGTAGTTTATCCTTCTCTTATTTCTTTATTATTTCATTCGCCTTCACACCAACTATCTCCCCAAATGGCAGTAAATCTTTAGTGTTCATTTTCTTAGAACTTCCAGAAATGGTTACAGCGATAGGATTTTCTGAAATAAATTTTTGATAGATGAAAACAATGTCATCAAAAGTTAAATCCTTATAAATTTGGTGTTGAAATTTGCGAGGATCCTCCGTGTAGCCCTGAAACCGCCATTGACTTACCTGCCATGTTAAACTTCTAAAAGGAACATTTTCTGTATTAACGCCTTGCAATAAAGAGCGTTTGATCACTTCAAGACGTTCCGGTTTTTGAGGCATATTTTCAACTAACTCAACCAGTGCACTAACGCCCTCTACTGTTTTATCGCTTTGCGTTCCTAAGTAACCGATTAAAAACCCTTTATTTTCTTTTAAAATTGGATTCCTATAAACAGCATACGTACTATATCCTAAGGAGCGTAATTCTCTAATCTCCTGAAAAACAAGAGAACTCATCCCTCCGCCGAAATATTCATTAAAAGCTTTCAAAAGCGCTTTATCTTTCTCATCAGCCACAGCACCATTACTTAAAATATACATATTGCTTTGCAGCGATTTTTTATTATTGTTAATGTAAACCTTAGGTTTGGTAATCTCTGCAACAGGAGTTTCTACAAAAAACGCCTTTTGCGGTTGGGTTGAAAATTTGATGTTTTTCAACAGCATGGATTGAATTTCATGAACCGGCAATATTCCGGAGTAATGCACTTCCGATTCGTAAGTAAGAAGCTCCTTAAATAAGGCAATCAATGTTTCAGGTTGAAGTTTTTTAACCTCCTTCATCTTTAATTTATCAATAAAGGATGATTTTTGTCCATATTGAACATATTCTTTCAAAGCTTCTCCTAATGTAGCCGGATCGTTTATGGCAAATTTG
>Ga0123353_10009187_pt1 | contig 13605 bp, 8 predicted proteins | sample TergutLab28metaG_3_FD_92763 | JGI IMG/M metagenome (GOLD analysis project Ga0123353, IMG submission 92763) | Labiotermes labralis P3 segment gut microbial communities from Petit-Saut dam, French Guiana - Lab288 P3 | ecosystem: Host-associated > Arthropoda: Insects > Digestive system > Gut ... | reverse complement strand
GTACAGTTTGATCCCTTACCGTTACATGTTTGCGATGGGTTCAGATGTTGTGTTAGTCCTCCTCCTGCTGTACTGTGTCTGAGCGTGTACTGTTTGGTATGATTCTAGTCGGAGATTTTAACTACTTTAACAAATTAAAGTTTTATAGTGTCAAATGAAAAAGTGTGCATGTGTTGGTGATTATTGTGAATAGCGACTCTGCCTATTTACAATGCAAAATATGCCAAACACTTCCATTTAATTCTGCCCAATATGGAACCAACAGGAGAAGAAGTCTGTTGGTTGAGTAAATAGTTAATACACAAAGCTATCCAATAGGTTATGAGAGAATTTAATACCAAGGATTTATATTTCCACTGTATTTGCAAAACAAGTACTTCAATACAAGAACATCAAAACTAAATTGCATAAGAACAATGCAGCCATCTGGTATAATAGAACCTGTAGAATCACACAACTAACACCAACTTCCGTCAGTATAAGAGTAAACGGAAACAACCAATGAAGCCAAAAAACGAAGAATGCTGCCATCCACTACAGAATAAACCAAGAGATCAAGTTCCTCTATGCTAAAAAAACAACAACTCAATGAACAATTATATAAAGCACGCCCGAAATGAGCATCTTTCTGGCCAACCACCTAGCAACTTATACAAATGACGATAGACAGCAAAACACAGCAACAAATGGAAATACAATACAAATGCCTGAACAATAAACTAGACCACCTTCAACAGAAACAATCGAAGCATCCACAATTCTCATAACAAAATGAGGAGCAACGTTTCTACACAAGAGTAAAAATCTTAACAAACATCAGATTCAACGAAGAAGAGATGCAAATTCTTAAATACGACCTTAACTGCAGTATTTAGAGGACCAACATCAGCCTACGCCGCCAGCCTCATAGCAGAGACAGAACGAGTAATAAGGCTCTTAAATACATACCGTATCATGGCAACAAACAAAATAAAACAGATCATTAACTCAAATAGCCAAAAAAAGCACGTTACACATAAAACAACTATATGGTGAAAGAAATAAAGAAAAAGTTTGCCACAGAAAATGCGTAGTTATGACAGCTGATAAAGGCAAAACTATAGTGATTATAAATTCTGAAGAATATTCTGAAAAATTACATAATTTCCTCAAAGACAATAACTTCAACACATTGACCAAAGATCCCACAGACAGGTTCCAAAAATTGATACACAAAAAAATACAAGAATCTAATCTAATCATACACAAACACCAGAAAAAATTTCTAACACAAAAGGAAGTTTCACCACCCATGCTCAAAACCCAATTAATATTACATTAAACAGGCATCCCAATCCGTCCAGTAATTAATCACAGAACAGCATCATCATACAGGTTTGCAAAATACCTAGTGAAGATAATAAATCAACACATCACAATGAATAACCATTATAATGTCGTTAATTCCTCCATTCTCACCAATGACTTAACAAAGCTAAAAATAAATGAAAACCATAGAATGATAACCTTTGACATTAAAGATCTTTATGTATATATACCCATAGATGAAACTATAAACATCATAAAAACCAAACTATTGCAAAACAACAATCCCCAGATAACACATCAAATACTCTCATTATTAAAAGTAGTCCTATCACAGAATTACTTCACATTCCAACAAAAAATTTACCAACCAGAACAGGGTGTCTCCATGGGATCTCCAATATCCAGTCTAATTGCAGAAATATTTTTACAGCATTATGAAGACTTACATATAAAACAGCTCCTGGATACTAAGAACATAGCCTTCTATGTACGATACATAGATGATATTTTGATCATATCTGATACAACAAAAATCAACTCACACACACAAGCAACACGTACATAAACAATATACACAACAATATAAAACTCAATCCTACATATGAAGAGCATAATTCCATAGATTTTCTCGACTCAACAACATTATGCAAACAAACAAAACTTGAAACTGACATATACAGAAAACCAACCACCACAGACACAACAGTAAATTACTTCTCTAACCATCCCATAGAGCATAAAATGGCAACCCTCAGATTCCACATTTCCAGAATGCATTCCCTACTGCTGGACATGGATAAAAGGCAAAAAGAATGGGAAATAATAAATCAATAGCTAAAAACAACAACTTTCCTCAAGGCATACTCCAAAAACTTAACCAACAGATACAGCAAAACACTAGATGCACAGAAACAAAAGAGAAAGACAAAAAGGTTTGGACTACATTCACATACCATGGCCCAAAGATAAGAAAAATCACTAATCTGTTTAAAAATACCAACATAGGCACAACATTCAAGACTACAACAATATTACACCAACTCATAAAAACCAAAACATTAGAGCAAACAACAGAACATGAAAAAGTGGAATATACAAAATCATATGCAACACATGTCAGAATTCATATGTAGGACAAACCAGTCGCAACCTTAAATAGAGATTCCAAGAACATATACATTACATTAAAAATAATGACCCACACTCTGCCTATGCTCTACACATACTTTACTGCAGACATGAATATGGCAACGTCAATTATACCATGACACTTCTCAAATGGGTTAATAAACCATCCCTCCTTCTTCCGTATGAACAAATGTACATACAGTTATTCCACCATAATAATGAACTTATTCCCGAACAACACTCGAATGAGCACAATTCCATGTTCGAGCTTATCCAACATAAATGCCACACATCACATCCTACCTGACCGTCAACACTGCTACCCAATCAAGCCAGTTCCTTCTCAACCTGCACATTGGACAGTCACTTACAGAGGTAAGCAATATGCTTCTTTAATAATTCTGGTTGCATTTTCTGTAGGCTCAACAACTATCACTTAGAGTAATTAGACATTTATAGAATGCAATTAGACTGTTTTATAAAATTTTAATGATCATGTAAATAGAACTTCTACACAACACAATACACACATAAAAATGCAAGGCTATACCCTGGCTATCCTTACACGTTTAATCCAGATTTTATTACTAATATTTTATAAACAAGATGTAAATGTGTTTTAGTGACTTAGATCACTTACTCATTTCCGAATACTATACCAGATGCTGCATTAACACAATTTGACCTCCTGATGATGAGCACAGAGTTGCTCGAAACATGTAGATTGTAATAATAAATGTATTATATAACGTAATTGTGCATCAAGTTCGTCATTTATCCAGTCATCTGTTTTTACAGTTATGTAATGTATGAGTCATAATAAGCAAGACCGAACAAGAGTTAAAATTAAATATCACTTTCGTGATTTTGATGAGGAATGCCATATATGCTAACATAACTTGCTAATACCAGGTCATGAAGCTGTAGGACAACAATTATTCATCAAAGTTTCTGGCAAGCCTTTAAGAGGGAATGACCTGGGTTGCCTCTAACTCCACACAGGCCAGATTTAAGCAGCACAGGAAACAAGTTCAGAAATCTGAGGTATGTATGAAGCTAGGATTTGCGAAAATTCAAGTGATGTTAAGATGCTACATTTGTTTCAAATAAGAATAACTAATCGCCGAATCAAGCAGAAATGGATCGTGAGCTTTGCCTTCTGGCTTTTGCACCCCTGCCAAAATTCCGACGACCAATAAAAAAGGAGGGTGATTGGACTCATTAACCCGGGCCAACGGTCGCAAAAAAACGCTTGGTTCAACTGCATGCATTAAGGATAACAATTCGGCCAATAGGGCTACAGAATTCGACGTACGTTGTATCGCCAACATTCGCAGTGGCAATAGTGCACTAAGTTGTACAATACATGGTTTGTAATTTCCGCGATCGATCTCTTAGGTTAGAGGTTTGAGTCGTGCGTGTGCGTGCGTACCGTCATTTGCACACTTCTATATTCCCCCTCGACCAATAATTTCGTCTTGTTTCAGTATCTCGCTCCAATTTACCTTCCGTATGACGACTACGAGCACAGTCAATTTGACGATCACCGCCTTAAACGTGTAAACCAATCCGCAACTCTGCTTCGCTAATACACACAAACGCAACGCGTAAACTTCGCCTCCCACGCTAACAGCGGATAATGGGCAAACTACAAAACACAGATCGTCTAGGATTAAACGTCTTCACCGCAAAGGTGGGCCCAGTTCGGTGGCAACACGGCAATTACTCCGTTTTGCAGCAAGCGACGGCCCTTAACCTCAGCAACCCCGCATGTATTAAGCTTCGTAGAGCTCACACTATTCAACCGCTATTTTGTGATTCTACACCTGGACCTGTACTTAATTTCCACCGTAAGATCGTCACTATCACCTACCAACCACAAGTTCACTTTCACTCCTACCGCCCCTCCTGCGTCCTTTATCACATGTCACCATGGATAACCCTGAAGTCATATTAATATACGGAATATCAAAGATTATCAGATGCGAACATCGTTGATAAAGCCACACGTAACTTGATCCAACAACGAGGTGGCATCCTAACGTCATTCCAATACAACGAGATAAAACAATTGGAGTAGATTAAGAACGTCTATTGTAGCCAGAGAGCAGCACGGGGCGATTTGTACACGTACAAAAGTTAAAGGTCTTCGTTGGCGTGATGAGAGCGAGGTTACGTTTGTAATGTGTTAATCATTAGTTTGTATGACAGAAATTTTAGCAGAAGACAGTTATATTCGTGTGTCCCTCTTAATGATCTCACACATATAACCACTATTCATAAAGTTCCATTCATGTTTTAGGTAATCAGTTTTACTGATCTGGAGCAATACAAGTGGCAGAGGATGAACAATTCAAATCGAGGAAGAGGACGTGGTACAAATCCCTGGAGTCGGGGTGAAGTAAGAAGTGGTCAGAATCAGAATTATGATACCAAAATGAAACCGAGTTCAGAAGTCGAGGCAAAAAATAGATTCCAGGAAGCACAAGCACGACTACAGGCATCTGTTCAGAAACACGTCAAACAAGATTACGATTCGTCATCTGAAGAGGAAGATCTTGAAAATGACAGTATCCTTGGTAAGAGGTCCCTGTGTTTTGTTGGATTGCCCATACATATTATGATAAATTACGATAGTTGGGCGAGCCCTATAAAGAGTTTGGTTGTAGTGAAGAGAAAAAATTCTTATCATTGCTGGGAATTTATTGAGACCTGTAGCCAGTCACTTTATTGGCTGAGCTGTCTTGACTGATCATGTTGCTAAATAGGGATGTAAAAGGGGCACATTATTTTGTAGTTATTTAATTAGTACTCACAGTGCTACCTATGTGGTACTGAGCTTCTGTTTGCAGGAGGTGTGAAACTCAAGTTGACATTTAACCCAAAGAATGCATTTTTATTGTGTCATTATAGGATCTGTACTGCAACTGTATTCCCAAATTGGAGGGAAGAGTGAAGATTTAGGACGAACACAACGTTTCTTGGAGGATGCTTTTCAGTCTGGAGCTGCTACATGTCTTATTTGTATTGGCTCTGTTAAAAGAAATGATGCAGTAAGATACTTTGTTTTCAATGTCCAAATTTTTTTATTTTTACATATAATGGTGAATGTTACTATAAACTGAAGGAAACCTTATTATAAGGATAGGAACTTAAAGTGGAAAGAACTTTTTGTTCTAAATGAGCAAAACTTGTATGCATATTCCTCTGTAGTGTGGCAGAGTTAGTTTAATTAAGTGATATGTCTGTTTAGAGTGACATTGCCATGTGAATGAATGTCCAGGTACAGATGTCAGAAGATATTTGCTTGTAGATGTGAGATGTATTGTACCCATATGTTGAGTAACAGTGTCATGATTAATTGCTTTTTTTCCCTGTGCATTATTGTCTTTGTTTCCTTTCATTTTCTGCCTTGTAGGTTTATAATTCCATACCACCAATTACCACATGTTATCCTTCTTGCAGCCTCAGCCATGTCCCACCCTTTGTTAACTTTCTTTTTATTTTTTATGTTTCGTGACACATTTGCCTATATGGTGTATGCATACCACCTTAAGAAACCATATATTTGAGTGTGGATTTCACAAACATTTCCAGAACATTAGTGCAGAGTGATTTTTTTTTCTTTTTGTCAGATATGGAGCTGTGTTGAGTGCTACTGTTTTTTTCATTTAACCTGCATCCAGCGTTGGGCAAAGGATAGTGTGGCACATCAGAAGCAGGCCCTTGAGGATCAGCCGCAGGGATCTGTAGTCACCAGCTATAAATGGGCTTGGTAAGGGTTGCAAATTCTTATATTCTGTACTGAGAGTTCAATACAATTAATGGATTGCACATGACATTTTAGAATTTTGGTTACCAGGGAATCCTTGTACTGGTTTTAAAATTTCTCTTTCCATCCCCTTAAACTGATACATTGTTTTTAGTTAGTTCACAAAAGAGCTGCAAATTATGTGTCTGTGTGCGTGAAACAGATCAGCTCCCACCTATACAGAATCTTGTGAAATTTTATATTGGGTGTTTTTACTAAAATTTGCCAACCGAAGTTGAGTTTAGTTAAAATCACACAAATATAACAGATACTTAATGCGAAGACCAATATACGTTCATGATAATACAAGAAACATGATAGATCCAGAGAGGCAAAAGATACTGTTGATGATCTCAACAAATTAGGGCACCACACAGATATATTTCCATAATCAAAAATTAAGGCAAAAATACAAATATACAGTAATAATGCAGAGTGAACAAAAGCAGTGTGGATGATTTTAACGTAATGCTGCTCAAAAAATCGGAGGCTAAAGAATGGAAAATAAACATCTCTTCATGAGTATTGTGATCAAGGTTGTCTTACCTAACACAACAATTTACAGATACTTTATCAGGGCATCGTGAGTAGCTCAGGGCGTAATATCTGTATTCATGTTCAGTCCACATATTTTTAAGCCTGGCAGGTGTCACCACAGCAGAATCATATCTGTAAGTTTAGTCAATTTCATGGGCAATGGTGGAACATGAAGAGCATCCTCTTTGTACTCCCAGAAGAATAAATCAAGTGGCTACATGGTGGCCAAATGATAAGACCACCTCTGCCAGTCCATTTCTATTGAAACATTTGATCCAAGAAGCCAAAACTGCAATGTGAAAATGTGGAGGTCCTCAGGCTTGCTGGAATAGTGTATCATTCAGACCCTTACTTTCCAAAATCAGATTGGCATGAGGAGTTCCTCCAACTCGTTCTGGTACCCTACATCAGGCAGTCTTCAGTGAACAGGAAAGACTCAGACACTTGATGTTTGAATGGAACACAAAAAAACATTGAAATTGGTTCAGTCAATTGTACATTTAATTATGTTGGTTCACATACCTGCACAGTTGGACAATGGCTTCATAAATAAACATATTTTTTGCTGTAAACATTTTGTCATGATCATAACATTTCAAAAGCGTGCAGAGCAATATGTGTAGCAAACATCTGTGTATTAGGCTCTTATGTGTTGAAAAATTTGATACTTGTAACTTCTAAATGTCAAACATCAAAGAAATTTGAGCACTGTAACTTGTGGCATGGTTAACTGTTGGGAAGTGTGTTTTGTTGATCTTGGACTGCAGATAGAAGCCATGCAGTTTTATTGACCTTAACATCAGTGACTGGTTGTGTACTAGGGCTTCTCCCTTTGTAAATGTAATCAGCCTTATTCAACAATTTTTACCACTTGTAGTTGGGCATTTCATTGGTGGTTGCCTACCAAATGCTGTATGGAATCAGCTTTCTACTGTAACCATGCACTGTGATTCATGATAGCAGAGCACACACTTGACTTTCTACACTGGAAATTCCATTCTCCACAACTGCAGTGTTAGCACCACTGGTCACAAGACTTGGAAACTCGCATAGTAGGATGTAAAAATTTTATCATATTACCTGTCTGAATACAGTTAATTTTCATTTCTTTCATCTTAAGGTTTTGAGCAATAGTGCATTAAAATAATCTAGATTTCATGTGTTTACTCTGTATTTGTTTACTGATTTATACCTAATTATAATTTTTTCAGGTGGCACATAATTATGTAATAGGGCACCACATAGATGTGGTTTGTTGTCATGTGATGCTTAAAAAGTGTGATTGAGAACAAAAACACACTACATTGGTTTTAGATTTATGTGCTCCAAGAACACTTGTTTCCTACTACATGTTTGTTCAAATAGGAAAAATTAATATTGAATTATGTGAGGTCTTGAGGAATGCATCCCTAACATAAAATATGACAACATTTTACTGCATATACTTACCTGATCCATTTATAAAATGTACTCATCATGAAAAAACCTGGGATTTTCATTGTGAGGTTCATTAATTCATGTTATGGATATGGTGCTGTGTCAAGGTATACAATAAAGATCCCTTAACATATCACTATGTATTAGCAGTCCTACACAATCCACTAGATCTGTCACAGTGACTCTGAAGAAAGATGTCACAGGTTCCTCTACATTGCTGTAGCATTTTAATTTTTGTTTTTTTAACATATTCAGCAGCATGTTGCTGTAACCAGAAGACAGTGCAATATTTCTGATGCCTGTTGTTACATGTTTATTTAAGACATATTGGTGTGGACTTTGTGAGGACACACAAGAAAGTACAGAATTTAGAAATACTGTTTCATATGTGGGGTTTTGCACTGCTGTATGAATTTATGGTAGGCATATTCAATTTTCACACAATTTTGAGTTTTTAAATAGAGGTAGTGTTTATTACTGCAGTCACAAAACATTTCTGTAATTAACTTAATTTTTAATTATGGTAGTTACAGAAAAGTCTTAGTGTGTAAAATAATTTTCCACTATTCTAATTTGAATGGCATTCTTCTTCTAGCCCTAAGTGTCGTCATGATTATGAACAGAATGACGCTCCTCAGAGATATCGCTGTTTTTGTGGTCACACAGAAGACCCACCATTTCACCCCTGGTTGGTACCACATTCATGTGGGGAGACATGTGGAAAGGCCCTGCAACCACTCTGTGGGCACAGCTGTTTGCTGCTGTGTCATCCAGGTGAGCACTGTTAATTTGAATTGTCCCCATGGAAGTTCAAGAAATAAAATGGCTACTGTGCAAATGTAAATCACCTCCCCCCCCTCCAGCCATGATTCTCCAGAATCTTTGGGAATACAGGTATGCTTTTAAGTGTTATAAAGTCCAGTACTGTGCCATGTTCTTTTGTTTCTACAAACTAGATGTCTATGGCTTTGAATTTAGTTGTAAAAATATACCACCAACTAGTGATAACAAAAAAAAAAGCTAAGTGAGGTAATACAGTACCTCAGCAAGGTGGGTGAATTGAGACTTACACTCATCATTGTGTTACTGATGACATTCCTCCACATTCAAGCTGGTAAATGAACCTGTTCCAAAAAATGAGATAGATTCCATCCCCTTCAATTTTGGCTTTTTTTACCTTCAAGATGTTAGTGCTTTGCTCAGCATAAGGCATACTATTGTTAACTGAATAAAAATGTATCATTTATAAGAAGGAGTCTTCCCTCAGGTTAAGGCAGGAAGTGGGAGAATCTGACTGCTCACCACCATGTAGTGCTAAGATGAACAAGGTAGGAAGTGTATGTTGTGTGTTCATGTAACTAGTTTAATGCGCAAATGCGTATGTATTACTTCCACTGAAGAGTGTTTCTGTTACAACGTCTGCAGCAACATTGCATTCTCTTAATATTGTCACTGTTAAAATGGGAACACAACAGTGTGTTCCTTTTCTTTTTTGTTACATGTAAATGTCAGAATGATTTTACGGTGATTTTGTGTCACCAGAAAAATAAAACACTTTTGTCTCATTTTACCCAAACTAGGATTATCTTGATAGATTTTCATAACAGTGTCAAATATAAAATTTCACAAAAATCTGTCCAGTGAGTAGTTGAGCTGATACTTGTGGACAGACAGATTGAAGGACTTGACAAATTGAGTAGGCGGTTTTTGTGAGTATATGAATGTGTCTTAAATGTGTGGGAGTATGCTGCCCCTCCTCCATACACTGTTATGGTGTGGCACATAATTAAACATTAGGACACCTTTATATGTAGGCCTCACTGTGGTAATAGCCATTTTTAAGCAGTTGTTTGTTTTGTAAACAAATGAAACAAATAATATGTCATATGTCTGTAGAATTCATTGTATCTCACAAGGCCAAACTGATTAATTTTCACATAATGTGTGTTACCATTTGCTACACCTAACACAGTGGAACTCAGTAAAAATAAATACCCCTTGTTGTATGTGTGATATGGGTCTGATAGTTTCAAGATACAGGAAACTGAAATGATATTTGGAGTTTGTGAAGATACAGTTGGGTAATGAATTAGGCATTGTGATGTGTATTTCCATTCTATGATAATAATACTTCAGAATAGACAGGAACGAATATAAGAAAACGTAGAAAATGTATGTAAAACAGAAGCATTTTTCCAGTTGTCATTTTCATTTTTCATTTTGTTAGGGACAAGAAAATGAGTTGTGTTTTTATATATCTCCCAAGAATTTTCTGAAGTGTACTGTTCTGAATATAATTAAAGAATTCATAGAAAGTCATTGAACCATTAAAAATGTAATTCTGTTTTTTGTGTCTCAGGACCATGTCCTCCATGTCCCAAGATGGTTAAGACTGAATGCTTCTGTGGTAACCAACCACCAAGATTGCAGCGCTGTAGCAACAAGACATGGTCATGTGGATCAAAATGTAGTCACACATTGGGATGTGGGCGACATGCATGTGCTGAAATATGTCACCCAGGAGTATGCCCACCTTGCCCCAAAACAAGTATCCAGAGCTGTGAGTGTGGTCAACAGAAAGTACTTCGACCTTGTGCTACTCCATATTGGCAGTGTGAACAGGTAAATTCCATTACACATAATGTATAAAGATTCTGTGATAATGTGAAATTTCAAACAAGGTACAAGAATGGTACAAATGAGTTGATTATTGTAGTGCATGGATATAGGAATGGTATATATGTAAAGTTGTAAAAATCTCCAGTGTGTCTCTTTAAAACTTAGGTCTTATGATTGATTCTGTGTTTAACCCTTTGTCATTCTAAATGTACTGGGGACTGACATTATCATACCATTAAATTTAAATATTCTTTAAACATCAACTTTGTGTATGACCAGTTACCATTATTCATTAGCATAAAATTAATTGGCATTCCCAGTGTCTACATTTATCATATTTTCCTTTATCTAAGCTGACTTTTTAAAATCAGATGCTTGACCCTTGTTTGCCTCGAACCTGTTACATTGTTGCCTGTTTGCGTGAAATTTGGCTGGGTGTATGTAATCATTGTGATTGGTACATTGGTTTTGTAATAATGTGTCAGTGTATACCGCACTCAATGCAACACATTACAGTATACAGGCTTAAAGGAAAAAGCCTGAGCTTTCTTTGTTACGTTAGCTGTAGGGTGAAGTACAATGTTCAGAATCTCAGCTCTGGTTAGTGTGGCTTGGCGGTTGTGGAGGGACACTTTTATGTCAGAGCTTGGGATTTTGAGGGTTAAAATGCAAGGAGAGATGTTATTTTTTCTCACAAGTGATGACAGTCTTCTAAATGTGCCTTAATAATTTTATACTTATGTTTAGCTGCCCTGTTGTTGGCTCAATCTATGTTATTTCTAGCTGTTACTTACAAGAGCTATTCAATAACTGTAGGAATAATTTAACTGTTTAGGGCTTCTTTTGAAAATTTAGACATAACCCAAGTTGAGTTTCTAACCACACACATATGGAAATAGTTACTATTTGAATGGAATGTCTTTTTTCCCGTCACAACAAGCCATTTTATAATGTGATTAATATCTGTGATCTGTAAAAAAATGTGTGGAGCTGTGGCTGTTATTTTCTTTATTTTGACAATGAAGCAGCATCAGCATAATTTCAGTAAATGTGATACTTGTGAAACACAAATTCTAAATCTCAGCACAGCTAAGAGATTGGCTGGAGATGAAACTCCCCAGTGATAGACTGTGATATGTCAGCTGGTCAAGCTGGTCACATACCTCAGATGGTCCAGCTCATCATACTGGAGAATCATTATTTTATCTTACTAGTTCTACTTGTCATTATCCATGACTGACTATAACAGCACATATGCAGGCAGGCCACTTAGTGGCTACGATGTATATGCTAGGTGGCAAGAAGTAATAAATGTTGTTGGTTAGATAAATTAATGTCCCTGTATTCATTTTATTGTTTACAAAAGACACTTACAAGTTGTTAAAATTTAGAAGGAAATGCCACATAATTTGTTTAATAGGAAGTAAAGTGTTTTGACTCACACCATTAAATTATCTACCATTGTAGCAGTGGCCATTAAAGTAAATCATTGAGTTAGTATACTACATGATTTAATTAAGGAATGAATTACTCATTCATTTTGTAAAAGAACTGGGTGTTTTATCTTCTATTTTCTGCCTTTTAATTAATATAATGTACAGTCATAATTGAGCTTAGTGAATTTTATTCGTTTTCATGTTGTAGAAATGTGGAAGAGCCCTCAGCTGTGGAAATCACAAATGTGAAAGAGTCTGTCATTCTGGTTCATGTGGTCCGTGTCCACTGACAGAGGCTCGATGCTGTCCATGTGGAAAGGCTTCGTATGTGCTGCCATGTACACAAGAGACACCCACTTGTGGGGATACTTGTGGACGCACACTTGAGTGTGGTGCTCACGTCTGTTCACGAAGCTGTCATCGTGACAAGTGCGGTAGTGTAAGGAACATGAGTGTGTTAAAACATATCTCCACCAATAAATGTTTCCATTATTCTTATGTAGAACAGCAAGAGTGTTTTATGCAAGAATGTATTGTATCAAAAACATTTTGTCTCATATTGTGCATGATTTTAGGAGGTTGTTTTGATGAAGTTGAAAGGCTATTCGGGAAGTTAAAACAACTGGGTGAACAGGTGAGATGGGACTGAATGTATTAAGAAACAGAATGTGGATGGAGTAGATTCAGTTGCCTTAAGAAGGGTTCAGTTTTAGCCTCTTTGAATACAATACATAACATTGAAGTTTTTTAGAGAATAGAGAGTTTCTTGTTCGGCCAAGTTAAATCTTCACTTTCAAGAGGAAAGTAATGGTTAAGTGTTGTTCAGTTTTAGTTTAGTCTTCTTTATTTGTCTAACAGTGTCTGGAAGTGGTAACAAAGAAGTGTCGATGTGGCCTTCATAGCAAAGAGCTGCCCTGTCAAAAGGAATTCCTATGTGAAACCAAGTGCAAACGTACCAGGAACTGTATGCGTCATCCCTGCAATCGCAAGGTAATGGCTTGGCATGGGGTAACATAGAAGTAAGCCAAACATTCACAGTATTTACATTGAAGTGCTCAAACACCTCAAGTTGTCATATGGTCACCATGTCCATAATCATGTCTTTGCTAGGAAGCTACACATTATTTCTAGAAGGAAAGCAATTAGTCTGTAACAAGATGGGCAATGTATATATAACATAACATTCAGGCATGTTCTTGCAACCATTGTTGCAGTGCAGGAGTAGTAAGTACAGGGTGGGGCAAAATACCCTCCGTACTTTCAGTAGGGCATTGTGAAGGGAGGGGAGGCCGTAGAAGGGTTGGGTTGGGCTCGAAAGGTGCAGGTAGT
>Ga0123353_10009186_pt1 | contig 13605 bp, 11 predicted proteins | sample TergutLab28metaG_3_FD_92763 | JGI IMG/M metagenome (GOLD analysis project Ga0123353, IMG submission 92763) | Labiotermes labralis P3 segment gut microbial communities from Petit-Saut dam, French Guiana - Lab288 P3 | ecosystem: Host-associated > Arthropoda: Insects > Digestive system > Gut ... | reverse complement strand
GAATCAAACCACGTTTCTAGTGTATACAGTGTTGCAGCTGTTCTGTAGTTACAGTTTATGGTACACGTAATGCTATTTCCCATGTTGAAAATTCTCTGCTTTCACATCAATACTTCCCGCAGTATCTGCGCAGTACCCAATATGACTGTTTTCTGTAATTCCTTTATGTGGTTTCCCGGTACACTGCTCAGGTACTGTCTGAATGATTATGATGCGAGTCCAGTCGCCCATATTATTACCGATATCTCTTTTATTTTTACAGTCCACATGCGCTGTATTTCTATTTTAAGGTCTTCGTATTATTATTACTCCAATATAAGGCCTGTTCTCCAGCAGCTGACAATAATTAATCTGACGATTCATATTTTCTATACTTCACAGAACAACATTTCATTGTCACCGTTTTAAACCTTCGGCTCCGTTTCGTAACTGAAAGATGAACAATAACGAGCCTATTTGTTTCGCAGTGTTATCCCGTGTCTGGTAAAACATCGATACGCCTTTTCCTTACGTGTTAACGGATTTAGTGGTAATTATACACCAAGGAACGAAACAGCCAATATTGTTGCGCTATGCTTCCGTTTCCTAACTCGCTTTAGGTGTGTTATTTAACGACGCTTTCAAATACTAAAATTATATAGCATCTGTATTTGATGTCTCATGGAGCACTGGTGGAATTATACTGCGAAAAGAAACCCCGACATATTCGGAGGAAAGCCTGTGCCAGTGCCACTCTGCCCATCACTACTTTTACACGGGCGTGGGGTACGCGATGAGAGACCGCCTACTAACCACCTGATCCATGGCACGGCCAGATTTCCTAACTTGTTTAACCTGTGCAAACATATGTTGAGCACCGATAACAAAGGTTTGTTTTTATTCAAGCAGATGTGTTTAAATAACGGGTACATTTGTGAGCCTAAGTAAATTCTGTTTACAATCAACGTAACACTATTCCATAAACCGAGGTGTTATTTACTTGAGACAATTATTGTACGCTCGACAGTGCAACCGGATTAAATACGACTAAAGATAACTGCACGAAGAAGTAGGGCGGGGTGGAAGTATAGTATCTTTCTACCTACACTCGACACTAGATGATAATGAGCTGTCAGGTTGACGTCCCGGCCGCTTTGCTACGGAGAATGATCTCTAGGTACCCATTGGTAAGTGATAGGGCATGTACTGTCTGTACATTGTGGTGGGCAGAGGGGGTCTCTGCTTTTGTCACAAATCGATTCCCGGTTGTCCACAGTGCCACTGTAATCACTGAGATATGCCGACTTAATAACAATGAATTAATATTTAAATAAACGTTTAATGTGTAATGAGTAATGTTGTAAAGCTTAGATTTAATACACCGAGCCTAGCGTAACACCGTCCACAATACCTCAACACCGCAGCCTTTGTAGTGAGGTACTGAGTCTTAAATTGGACGGTACATGGTGAGTCTACATACAGCGACGACAAACGTGCTTTAAAACACATTACACACCGCGCGTTTCAACGTATTGTTAAATTAAGCCAACACTTGGAAATGAAGTTGGCTTCAATTTCGCTTCAGAGCTCGTCTTTTGTTCGGTATGAGGTTTTCCTGCATAGTGACGTAATTCCGGTCGCAGTTCGTCCATCACTCACTGTCAGGCATTGTTTCTGCTCCAGTGTCCTGTCACACACGGGGTGGATTAATCATACGGTGGCGCCCCAATAGCTACAGCGGAGAAATAAACAATTTCCACTTGTTTAACAAATGTAACATGAAAATAAACAGTCATCTGTTTCTGATAAGTTGACAGTATCAATATACTGTTGGGATTTATTCTTGCATATCGATACGAATGGACACCACAATAATTCAACGTATGCACATTTGAAAGGTATGTCTTTTTGTGAATTTGCATCCATCCACTGTTCTAATATTTTTTTATCTAAGACCTCCCGGTGTGCATCATGTTATTGTACAATATTTTATCGATTTTTACCACCAACACAATTAATTTTGTTATATGGACGTCAGGCTACGCGTTTCGACAACCAGTGGTCGTTCTCAGGCAGTCCGTGCACACACAATTTAATATCTACCATTAAAAGCCATTTGTGTTTTGCTTTTAAAAATGTTTAGTGACACGCATTTTGTAACACAGAGACCGGGATCTCAGTCTGACCACCTGTAACTGATATTCCAAATGTAATTTTAAGTTTTGTGTACATTAACCTTTGAGGATGACCACTGGTCGTCGAAACATGTAGCCGGCCATATACATAACATAACAAAATCAGGTATGTTTATGGTAAAAATTAATAAAATATTTTGTAACGCTGTTCTCAATTTAATTTGGAGTCAATACAGAATTGGTTGTTTGTTTGTTTGTTTTTCTTTTCCTACAGAATGGTAACGTCACTAATGCTCTTGATCCAGCTCCATGTTATGTCCAGGTAAGAACCCCTAAGTAGGTGTGACCCTTCACAGATGGGTCAGCTGTCTGTAAACTCTTAAAATTAAATTGTAATACACACACACACACTCACATTCACACACACTCAAACACTCACTCTCACATATACACCACACACACACTCACATTCACACACACTCAAACACTCACTCTCACATACACACCACACACACACTCACATTCACACACTAAAACACACTCACTCTCACATACACACACACACACACACTCACTCACACACACACACACACCTGCACACACTCACGTCCACATATACGCACACACACACTCACACACACACACTCACACACACACACTCACTCTCACATACAATCACACACACACACACACGCACTATTTACTTTCCACTAAATGAGGTTATGTTACGAACTCGATATGTGTGCGTTAGGTAATTTGCTGTGACGTCATTTAGCCGACATTCGCAAAGAAAAGTAGCGCGTCTATGGAAAAGTTGTTAGGAACATGTAAATAATTATGTCCATTACAGAATGTACACCGTACCTGAACGTATAGCAGAGATACTGTAGAACTTGATGGGGAAACTTCGCAGTGTTTTTGACTAAAGAACTGTTTTTTTTTTAAAAACTGACTTTTCAATTTGAAGTTCGATAATGACTACAATTAAATTTGGTATTTAACTACTAGCATTCTCTCAAATACCAGATTTCTTCGAAACGCCTGCCGTAATTCAGAACGCGACGCACACGCGGTACACCTCGCCAGCACGTGTTCACGTAATTCGGTTCGTGCAAATAGCGGATCTAAAAATTAATTATTTGAACCAACAGTTTCACCACTTCATTATGTGCTGCAATTTGATCGGGAGCGGATGTAACTGTTGGTTAGTACGGCGTTAGTTACGTTATAGTCAGCAGGTTGCGTTCAGGAGCGGCTGATATGTATACCATCTGAGGGCAGGCGACAAGCAGGTACAGAAAGTCTTTAGATCAACAGCGCGATCACGGAACAAAGTACAAATTGTGTACGCTCTTGTGGATCTCGGACAGACATCAGTGGAACCTTTTATCACAGCAAGGCCGAAAGAGTGGATATAAATATTTGTGGACTGAACTGCTCTTAGCACTGTACGTGTACGTCGCCGTAAGACCTCGAAGGTCCCAACAATAGAGGTTACAGAACACTGCCTAAAAACTTCAAAAGTCCTAGCAGAAGTGGCTATAAAACAGTGACTAAAAACCTCAAAGGTCCCAGCAATAGAGGTTAGAGAACATTGCCTAAAAACCTCAAAAGTCCTAGCAGAAGCAGCTACAGAACATTGCCTAAAAACCTCAAATATCCCAACAGAAGAAGCCACAGAACACTGCCTAAAACATCAAACGTTCCAGCAGAAGAGGCTACAGAACATTGCCTAAAAACCTCAAAAGTCCCAGCAGAAGAGGCTACAGAACATCGCCTAAAAACCTCAAAAGTCCCAGCAGAAGAGGCTACAGAACATTGCCTAAGACCTCAAAAGTCCCAACAGAAGAAGCCACAGAACACTGCCTAAAACCTCAAAAGTTCCAGCAGAAGAGGCTACAGAACACTACCTAAAGTCCTCAAAAGTCCCAACAGAAGAAGCTACAGAACACTGCCTAAGACCTCAAAAGTCCCAACAGAAGAAGCTACAGAACACTACCCAAAAACCTCAAAAGTTCCAGCAGAAGAGGCTACAGAACACTGCCTAAAATCCTCAAAAGTCCCAACAGAAGAAGCTACAGAACACTGCCTAAGACCTCAAAAGTCCCAACAGAAGAAGCTACAGAACACTGCCTAAGACCTCAAAAGTCCCAACAGAAGAAGCTACAGAACACTGCCTAAGACCTCAAAAGTTCCAGCAGAAGAGGCTACAGAACACTGCCTTAAAACCTCAACGATATCAGAAACAGACGCCACAGACGAACATCCCGCAGTACTTGAAGGCGAGAAAGACATAATGACTCGTAACAGTCAGCAGTGCTTCACATATGGAACCTTACTAAAGTGTATAAAATTTAATAAGGCTCCATATCTGCGCCGTATCATCCGCATGCATAACCGTGTTTCCTTTTCCGTCCGCTGATGCGCTGTGAAACCGCTGTGATTGATTAAGTGCTTAAACCCATGGAATTGGATTCGCATATTTAATTTCTTGCCAAGTCCGGTAAAGGGCGTGAGCGTGTGATACTGAATGCACGTCGCAACCCCTCGCTGGGGGTGATAAATCAAAAACAGTCACCCCGACGATTCTTCATGCAAACTAATTACAAGTTACGTCTCTTTCCACCAGTTAGCGCTTCACTCCACTCTTTTGTTAGTCACTGCAGCTCTCTCTATCTTGTCAGCTTAACGCTCTCTGGAAATCCTCTTTCCTTCATCCATTTGCATTCTGCCAACCTTATCGCTAACTCTTATTAATAAGAACGTATAATCCTCACAGTGTAACTGGTTGGCAGTACTGATAATATCACATGACATAACTCAGCGCCGTAATTCTTTTCGACTGAAAGAAAATACACCGGCAAGTTATCAGTTTGTGTCATGTTAGTGACATCTGTAAACAGGCGGGACGTATAGCATGCGTGGAGAAGTGAGAAGTGAATACAAAATTTTTCGTATGAACACCTCAATGGGGGGAAAAAACAAGCTGGAGATTGTAGGCATGGCTTGGGAAACGTTAAAATGAATGTCACATAAATACAGTGTCAAGATGTCTGCTGGATTCGGTTGACGACGGGCGAGGTACAGTGGCGAGTTTTTGCGAAAACAGGAACGAATTTTCGGGTCACACAGAAGCAGGACTAGTTTGGACCAATTCAGCAACTACAAACCTTTCGATAAAAAATCACGAGTCTTGTTTTTTGTTTTTTGTTGTGTTCTGCTTTAGAAATGACAGACATCTAACCAGTCAAATGCAATTAGTTCATTCAAAGCCCAGTGGTTACCTGTTTTCACATTTAAAAAATTTACACATTCTGCCCACACTACGTATTTGTGTGTTCTGTATGGATCTGAGAACAAACAGCGATTGTTTTCCTAAGCAGTATTAACTGACTGCTATGGTCTTAAATGTTTTGACCAGAATGTGGTTGATGTTTACTACCGTTTCGGAGAAACTGCATTCTTCAATGGGGGTGCAACAGGTTTCTCCGAAACTTTGGTAATCACCCACTGACTTAAGCAAGGTAGAAGAAAAGCCATGAATCTGCCCTGCTGTATTTGTGTCGAATAAATAAAAATCGATAAAACAGGAAAATATGAGATACGTAAATATGGAAATGAAGAATTAAAATCTTTTTAAAATAATATATCCTTCTATCCTGAATACAAGAAGCTTTTAACGACATTCCTAACAACATCTTTGAAACGTTCTTAAATGGATTTTGGAAGAGTTTTGGATCCCTGACTTAGGGCTTAGTTCACCCACTGCAAAAACTTGGTCTACCCCGACAATCCGGTGAAACAGGGGGAAGGCACCTTCTATAGTTTGGTCCGTCGGATATGCCTAGTTCCAATCACGTGTTACTCTCGAAACCAGCTACGTAGTTGTCTCGTTCCTTTTAAAACACGAGGCGTTGAACGAGGTCCAGAAATCTAATTATCACAACTGAGATCTCATGTAACTAGGCGTAATCCCGCCAATAAACTCATATAACTATTCCTGGATGTGTTTCAGACCGAACTGTCTGTCACTAATGCTTGACCACCTCTCCAAGCACACGCAAAAGCTCTAAATCGGTAACAGAGACGCAAGTTCAATTTCAAACCGCATGGCTATACGGCCCGTATCCACGTAAATTCGTTTAACTCATTAAACTGCCTGATAGTTCAGATATCCCTGGACAGTTTCTGCGCTCTATCAATTAATTGCTCGCGTCACCCGTCCACACACAAACCGTCACCGAGATGGACAGCGAACAGCGCAGTGCACAACAAAACAATCACATGTGGGGGCGGAGGGGGGGTAGGGGCAGAAATAATTGAAGGCGACAAGCCGCTTGACCGGGACAAGAAGAGGAACTGGCCGCATGGCTCTCGTCCTATTGTTTCCAACAAATGAATACCGCGCTCTCCCTAACGGACAACAATGGCATTTTGAAGAGCGTTAACCCCTTTCTCATCATACAGAAAGTGACCGAAAGGAGAAAACAAAACAACTGACATTTAGTGCGTATTCGATCAAATCTTCCCTCCATTTAAATTTAATCAAGTGTTTAGGTCTAGCCGCTAGGGACATTTCTTCGCTGTTGCGAGGGAGGATGACATGAGATTCCGGAACAATGCAGCACGGTGGTGTTATATATAACGGCATTACGAATTTCAGAATTACCGTCAGGGGCATGTATGTTTGCCCCCTGCAGCGTACAGCTAAGTTACGTCAGTATTTTGACAAACGTAGTGTCTATAATCCCTACTACATCCTTCTCATTATACCAATATTAGGACCAACTCTGTCTGAGGTACATTTCATGCACACGATATTCCTGAAGTTGGCTCTACTGCCGATTCAAAGTGATTCCTCTTTATACCGAGATGCCACATAATTTTCTGTCGTTGGATTACTCAGTATGAATGGGAGGTGCCTTTGAATGTTAGACTAGTACTGTAATCTTTGACCACAAGGGTGGACAGGAATGATTGCTGTTAGGAGGCCAAGCTTCGACGACAACGGTCACAAAACTCGAAACAAGTGTCAATAAAAAATGTGACACACAACTACCTGAAGACGAGCGCAAAAATATTCCCTAAGACAGTGCATATATATTATGCTTCAGATTATGGACAGTGTCCATCATAACACTGCGACAAGGTAATCAGCCACTATCACAAATCCACAAGATATCAGCCACTGTCACAAACCTACAAGGTATCATCCACTGTCACAAACCTACAAGGCATCAGCCACTGTCACAAACCCACAAGGTACTGACCACTGTCAGAAACCTACAAGGTATCAGCCACTGTCACAAGCCTACAATGTATCAGTCACTGTAACAAACCCACAAGGTATCAGCCACTGTCACAAGACTAGAAGGTATCGGCCACTGATACAAACCCACAAGGTATCAGCCACTGTCGCAAACCCACAAGGTATCAGCCACTGTCACAAGCTCACAAGGTAACAGCCACTGTCACAAACCCACAAATATCAGCCACTATCGCAAAACCACAAGGTATTAGCCATTTCACAAACCTACAAGGTATTGGCCACTGTCACAAACCTACAATGTATCAGCCACTGTCACAAACCCACAAAGTATCAGCCACTATCACAAACCTACAAGGTATCAGCCACTGTCACAAACCCACAAGGTATCAGCCACTGCCACAAACTCACAAGGTATCAGCCACTATCACAAGCTCACAAGGTATCAGCCACTGTCCCAAACCCACAAATTATCAGCCACTGTCACAAACCTACAAGGTATCAGCCACTGTCCCAAACCTACAAGGTATCAGCCACTGTCACAAGCTCACAAGGTATCAGCCACTGTTACAAACCTACAAGGTATCAGTCACTGTCACAAAACTACAAAAATTCGTAATTTATTCAATAATTCATTTAAAAGATTTTAATTGCCTTATAAAATTGAAATATAACACGAAACTGTGATTTAGTCAGTCTTTCAAACCTAAGGAGACAAAAATTAATGTACGTTCTATCGAAATATCCAATTCGTAGTTGACAGAAAACACAAGCCATGCTCATTACAAACGCCACTCTTTAGAGTTGTCTTGTCAAATAATCTGTGTTTGTTGTACGAATCATGGGAACACGTAAATAAATGTGTGTGGGCCCATTGAGGATATGCTTAATGTTACAGACAGTTTGTGGTAGGTATTGTTACCATTAAGCATTAAAAGGTCCAATAAAAATAGTCACTGGACGCAGCGCCTGCTTTGTCATTCAAGCCTCTGTACCCTGCTTCAGCAGTGTAATTACCAATTTCGCAAGATCATCAGAACAAAACAACTGCTATTACAATGGCCGTTTGACACAGTAATAGAGATGTGGTGGAGTTTCTATGAGGTAGGAACTGGATTTATGCACGTTATTTGGATAACGTTCAGACTACGAAGTGTCAAGCCGCGACTGCTCTCGCAATTCGCCGTGACCGAGCGGCAACTTCTCCTTCATTTCTGTTGAGCAGGTCATCTGAACGGTCCCTCAAGGCGAAAAATGAGAAAAAGGGGGCACCGGTGTTTAATTTTTTTAATCTCACCCAACTATCATTTAACATGAAGTTCTTTACTGTCATCACGAGTCCCTTGAGACAAATGTCTCCATGAATTACACCAGACAACGAACACTCTGACCCACAGTCAGAGATTGTAATTAACCACAGCAGTTGGTCGAACAGACGAGACTACAAGTGGCTTATCATTATCATTATCATCATCATGATGAACATAATCAATGTTTACGTACTAAGACGTGACTTTTAAAGAGCAAATGAGATATTTATGAGCAATATAAGAACTTAAGGCATTGGACTACCGAAGAAATTTCTAGATACTCCACAGACCAGAAGTGAACAACGGATCAGAAGACATAAAACCGTATCAGAAGAACTAAGGAGAGGGAGAGAGCCGGAAACGAATGGACAAAAATCGCCTGACGAAGCTAGACTTTCAGAACGAACGTCGGGGATGGCGAGATATGGGATTACCTAGGCAAAGATGGAAGGACCAACAGTACCTTTAGCTTTGAAAGAACTTTATTTTATTGACAAGAAACGTGCCGATAAAAGAAGAACTAGAAGTTTTACATTCATTGTTCCGTGCATCATTATAATTGTTTAAAAAAATAACCAACACGATGACACTTGTGGACTATCCTTTATTTTCAGGGGTAGTCGTCATTCATTCTGTACATGTTTCGAGCTTCAGGGAAGCTCATCATCAGCAGTTCATTTTTCCTGTACAGTCAGCCTCTGGCATAGTGTGTAATATGTTGCTGTAACCCTCCCGTTCTCCTACAGCAAAAGATCACACAGTATGCCAGAGACTGACTATACAGAAAAAATGAACTCCTGATGATGAGCTTCCCTGAAGCTCGAAACATGTAGAGAATGAATGACGACTACCCCTGAAAATAAAGGATAGTCCACAAGTGTCATCGTGTTGGTTATTTTTTTAAAGAACTAGAAGATTCATCACCGTGTTCAAAACGACCATCCATTTGTGCATATTCTGAAACACATGAACGAAGCCCACTCCTTTCCGCCCCGTTTCTTAAACATCCCGCCCCACGTACGTTCAGGATTCATGACCAAACCTTTTGCACGCATTTGTCTTATTTCTCATTCGTGCTACATGCTGTGCTCTTTTCCTACTTAATGTAAGGTACACATTTCGAAGTTGTTCATTATACATTTCTTCCAGCTCCCTCTTATTTCCACTATTCCAAATCCACATGTAGCCCTCAGTCCATGTGCTTCCCTTAGTGGGACAGATCAAGATCCACACCGTAGAAAATTTGTTTTATCAATTTTCGGGTGAGACATCCCCATTGTGCTTGATAACCAACAGAATATATATAATTGCACAGTCTTGACACAACTTTTTAATAAGTAATTAAATTAAAAAATAATTAAATCGTTTTAATTTAATTTAATAGATTTAATTATCTTTCAATTGTAATTCCTTAATAAAAGTTGTGTTAGACTGTGCAAATATATATATTCTATTGTTTTATCAACTTAATTTCTGACCTCCTATTTTGAAAATTATGTAAGGTAAATCCGTCGACTGCTTCATTTATTGAATGTTACATCAACCACGCCTTTTTCAATAAACAACATAAACAACAATATATGCCTAGTAAAATCTAGAGACTAATGTGTCAAAATTTATGTTAGAAGTCTTAAGATGCAGTGTGAATATTTGCTAATCTAAACGTATAATTATTAAGTTATAAATTTGTACGTTATTTAAAAGAAACTCTTTTCTTATACCGACATTTTCACTCGTTATTACCAACATGTGGCCAGTTGTGACGGTACTATTTGGGTAACATCTGCTGCAAAACCATTTGGCTGCACTGTCACGTATAACATTAAATATCTCCCTGACAAAATCCAAGATCGAAACATGTAGCAGAAAACTATAAGGGCATTAAGTATGACGTACTGAGTTACGTATACTGTGATGATATATAATTTATTTCAACCGCTTAGAGCTTTATCCCTATTTTGGCCTAAGAGGGACGAGGTAACAGGGGAATGGAGAAAACTACTTAATAAGGGGCTTAATGATGTGTACTGCTCATCCTATATTGTTCGGGTGATCAAATCGAGAATGAGGTGGGCGGGGTATGTAGCACGTATGGGGGAGAATAGACGTTTAGGCAGGGTTTTGGTGGGGAAACCTGAGGGAAAAAAACCACTTTGAAGACCCAGGCGTAGATGGTAGGATATTATTAAGATGGGCCTTCAACAAGCGGGATGTGAGGGCGTGGACTGGATTTTTCTGGCTCAGGATAGGGACAGCTGATGAGCACTTGTGAATGCGGTAATGAACATTCGGGTTCCATAAAATTTGGGGAATTTCTGGACTAGCTGAGAACCGGTTAGCTTCTCAAGAAGGATCCTGCTTCATGGAGTAAGTAAGCACGAGCTTTATCCCCCCCCCTCCCGCTATAAGCCTTCGTCCCGTGGTGCTTAGACGAAGTTTTACATACATACGATCATCGTCTTAAGAATCGTGGGGATTCCCGGCACTGTCCTCAGTTTCCATAAATGTGTTTGTCATCGGGTATTCATGAAGCTGTAACGACCCGACGGGCAATAAACAAACGACCGCCAAAACAAACATTTCTCTCTGTTGGATCGCAGCCAGCGTATTAGCAGCGTCGTGATATGGTTGCAACGCCGGGCGGTTATCACTGGACGTGTGGAGGGAAAAGGGGTGTAAGTCGCAAGTAAATATCGCTTTCTGCGGATATCTGCTCATTCGCTGACCGTTACAGAGGTGTGGAGACATGCTGTCCTTGACTCTGATTGCATAGCATGAATGATTGGATGATCTAACCTGTTGGAAGACTAAACTAATATGAAAGTACCTTTTGTATGCCATGCTCTGAGAGATATCCGAAAGACCATTGCGTCTGAAGGTTCCCAGGCTTTGTCCGCTTGTCATTCTGATAAGTGTAATATCGAGATGAAGATGAGTACGGAGCATTAGTGGAATGTTAGTGACAGGGGAAAATATAAGCACCCGGAGAAAGACTTCTACCCGTGTCACTTTTCATAAGAACAATCAACCAGACGGGGAGATATTTATAGACGCGCTGCAGGTTGCAAACACACGTGGTAGGGAAGTTGAAGAGACGAGAGTCAAATACGTCTCAAGACACTTTAAAACCTTCGTCCACAGCAATTGTTAAATAAACAAAGTTGCAGAGACTTCAGCATCTCATAGCGGTGTGGTGGAGAATTCACGTCTTCAGTAACGTGACCATGTGTCGTTGGGTAAGATGTTCCCAACGTTTCGAAAAATCGTGGCGCCTTCATCTTGAGGGTTTAAGCAGTCGAGAAATAATTATTCTTGGAACCGATCAACCTTCAAGGGCCACTCGCCCAACCACACGTTAACACACCACAGAGAACCACCAAATTTGAAACACACTTATGCACCTCTTCCTCTCGTCTGGTAACATTGGGATCGAAATATAGCCCTTTGAAGTCGCTCGGTGATGGGACGGTGCTGCCCTCTATTTGCACGGGGTGAAACCAATAACCGTCCCTCAATTTATCTTTTTTTTTCTTTCTTCAGCTCACATCTTCAAACAGAAAAAAAGGTAAGTCAATATTTTTCTCGGTGAATGCTGCTGGACCATTCCAGTGTTTACACTGGAAATCTATCAAGGTACGGTATCGACCGTGCAGACTAATGTGAGATGTCAGCCTCCAGGGAATTAGGGGGAGATTGGGAAGGCCAAAGAACTGTGAGAAGGTGGTGTGTTACAGGAGGCAGTTTAAGTGTGACGTATACAGCGCAGTGGGCGGCTTAATTATATCCGAGAAAGATGCGAAAGGGCAAGCAGCACGGCATTCCGGTATTCACACAGATTTGCTGTACTCTGTGCGGAGAGGTCATTGCGAGTGTTTTGTGCTTTTAAAAAATAAGAACGATTGGCCACACAAAGACAAAAATTAATTACCCCCCGCACCGATATCCTAAACAGCGTCTCTTCCCCGCTTGTCCTTCTCATAAGGGTAGCATTAAGATGAATACAGTACGCAGCTTTGGTATAATAATAATAATAATAATGACAGGGACAACCAAAGTAGGTCGGAAGAGAAACCTGTCCCAGTGTCATTGTGTCCACCACAAATCCCGCTTGGACTTGCATGCGATCGAACCCGTGCATCCGCGATGACAGGCGGTCAAATAGCCGCCAGACCTGTAGCATGGCTTGCTAAAATATTCTTTATTTTAAACAAGCTTATAACCCACATATCACATTTCTGAAAGTGTATTCTGCGATATTAATCCATTCGTCCAATAGATATTTAAGAAAAGGAAACCCAAACCCAAATATCTACGTTACAAAATCGTCATAAGGTGATATAATGCAACACAGCTGATCATCTTAATGAATATAAACTGTAACTGACTACGGTAACACTCCATGCAATGCCTTCAGCTGTAAGATTTATTTCTGCAGCATAACCATACATTATTATTATTATTATTATTATTTTATGTAAAATTTAGTCCTCATTTCTTTATATTTATCTTTATCTTTACGTTGCTAATTTTCTCCCAAGTATTTCGTACATAGTGTGTGTTACCTGAAGATGGTCAAGATGGCCGAAACGTGTTGTAAAACACGCTAAAACATGTGAAGAAATAAAAAATTGTCATTTGCGGTTCATTTCCTTACACTGCTGAAATATATTTACATATGTACGAATGTGAAGATTTAGTTCGTACCTCACAGAGAACACGTGTGTTTCTGTTAGGGAAGTGGTGCCTGTTCTTTGCAAGACTCCTACAGAACACATAAATACAATGTGTGGGCAGAACGTAGTTTCAGTGTTAAACCTGGCGGTATGTATAGTGACCAATGAGCTTCAGAGTGTAGGTAAAGCAACTGGACGTGGAATGAACGACTGTGGTTCGAACACCAGGACAATTTTTTTTT
>Ga0123353_10009184_pt1 | contig 13606 bp, 13 predicted proteins | sample TergutLab28metaG_3_FD_92763 | JGI IMG/M metagenome (GOLD analysis project Ga0123353, IMG submission 92763) | Labiotermes labralis P3 segment gut microbial communities from Petit-Saut dam, French Guiana - Lab288 P3 | ecosystem: Host-associated > Arthropoda: Insects > Digestive system > Gut ... | reverse complement strand
TTACCTCGGTAAAGACAGACAAAGGGCGGCACAACACCTGACAGCAACACACAATACAGTGGCTAATCTGACAAGGGGTGTAGAAGGATTTGGCCATAAACTGTACATGGACAACTTTTTTTCCTCCCCTGACCTATATGACGACTTGGCCCAGAAGAAAATTTTCTGTTGTGGGATCGTTAGGCTACATAGAAAGGGCATGCCCAAGGACCTCAGACCCCAGACACTGAGATAGAAATGCGGTGACATTCGAGTAAGGACAAGGGTGACTTGATGGCTATGGTGTGGAAGGACAAGAGAGATGTGTGCCTCCTGACAAACATTCACGATCCACGCAGAGAAGGCAATTATTGCGATGAACACAGGAATGCGATAAAGCCGGCAATTGTGGCGGATTATAACTGTCACATAGGGTTTGTTGACAATTTGGATAGGTTGGCCAATACCTACATGGCCAGCCGCTGAACATGGAAGTGGACAAAAAAGCTTTTTTTTTCCACCTGTTAGACCTGGCCATTGTCAAAAGTGACATCCTTTTATCTTCATGTGGTGAGGAGAAAATTTCACACAGAGATTTTCATCTCACCCTTATCAGAGAGATGCTGGCACAGTCTGAGCATGAGACATGACCATCCATGCCTGTAGGGAGACCAGCCCCATCTTCTACTAACATTGGAAGACAGGACACACATCACAATAAGCACTGGCCTGGCCGCAACACTAAGCAGCGGCTTTGTTGCGTGTGTTCAGCGAGGGGCGTGACGCGAACCGTGTTGTGCAAATGTGTGAAGTGTGATGTGGCGCTTTGTGTGGACCGAAGTTCTTTTGAAGATTACCACACAAAAAATGACTTATAAGACATCTTTTCGTTCGTTCTCCATGCAAACTGTTGGAGCCTAGACCACAATGTAAGTAAAAAAACATGGATATTTACAACTTTTTTAGAAACGCGTGTTCTGCATTATCCAATAAGGACATTACAGCATTTTTAAGGCACCTTGAGCAATGTCTGATACTTTCCCCACAAGTTGCTTTTTGTTTCACAAATTTATCTTGCTTAGTTCTCGAAATATTCAAGTTTTTTGAAAAGCATGTGCAGAATTTAAATACCCCGCAGAGTAATTCGGCGAGCTGGGATTTACAGATGGGATTTAATATGGTATGCTAAGGGTTAAGAGCTAAAATAATTTATGTTGTTTGATCATTTTTGAGGCTCTGGAGTTCAGATTTTGACAGTAAGTTTGCCACAAGTGTTTCCTGTTTAAAGTTTTCCATTTTACCAAATGCCATTGAAGGTAAATTTGTGTTTTGGAAAGGTGAACATGGAGGGGAAACCGCAAGCAAATATTGTATGGGACTGGCATCCTTACTTCAAGGCATTAGAAAGCCTTTGTACTTGTTCATAACAGGTTTGGACATCATAACCAGTGCCCGACATAACTGAGTGGGCTGCAGCTTGCAGAAAATTGTGGTTGTATGTCGTAACCAGCACCAAGCAGTGTAGTGTCTTGTTCTTTTGTGTGTGTGTTGTAATTTAAAGAAAGAGGCTTGGTGAAGACATTAACAATAGGGACTTTTTTATAAATGTCTTGTTTTTACATTTTTAATTATAGTGATCAGTGCAAGGTTACTGTTGCTGGCCTAAAAAATCTGCCATTTCAAGCATAAGTTTAATTTGTATTCATGATCATAGGTTGCAAACTACACTGTAACCATACACTACAGTACACATAATCCTGTTATAAAAGTACCTCATAAACATCAGTTCTATAACCCAATTGAAGCTTACAGGGGATTCACATTTATATTATTAAATATTAAGTTGCCATGGGGTCCATCTGTTGTTACAGGCAAGTTTTAGTTGACAGTTTGAAAATGTATGACTATGGTCTTTGTGAACGTGGTGGTTACTACTGGTTAACATATGCTACTTATTTTTATGTTTATTGGAAATTTGGATTTGTAAGAAGAGATCAGGCTTTAAGCTTACTGACTACTACCGTCTGCATACACAGTTCTAACTGCTTGATGCAGGCTGGTGTACAAGAGAAGAAAAACCAAGAAATTTGCAGACTGATATTTTATGTTTGCAGTAGTGGCTATCTACATTACATGATCTTCAGTTCTTCCATTGGAAGTTTGGCAATTGACCATTGGTGTATGGACAAGGCACAATGAGTTGTGAAACTCTATTGCAACTGAATCATTAGAGGAGAATTTGTAAATTGCTGTTTTTAGTATCTTGCTGCAGGGTTTGGGTTTGCCATTAGAAGTAATCTCCTGTGTGGTGAGTTATGTGCAGAATACAGATTTGCAGTACTGCACATTTTCAGGGGAGTTGACTGCTGATGGCTTGAACAGTGGTTAATACTCCTAATTTCCTGTGCAGTGTAACATCCTCCACACACAAAATCTATCTTACAGAACTTTGGATTTGTATGTGTGACACTTTATGAATCTGTGTTAATGACTGAATTATCATTGTGATCACACTAGGAAAGGTATGTAGTCAAACACAACTTAATCACTGAGGTGTATTTAATGACTATGCACCTCAGTGATTAAGTTGTGTTTGACTACGTACCTCTCCAAGTTACACACACACAACGGGGATGACACACTTCCTAGATTGTGATCACAGCCTTGATGGTCACTAGAATGGCAAACTTTTGAGCCCTGCTTTGTTAGATGACAAGGTAAAAAATGTTAGTATTAGAATATATTGAAATGCGGAGTTCAGTAAAATGTAAGAGTTATGTTTTTCGATTAGAGAAGGAATTTGAAATAATTTGCACTGTAATCGCTTGGAACTGTTACCCGTACAGTCAGTTATGCTGTAACATAGACCTTCCCTGAAGAAAATTGACTGTTAAGAAGACATCATTATAAATAATATACAGTGGAATTCCTGTAATCAGGCATCCATTACATCAAGCAGGTGCTGGATTATCAATATTCTGGATTATCAGACAGTACCAAAATTTTGCAGCCAGCCCTCCAGAGAGCGTGCACTTGTCAATTGTTTTCATTTCATCATAAAAAGACAGCTTTTTCAATAATTGTGGTTGGAGTCACAGTATTCCTTCAGAATACATTGCTGTAAACCACTTATGTAGCACCTTGTCCAGCTGTACTAATTTAATCAGTTTCAAATGTCTGTCACTTGATAAGGCCCTTCACACTTCCATTTGATGTCACAATCATAATTGTTCTGTATGTTCCTTTATGTCATAAATAGTTGACAGTCCAGTGTTGTGTGCAGCCTGAACCATGCTCGAGCTTTCACAACATTTAAGCCTAATTATTTCAAATTTCTTAGGAATCATTAAAGTTATGTTTCCTCTTTCCAGCTGTACCCTGTTTACTCATCTTGGGATATTCTGAAGCTATTATGAAACCCTGATGCACTCAGTAATGTCCAGATGACATGCAGAAAATCATGGAATCAGTTATCAATGGCAATACTTCTGGTCACAAGTCATACATATCCAGTCTTGGGAATATTTTCCTCAAGCCCTGAACTGTCAGGATTTCTGAATTAGCAGCCAGATTAAAGGAATTTTACTATAGTGTTAGTTTATAACTTGTTGTGGTTATTGTGATGAGTTGAACAAGGCAGTAGTCTGTATAATGCACAATGGCAGTGGAAGTTTGCATCTTTTGAGTTTCTCTGGACAGCATTATTAGTAGTGTGTTTATTTCATGGGACTTTGATATTCTGATGTTTTGCATTTATTAAGTTATTAAAAAGTGGTATGTTGGAATTCTATATCTTGGCTCCTGAATCCCCCACCTTTATCCTGTGATAGACCCCAGGCACTAAAGTTATGGTCCCATTCTTTATATTCAGGACATTGTGGATTTAATTCCTGACTTGAGGAAAGGTTCCTGGTGAGAATCTATTGTGGTTTTCCTTAGTCAATCTCAATACCAGTTTAATATCTCAAATTCTACTGTGACCATTTCCTTCCAAATGCTTTTATATTCAATATTCACTGAACATCCAATCATTCAGTGCTGTATAATCTCAGCAATTGACAGCAACATTAAACAAAACTGGATTGAATTAATAAGTATATGCAAGTCTATTTTGTGTAGGGAGTGGCAGATGCTTATTATAATTTCAAAGAGAGCATTAGAGATAAATCTGAGACTTATATAAAAAGGTAATTGTAGGTTGGATGGACAGGTGCAATTAGGTTTATGTAGGGGCATATACTATTGGAGTGACTGCTCAGTGGTTTATATTATAGTCAAATATCTGGCTCATATCCAAGACAAACCACCCCTAGTGTATATGAACAAGGAAATATTCTGGGCATCATAAATTTCACCAGATTGGAAGTGCAGGTGTTTTTCAACACTGCTGTGTTTTCATCCTAATTGGAACAAACCTGTAACTTCTCAAGTTTCACTTGTTTGTATCCACTTGTAACATGGCATTTGTTGCACAAAACTAGGCCATTTGGACATACCACATGTATAATCAAAAAGTTTTACTTTGACAAATTTGTGGGCTGTAATTTTAGAGTAGGCAGGGATGCCAATGTTTTGAACCAAAATGATGCGTGATTTTTCCAGTGTTTTCTGCAGGGGACATTTCGTTCCCAGAGAACTTGATTTTAAAAAAGGAAAATTAACCATGGGTGCAGTGTCTTGTAAGGCATACTAGTAAGCAATGATGGACAGCCCTGTTTCATTGCCTGACCAATCAGACACAAGGTGAAGAAGTCTGCCAAAAATGTTACTCAGGGAACACAAAACTATTCGAGGTGATGGGAGAGACTTCTTTGTCAAGAATGATGGGCAGAAAAATAGGACAGTATTCACCATGTTCTGCAAGTATATGTAAAAATTTGCCAGAGGTGGTGAAATTTTATTTTGTGAACATGTAAGCTTGTGAAGTGAAATGTACAATAAATCAGTAATATTTCCTTGTGTGCTATTGAGTTTTGTGTTCTTTTCTTTCACCGCCATCAGCGTGAACTGCTGGAGTGCATCCTGTTAAGCCCCTGAGTAGAAATCTTGTGCCACCACTATCACTAATTTACACAGTGCACCTAACAGCATTCTTTTTCCGTTGGCAAGAAGTGGAGGTGAGAAGGAAAGTTTGCATTTGTGTCAGCAGCAGTAGTAATAATGACCTATAGCATATGGTAACAGGAAGCCAGTGAGCTGAAAGTTAATTTTCAGCACCAGAGCTTAGATCTCCATATTCAGTTGTGCATAACTAGTGTCAAAATGTGTACTGAACATAGTAATTAAATTATACAATACATTGCCAAGTAAAATGAAGTTTAAAAGAATGCAACATTCTAAGAGGGAGCTGAGATTCCTTCTGTTGCAACATAGGGCGTCATGCTCTTCTGTGGACGAATTTTGTCTCATTAATTCGTAAAATATGATGCTCAATTATTTGACATTTGGAAATATGACTTGTTTTCTTCTTAGGTAAGTTCATTTTGTAGATATGCAAAAACTCAAGAAATATGTAGGTGCTGATATGGAGAAAACTACTGTAATTGTTACGTGATCCATCTCGCAAGCACTGGAGTGAATAAAATATGTGGAAAACCCGTGGGAAACGGCACTTTTCACGCAACGTCAGTAAGAATGAAACGGTAGATGTTCGCCCTACCACTGCTGCAAGCTCTACCTGCCAACCAGTCACACAGCAGGCAGTCCAGCGATAACGCTGGACAAAAATCGGCCTGTCCATGCTCCCGACAGTCGCACAAGCCTTCATACCGCGCCGAAGGCGAACCGAGCGGGGCCATCCGCCAAGCAGGAGAGCCTAGAACCTGGTTGGAACTACGTCGTCCGCTTGGGCCGCGTTGTTTGGGCTACTCTCCCAACCCACTCCCGCCCCGGTCACTGAAACTCCTGCACGGAGTGCAGTGACAAACACCAGTAAGAAGGACAAGACTGCAAAGTCACGGTAGGCCCCGGTGACTAAAACAAAGAAACCCGCGAATCCTGCAAAGCCTTCGCAACCCAAACCCAAGAAACTCGTGGTCCCACCCCAACCCTACCAGTCACCCATTGAGGAGATCTCCGATCTTCTAGACAACCTCCCCATTAACACGTGTGAAGCTTAGTCGCAGAATCCTCACATCCGTCCCCACACTCCCTTCTATGCCAGCTCGCTCGTGGGCTGTCCTCAAAACCCTTGTCCCCTTTGTAGCTGAGTGTGACAGTACAGCATAGACGGACAACACGGACTAAAGCCTTGCGGTTGGCCACCTGGAACGCCGACGGTGTCCGAGGCAGGAAGCTGGAACTAGGTCACTTCCACGGGCAATATGCGATCGACATATACCTCTTGACAGCGACCGACCTCAGGTACGACGAAGCCTTCCGGATGGCGAACTACATTTGTCACCGTACCGAGCGGTTAACTGAAGGAGGCAGAACAGATATACTGGTCCGCTGCAGTATACGTCACTACGCTGTATCCCTCTAAGATCTAAAACACCTGGAGGCTACAGCCATCCAGGTCATGAGTGTGACCTGTCGTTTGTAGCATTATAATCCCGTCTTCTCGCCGCGACACCTACACAGACTACTTGCATACCGACGCATTTAATTTCTGTGTGACTAAGAATTACAATAAATAACCACGCTTATGTGTTTACTGCAGTTGTTTTCCCATAACAACAACCTATCCAACAGTAACCAAAATACTGGTGACCGCGTACGAATAACGCGAGTAGTACTCATTACTGACTCAGCATGACGGAGCCAGCAGACGACACATTTGATTCTACATTGTACAGAGTGGCTGTACGACTGCCACCCATCTGGCCCGACCAACCAGCTCCCTGGTTTATTGGAGCTAAGGAGCAGTTTGAGCTAGCAGCCGGCACACGCCAAAGAACAAAATTCAAGTGCGTGGTATCTCAACTCCACGAGCAGCACGCGACCGAGGTGGAGGATATAATCACATCACCTGTGCATGATCCCAATGACCGACTTAAAAAGCAGAACTAGTGCGCCGGTTGTCCACCTCACGCGAACAGCGCGTGAGACAACTCCACTCGCACGAGGAGATTGGCGACCGTAAACCATCGCATTTCCTCCGGCACCTGACACAAGACTTGCCGGATGATTTCCTTCGCACCTTTTGGGCCAGTCGTTTACTGCCGCACGTCGTCCAAGCCATACTCGCCGGCCAGACTGAGGACAGTCTGGACTCCGCCTCACACCTCGCCGACAGGGTTTGCGAGGTCGCTCAACCCACCACATCTAGCGTCTCACTTTCAGTGCCCGACAACACAGCCGGGCTACTGGAACGTGTGGAGGATCTCTCACTCCAACTGGCGTCACTGAGGGCGCCACAAACCCCCAACCGCTCACACTCCATACACTCACACACGCCCCTGGCCCAACGAATTGAGAATTGTACTCTATCCGACCTAGTATGTACAAGAAACAAAAACGACCGCAGCATATTCTGCTGTAATAAGTTCACTGATAGTCACAGTGTGTTTTAGGATTTTTCGCTGCTGTTATTTATATTAACTTTTATTTCACTTTTGCCATTGTATAAATATTTATTACGTTGGTTAGGGGAATATTTTTATTTGTCCTCGAACACGCTGTACATACTTTGCAATGAATCGTTTAAAAAAAAATGACACAAGCTAGTGTAATATGTTAAGCTGTAGTAGGTTTGGCGTTAAAGTGCCTTGCGAAATATTTTAAATACCGATGCAAACAGCCCAAACGCATTTTCTGTTATGCGACGTGTTCGTGTCAGTCTGTAATTAAACACATTTGTTAGGTTCCCTTGGTTAACTGTCCATTTCTAAAACAGCTAGTTAGCGGGAGTGCTTGATCTGCTATTAGCACGTAAGGAACAGGCGTTTCATTTGCTGGAAGCACACTCAGTTGAGGCATATTCAGTAGTCCATTACTCTGTTATCAGCTCCTGCACACACACACACACACACTTATTTTTCGTTTCAGGATAGTAATTTACTGCATACATATTAATCGATACCAACTGGAATCAATCACAGATATTTTTACCTGTATTTTAATTCTTAATATGTATTTTAAACCATGCACTGTTTTTACAGTTAATCACTTTATACCTATGTACTGGTCCAAAAACCTCTGTCATATTTCGACGTTTCTGTCCTTTGTAATGCATCTCCTTGAAAATGACCGTATGAGTGAACGAAACGTGTAGGAGGAACACAGTGTGTACGTATGATATGTTTTCACACACGTATGTGCAGTTGTTAGTTTTGATATCATATCCATGAAATGCTATTTTTTACTTACCTTCACATATCCTGTCAGTGACGTGATAGATCGGCACACTTTTATTATGATAGTCGATACTGCTGACAGTTATACGAAATGCGTACAAAAGAATACGATACGAGTCACCAGTGGTTAAAAAACGTAGGGTCACAGCTAAATGCATGCTTATTGGGATGTCCTCTCTCGTATTAGTGTCTCGCTTTTTTATTCCCGGTCCTGTCAATTGCAGCAATAACTCAAAATCGCTTGCTATCATCCTTGTAAAATTTCCAAAGGCAGCACGGCTATTCATTATGACTTCTCCAAGTATGTTCAGTTTTTTTATTCCATCTCTAGAAAACTTGCCGTCCAACGTTTTCCATTACGTTTCCTTTTACGTCCAATTATAATAATAGCAGCAGCGATATCAGCAGATTGCAGTGCTCTTGAAGACGATTTTCCTCATACAAACGAATGTTGGTTGATTTCCCAGTGCAAAATGGTCCAGTCATTCCGCGTTCTTCCATTTTCGCTGAAGTTAAAACGAAACATCCAGTTACAGCCATAACTCCACTCGATCTCCCTATAATTCATTCTCCTCCGTAAATTATTGGTCTTCGAATGGTTACAGGTTCATTCTTGTCTTCCGAATCACTGCACCCCATACTGATATAATTTTAATATAAACAACAAGTCCTCACTATCCATCTGCATCATACAGTCATCTAAACGTGATTAGTCCGACCTTACTCGCTAGCTGAGTCACATCGTGCTTTAAAACAGGTAAATGTGACGGTAAAGTTTCTGTACCACTCGACAAATTGCTTGTCATTTTGTTTCATTTTATTATTCATTTGTGGTTTTGTTAAATATACTCCAGCCATTACCATCTTTCTCACTAGCACTTTCACCTCTCGTGAAAGGACTTCCCGCCTCGTTAAACAGGCCCGTGTTAAGGAGTGACGTAGCAGCAGGCGGTTAATGGCATGTATCGGCATACAGGCACAGTTTGTAATGGTTATACGAGCGGAACGTTGTTATGTTATTTTTAGCGCGCAAATTGACATGGTGACATGCAAAAACTTTCTGTAGCTTGCGATATGATGGTGATAAGCACTGAACCATTTGGTCAACGAATGTGGTAATAGGTTTAGAAATGGACCATGCAAAAAAATAGTAATTCTTACATCAACGTACACCAACGTGGCGATGGTGAGGAACTTCGAGGTTATGTCCAATAAACTTTGCCTAGACGGAATAGAGAAGTAATGTTTTCATACAAATATAATCAAGCAGCAATAAAACAGCAGCAGTAGTAGTAGTAGTAGTAGTGGTGGTGGTAGGAGGAGGAGTAGGGAACTTATTCAGTCTGTTGTGCGGTGATTGAATTCGCGTGTTAAGGAGCTGTTTACGTGCATCCAGAACAGAATAGATCTGCAGGGCTAGAAATGTATGCAGTAGGAATTCATTGCTGTGATGACATTTTAATGCATGTATAAGTTGACATTTTCGAGATGGACAAACACAAATATGAATATAAAATGATGCAATTTGACCACCTACCTGGGTATTCAGTATGTAAAGTAGCCAGAGCTCAAATGTTAAATGCTCAAGCAGGATTTGAACCCATAACTGAACCTGAGGCAGGGTTACCATACGTCCTATGGCCTCTTTTCCAGGCTTAAAATATACATCTGGGTGTATTTTTAATGTACTCTAAAATGTCTAGGTTTTCAGCCAGCAGTATTGAAACAAAAGTTTTTGGGTAATGAGTGAAGAAAATAATACTGTATGCTGTAACTGCAGATTACTAATTAGTGGAGCAATAATGAAACTTGATCACTACAGTGACTTTTCCCATTTTGTTCTTCCAGCATTGTCTTTTAATACACTGGCATTCAAACATGCAACTGAATTCTTGTATCCCCATGGTGGATGCTGAGTATTAACAGGTAGTCTCACTGTAATGTCATTGTTCTTTTGTCAAAATACATTAGCATTGCCAGGCTTGAGAGCACTAATGTATTTTATGAAAATAAAGCCAAATTGTGAAGAAGGTGAAGCAGTGAAATGTTGCCTGTATTCACTGTCAGTTCTGTGTATGACAAGTTGTAATTTTATAATTGATTTCTGTTCTAGGACACATGGCATGTAATAGCTGCTGTAAAGAAAGGATCAGATTTAGTGGGTTAAAACTTGGGCATCCAAGTTTGTATACCTTGGTTTTATATTGATATGGGGTCCATAAAAGCAGGTATTATATTCAGACATCATTGTAAGAAGGGTGAATTATACTGTCTGCAAAGTACAGCTGTAGGATTCCAAACTTCTGGGCTTAGGTTAAAAAAATAAAACATGATGAAACAATTTAATGCTTGAACGCGGTAGTTACATTACGTGTTATATTGCAGTTGCAGTGAAGGCATGTTATTTCTTCTCTCATTGGCAATATGCGATAAATGTGAGATGTTGTGTAGTTGTTTATTACAACACTTATTTTCTAGTGCGAAGTTTGAGAATGAGTGGAGCTGTATCTCCACTCCCCAGTGTGCCTTTCTGGTGTGCACAGGGACAATTTTACCTTTCTGATTACAGTGAAATGGCTGCTAATGTAGTAACATTACATAACATTTGCCATTTCTTCTGCCTTGCCACTATTATGAATGTTCAAGAAAATTCAACACTTTTGGGCTTAGACTAAAATGTCTTTGTAAACTACTTTATCACTGTGGCCTGAAAGCAATAATGTAGGCCAAGAATTTACTAAACATCTGTATATAATATATCATTTGTGTTTCTTTGTGCTGAGATATGTATTACATGAACAAGAGTTTTGAAATGCTAAATGGTCTGATGTTTAGATTGTTGAGAAAAGGAAGAGGACTTACTAGACACAGTGTCAATTTGCAATTCATTGCAAATGTCCTCAATGTTGAACTGATGCCCATTTAGGGAATGAAGGCCAGCAATTGGTGTTGTGGATGATGGCATAGCACTTCACCAAACATGCTTCTGCCAAACATGGATTGTGTAAATTTGTGTTTTTGGTGGTTTGCCAACTATAGTACATTCTCAGTTTTGTGTACTGGTAGCACCTAATTAGTGTGCATGCAGAAAAAAATGATGGTTCTTCTACCAAGAAATCCACAGTTGATAGGGGCAGAGGTGTAATGTCATAAAAAAAATACACACACATATCTGAGGGGTGGAGAACACTCAACACAGCGTATGAAATATGTTAGTAGTAACATCACCCACCCATGAGACTTTTGACTTACCAGTTGGTGTGTTTTGCACCAAGGGTCAATCAAATTGTCAGTTCCTTATGTATTATTGTCAGTTCTTAATCTCTGTTCAGTACTGAAAATCATTGTGGAGTGCTTAGCTCTCCTGCTTCATAATCAGGGGCCCTGTCTTCAGACCTTAACATGAAGACTGCCTCTTAACTTTAAGTAAATGATACGGTGTGTCCCACTCGATACCAAACCCAGCATTTCTTTAATAATTCTAACACCAATGAAGATATTGCAACGAAATTTGAACAAGAGTACATTCGTTGTGTGAGAAATGAAGAGGAATGTGTCTGTAGTCCGTTTCATATTTCATTGCAATATCCTCATTAGTGGTAAAATTATTAAAGAAATGCCGGATTCGGTAGCGAGTGGGACACCCTATAGAACAGGACCTTATATTAGGTCACAGCCTCTCAGATTCAGGATGCAGTTAATCATCCTGACATTGGACAGTTTATAATCATAGCTAGTGAGAGTGTTATTAAATAAAGAAAGTATAGAGAAATACATGTATTTGTTATGAAATGACAGTGAGGACAAAATATGTGATGCTGTCTCTTGTCAGCGTATCATTGAACCCTTTCATATGTGTTTCTGTAACCAATTTCAGAGTACAAGTCTGTGATAGTACTGGTATTGGTTACTGACATGATCTACTCTACAGCTCTGTTACTTCGTTTGACCTGTGGGGATCCAGAGTGAAGCTGCCAGAGAAGGACCATGCATCATGCAGCATGTTGTCACTGGTGATGCATTGCTTATCCTCACACAGCTGACCCTGTGTGTGCCACATCTGCATTCCTGTAGAGGGGAGCATGGTTGAAGCTGCAGTAACATCTGGTAAGTTGGCAGCAGGTTTCAAACCTGGTGGCTGGAAATTGTGCTGTGGATAATAAAAATGAGAGATAATAGTGTAGCATGTTACTTGTGAAGTATTACCTAACTGTTAGCAATTGTTTATTCATGAAGACCTGGCAGGGCAGTGTATGTAATATTGAAGAATATGTAAGAATGTTTAAGAATAAACATGACAGTATAATACGAGTTTAAAAAAGCAGTCCCATTACAGGCCTGGACAGGCCCAGAGGGTTCCAGGAAGTTGAAGTTCCCAGATTTCGTGACAATGGCACAGGATGGTGGTAGGTTGTGAGCCTGACGCACCGGCCGCCTTTACCCCCAGGAAATACTCCTGGTACTCATTTCTGTTAAAGGCTGAGTCGACACCAGGGCCACAGTGCGATTGGAAGGATTTTATGTCAATGAAAAATCCACCAACACCAGCTGGGATCGAACCAGCGACCTTCCGATTTGTAGCACAGCACCTTAAGCACTGTGGTACCATCGTCCCTGTATAATCCTAGTATATACCTGAGTTTGTCTTGCTCATTGGTGTACTGATAATTCACTGAACTTTCCACCTTATGAAATTTGATCATTGGCTTTGTATATGCTTTTATTTCGTGATGAAATAAATTTACACTTAATTGTATATAAAGAATAATTAGAAGTATTGTTAACCCGCCTCTTCATTTATACTGTGCAAATGATACTGGATTTGTAGCCCTGTGTTGTCTTAAATGTTTACCCAACAGTTCGATATAGCCCTCTCCTTGCCTGAGATTCAACACTCACACAGTCCAACAAGTTAGCCCTCTACAAATTACCCATTTGATCTATTCTAACCTATGCCACCTCTTTCTGGAGTTCCACATGTCCTTCCAACTACCTCACACTCCAAGGTACCCAGTCCAAATGTCTCCAAGTCATGGGTAATTATCCCAAACATACTTCTACTTCCCACTTTTCATGACACTCTAAACATTGAACCCATACCCCTTGTCTTCCAACGACTTGTGGCCAAACTTTGTGCTTACTGCCCTTCCCATCCCAACCCTCTGGTCCAACAAATCGAGAATTTGACCTGACTAATATGTGCAAGAAATGTAAACTTAAATGAGTGAAGCACATTCTGGTGTAATTAGCTCACCATTAGTCTTGTTTTTTTTTTTTTTTCTCACTGCTGTTTTTTTTATTCAATTTTATATCAGTTTTGCCATTGTATA
>Ga0123353_10009183_pt1 | contig 13606 bp, 11 predicted proteins | sample TergutLab28metaG_3_FD_92763 | JGI IMG/M metagenome (GOLD analysis project Ga0123353, IMG submission 92763) | Labiotermes labralis P3 segment gut microbial communities from Petit-Saut dam, French Guiana - Lab288 P3 | ecosystem: Host-associated > Arthropoda: Insects > Digestive system > Gut ... | reverse complement strand
CCCGCCTTTAAATACCACACCAAGTACAAATCCTCCATCTGTAATTGGACCTCTAAAACAATTTTAAATAATATTTAGTAAACTAAACTTTAAAAAAAAAAAAAAAAGCACCTACATCAATGACAAGCAACATTTGACCACGAAACTATAATAAAAACTTGTATCTCACTGTGGTACTTGGGTGAAATGTGTGTTTGAGGCAGACAAGCCACTTGGAAAATTGTACAATGTTCCAGGCGCAGGTCCGCTGTGCCAAAATCGCGCTGAAGGATACGAATCGCCATTTGTCATCCACGCCATGTTCGCATGTTCCATCATTTTTTCCTTACGTAGATTGCATTACTGTAAAAAATATATCTTGCACATTACTAAGGCAGATTTTCATTGCAATTCCAAACACACAACTTACAGCCATGCTTTTACAGCTTAAATTACATTTTACTTCATTACTTCCTACCCCTCACGATATTAACGCAGCACTATTTACTACCACTCATCACAGCTCATACAGGACTACCAACGTTGCAAGTTATGTCACAGTTACCCAGTGTATCGCACTGTGGGTACGAGGTTCATCAGGGTATATCGCCTCTGGCCATCTGTGTCATTTTTTCCGTGTTACTATTGCGTTCAGCCACGCATGACAAGTGCTTGCAATCAATCCATGGATGCATGAATTCGGAATCGAGGTCTTTGTGCCATGTACACGGTTAACAGTGTGGTCACGGTATACTAAAATGTACACCGGAGGTCCGTCAAAGTTGATTGCTAGTATGAGACGGATCGTGTATGATCTGTATCATATATAATCTGTGATCAGAGACATGAATGTGGCTGTAAAATGTTGTGTAGGATGTTTTAGTTTCTGGTTCCTAAATTCATGTTAAATTTGCTTACCTATTTAAAGCGGTATAATTGAACAGGTCAGTGTGCCATATTATACATTAACACTGAATATTTTAATATAATTTTCCATTGGTATTGTTTGTTGTGATATTAACGAAATTTCGGACGATTTGAATAGTTGATCTAACCTCAAATGGGTCTTTCAGTAATTTGAATTCCCAAGTTTTTGGGGCTGCATTTCTTTTATCCTTTCTTTCAGGGAGTAAAAAGTTACATCATATTCTTCTAGAAGCCTTTGCGAAAATGATAAGACCGAATCGTTTAATTGGTCTGTGCAGTGGACGATTTCATCAGACAGGATATTTGTTGTACGGAAGTAAAGGAAGTGCGCGAAATAGTCCGTTAAGTTTCAGCTACTCGATTCAAGCTGATGTTAGGACTGAATCATCTAAATTAAATTCACAGAGGCCGAACGTTCCATCTTTCAAGAGTTCAAGAATTCCTGAAGTGCATGAAGGAAAAGAACTGGAAGGTTTTGTGGTCCAAGAAGTGCGTGAGATTTCTGAGTTTCGTATGTGGGCGTACCGCTTACTTCATCTTGCAACAGGTGCACAGTATCTTCACATTCAGCGTGATGACACAAACAATGTATTCTCTGTTGGTTTTCGAACAACACCGAGTAACTCGACTGGTGTGCCGCACATTCTCGAGCACATGACCTTGTGTGGCAGCGTGAATTATCCCTGTCGTGATCCGTATTTTAAAATGCTGAATCGGTCGTTAGCAACGTTCATGAATGCCATGACAGGCCCAGACTACACCATTTACCCATTTGCAACTCAAAATTTTCAAGATTATAGGAATCTGATGTCAGTATATTTGGATGCTGTGTTTAACCCGCAGCTGAGGGAGTCTGATTTTTGGCAAGAAGGATGGAGATTAGAACACGAGAACCAAAATGACCCAACCTCCCAAATGCATATAAAGGGTGTAGTGTTCAATGAGATGAAGGGTGCATTTTCAGAGAATCAGTCTCTGTTTGGACAGAAACTCCTAAACACTATTCTTCCTGGACATACATATGGCTTTGTCCACGGGGGAGACCCTCTTAGTATTCCTAATCTCACCTACAATGATCTAAAAGCATTCCATGCGCATTACTACAGTCCTAGTAACTCACGATTCTATTCCTATGGTAACTTTCTATTGGCTGGCCATTTGAAATACATTAATGACACCTATTTGTCTAATTTCAAGAACATCATACCTGGAAATCATAGGAACACAGCAGTTCCATCTGAAAAGAGATGGTCTTCGCAAAAATGCAAACACATAACTTGCAGGCCTGATCACCTGGCTGCAGATCTTAAGAAACAGTCTACCATTGCTATCAGTTTACTGTGCTGTGATATCATGGATATCCAAGAAACATTTGAGCTTCAGGTGCTGTCACAGCTGTTGGTGAATGGCCCCAATTCTGCTTTCTACAAGACCCTAGTTGAGTCCAATATTGGAGGAGGATTCACGCCTGTAACTGGTTATGAATCACAGACCAAAGATACTTTTTTCACTGTAGGCCTTCAAGCAGTGAATCCAAGTGATTTTGATAAGGTTGTGGAGCTTTATGATGAAACCATAATAAATATTTTGAACAGTGGATTTGATAAGAATCATATAGAAGGAGTCCTGCATGGCATTGAATTGAATATGAAGCACCAGTCAGCTGACTTTGGTCTTGGTTTGCTGTTTGGACTCACAGCACTCTGGAATCATGATGGAGACGTGGTGAAAGCACTGAAGGTTGAAGATCGGGTATCCCAGCTGAGACGCAGCTTGGATGAAAATCCACGTCACCTTCAGGATAAAGTTTTGAAGTACATGAAAAGTAATACTCATAGACTTACACTTACAATGTCACCAGATGAGGACTTTGAAACGAAACAAAATAAGGCTGAACAGGAGATCTTAAACACAAAGTTGAATACATTATCACTGAAAGATAAAGAACTACTGTTCCATCAGGGTTTGAAACTGTGTGAAGAAAGGGAGAAGGATGAAGACATTTCGTGCCTTCCAACATTATGTATGAAAGATCTTAAACAAGTAATTGACATAACACCACTAACAGATGTAGATATCTGTTCCATACCTATTCAGATGTGTGTTCAGCCTACAAATGGTATGACATATTTCAGAGGGATTGTGAATGTGCGAGAGCTAAATGATGAGCTGAAGCCACTTGTGCCCCTATTCTGTCAGGTGGCCACTAAGATGGGTACCCAAAGGCACAGCTACCGAGAATTTGATCAGCTTGCTGAGTTAAAGACTGGAGGCCTGTCCCTCAGCGTCCACATCGCTGATGACACAATGGAAGCGTTTACATATGAGGAAGCCATATTATTTTCTTCATATTGTCTTGATAGAAATGTGAAGGATATGTTCGCATTGTGGTCAGAGCTGTTCAATGAGGGTTCGTATGGTGATGTGAGGAGGTTAGAGACTCTGGTTCGTGTGACTGCTGCAGAGCTGGTAAATGGGATTGCTGACATGGGACACCATTATGCCATGTCCAGTGCTGCAAGTCTTGTGAATCCTGCCTCAAATAGAAAGGAGCTTACTTCAGGACTCAGTTTTGTATCAAGAATGAAAGAGATAGCCCAGATGTCAGACTTGAGTCCTGTGTTAACTCAGATGGAGCAGATTTCGAAAGCTGTATTTAACAAAAATCATTTACGTTGCGCAGTGAACTTGAGTCCAGGTACTGAAAATGTTGTGCTGAAGGAAATGGAGATGTTCTTAGGGTCATTGCCAGGGACAGCAGGCTTGCCATTTTTGAAAACTCGGCACCCTAATTACTACCTTGAGAAGTCAGCTGGACAGGGTTTTCATCATATCCATCCTATCCCTGTCAACTTTGCAGCGAAATCTTTGTCCACTGTCTACTTCTGCCATTCCCACTTTCCCACCTTGCAAGTCATGGCCAAGCTTATTACATCCAAGTTCCTCCATCCACAAATCCGAGAAAAGGGTGGAGCTTATGGGGCAGGGCTTAGTCTCTCTCCATCTGGTGTCCTAAATTTCTACTCATACCGAGATCCAAATTGTGCTGTGACTTTTGACATATTTGATCAAGCTCATGAGTGGGTGACACAGAACTCATTTACTGACAGGGACATAGAGGAGGCCAAGCTTGGTGTGTTCCAGACAGTTGATTCACCAATATCACCTGGTTCAAAAGGGATGAATAAATTTCTGCATGGCATTGATGACATTTTACTGCAGATACATCGGTCTGCCTTAATGTCTGTAATATGCCAGGACATTATGGAAGTGGCAGAAGAGTACCTGGGACCGAAGAGTCATTCAAAATGTGGACGTGCTCTTCTAGGTCCCATGAACAAAGAGTTGCGCTTGAGGAAAATAGAGAACTGGAAGTGTGTGCAGCAGACAGAGTAAATTTGTTGGTAATGATCTGAGATAATCAAATTGTTATGAAAATGCACAAATGTTGTTATTGTGGGTGTGAAAAATCACTGCGAACTATTACTTACATTTGTATCTTAAGTCTGCTTGTCAAACGTAAAGTAGTTTATGTATGTGGACTTGTAAGATCTTTTTTCTCCCTTTGCATTGCCTTAGTGTGCCCTTAACATGTACATGCTTGTTGTGTCATATGATGACAGTGGTTTCAGTGAAGATATTTTAATAGGTAAAAGTAGGAATTTCAGTGATCACTTTAGACCATTCTATCATCTGGACTGCTACTGTATATGAATGTGTAATTAAACCTTCATATTGATTATGTTACTTTATGACCATATCACAAAACATTTCATACATGTGGGTATAGTCATTCATATGTGATAGATACAATTAGAGCTAGACATAGGTACTGTGTATATGCGCACACGCGCGCGCGTATGTGTGTGTTTTAACATTGATGACACTGGAGGGCAGCAGTAGTCAGGTAATGAATGTCTAAATTATGAGTCAATAAGAATAAAGAGAGCGGTGAGGAATGGTGATGCACTGGCATGCTTCCTCTTTAAAGTTGCCATGGAGAAAGTGGTGAGGGATGCAGGAATTCAAATGGATGGAACAGCATGTTATAGACCTGTACAAATACTGGCATATGTGTATGATATTGTTGTAGTAGGTAAAACATTACCAACCATGAAAGCAGCCTTTGAAGTCCTGGATAAAGCAGCTAAAAAGATGGGAATGTTAATGAAAATCAAAATTATGTGTGTGGTTGCTAATCATCAGATAGCCTCTGCACTGCAAAAGGTAACCATTCTGTAGTATGCTTTTTAATGAGTAGACCACTTTGTGTACATAGTTTGGTCCCTTCACGAAAAATGATGATGTTGGTGCAGAGTTTGGGGCAATGCGTCTTGTTACCAACAATTGTTATGTTGAACTTCAGAGGCACTGTGTTCCAGTCTGCTATTAAGGAAAACCAAAATTGTGCTGTATAAAGCTCCTTATATCCGTTATTTTTATGTGGTTGTGAAACATGGGCCATTTCAAAGAAAAGAAAAGAGACTCAGAATTTTTGGTAGGAGAATTTTAAGAGATATGTGCAGTCTGGAGGAGGTAGAAGGAATCCGACAGCTCAGATACGATTATGAATTATACCATCTATAAAGAATCAGATATAGCTGCCATGATTAAGGCTGCAAGAATGAGATGGCTTGGGCATGTCATAAGGACATACATGGGAACTGTACTTGAACAACTCCTGTTTGCTAAGCCCTGGGGTTGTAGATGAGCAGGGCGACCAAGGCTATGATGGTTGGAGTGTGTGACAGGTGACCTAGCAAATTTTGGTATTAGGAACTGGAGAAGGGGAGCCAAAGACCCCCCCCCCCAAAAAAAAAAAAAAAAAAAAAGCTGATGAGCCCAAAGGAGCACCCAGGACTTGTGAGGTGCTGTTGCTGATTATTATTATAATTTATTCTTGCCTATTAGTTATTAGCTGGCAGTCTACTGGTGAGTCCAGGTCTCAGCAACATATCTAAGTGATTTACCCCCGCACCTTACAAATGATGTGTGCAGTGGTCAGTGTTATCTTCTATAGCTCTCTAGGTGACAGGTGACCTTGGAGCAACTGAAGGTTCTGATCTAATCCCTTCTTGATTGTTCCTGATTCTCCACTTATAACTGCCACAATTTTTATTCTTACTTTCCACATCCTCCTGACCTGATCTCCAGGTCTTTGTACTTGCTTAGTTTTTTAGTTTCTTTTGTGTGAGAATGTAAAGCATCTGGTATGGCTATGTCAATAAGTAGGCGAGTCTTCTCTTTCCTATCATGCAGTACTATATCAGGTCGGTTTGCTAGTGTTGTTTGATCTGTGATAACCAGTATGTCCCATATAGTAGTGGTACTGTCGACATTTATGACCCTTTCAAATGTATGTTCATAGTACCTTTCAGTAACCTGTAACCCCCTGTGTTAACATATTGTCTAGTGGATGCAACCATTCGTCTTATTGTGTCTGTTAGTGTATTCAGATGGTGAAAGTGTTGTGCATCCCTCAACAATATGTTGTATGTGTTTTATCTTTTAGAAGTTGTGCATTTACTATCAGTTGGTTGCTTCATGATGCTCCTGTGATGATAATGCATATTCAGGCCTTGATCTTGGGATGTTTTTATCAAACTCTCAGTTTTGTCCTTTAGGCCTGGGTTACATAACGACACCAGGAATTTTTCTGTATCTACTGATGGTCTTTCAGGGTACAAGTAGAATTGTCCATGCATTGGTTTCCTCTTGGTTTCTACTATCTTCTCATTTTCAGTGCTGGACTTAAGTTGACTCTTGATATTTTGGGCAGCAGTTTCTTGTGTCATATATTTTTGCCATATTAGATTAGCTTCTTTTTGTAGAGTATTTGGTTTTCCCAGTGCCATATTTTTGTACTAATCTGGTCAGCCTGTCTGCTGTGCTTAGTGCACTTGCTGAGACCAACAGTTAAGTATTATTTTTATACACATGGGTATGTGTATAATATGTACACACACACACACAGAGGATCCCTGAAAATGATGAAGTTAGAGGTGTAATAACTTCCTTGAGACATGAAGTGATACAGGTGGGATTTGATGTTTGTCAAGTCATAAAGTTCCTTAAACAAGAATGCTAATGTAGTGTATGCACATATACAATATGCTATTACCTCTAGATAAGCACTGCCACTGGTGCAGTTGGTATGATGATGAGCAAATGCAAGAGAAAGCAAAGTGCATAATTTGGTTTGCTATAAGCAAATTCGTTTTAACAGTGTAGCACACTTGGCCAAATACAGGGAAGACATCACCTGTTGGCAAAGCTATTTGATGCTGTTAACAAGTTTAAGGAAAGGGGAAGTTTGGAAAAGCAAATATCACCTGGATATGTTATATTGGTAGCATAGAAGAAGAAAAACATGGTGAAATTTTATTCAAACATGACAGTGCTACACCCCATTTCATTCATGAGGTATGAAATTCCCTGATGTCATATTTCCTAATTGATGGACCGGAAAATGCAAACCAATGCTGTGGCTTCCACGAAGTCCAGACTTCTCTCCACTGTATGTTTTTATGGGGATTTATACATCACTTATATGTAGAAGATCTGAGATTTATGTCATCTATGATAAAGAAGTGACACAAGTATAGCAGGCGTTGGTTTGGAAATGCTTCAATAAACATGGCCAGATATTGAGTACCATCCAGATGTTTGTAGGCTATGAACAGTGCACACATTGAGATCTTCTAAGGTATGTGCGAAAACTTTGAATTGAGGAACATGCCACAGTAAATTCCATCTCTGAATTACTCTTCTCATAAAAGTTATTACTTCTTAAAAGTAGGTCCAAGATATTTTATGTTGCTGTTTATATTTGACCAAATACTCAAAGTAGACTTGTGCAAGTACTTTGGGAACCTAATTATTGTAATGGGGATGGGTGGAGGCAGGGTGTACCTGTCTACCAAACTATCATATGCCAGAAGACTTTAGTCTTAACTGTTTGCTGTAGAAAGAACTTAAACGTGAATATTTGGAAGTATGATTAGCCTGTCTGCCTACAACAGGAGTAATGAAGATGACCACAACAGCTGAAATGGAGATCCTTCTGGGACTTGCTCCTCTTCATGTGATGATTGATGTGGAAGCCCAGGTGGGGATCAACAGACTAATGCTATGCAACAGTGGAGACCTAAATCCACTAACTTCAGTCACACCGAAAATCATGGTATAAGGGGCATGAACCCATCCTACAGATGGAGTCAGACAGGATGCATCTGAGATATGTGTACCACAAGACATTCCTGGTCAAGTTCCCTGACAAATGTGAATGGCAGACCAATAAAGGCACTGGTGATGGGGTGTATAGATGGTGCTTGAGAAGGGGACACAGCTTTCAGTCTTGGGTTCCACAGCACTTTATTCCAGGCTGAAATATATGCCATTAAGGCTTGTGTAATGGAGAATATAGAAAAGGGATACACAGTTAGGAACATGTATTTTCTTTCTGACAGTCAGATAAATTTCATTTTAGTCTGGGACTGCCATCAGTCCTTGGTGAAGCTAGCAGAACATAACAGGTTCCAACTGGTATGGGTGCCCAGACGCATGGGAATTAATGGAAATGAGATAACTGATAATTTGGCTAGACAAGGCTCCTCACATCCTCTAACAGGACCTGAGCTTGTGCTTGGTGTATCTACAAAGGTTCCCAGGGGTGTCATCAGGGACTAGACAAGTAGGAAACCTGAGAAGCATTGGCAGTCCATATGTGGGCAAAAGCAAGCAAAGGCCTCTCTTAGAAACCCTCTGCAAAAGAGCTGGGGAATTGCTCATTCTGAGCAGAAACTGGTTAAGAATATTGACAGGGCTGCTAACAGGTCACTATCATGTAAAAGGACACCTACTTAAACCGGTCCTGGTAAAGAGTCCTGAGTGTGATGGATGCAAGCAGGCATCTGAAATGGCCACACACATTCTTTGTGACTGTGAGGCTTTGGCCACATTATGTTACAGGTACCTGGGTCGTCATTTTATGAAACCAGGGGACTTTGAAGACATCTGTGTCAGCAAGATACTGCACTTTGCTCAGGGTGCAGGATTGCTGAATGAATGAGATCAGAGGCTGCAAAAAAGATGGATCATGGTCAAAGTGCACGTGTCACTCAGTGCCTGCCCTTCAGTATTCTATTCTCTTCTGTTCTAATATGAAGTATGGAGAGTCTTTGGGCCTAATTTGAGCCAGTTGAGCATTGACTAGACAGCATTCTGAAGCTATATAAGACTGAGAAGTACATATGTAAAAGTAAGGATTTAATTCTGTAACCAAACTACATTCTTGAAAGCATAGTGGTGAGGAGTGCCACATGATGTTTGCGAACCATAAAGTTATCATTTTACCCTTCCTTTACTTGGCTCCATACACTACATGAGTGACATAAATTTGAAAATCGAGTGTTAATTCTCAAATTGTCATATAACAAAATATGGGGACGTGTGCTATTCTAGTAATGTTAGGGGTAGATTTACAACATAAAGATGTGTATGTGAGGTTCGGGTGGGGAAATGAGAAATGTGCACAGAATTTTGGTGGTTGGAATGTAGGCATTTAGAAGATCAGCATTGAGATGGGAAGCTAATATCAAAATTGATCTAGAGAAGTATCTTATGAGAATGTAAAATGATTTGAGTAAAACTTGGAAAGACAGACTTCAGTACTCCTGGTTTTGAATTGTAAGATTATGTTGAAAGAAATACTGTTGTATTTTCTCATATATGGGCCTGTAATATTCAAAGTTACCATAAAAGAGATGTGTGGGACAGTGATTTTTCATTTAAGAAATTAGGAATATGGTGTTACAAAAAGTGTATGGCGCATAGTAAAAATAAACAATAAAATCAATGAACATTGATCTTGGTAAGATGTCTTTGGAAGAATAATTGATGTTTTCAATTTCAGTAAGAAGACAAAAGGTGCCAAGATAACTAGTACTACATATACCACATACTTATACAGGGTGAGCATAAAGTCTTTCCCTGATTACAAACATTTATTACAAGAAAACTACGTGGAATACAAACATATTTTTTTACCATTACTTATGTTAGTTTCTACAATTTTATGTCATGTATTTATTGTAACATTTGTTTTTTGGATGCAGTATTTCCAAACAGGTGGATTGGGAGAGATGGTCCAACGCCCTGGCCACCACAATCGCCGGATATCATCCCTGGGGGTATGTTAAGGACAAAGTGTTTGCGACACCAGTTCCAGATATTACAAATTTGAAGGCAAGAATAACAGATGCTTTTGCTACAATAACTGAAGACATGTTGGAGAACACGTGGAGAGAAACTGATTATCGATTAGACATCCTCCGTGCAACAAAAGGAGCACATGTTGAAGTGTACTAATGTGTTGTAAAAAAACTTCTTGAGTTACATTAAAAAAAAAGTTTTTATTCCACATACAGTATTTTTCTTGTAATAAATGTTTGTAATCAGGGAAATATTTTATGCTCACCCCATACATTCTGGCCAATTAAGGGGCCCATTCCACTACCACTTCAAGCAAACAATGATACTTGGAAATGAGGCTAAATTTTTGTCTGTGGGCACATCATCACTATCATGTGAAGTGTACTGATGGGCTAATTCCTATCATCCTGTAAAGGCTTCTTATCAGTGAGTTTAAATGAACCCATGGGCCAAGTTCATTCATGCTTGAAACTGGGGCTTCATATCTGTAACAGGCTTCACAAATACCAATGCAAGTGAAAGACTTTTTTAACGATGAATTGAAATTAACCCTTGGCCCATGTCTTTTCATTCTTGAAAGTGGGGATAAATTCATTTAACCATCTTCCATCTATCAATGTAAAAGGAGGAATGGGCTAATTCTTGTCATTCTGCAAAGACTCCTTAATGGTGAGTTGAAGTGAACAAGTGGGCCAAGTCCTGTTGTGCTAGAAACTGGAGCTTAATTCATGTAACATGGGGACTAGTGGGCCATTTTCTGTTTCTCTGCCAAGACTCACTGGTGAGTTGAAATTAATCTGTGGGCCAAGTTCTTTTGTGTTTGAAATTGGAGCTGATTTCTTGTAACAGCTTCCTCAACTGTCTCTGCAAGTGAATCGGAGACTTCCCAATGACCAATGCAAGGGGACCAGAGTCTTATCTACTATCAGTGTAAATGGACCACGACAAACTGAAAGAAATGTTCTTCAAATTTTGGTACAGAATTTTCTGCTTGGCAGTGTTAATATTTTGCAATAGACAGATATACATTAAAGATGACATAACATGGGGGGGAAGAGAAATGCACACAGTTTTGGTGAAGAACCCTGAAGGAAAGAGGCTGCTAAGAAGATGTAAGGGTAAATTAGAAGATAACCTTAAAGTAAGTATTGGAGGAGTATGATGGGAGAGTGTGGACTGGATTCATGCAGCTGAAACAGGGACAAATGTTTGGCTCTTGTGAACATGGTGATGAACCTTCAGGTTCCATAAAATGCAGACAATATCGTAACTAGTTTAGGACCTATTTTCTCCTCACAGACTGTGCTGTATGGAGTGAGTTAATCTTTAAAACAATGTGGAAGTGATGTAAATGGATGTCATTTATTGACAGGTTATGTTGGTGCCAACTGGGTATGCTGATTATGTCAGCTACTTTTCTGAGGTTCTGAGCTTCTTACGAGAATATAGCTGGGTGTACAACTTCCCTGTCACAGAGTTGCTGGTGCAAGATGTGTTCAAGAAAATTCCCAAGGACTGGTCCATGGTACTCTTCAGTCTTAACAACGAGCAGCTTAACAACCTACCAAAGGGCTTTGTGATGGTACTGTAACACTGATGACACTGCATTAGAATCCATGGAGAATGTTGCATAACAGCATTGAATTATTATTTTCTTATATCTGATACTTTTATGCAACAGACTTTAGGTTACATTCATGTGGAATGTGATGCCATGGAGTTTGGTATATACCAACCAGACTCTATGATGTTACATACCAGAAGACTGTAACTTAGTCACAGCTGTGAGAGTCACAAATCTCAACTTCACTTTTGTTCAGGATATATGTGATGGAATACAGGATGCAGGTGGAATGCAACCTTGATATCAACCTTACATTCTTTGTAATTATTATATCTAGTACTGAGAAGATGCCACTGCTGACAGTGACCTCTACTGTTGAGGTAGTATTACCAGTACTGACATGATCATTTGTCAGTCTTTACATCTTCATACATAATGTGAGAAAAATATTACAATCATAATATGTACTAGGTACAAATTGAGATTTTGGCAAAAATGCAGTTTTGGGGGGTTCTTAACATAATTATATTGTACTTCAGATGATGGTATGTAGGATTCTGGGTTGACACTGCTGTTTTTGAGGAAAACTGGTGGTAACCTATCATCCTATATCCTACATGGTCTCAAAATCCATGAAACTATCATGTGACCATCACTTGCCATAAAGCCTGAAACCTGTGTAGCTATAGTTTAATATGTATAGCACTACTGAAAGTGGGTATGAGAGACTTAAATGTGCCCCATTGCAGATTCAGCTTAATTCTTAGTTTAATGTATTGAGATTACCAATTAGTATTTGGAAATTGTGTCCAAATTAATTATGATAAGTACTGAGTCTGTATTTCCTGTTAGACCTCTTTTAAGTACACAGGTTCTACTGTGAAGTCCGCCTACCATCAGTCACTTTGATATATTCCTGTATGATCCTGAGGAGTAGGTAATGGTCCATTCTTGACTGAAGTTTTGGTATCATGTATTTAGTGTGATGATTATTAATAATAACCAGAATAGTTAAGTTAATTTTAAGTGTGTCAACAAATCAACTGTGAAATAACAATGGATTCAGCCCTGTACAAAATGTAATGAGATGACTGGATTTATGTCCTGTTCGAAATGTGAACACTGGAATTAATTCATTGCAAGATGGTAAGTACATCAAAACCAGCTTCTTTTATATATATATATATATATAAAATGTGTGTGTGTATATAAAAAGACTTCACTGTCCCTCCTTCAGCAGACTTTCTTGGGCATACTGCTGCTACCAGTAATGTAACAGCCAAATTGTGAGAGAAATTACGTTTATTTTAGCTTAGTTACACCATCAGATAAAACAAAATTTGGAAAATTACATGGTTTTAATACATGTTCATTATCTTGCACTTATATCATAATGATCAAGAGTGGTTCAGTGAACCATGTGTCTGCATAGTTTGGCCTAAGGTGTTATGTTGTGTGAAGTTCTAGTGAAATATTTTTAGGTTCAGTGAACGTCAAGTTGCTTTAATACCTTACAGTCGTCCGTGGACCAGTGGACATCAATAAAAGTATTACTTATGAAAACAGTTTTGTGTTTTTAGGTTTGTGTTCCAGACAGATGGTTTCTTGAAGGTACAAGTCACAGTGATTTTAAGAACCAGACTTCCTGTATGTAATGTTGATTCACTGATTTTTTCTCTTCATAAGACTTTAGAAAACTTTTTTACTGTTCTTTTTTTATTTGTAGTATACTGTATTTTACCATTAGACAATATTTAAAAAAGCATACTTCATCACATTTCTGAATATAAATAATATAAAAAATACATACAAAAGGCTCTTTCCTCTGGTGAACACTTGGAAGGGGGGGGGGGGGGGGGTGGGGGGAGGGGAATGTTTGTTGGTGTAGGGCTAATTGGTTCGTTTTGGGTTTTCCCCCTTTTT
>Ga0123353_10009181_pt1 | contig 13610 bp, 10 predicted proteins | sample TergutLab28metaG_3_FD_92763 | JGI IMG/M metagenome (GOLD analysis project Ga0123353, IMG submission 92763) | Labiotermes labralis P3 segment gut microbial communities from Petit-Saut dam, French Guiana - Lab288 P3 | ecosystem: Host-associated > Arthropoda: Insects > Digestive system > Gut ... | reverse complement strand
CAGGAGGGTTAGAATGACAACTGAAAATTATCGCTACCGAACAAGTCCTTTCTTCCTGCGCAATCAATTCCTTGGTAAGAATCAATGGAAAATCCCAAATGTCCCAAAATGCACCCTGACGGCAGAAGAACTGGACGGACTCAGACTTATCGGCTATGACCGTGCGAAAAACGGAAATGACGAGCATTTCCAGCGCATGGTTCATTTTTTTCTCTACGATTCCCACGTTCCGCAACCGCTGGGTGGGCGCTTTTCTCGCGAATCGCAAAATCAAAGTGGTTCCAACGGTCAATTGGGGCGATGAAGCTACCTTCGATTTTTGCTTTGAGGGTGTCGCAAAAGGTTCCGCAGTAGCAGTGTCCACCTACATGGCTTCCGAACACAATAACCGAAGTGATCAAAAAGAATGGTTTCTCAAAGGCTACAACGAAATGCTGCGGCGCATTGAGCCGGAGGTCATCATTTGCTACCACGTACCGTTTCCTGAGCTGGAAGGAAATATTGTTCATGTGGACTACGATCTGAGCTCGTGGAAGCATGAAGAGGACGATGTCGGCAAGGCGCACGAGGGGATCAGGATCGTCAAGCGCACGGGGTGTGTGGTGTTTGACAAGGGCGGAGGAAGCGCCTTTGGCGGTGAATGGCGGCCGAGCAAAGCGGAGGATGAGCGGTTTCTGGGCAAACCGGGTGAGATTAAAGAAACCACAATGAGAAACGGCGAGAAATTCTCCACAAAGATCGGTGACGACGGCAGAGCAAGCTTTGAGCGGCATTGGACGGATCACAACCGTTCGCATACAGGGCACACAAACCCGAATGATCACGAAATAACTTGGGATCCCGACAGGGGTAGCCCTAGATTAGGCCCTCCAATTAACTACCCAAACGGTGACTACCCTATATTTAAACGATTTGAGGTGAACAAAGATATGAGCAGAATTGTTGATTTGCGTAACGAGCCGCCTGACGCGATGAATTTCAAAACCATCAGTGAATTCAAATGGTGTTTGCATGACGGCGGCGAAGTTCAATTCCTTTATCAGGAGAAGTCCTACACAATTTTACCCACATATCCAGGCTACAACATCGGTGAGGGGTATCGTCTTGTTGGCGACAAGCCCTTCAATGTCGGTGATAATCAGCTTGTTGCTAATGTTGCTGGACATGATTACGATACTGTGGAGAGATTGCTTGACCATGTTATCGAAGGTGTGAAACTACGCAAAATCATCACTCAAGTAGAAGTAACTGAACGCACGATTTGATGCTGCGGCGCATCGAGCCGGAGGTCATCATCTGCTATCACACGCCGTTCCCGGAGATGGAAGGCAATATTCTTCGCCACGATGGTATAGGTGACCAGGTCGCCCGCCTTGGCTTTGTTATTGGCCGCATTGTTGGAAAGCGTGAGGTCCATGTAGCTGTTGGTGTAAAAGCGCACAGCATCCAATAGATTGCCTACGGATTGGTCGCCGCTGGTGGTGGAAACGGATTCAAAGGAAAATTCCGTTTTTGTCTGCCCGGTAGGAATGACATAGCTCCCCACATAATGCCCCCATTTGTAGGTCGTTGCCTCTTTTGTGTAGGAATCTTTGCATGGTATTTTGTATTCGCCAGGCGTGTAATTGCCATTGTTGTCTACGCCCCGCAGGCGAAAATCCATCACGTCTTCATTGTCGGTGTACCATATGGCTCTTGCCCCGTGGTAAAACTCATAATAGACCTTGGTGCCCGGCACCGTGTCGCAGATCTGATAAAGCCTTCCTTCCACTTCAGCGTTGAGTTCCGCCCATTGCATTCCTCCATCGGGCGTAAACCAGGGAAGCTCTCCACCGCCGGTTCCCCATTGACTGTCCCTTCTTTGGATTTCAATGTAATAAGCCTTCGGATGGGTTAAGCCGCCTGGTTTCATGGGGCGGGTGCTCCAGCCCGGGACTTCTTCCTTTGGATGCCTCCCATATTACATACCTCACTTGTATTTTTTGCTCTGCGTCAATTGCTTGCGTTGTTCCCTTGTGCGTCCCTGCCGGCCGGCACGCCGGCGGGACACGTAGGGGGAAAGAAACAAAACATGAATGCAAAGATTCATGACGAAGAAAGCCGCCCTGCTCAACACTGTTTTTTATTGCGCTTATATTCTCCTGCAAAGACCTGTTAAACCTTTTTGCTGAGTTCGAGCGCAAGGGCGTTTAGGGCGGCACGGGCGCTGCTGAACCCGCGCTTGACAGACGATTTTTTCCACTGTATACTTGTATATAGTGTATACTCAGAATTGAACAAAGCTTTAAGTAAGGGAGATGGCGGTATGACAATCTGGTGGGCAATCATGGTTGCCGTCGGCGCGGCCAATTTTTTGGCGGCCGGGTACATCGTGTGCAAATCGCTGAAATGGAATCAAACCGAACCCGAAGGCAAGAAAACCTTCGCACTTTTACGGGCTTGCATTGTGATATTCGTCTCCGTGGCGGCGTACCGTTCCGTGTTTGTCTCGAGCTATCCCGACAGGCTGGTCTGGTTCGATTCCATTCTAAACAGCCCGTTCCTCATCCGGTGCCTCGCGGCCTTCGCTGAAATGAGCGCCGTCACGGTGGTGGCAGTGGTCCTGATGAAGCTGAGCAGGGAATATGATCTTGGAGGAAAGACGAAGCGCAAAGGGGCTGGCAAATTTTACGCGCGCGCGCCGATTGTTTCGATCGCCTGCATCTTCACTGCGCAGTTTTTCGCCTTCGGGGGACTGATCACGCAGTACTTGTCGCTGTTCGCCGTCGAGGAATCCCTGTGGACGCTCGCGTTCCTGTGCTTCGTCCCGCTGGTGCTCCTGGGGCTGCGGCAGATCAAATCGGGCCAGATCACCCAAAACAATCAGAAGCTGTTCTTCAGGATACTGGCGCTCTGGTGCGGAGGGTATCTGGCGTTCCAGATTTTCTACGCCCTGCCGTTCATGTATTTCCTGGAGCTTGCAAGCGACGCGGGAAAACTGATCCCCTCAGCCCCCCTGCATACCGCCATATTCGATGTCACCGTGACGAGGGGCTTCAATGACTGGGGCGGCATCGGCTTCATGATCTGGCACAGCATGTATTTCAGCGTGACCACGTGGATCTATCTGCTCGGATTTATGGCGGCAAGGAAAAATTCCGGCGGCAAATTCCTGAACTGAAGGGCAATGCCATATGAACAAAAAGAGCTTCCTGGAGAGCAACGCATTCGCGCCGGCCGCACTCGTCATGGGGCTGATGGGCGTCGCGGTAAAGCTGGCCGCGGTCTTCACCTATGACGGCTAGGCGATCATGCTGATCCTGTTCTTCCATCCCGTTGACAGGGCAAAGCTCAGCCTGAAAACCCTGGCGCTCTGGCTGGCCTATCCCGCCGCGTACCTGGCCTTCACGATGATCCGGGGCAGCCGGATCCATTGGTATCCCTACCCGTTCCTGAGCCCGGCCTGGGAAATGTTCGCGGATTACCATGTGAATCCCCGTGCAGGCGTGCCCCTTGCGATCGTTGCCCTGTTCCTCTTCATCCTGTCGGTCGGGTTCCTGGTTGTCAAAATTCACAACAGGATCGTATTGCGCCGGTAAAAAGGGTCCATCACCAAGTAATTTTCATGAATTGTAAGGGGGATGCTTTCATGAGACGTTTTTTGGCACTGACGCTCTGCGCGCTGCTGGTATTGTGCTGCTGTGTTCCCGCAGCGGCCGCTGCAACCCAGCTCACGGATTTTGACCAAGCCTACTTCGATGGCCTGGCCGCGAAGGAACAGGAGCTCAAGGAGAAGCTGGACGCCTGCGAGCTTGCAGGCATCCCAACGGACTATGAGCTGGTCAACTATACCGCGTTCAAGACCTATTGGCCGGGCTTTCGCGGCGCGGTGCAGCGCGGCACATTCACGCTGGAGGAGGCGTTATATTACGACCGCTGCCTCATTGATCTATACAACGAGGGCGTGGCCTCGCTGGACGCCCTCCTGCGCGGCGAAAAAACCGGCGAGTGGGTCCCGCGCTACGTCACCGGCCCCACGAGGATCGCCGGGCAGAGCATGCTTGGAACAACGAATGCGGGCGGTGTCATCGAGGAGGACCGGCCCATCTTCTTCATCGGCTTCGGCGGCTGGAGCGAGGGCTATGAAAACGCAAGGAAAATCCATGGGCTCAACGCCTTCGGCATGGACAGCAGCATGGAGTGGGGGCCTGTCATCGATAGGCCGAGAGACGGCTACGACGAGGATTACTCCATCAACTACAGCGCAGGCAGGCATTATTGGGCGGAACGGGCCGAGCAGGACAATCTTTATTTTGCAACCATGGTCTCGCCCCATCACCTCTGGCCCTGGCTCATTGAAAAATATGGCATAGGGGTGGACAGCGGCCCCCACGCGTTCATCGCTTTCGATATCGCCGACGAACGCCCGCGCAAAGTGATGGCGGACTATATGGAGGCGTATCTCCCCTCGCTGGCGGACTCCCTGTCGCTGAAGAGCATCACCCTGACCAACGAGCCCGTGTTCCACAGCTGGAAGAGCCAAGCACACCTGGCGCCCTGGCGGGAATTTACGCGCGTGCGCTATGAAGGCGACATCGAAAAGCTGAACAAAAACTGGCGCACAAGGTACGCGAGCTTCGACGTCATCCCTTTCCCGGAGATGAAAGCCTCGGCCATGATGGTCGACTTCATCGACTACAACGATATGGTGATGGACGACTTCAACCTGTTCCTGATCGAGGAGATCCGCAAGGTGCTCGGTGGCATCCCCATCGACGTGAAGCTGATGGACTACTACTCCACCGGCAAGTGGAAAAGCTCCTATGACGAAAGGGTATTTTTGCGCGGGGCCGATCACGAAAAATTCGGCGGGTACACCCAACTCAATGGCTGTGACGCCTGGCGCAACCTGGACCGCTCGTTCCAAGACCCCCTGGACCAGGCCTTCGACCCCGTAAAATACAACTCCAAGAGCATGTGGTACGACCTGCTGCGCTCGGCCAACAACGCGCCGATATACAACTCCGAGGACCACCTGACCATCGACGACGACGAACGCCTGCTGCCGGAGTTCAAGCCCTTCCTCATCTCGGATCTCTGGCAAGGCGCTGTGCACGGCCGCACGGTAAGCACGGCGTGGGTCTGGCAGTCTGGGGAAAAGGGCTCCATGTATTGGCACTGCCTGGGATGGCGGCCCGACCTGACGGCTGCGATGGCGCGCACCTGCCTGGACCTCAACCGCCTGGCTTACGAGGTCACGGCGCTGCAAAACGCCAAAGCGGACGTCGCGGTGCTGTACTCCAAGTCCTCGCATATTTTCGACTACCGGAACGTCACCGAAACCATGTACGACGCGTACCAGTACGCCTCGCTCAGCGGGCAGCGGGTGGATTTCGTCACCGAAAACGACATCGCCGAAAAGCTTGGGAATTACAAGATGCTGATTCTGCCCAAGGCCTCCCGCCTACCGAAGGCGAGCCTGGAGGCCGTCAAGACCTTTCAGGAGAACGGCGGCACGGTGGTGATCATCGGGCTGGACTCCCTCTGGTTCGACGAGTACAACCACCTGCACAGCCCCCTTGACATACTCCCCATCTACTTCAAAGCCGCCAAGGTGATGCCGAGCCTGAACCTCTTCGGGGTTTCGCTGGCGTTCGCCAAATGCGTCCAGCAGCGGTCGGTCCAGAAGGCGCTGGAGTGCGAGGGGCTCTACAACGTCGCGCTGACCGACGGGAGGACCGGCAGGCCGGTGGCGGAAACCGAGTGGTTCGAGGCAGAGTACGGCGGCAAAACGCTCATCAACGTGTGCAGCTATGATTGGAACAACTCGCCCACGGTGAATATCTCCATCGACGGCAGGGACTGCGGCGCGATGGTCGACCTGATCAGCGGCGAGCGCTTCAGCGGCAGCGTGACGCTGCAGCCGTTTATGCCAAGGCTGCTGCGGGTGGAGTAAAATACATGGACAGGCATCTGATACAGGACCCGTGGGGCAGCGCGGCAAATTCGGGCTTGCAATCGGCTCTGTTTTGTGACAGAATATTAACAGAATATTAATGGATCGAGAGAGCACCAAAAACATGCTATACTCTACAAGAAAACGTGGCAAGGAGGCGGTTTCCCCGTGAAGAAAGCAGCAAACCTCGCGGCCTTTTGCTTCGCCCTCGTCCTGCCCGCCGCGATATGCTGGTATTACGACATCTACGTCAACTGGCAGCCGAAGATTTATCCCTTCGCGGTGGTCGCCGTACTCCTGGGTAATATCCTGCTGACGCTGCTCACCCTCTGGGTAGGCGGCGAACGCAAAGCCGCGCCGTTCATATGGAAAACCCTGCTGTCCACGGTTGTATTCATCGCCACGCTGTTCACTCCTTCCTTGCTGATCAACAATGTGATGCATCTGGGGGCCACCTTGGCGGCAAACGTGGCAGTACCTCTCGTGGCCGCGCATCTGCTCGTGCTGTTTGTTCTTTTGGTAAGAAAGCTGCAGGGGCCGGTCATCGCGATTTGTCTGGCCGTATCCTGCCTGTTGAGTTTCATTTTCATCATCGGGGTGCCCTACTACATTGACAATCTCTACAAAGCACCCATCCCCGTGCTGCCGGAGGGCCAATTCGCGCCCATGCCGGCGCTCGGCGAAGTGGACTTCACTGTGCCGCTGGATGGCAGCATGGAAGAAGTTCGCGATCTCATTCGCGAAGCCCGTGCCAATGGCAGTGACGAGCATTTCACTGTACTAATTGAAGATGGGGAGTACAACATCACGCAAATCGCTTTCAACGGGGATGATTATAATACGACCTATCGCTCCCGCGATGGAGGGGTGATCCTCAACGGCGGCATGGTTCTTGACACGAAGAATTTTACTCCTTGGGATAACAACGAGAACATAAAAGTCATAGACCTGACCAAGCTGGACTTAAGCGCAGACGGCTGGGGCAGGATGTACGCCTCCGCCGGGCACAGTAATTTGGCGGGGAGATATGAGGACGGCCTGGGGCCGCAGTCCTGCGAACTGTTCTACAATGGCCGGCGCTGCGAATTGGCGCGCTGGCCCAATGAGGGGTGGTTAAAGACAGGCGAAATCCTCGACCCTGGCGACTTTATGGCGGACAGCGGCGGCTGGCCCGTGACACCCGAGGAGGGGGAGCGGTGGGAGGCGCTGCACAATCCCCGGGGCGGTACCTTTTTGATGGACAGCAAAACAGCCGAGCGCGCCCGCGGCTGGCAAAGCCCCACCGACGTCTGGATGATCGGCATGTTCAAGTACGACTGGGCCGAAACGGTCACGCCTGTGCAGTCCATCGACAAAGAAAAAGGCGCGGTCACAACGGCCTATGCCAGCAATTACGGGTTCAACAAGGGCAAGGAGTATCGGTTCTACAATGTGCTGGAGGAGCTGGACGCGCCGGGCGAATGGTATCTGGACCGTGAAAGCGGTTTGCTGTACGTCTGGCCCCCTGACAATGCTTTCGACAGCGCGCGCATTGATCTTTCCCTGAGCACCGAAACGCTCATCGCGGGCGACAGGGTTGAAAATCTCAGCTTCATCGGGCTGATATTGCAGGGCACGCGGGGCGACGGCATTGCCTTGACCGGCGGCGGCATCACAGTGGATCACTGCGTGATACGCTGTGTGGGCGGCGACGGATTGACGCTGACGGGAAACGGCAACACGGCCTCCAACAACGAGGTTGCCCATGTGGGCAGGCGGGGTATCACCATCACCGGCGGCGACCGTGAAACCCTCGCGCCGGGGGACAGCCGCGCCGTGAACAACCTGGTGCACGACTGGACGGAGCTCGTCCTGACTTATCAAGGCGGGATCAACGTATATGGCGCGGGCAATCTTGTCGCGCACAACGAGATATATCATTCTCCCCACGTGGCAATCTTCTTCGGCGGCAACAACGTGATTGAGTACAATCTCATCCATGACGTCTGCCTGGAGACCAGCGACGCGGGCGCGTTCTACTCCGGCGGCGTTGCGGCAAACTACGGCACGGTGATCCGCAACAACGTTGTATACAACCTGGGCCGCTTCAGCGATGAGACGCAGAACAAGCACACGCCCAACGGGATCTACCTGGACGAGCTGGTCTCGGGCGTGACGGCCGAAAACAACCTGCTGGTGAACATCCCGGGCGTGGGGATTCATCTGGGCGGCGGGCGCGACCTTGATGTGCGCGGAAATATTGTAGTCAACGCCGGGCGTCCTATCTCCTACGACGACAGAGGCCGCCAGGGCGCGCTGTTCGGCGGTTGGCACACCATCTCACGGGAGGGGCAGCACGCCTGGCAGGCGCTGTTCAGCTCGCCCTGGCAGAGCGAAGCCTGGAAGCGGGCGTACCCGAAGCTGGCGGCGGTCCACGGGGATTTCAGTAACCCGGACGATCCGAACTTTGCTTTGAACCCGGCGGGGAGCGTTGTAACGGGGAATGTGTTTGTGGGGCAGAACAAACCGCGCTACGATGAAAGCGTGCTGCGCTTCAGCGGGATCGGGCCGAACGAGGAATACAACGTATTGCAAAAATATTGGGCGCTGTCTGGCTATGAGGCGATAGATTTGGAACGGGTTGGGCGTCAAAAGTGATAACCGGCTGCGCAAGTATGCTATCTTTCGTTGAGATAATCCACACTATAGTATTTTAAGTTTAGGAGGACTCATCATGAAAAAACTGCTTTCTCTCGTGCTCACCGCCGTCTTTCTGCTGACCCTCGCCGCCTGCGGCATACCCGCCGCCCCCTCCGCTCCCATCATAACCAAAGCGGCTGCCGAGACGCCGACCCAAGCGCAAGCCGCCCCCGGAACAATACCGTGGGATACGCTTGGCAAAACCATCGGCGAAGTCCGCGCCTCGCTTGGCGAGGTTGTGTCCGATGGCCCTAACGTCTGTCTGGATGTCGCCATGTGCGGCTTCCGCGAAAAAGACGAGAAACTGATTTACTTTGTCTTTGGCACACAGGAGATCCTATGGGATGGCGTGCCCGACTATGCCAACCAGCTTGTGGTGGCCGGTTTCTGCGTCACCCCCGCGATGCTGCTGCCGGAGTTCCAGGATGGCATGACGGCAGCCGATTTCCTGAAAGCGATCGGCGTTGCGCTGGATGAAAACGCTTATTGGGCCGTGGACGATTTCGGCGAAGAGTATAGTCTGAGCTTTGCGGCGGGGAGTGAAAAACTCTCCATGTCCTTTGCGAGCGATACAGTCTATGGCAAAGGCAAGCGCGCGCTTCAAGCGGATGACTACATCCTTATCTCCAGTACCGCTTACATGGAAAAGAACGAGGGAGACCTTGGCACAAAAATCCCTTGGGACATCATTTCCGCTGCCAGTGATGCAGCATGGGCAAATCGGGGCCAGTAGGACGCGCTGAAGAATATCAAGTGAAGAGGAGATCCGCTATGAAAAAAATCATTCGACGGGCCCTTGGCCTGCTGGTTTGCCTGGCGCTACTGGGCGCGGCCTGCATCTTCGGCGCGCAGGCGGCTGGCGCGAAGACCTGCACCTGCGGCGAGATCCCGCGGGTGTACGCGCCCGGTATCGGCGATTCGCCGCTGTACATGAATTACGGCACGCCTGAGCAGACCAGGGTGGACGTGGTCGACACGGAGGGGCTCAAGACACAGATACTCCCCATCGTAAAAAGCGTCGTCTCCGCCGTGGCCGGCCGCAGTTGGGAAAGGGCGGGCAGCGCGCTGGCCGCCCTGGTCAACGGGCTGCTCGGACACCTGCGGGTCGACGAACACGGCAACAGCGTGCTGCCCATCTCCAGCCACGCCGTGTTCGACAAAGAGCAGGACCACAGGCAGAGGCATGACTACAGGTTCGACTACGACTGGCGGCTTGACCCCATGCAAAACGCGGTGGAGCTCAATAAATTCATCCGGGAGGTCCTGGCCGGCACGGGGCACAAAAAGGTGATCCTGCGCGCCGACAGCGAGGGCACCCTGGTTGCCATGGCCTATTTCGCGCAGTTCGGCGCCGGCGACATAGAGCACTATATCTCCAACGTCGGCGCGTTCAATGGTCTGACCCTGATGGGCGAGCTCTTCACCGGCAACATTGAGATCAGCTACCGGCAGACGATGGAGTATCTCCGCCAGTTCGGGCACTATTACGCGCCGGAAGAGGGCTTCATGGCCCTGTTCACCCCCCTGGCCGACCTGCTGGACAGCACCGGCATGGCCGTGCCCCTGATTTTCGCGCTGCGCCAGCTGCTCGTCAAGCCGCAGGATACGCTGTACGCCGAAGCCCTCATCCCGCTGACCGGCCAGTGGCCCGCCCTGTGGGGCTTCGTGCCGGACGCGTATTACGAGGACGCCAAGGCGTTTATGTTCGGCGGCGATCCGAAGTATAAGGATTTCATCAAGCTGATCGACAACTTTCATTATAAGGCCGGGCCTGGCATGGCGGATAAAATCATCGCCGGGATCAACAAAAAAATCAAGGTCAGCATCATCGCGAGCTACGGCAACGCCCCCATGCCCTTCACGCCCCGGGGCGGCTACGACACCGACGGCCTGATCGACACCGCACGGGAAAGCTGCGGGGCGACCACTGCGGGCGTGGGCAGGACCTTCCCGGAAGGCTACAGGCAGAGAATCAACGACGGGCACAACCACGTTTCGCCTGACCTGCATATCGATGCGAGCACCTGCCTGCTGCCGGATCAGACCTGGTTTTATAAAAACACGGTGCACTTTTTCGGGGGGCATGGCACACTGATCGATTTCCTGGCGAACAGCGAAAAGCAGCCCACGGTATTCGACGATCCGGAGTTCCCGCAGTTCATGACCCGCCTGCCCGGCGGTACGGCCATCGCCACCGTGCCCGAGGAACCGGCGGCGCCGGTCACGATCGGTTCGAGCATATGGAATTTTCTCGGCGCGAGTGGCCGGGCGATCATAAACGGCGTTGCCCAACCGTAACAAGCTTCGCGACAGGATACAAACAACGCCGCTGCATCTTTTTCGGCGTATATTACATGTTATAAGCTACATTTTCCAGAGCTTTTAAAGGCCCGGAACATGTAGCTTTTTTATATATCACTGCCTGTGGAAAAAAAGCTTGCAACGATCATTTGTTCGTGATATAATCATATCAAACAAATGTACTGCGAGGTCATGGGCATGGCTAACCTCCATTTGAAACAGGCGCTGACGGCCGAAGATAAAATGGCCCTCATGCGGCAGGATGCATGTTTTGACGTGGCCGACAACGAGACCCCGGACTTTGGCCAAATACAGAAAGACATCCGGGCCCCCAAAGGGCCAAGCACCGCGCCCAAGGTCTTTCTGTCCAACGACTGCGTGTTCAACTGCTCGTACTGCGGCTGCCGATGCAGCCGCGGCGATAAGACACGCTACGCCAGCGCGCCCCGTGAGTTCGCGCAGCTGTCCATGGACACGGCGCGCGCCAGCGGCGGCAGGGTGTTCATCACCTCCGCCATCTACAAAAACGCCGACTACACTGAGGAGCTCATCATTGAGACCATGCGCATCCTGCGCCGGGAGCTGGGCTACCGGGGCTACCTCCACGCCAAGATCATGCCGGGTTGCGACCCGGAGCTGATCCGGCAGGCCGGCGTATACGCCAACCGCCTGAGCGTCAACATCGAGGTGGCCAAAAGCGAGGGCTACGGCGTCATCGCCCACGACAAGAACAGGACAAACATCCTGCGCCCCATGGGAGAGATCAGCCGGTTGATCCAAAGCGCCAAAGATGACACAGGGCCTTACAAGCCGGCTTTCGCCACCAGCCAGACGACCCAACTCATGGCCGGCAGCACCGATGAGGACGATTTTACCATCCTGAACCTTTCCCACGCGCTCTACGGCAAGTACCATCTGAAACGGGTCTATTACACATCCTACCAATACCGCGGTCAGGCGAAGGGGTATGAGGAGCGCCCGGCGGTTTCCACGCCCCAGTGGCGCACGACGCGGCTCTATCAGGCCGACCGGCTGCTGCAGCTATACGGCTTTACCCCGGAGGAGATCGCGCCGGCGGACGCGCCCAACCTACCATATGATTTCGATCCCAAGGCAGCCTGGGCGCTGCGGAACCTGCACCTGTTCCCCATTGAGGTCAACACCGCGGACTATGAGATGCTGCTGCGCATTCCCGGCATCGGCGTGACCTATGCGCAGCGCATCCTGGCGGCGCGCCGTCAGTGCCGGGTGACACACGATGTGTTAAGGAAGCTGGGGGTGTCTATGAAGCGCAGCCAGCATTTTCTGACGGCGGACGGGAAATTTGCCGGTTACCAAAGCAGCAGCCCCACGGCGTTCGCGGAGGTACTCAGATCGCCGCTGGAGGAGCCTTTTGCTTCGACTTGCTATATCAACACAGCCGCGAAATATTGACATAGGCGAAGTTCCCGTATATAATGTATTTGGGGTATTTGCCCCACCTATTTTGCGGGGAGGGAAAATCCTTGGACAGTAGAATCGCGCGGTTTTTTGAAGCAGTCAAGGGCAAGCGCGTGGCCTTTTGCGGGGTCGGCGTGAGCAATACGCCTCTCGTGGCGCAGTTCGCCGCGAAGGGTGCGCATGTGCTCGCCTGTGACAGACGAAGCCGGGAACAGCTTAGCCCGGCGGCGGCCGAGCTCGAAGCCGCCGGCGCGCAACTGCGCCTGGGGGAGGCGTATCTGGACAATCTGGACGCCGACATCATTTTCCGCACGCCGGGCATGTACTACCACCTGCCGGCGCTTAAGTGCTTCCGGGAACAGGGCGTAGCCGTCACCTCCGAGATGGAGGTTTTCGCGCAATTGTGCCCCTGCCCCATGATCGCTGTTACAGGCTCGGACGGCAAGACGACCACCTCCACCCTCATCGCGAAGATCCTAACGGCACAGGGCCGGCGGGTGCACCTGGGCGGAAACATCGGCAGGGCGCTGCTGCCCATCGTGGAGGAGATCGATCCCGGCGATATCGCCGTGCTGGAGCTCTCCAGCTTTCAGCTGATCTCCATGCGCGCGGGCTTTGACGTCGCCGTGGTGACCAACGTGACGCCCAACCATCTGGACGTCCACGGCTGCATGGAGGAGTATATCGAGGCCAAGGGCAACATCTTCCGCCACCAGGACGCCTTCTCGAAGACGATACTGAACTGGGATAACGCAATCACCCGGGGCTTTGCCGATGAGGTGCGGGGCGAGCTGCGCTTTTTCAGCTACAGGGAAGAAGTGGCGCGCGGCGCTTTTCTCCGGGGGGATGGGATGCTCTGCCAGGCCTCGGGGGGCTGCGTGGAGCCGCTCCTGCACAAGAGCGAGATCAAACTCCCCGGCGAACACAACGTTGAAAATTATTTGACCGCCATCGCGGCGGTCTACGACTTGGTCTCTGCCCCGGCGATCCGGGAGGTCGCGCGCAATTTCGGCGGCGTGGAGCACCGCATTGAGCTGGTGACCGAGACAGCCGGCGTACGCTGGTACAACGACTCCATCGCCACCAGCCCTACCCGCACGGTCGCGGGCCTCAACGCGTTTGACCAGAAGGTCATTTTACTGGCCGGGGGATACGACAAGCACATCCCCTTCGAACCCATGGCGGAGACTGTCATTGAGAAAGTCCGGCTGCTGATTCTGACCGGCCCCACCGCCGGGACGATTGAGCAGGCGGT